>Ga0073934_10003942_pt1 | contig 25785 bp, 28 predicted proteins | sample LarsenN4metaG_FD_76834 | JGI IMG/M metagenome (GOLD analysis project Ga0073934, IMG submission 76834) | Hot spring sediment bacterial and archeal communities from British Columbia, Canada, to study Microbial Dark Matter (Phase II) - Larsen... ... | reverse complement strand
GTGACCGCCGGCAGCTCCTCGTAGCGCACGTCCACCAGGCGGGCGGCCATGCGCGCCGTGGCCTCGTCCTCGGCGGCCACCACGGCCACGGGCTCGCCCAGGTAGCGCGCCTTGCCCTTGGCGATGGCGGGCTCGTCCTTGATGAACGCGCCCATCAGACCGTCGCCGAAGTCCGCGCCGGTCAGGACCGCGGCGACGCCGGGCAGGGCGCGCGCGGCCGCCGTGTCGTAGCCCAGGATGCGGGCGTGGGCGTGGGGGCTGTGCACGATGGCGGCGTGCAGCATGCCGGGCCGCGCCAGGTCGGCGATGTACCGGGCGCTGCCCAGCACCTTCTCGCGCGCCTCCAGGCGCGGCAGGCTGGCGCCGACCTGCGCCGCGGCGCTCATGCCTTGCCCCCCGTCGCCTTGGCCCCCGCCGCGGCGCGATGCACGGCCTCGACGATGCCGCGATAGCCCGAGCAGCGGCACAGGTTGCCGGAAAGGCCCTGGCGCACCTCCTCCAGGCTCGCGCCGGGCCGCTCGCGCAGCAGGGCCGTGGCGCTCATCACGATGCCGGGCGTGCAGAAGCCGCACTGCACGGCGCCAGCCTCGACGATGGCCTGCTGCACCGGGTTCAGCGCGCCCGCCGGGGCCAGGCCCTCCACCGTCGTCACCTCGGCGCCCTCGCACGCGGCGGCGAGCGTCAGGCAGCCGCGAACGGGCCGCCCGTCCAGCAGCACGGTGCAGGCGCCGCACACACCCTGGTTGCAGCCGCGCTTGGCCCCCGTCAGGCCCAGGTTCTCGCGCAGCGCCTCCAGCAGCGTCGTGCGCCCGTCCACCAGCACGGCGCGCGCGCGGCCGTTGACGGTCAGGCCGACCGCAAGGGCGCTCATGCAGCGTGCTCCAGGGGCGCCGCGCAGGCGGCCAGCGCGCGGGCGACCAGGCCGGGGATCACGCGCCGCCGGTAGGCGGCGCTTCCCCGCACGTCGTCGGGGGGGTCGGCGGCCTCGGCGATGGCGGCGCCCAGCGCCGCCGCCGCCGGCCCGTCCAGCCCGCCGCCCAGCAGCGCGCGCTCGGCCTCCGCCACGCGCACCGGCCGGGGCCCGCAGCCGCCCACCGCCACGCGCAACCCGGCGACGGCGCCCCTCTCCAGCCGCGCCACGGCGGCCACCGAGACGATGGCGAAGTCTCCCGACACGCGCACCAGCTTGTCGTAGGCCGAGCGCGCGCCCGCCCCGCCCGGGGGCAGGACCACGCCGGTCACGATCTCGCCCGGCCCCAGGGCCGTCGTGTACCAGTCCACGAAGAAGTCCTCGGCCGCCACCGCGCGGTCGCCCGACGGGCCGGCGATCTCCACCGCCGCGCCGGCCGCCACCAGGGCGGCGGGATAGTCCGCGCCCGGATCGGCAAAGGCGACGGACCCGCCGATGGTGCCCATGTTGCGCACCACGGGGTTGGCGATGCGCGCCGCCGCGCGGCGCACCACGTCGGGCCCCGGGGCCAGGTCCATGACCGCGTTCTCGGCATGGCGCCGCATGGCGCCCAGCCGCACCGAACCGTCGGGCAGGGTCTCGGTCCGCCGCAGCGCGGCGATGCCGGCCAGGCTCACCAGGGCCGAGGGCGCCACCAGGTCGGCGTTCATCATGGCCACCAGGGTGGCCCCGCCGGCCAGCGCGCGCGCCTCAGCGTCGGCGGCCAGCAGGCCCACCGCCTCGGCCACGGTGGACGGACGGCGGAAGCCGGTCATGCCGCCGCGGCCTGCTCCACCCAGGCGCGGAAGTTGTCGGCGAAGGTGCGGCCCAGGGCCTCGGCCTTCTTGCGCATGACGCCCAGGCCGAACTTGCCCAGCCGGCCGACCACGGCCACCTCCGAGGCATAGCGCACCGCCGTCGTGCCGTCGGGCCGCTCGTCCAACTCCACGGTGCTGTCGGCCGACAGCACGCTCGCGCGCGTGCCCTCCTCGCCGCGCGTGACCGTGGTCATGCGGCGGGGCGGGGCCTGGTCGCGGATCTCGACCTGCACGTTGAACACGGTCCTGATGGGCCCCAGCTCGACGCGGATGGCGGCCCTGTAGGCGTCCGCCCCCGTCGCCTCGATGCGCTCGATCCCCGGCAGGCAGCGGCCGATGGTCGCGGGGTCCGTGAGCGCGGCCCACACCTTGTCGGCCGGCGCCCTGACCGTGAAGCTGTCTTCCAGACGCACGAACCGGCCGCCTAGTGGGCCACGCGCTGGACGATCATGGCGGGGTCCACCAGCCTGCCCTTGTCGACCACGCGCTTGCCGTCCAGCTCGATCGTGCAGTCGCGCATGGGCACGTCGTAGTGGCCGCGCGTGTTGCGGTTGCCGCCGCCCTGCGTGTTGGGGCCGGTCGAGAACAGGAAGTTGCCGGGGAAGGTGCGGGCCGCTGCGCGGCTGCGCTCGGGCGCGTCGCCGTTCAGCGCGATGTTGTACCACAGCGCCTGCGGGTTCAGCCCCCAGCCAAGGTGCGAAACGGCGAAGGGATCGCGGTCCTCGGGCCCGGAACGGTTGTCCTCCAGCCAGTCCTGCATCAGCTTGGCGTCCAGCCCGCCTTCGATGCGGGTGATGAAGCCGTCCTTGATCTCGAGCCGCACCGGGTCCTGGACATAGCGGCAGTAGGGCAGGATCACGATGTCGCCCGGCTGGAAGACGACCACGCCGTTGGCCGTGCCCTCGTTGGGGAAGGTGTGGACGTGCCCGGCCCCCCAGTGGTCGAAGCGGCCGCGCTCGTCGGCGAAGCCGTACTGGCTCATCACCGGGTACGCGCCCACCTGGTAGGTCAGGTCGGTGCCGGCCGCGCTGGTGATGCGCGCGCTGCGGGCGCGCTCCAGCACGCGGTGGGCGTGCAGCACGGCCTCCTTCAGGCCGGGCGGCGAGATGAGCTGCTCCAGGTCGTCGGGGCCGTCGATGATCATCAGCACGCGCACGCCGGCCTGCATCACGTCCTTCAGCCAGCGGGTGAACAGCGGAACGTGGAAGACCACGATCAGGTCGGCGGCCTTGGCGGCCTCCAGCGTGCCCTTGCACTTGCCCACGGTGGGAACGCCCACCTTGGTCCACGAGGGGATCGAGTTGACGCACATCTCGTAGACGTCGGCCTTCAGCTCGTCGGCAGCGGCGAAGGCCGCCGCCACGTACTCGCGCCGGGTCTGCAGGTCGGTCACCAGCATGACCGTCTCGCCCGGGGCGACGCGGCTCATGCGGAACTGCTTCAGGAACAGCATGCCCAGCTTCGCCGGGTTCAGCTCCTGAACGCGCACGCCGGCCAACTCCATCGCGAACTCCCCACGCTGCGGGCGATGCCGGGAGGTAAGCCCAAACGCGGCCCTGCGGCAAGGGGCCTTGCCGCGGCCCCGCGGCCCGCGCGCGATGCGGCGCCGCGCTAGCCGGCCACCGCCTCGGCCACCATGCGGGCGAAGGCCTGGGTGGGCGGGTCCCAGTAGGGCGACAGCGCGCCGCCGTCGAAGGCGGGCGAGAGCCGCGCCCGCTGGATGTTCTCGACGATCTTGAAGTCCTCGGTGTTGAGCTCGTCCCACATGTCGTAGACGCTCTGGCGGTTCGCCTCGAAGCGCGGGTCGGTGGCGCCCTCGCCGATGAAGTAGAGGTGGATGTGCTCGATGGTCCGGTCCGGCGCCAGCGGGTGCAGCTGGAAGACCGCCAGCTGGTCGGGCCAGATCTCGAAGTCCAGCGTCGGGAACAGGTGGAAGTACCACTCGGTCAGCCGGCCCTTCGCGTCCAGCCCCGGGTAGTACGGCATGCCCAGGCCGCGGCCCTCCTGCGGCTCGGCGATGGCGTTGGTGTTGTAGAGCCAGGCGCCGTCCGCCCGCGTCTCGTGGCGCAGCGTGATGGGCGCGAAGACCTCCAGCCGCGGGTGGACGCTGGGCGGGTGGTACGGGTCGAAGAAGTTCTCGTGCACCAGCTTCCAGTTGCCCTTCACGTCGAAGGTCAGCGTCCTGGCGAAGCGCAGGGCCGAGAAATCGTACTCGGCCGTGCGCCTGGCGAAGGGCGCCCAGTGGTCCTCGAAGGCGGGCGCCTTGCCGCCGATGTCGACGAAGATCAGGTCGTGCCACACGGCATGGCGCACCGGCACCAGGCCGGGGCCGCCCGCATTGCCGCGGCCGGCCACGTCGTGGTGACCCGCGCCGTGGAAGTGCGGCCGGGTGCGCAGGGCCCCGTCCAGGCCATAGGCCCAGCCGTGGTACGGGCAGGTCAGGATCTTCCTGCCCGAGCACGGCGCGTCCACCATCACCGCGCCGCGGTGGCGGCAGACGTTGTGGAAGGCGCGCACCTGGCCCGCCTCGTCGCGCAGCAGCAGCAGCGGCATGCCCGCCACCTCCACCGGGCAGGCGTCGCCCGGCGCCGGGATGTCGTGGCAGAAGCCCGCCAGCATCCAGGTACGCGCAAACAGCCGCTCGCGCTCCAGCGCCAGCCACGCCTCGCTGGTGTAGCAGGGGTTGGGCAGGCCGGTGCCCTCGGCCGTGGGGGCGTCCAGCCGGCGCCGCACGTCGGGCGTCAGCACGCGGTCCAGCAATGCGGCGTTCATGGCGGCCTCCTTCAGCTCACTCGAAGACGACGCGGGGGAAATAGAGCGAGACGACGGCGTTGGGCGCGTTCACCACCTCGCTCAGCCTGAGGTCGGCGCACACGCCGCACAGCATGTAGGCCTCGGCCGGGCTGACGCCGTGCAGGCGCACCAGGATCTCGATCATCCGGCGCACCGCGTCGCGCGCGGCGGGCAGGATGTCGGGCCCGATGCCGCAGGCGACGTGATAGCCCTTGCGGTCCAGGTGGCCGGTCACCGGCCCGGGTGTGGTGAACCACGGCCCGTCCAGCGCCCGGCCCTTCACCAGGTCGAAGCGGAAGGCGATGCGCATGGGGCTCTCGATGGCCGAGCCCGACAGCTCGCCGTCGCCCTGCGCCGCGTGGGTGTCGCCCACCGAGAAGAGCGCGCCCGGCACCTCCACCGGCAGGTACAGCTCGGTGCCGACGCAGATGTCGCGGGTGTCCATGTTGCCGCCGGTGCGGCGCGGCGGCAGGGCGCTGTGCACGCCCGGATCGCGCATCGCCACGCCCAGCGTGCCGGGGAACGGGCGCACGGGCACGCGCGCCTTGGGCCCGAACATCGCCGGCTCGCGCCCCGCCGGGTCGTATTTCCAGACGTGCAGGGCGGGGTCCTTGAATTCCTCGGCCAGCACGCCGAAGCCCGGGATGATGGCGCTCCACCCCCAGCCCGACGGAGCCACCGACAGCACCGTCACCTTCAGCGCGTCGCCGGGCTCCGCCCCGTCCACGGCGATCGGGCCGTGCAGCGGCAGCAGGGTGGCGAAGTCGAGCGCGGCGATCGTGGCGGCGGTGGAGGCGGGCGTCACCTGCCCGCCCCCGCCGTCGATCACGTCGAACTCCACCGCCTCGCCCGGGGCCACCCTGGCCACGGGCGGGTTGTCCCGGCTCCAGCCGAAGTGGCGGTGGCCGGCGTGGATGGTGTGCGCGATCGCCGCCATGCGCGCCCTACTGGCCGGCCTTGATGTCCTCGAACATCTTGACGTAGCGGTCGCGCACCTCGGGCGACCACGACTGCATGAAGCTCGACTTGGCCAGGAAGGCGTTGATGTCGCGCGTCAGGCCCTGCGAGGTCAGCACCTCCTCGCTCACCATGTCGTAGGCCTTGGCGTTGGAGTGGCCATAGCCGTAGGCCTCGATCAGGTACTTGCCCGACTCCGGGTCGGTCCAGGCGTCGATGAAGTCGTACTTGGCCTGCTCATCGCCCTTGCCGCCCTTCACCAGAACCAGGCCGCAGGCGAACGAGGCCACGCCCTCCTTCGGGCCGGGCGCGTACATGATGGGCACGCCGGCCGCGATCAGCCGGTTGGTCACGCCGCCCCACAGGTACGAGGCCACCACCTCGCCCGAGGCCATCGCCGTCTCGGCGTCGGTCTCCGAGCCCCAGAAGAACCGCGCCAGCTTGTACTGCCGCCGGATCAGGTCCTCGATGCGGGCGAAGTCCTCGTCGCCGACGGCGTTGGTGTCCTTGATGCCCAGCACCACGGCGGCCACCGCCACGGCGCCGTCCACCGAGTCCCACATGGACAGGCGCCCGGCATAGCGCTCGTCCCACAGGATCATCCAGCTCGGGTCCTCGATGTACTTCGGGTCGACCAGGTCGGTGCGCATCGCCACGCCGTTCGGGCCCCAGTCGATCGGCACGATCCACTGCCGGCCCTCGGCCTGCGCGCCGGGGATTGCGGTCAGGGCCTCGATCATGTCGGGCCAGTTGCGCAGGCGGCCGGTGTCGATGGGCTCGACCACGCCCGCGTCGCGCCACTTGGCGATGTTGCTCATGCAGGGGTGCGCCACGTCGGGCAGGAAGCCCGCGCGCAGCTTGGTCAGGGCCTCCTCCTCCTCGGCATAGAACGTCACGTCGGGCGAGGTGCCGTACTTGGCGATGAAGGCCTGGTGGAACTCGGGCAGCTCGTAGCCGGCCCAGGTCATGTAGGCGACCGGCGCCGCCGCCTGCGCCGCGCGCCCGGCCAGCGGCAGCGTGGCCATGCCCAGGCCCAGCCCGGCCAGGGCGCGGTTGAAGGTGCGCCGGTCCGTGGCGAACAGGTCCAGCATCCGCTTGGTGGCATCCCGCATCGCAAATCCTCCCTGCGCGGTCCGGCCTCCGCGCGCGCCCCTGCGCCCCAGCGCAGCCGCCGCGGGCCGGCTCCCGGTCGCGCCGACACCTATCCGTCCGTATACAGAGAGTCAATATTTCTTATCTGGACAACAAATTATTTTGAACAATGCAATCATATCATATATATAGGCTGCATGTTGACGATGACAGCGTCCGGCGTCGGCCGGCGCCGTGCCCGGATCGCATGACGATGGAAGATCGCAAGCCGGCAAGAACCGCGAGGCCCAGCGCGGCCCGCGCCAAGCCGGCACGGCGCACGCCGCGACCCCGCCGCCGTGCCGACATCCGGGGCTTCCGCCGCAAGGCCCTGATCGAGGCCGCGCTGGCCGAGATCACCCGGCATGGCATCGCCGGTTCGACGCTGGAGCGCATCGCCGCCGGGGCCGGCGTCACGCACGGCCTGATCCGCCACTACTTCCGCGGCAAGAGCGACCTGCTGGTGCAGGCGTTCCAGGCCCTGGTCGACGAGTTCCACGAGGAATGGGCCAAGGAGCGCGCGCAGGGCGCCGACGAGCCGGTGGCGCGGCTGGCCGCCCTCGTCACGGTGAACTTCCGCGCGCCCGTCTTCCAGCGCGAGCGCCTGGCGGCCTGGGCCGCCTTCTGGGACGCGGCCCGCACCGACGCCGCCATCCGCGCCGTCAACCGCGCCTTCTACACCGCCTACCGCCGCGAGGTGGCCCGGCACCTGGCCGCCGTGCGCGGCGGCACGCCCGACGACGCCGCGGCGGCGGCCAGCGGCGCGATCGCCGTCATGGACGGGCTGTGGCTCGAGCTCGCGGTCGATCCCGACGCCTTCTCCATCGACGCCGCGCGCAGCATCTGCGTCGGCTATGTCGAGCACGCGCTGGCCGGCACGCCCGCGGCCGCGCGCCTGCGCCAGATGGTCGAGGCGGCCGACCCGGCCTAGCCGCAGCACACGGTGAACTCCAGCCCGCCCGCGAAGGGCAGGGTCTGGGTGCGCAGGCGCGGCCCCTGCGCGGCGATGAAGCCCAGGTAGTCGGCATAGTCCGCCCGGTAGGTCTCGGTGTTGTCGCAGACCACCACCGCGCCCGGGCGCAGGCGGGGCGCCACCAGCTCCAGCGCAGGCCGCGCCATCGGGATCCAGATGTCGACCAGCATGAAGTCGACCGGCCCCTCCACGTCCACCAGGGTCCTGCGCAGGTCGCCCTCGCGCAGGTCGATGTGGCCGGCCAGCCCCGCCGCCGCGAAGTTGGCCCGCGCGGCCTCGGCCTTGGCCGGCTCGTGCTCCGTCCCGATCACGGTGCCGTCCCCGCCGGCCTGCGCGATCGCGTCGCGCACCGCCGCCGCCAGGTACAGCGTGGAAACCCCGTGCGAGGTGCCCGCCTCCACCACGCGCCTGGCCCCCAGCGCCCGGCACACCTGGTAGCAGAACAGCGCCTTGTCGCGGTCCAGCGCCACCAGCTTGTCGGCCAGGAACGCGCGCTCGGCCTTGCGGTCGCGCGGCGTCTCGCGGCCCTCGGCGTCCACCGCGTAGAAGCGGTCCATCGCCTCGCGCTGGGCGTCGCTCTGCGCGTGCAGGCGCTCCAGCAGCGCCTCCAGCTTGGGATCGTTCAGGATGGTGCTCATGCCGGCCTCCCGCCCGGCTTCGTGCCGGCGCCGGCAGAATAGGGCACTTGCGCCGCGCTTCGCGCGTCCCCCGCGATCCCGCGACGGGGAACGATGCGTTGCGCGGGCGGGCTTGATCGCGGCTCTGCCCGACCTATATCCCGCGCATCGGTTGGTCCGGGCCCCTCTGGTGAAAGCCTGCCGGCGCTTTCACGATGTCGGACTGCTTGCTCGACATCGCATGCCGGCTCGGGGTCGGCCGACGTGGATGCTTCCTTCCTGCTGACGGAGTTCCTGGGCAAGCCCGGGTGGATGTGGCTTGCCTTCGTCGCGATCGTCTTCGCGCTTCTCGCCTTCGACCTGGGCGTTCTCCACCGGCGGAGCCACGAGATCGGCGTGCGCGAAAGCCTCGCGATGAGCGCCTTCTACATCCTGCTGGGTCTGCTGTTCGGGGCCTGGGTCTGGTGGCATCTCGGCCACGAGTCCGGCGTCGCCTACCTCACAGGGTTCGTCGTCGAGAAGGCGCTGGCAATGGACAACGTCTTCGTCATTGCCATGATCTTCGCATACTTCTCCATTCCGCGCGCTTACCAGCACCGGGTTCTCTTCTGGGGAATACTCGGCGTCGTCGTGCTTCGCGCGATCATGATCGGGCTGGGCGCGGCCGTCGTCGCCCAGGCGAACTGGGTCCTGTACGTCTTCGCGGCGTTTCTGATCGCGACGGGCATCAAGCTGATCGTCGCGTCGGGCAAGCAGCACGATCTCGGATCCAATCCGGCGCTCAGGTGGATGAAGCGCCGCTTCAACGTGACCGAGGATCTGCAGGGCCAGCGCTTCTTCGTGCGCCGGACCGATGCCCAGGGAAGGCGGGCCCTGTTCGTCACGCCGCTGTTCCTGGCGCTGGTCATGATCGAGGCGGCCGATCTCGTCTTCGCCGTCGACTCGGTGCCGGCCATCTTCGCGATCACGACCGATCCCTTCCTCGTCTACACCTCCAACATCTTCGCCATCCTCGGGCTGCGCGCCCTCTACTTCGCGCTGGCGGCGGTCATGGATCGCTTCCAGTACCTCAAGTTCGCGCTGGCGGCGGTCCTGGTCTTCATCGGCTCGAAGATCATCGCGGCCGACGCCCTCGGCCTGGCCAAGATTCCGCCCCTGCTCTCGCTCGGCGTCACGTTCGCGCTGCTCGGCGCGGGCGTCGCCTACTCCCTGTGGAAGACGCGGCGGGCGGGCGCGCGGGCCGGAAGCGCGCGCGGAGCGTGAGTCGGGCCGCCCCGGCGGGGGCCTCGCAGGCACATACCCGCCCGCCCGGTCCCTACCTATGCTGCCCGCCCCCGATGCGGCCGGCCCGCGCGCCTGGCCGCCCCTTGCCCGTCCCCGGCCGCCAAGGCCCACGAAGGAACCGCCCGCATGGATCTCGATGCCCTGCTGAAGCCGCGCTCGATCGCCATCGTGGGCGCCTCGGAACGGCCCTCCATCGGGCGCACCCTCATCGAGGCGTCGAAGGCCATCGGCTACCAGGGCGCCCTGCTGCCCATCAACCCCAAGTACCCCGCGATCCAGGGCCTGCCCTGCTACCCCTCGCTGGCCGATCTTCCCCAGGCGCCCGACCTCGTGCTGTTCTGCGTGGCGTCCAGGCGCGTGCTCGAGGGCTTCGAGATGCTGCCCGCGGCCGGCGCCAGGGCCGCCGTCGTCTACGACGCGGGCTTCGCCGAGAGCGGGGCCGAGGGCCGCGCCGTGCAGGACCGCATCGACGCCATCTGCCGCGAGGCCGGCATCGCGCTCTGCGGGCCCAACTGCATGGGCAACATGAACCCGCACCACCGCTCCACGTCCTACATCATGCCGATCCGCGACGCCGCCCAGCTCGCCGGCAACGTGGGCGTCATCTCGCACAGCGGCTCGATCAGCATCGGCCTCCTGGGCGACATGCGCCGCTTCGGCTACAGCCTGATGATCTCCTCGGGCAACGAGGCCGTCGTGAAGACGGGCGAGTACCTCGACTACCTGGTGGACGATCCCAACACCAAGGTCATCGCCACCTTCACCGAGGCGGTGCGCGACCCCGAGCGGTTCATCGCCGCGCTCGACCGCGCCGCCGACGCGGGCAAGCCCGTCGTGGTCCTCAAGGTCGGGCGCAGCGAGCGCGCCCGCCACGCCATCACCAGCCACACCGGCGGCCTCGCGGGTTCCACCCGCGTCTTCTCCGAGCTGCTGCGCCGCCACCGCGCCATCGAGGTGAGCGACATGGACGAGCTGACCGAGGTGCTGGCGGTCTGCCAGGGTGCCCGCTGGCCCAAGGGCCGCCGCATCGCCGTCGTCACCGCCTCGGGCGGCCAGGCCGAGCTGGTCCTGGACGTGTCCGAGGCGGCCGGGCTCCAGCTCCCCGCCCTGGCCCCCGCCGAGCGCGCCGCCATCGAGGCCACGGTCGGCCCGCTCACCGGCGACGGCAACCCGACCGACGCCTGGGGCAACGGCGACTTCGCCACCAACCTGCCGGCCGCGCTGAAGGTGCTGGGCGCCAGCCCCGGCCTCGACGCCATCGCCTTCTGCTCCGACGTGCAGGACGGCCAGCCCCTGGGCGACCCGGCCCAGATGTCGGACTTCTGCAAGCTCCTGATCAAGGCGTCGAAGGCCAGCGACAAGCCGCACTACGAGATGAACATGCGCCCCGGCCTGATGCACGCCCACCACGTCGCCCTGCTCCGGCAGGCAGGCCTCGCCATGATCGGCGGCACGCGCCAGGGCCTGGGCGCGGTCGATCGCCTCGCCCGCTGGACGACGGCCCAGCGCCGCCCGCGCAAGCCCGCCCTCTATGGCGGCCCCACGCTCGCCCAGGCGCTCGGCGACCCGAGCCGCAGGACGGTCAACGAGCACGACGCCAAGCGCATCCTGGCCGCGCGCGGCGTGCCCGTCGCGCGCGAGCGCCTGGTCCGGTCGCTGGACGAGGCCGTGGCCGCCGCCGCCGCCATCGGCTGGCCGGTCGTGCTCAAGGCCGTCTCCGACGACCTGCCGCACAAGACCGAGTACGGCCTGGTCCAGGTCGGCTTGGCCGACGCCGGTGCGCTCAGGGCCGCCTGGTCCACGCTGCAGGACCGCCTGAAGGCCGTGCCCGCCGGCACCAGGCTCGCGGGCTTCCTGGTGCAGGAGATGGTGGCCGAGGGCATCGAGGTCTTCGCCGGGGTCTCGCGCGATCCCGACTTCGGCCTGTCGCTGGCCTTCGGCATCGGCGGCGTCGCCATCGAGGTGACGCGCGACTTCGCGCTCCGCATGCTGCCGCTCCAGGAAGGCGACGCCGAGGCCATGATCGGCGAGATCCGCGGCGCCGCCCTGCTGGGTCCGCTGCGCGGCCGTCCCGCCGCCGACGTGGAAAGCCTCGCCGCCTGCCTCTACGCGCTGGGCGACTTCGCCGCCGCGGAGTCCCGCCTGGTGCGCGAGATCGACCTCAACCCCATCAAGGTGCTGCCCGCCGGGCGGGGCTGTCGCGTGGTCGACGCCCTCATCGTGCTGGACGGCGCCCCCGCACAAGCCAAGGGAGCCTCCCATGCCTGACGACCTGGCCCGCTACGAGACGCACGAGAAGGTCGGCATCGTCACGATGAACCGGCCCGAGAAGCTCAACGCACTCAATCCCGCGCTGCGCGAGGCCGTCGCCGCCCGCCTCCACGAGGCCGACCGCGATCCCTCCACCAGCGTCGTCGTGCTGCGCTCCGAGGGGCGCAGCTTCTGCGTCGGCTACGACATCGGCGGGGGCGGCGGCGATCCCGAGGGCGACAAGCGCCACGACGCGCTGGCCTGGCACGCGCTGCTGTCCGAGGCGCTCGACTTCGAGATGATCCCCTTCGCCATGCGCAAGCCCGTCATCGCCTCGGTGCAGGGCCACGCGCTGGGCGGCGGGTGCGAGCTCGCCATGTTCTGCGACCTCACGCTGGCCGCCGAGGACGCCCTCTTCGGCGAGCCCGAGGTGCGCTTCTCCGACACCGGCCCCGGCATCGTCATGCCCTGGATGATCGGCGTGAAGCGCGCGCGCGAGCTCCTCTTCTTCGGCGACATGATCGACGCGCAGACGGCGCTGGCGTTCGGCATGGTCAACCGCCTCTTCCCCGCCGCCGAGCTGCGCGAGGCGACGCTGAAGTACGCGAAGCGCCTCGCCCTCGTCGCGCCCGAGGCCCTGATGGCCACCAAGCTCGCGATCAACCGCGGGCTCGACGCCGCCGGCTTCCGCACCGCCATGAAGGCCGGGCTCGACGTGCTGGCGCCCCTCTACGCCGCCAGGACCGAGGTGGGCATGCAGTTCCACGAGATCACGCTGAAGCAGGGCCTGGGCGCCGCGCTCAAGTGGCGCCGCGCGCAGTTCGACGCGCTGAAGTAGCGCGCCGGCGGGTCGTGTGAACAACCGCACAGCCGTCATCGTTGGCGGGGGAGCATGCTGGCCACGGTCGTTCCCACCCCCGCGACGGAGGACGCCATGATCCCCGACGAGCCCCGCGCGCTCAGGCTGCGCCGCCCGCTGGCCGTGCACCGCGACGAGGCGCTCCAGCACACGCTGCGCCCCGGCACCTACGTCGTCGCCAAGGTCCAGATCGGCGAGGAGATGCACGCCCGCTTCTGCCTTCTCGACGACGGCCGCCAGATGCTGGGCTGGCTCACCGCCGCCGAGGCCGGCAAGGCCGAGAAGCTCGGCACGCTGGACTGGGTGTAGCGCCCCTGCACGGGGGAACCGTGTCCCCTCGCGGCAAGTTGCCTCGCCAGGCGCAACCGCAAGGCGGGTCGCTCATGACCGGCGCATCGGGTCGCCGTCAGGAGCCCTGCGCCGCCATGAAGGCTCGCCAGGCCGAGATCGTCCCGAGGCGTCCCAGGCGGCGCGCGATCTTCCTGAGCGGGCCGGGAGGAGTCGCGCTGTCGCTCCCGGCGCGGGCCCGATCTCGTGGCTGTGACCGTCCATCGTCCGGCCGCGTTGCGCCAGGCCCCGCTCGCCGTGGCACGGCTGGCGACCGCGCGTGGCGGACGCCGCGTACATGGCGTTCGCCTGGGGCGAGTGACTGCCTGCTCTGGGGCTAGCGCTCCCTGATGGATGTCCTCCTGACGGCGGGCGGCGTTCCTTATCCTGCCCGTACCGGGGGTGTGGATGCCGCCGCTGGGCGTGGTGCTGGTCTCGCTCGACGTATCGCCCCTACGCTGCTGCTTCGCCTGCCTGCTGGGCTGCCGGCCAGCCACAGCCGATCGCGCTAGGGTGGGCCGCGTCCGGCCGCCCGCCATCCTTGGCCCCACGCGACCTCGATGTCCCGGGCACCGAGGTCCCGCACAATGAATGCAAGGCCGCACGGGCAGCGCTCAACCACTGGCACCCGCAAGCCTGTCTCACGTATGGCGGCAGAAAAGCTCGCTTGCCCACGGACCGCATCGGCACGAGCGTAGCATCGGACGTTATTCCCTGTCGCAAGGGAGCACGCATGGCCGCCAAGCTGCCGCCCCTGAACGCCCTGCGCCTCTTCGAGGCGGCCGGACGGCATGGCAGCTTCAAGCGCGCCGCCGAGGAGCTGCACGTCACGCCCAGCGCCGTCAGCCACGGCATCCAGACGTTGGAGGACTGGCTGGGCACACCCCTCTTCATCCGCACCACGCGGGGCCTGCGGCTCAGCGCCGAAGGCGCGGCGTACCATGCCGCGGTGCGGCAGGCGCTGGATCTGCTGGTGGCTGCCACCCTGCGCGTCCCGGGCCGCAGGCCCACGGGATCCTTGTCGCTCAGCGTGCCGCCCACCTTCGGCAATCGCTGGCTCATGCCGCGTCTGCACCGCTTCGTGCGTCGTGCCCCGGGCGTGACGGTGAAGATCGACACATCGCATCGCCAGCGCGACCTGGCGCAGGAAGGCATCGACCTCGCCATCCGCATGGGCTCGCGTGCGCGTGCCGACGCGGTGTGGATCCATCTCTTGCGGGAATCCTTCGTGCCGGTGTGCTCCCCCCGCCTGTGCCGGCAGGTCGGCAGCGACGACATCGCCCGCCTGGTACGCGAGGCGCCCCTGCTCCACCTCACCACGGTGGCCGAGGACTGGGGCGCGTGGCTGAAGGCGGCGAACCTCGAGGCGCCAGCGCGCGATGCGGGGCTGCGCTTCGATACGTTGCAGATGGCGCTGGAGGCAGCGATAGAGGGGTTGGGGGTGGCCATCGGCCGCAAGCCCTTGGTGGACGAGGACGTGGCCGAGGGCCGCCTGGTCGAGGTGGGCGGCGCCGCGCTGGCCGGGGCGACCAGCTACTGGCTGGTCGGTTCGCCGCTTGTTTTCGATCGACCCGAGGCCCAGGCATTCCGCGACTGGTTGCTCGAGGAACTCGATGCCGCCCCGCTGCTGCCGACGACGAGGCCCCTTGCCGGGAACGAGTCGGCGCGCCGGAGCAGCGCGACGAAGTAGAGAGTCTGTACCGCCTCCATCCCGACGAATGCCGCACACTCGGCCATGTTCGCAGCCGCCCCGTGCAAGGGAGGCGGCGTCCTAGCGGCCACGCCGCTGAAGCAGGATCAGGACCAGCCACCGTCCCATGCACCGTGTCAGGCGGGCGATGAGCCGGCCGATGTGGCGGTCGCGCAGCGCGCGGGCCTCGCGGTGGATGTCGGGGGAAGCCATGCGGGGCCAGCGCCGGAGCGTTGCGGCCCAGGGGTCGTCGGGGTCAGTCATGGCCCCGGCACCTAGGGTTGCCACCAAGGCTTGCGCCATTCGCGCCAGGCGTCCAGGCGCGTCAGCCCGATGTCCTTGAGAGCCTCGTCGCTGAGGGCCGCGATCTGGCGGCGCTGCCGGATGCGCTCGCTCCACACCGCCAGCGCCTGCGCCACTCGGGCCAGCACGCCGGCGCCGCCACGCTGTCGCAGTCCGTCCGTCTCCCCGTACGCCACCCGGGCTCTCCCATCACGGTCCTCCGCGCCGGGGGCGGCGCGGAGGCACACGATGTGGCCTAAAGGGCTGGCTGCGTCGAACGAGCTTCGTTCACGCCGGCACGAGCGGAGCTATTCAGTGCGACAGGAGGACCGGCACGGCCGCGCGGTCCAGCACGGCGCGGGTGGCGCCGCCCATCACCAGCTCCAGCAGGCGCGGGTTGCCGTAGGCGCCCATCACGATCAGGTCAGCGCCCAGCTCGGCGGCGCGCGCGAGCAGGAGGTCGGGCACGCCCGCGTCCTCGCCCCACGCCTCGGCCGCCTCGGCCTTCACGCCGTGCCGCGCCAGGTAGAGCGCGATGTCCGCGCCCGGCACGTCGCCGTGGCGGCGGCCGCCGCTCCGGGGCTTGATCGCCAGCACCGTCACCGCGCGGGCCGCCGCCAGCAGCGGCATGGCGTCGTCCAGCGCGCGCTTGGCCTCGCGGCTCGCGTTCCATGCCACCACGACGCGCTGCCCCGCGTCGGCGAAGCCGCCCTTGCGCGGCACCACCAGCACCGGCCCGCCCGCGCCCAGCGCCAGGCGGTCGGCGAAGTCCGAGGGCGTCGTGCCGGGGTCGTCGGGGTCGTTCTGGCCCACGATCGCGAGGCCGGCGTGGCGGGCGTGCAGGATGGCGGTCTCGGTGGGGAAGCCCTCGGCGCGGCGCCACTCCGCCGCCAGGCCCGCCTTGTCCGCGGCGGCGCGGAACAGCGCCTCGGCCTTGTCCGCCTGGGCGTTGAACAGGGCGATCTGCTCCTCCACCACCTCGGGCGGGATGGGGGCGTGGGTCATCATCGGCACGAAGGGCGGCGGCACGACGTGCAGCCCCGCGAGGTGCGCGCCGAAGCGCCGCGCCAGCCCGATGGCGAGCTCCACCCGCGCGGCCGCGCGGCGGCTCGCGTCGACGTGAACCAGGATGTCCTTCATGGCGTCCTTCCTTGGGTGCAGGGGGTCACGAGGCCGCGGCCGCGGCCAGCGCCGCCACGGTCCCGGCATTGACGGCGAGGAGCGCGGCGGCCGCGCCGCGCAGCAGGTGTCCGGCGCGGGCCGCCAGGCCGTGGCCGGTCAGCGCCACCGCCGCCAGGCCCGGCACGGTCCCGGCGGCCAGCGCCGCCATCGCCAGGGCGCCCCGGCCCGGCCCGCCCGCCGCCGCCGCGGCGACCAGCGCGCCGTAGAGCAGCCCGCAGGGCAGGAACCCGGCCGCGGCGCCCAGCGCCAGCCCGCCGGCCCAGCCGCCCCGCCCGGCCCGCCACGCCACGCGCCCGGCGACGGCGGCCAGCGCGCGGCCCGCGGCGCCGCCCGGCGCGTGGGCAAGGCCCGCCACGCCGGCCGCCTGGGCCAGCAGCAGCAGGGCCGCCAGCGCCAGCAGCGCCGCCGCCGCCCAGCCCTGGCGCAGCCCGTCCAGCACCAGGCCGCCCAGCCCGCCCGCCGCCGCGCCCAGCGCCGCATAGCTCGCGGCCCGCCCCAGGTGGTAGGGCAGCAGCAGCCCGCCGGCCACGCCGCCGCCGCCCTTCTGCCGCGCGCGCCGCGCCGCCTGGCCCAGCACGATCGGCCCGCACATCCCCACGCAATGGGTGAACCCGCCGGCCAGCCCGGCCAGCGCCAGCGCCGCGATCGCGCCGCGCCCCTCGCCCAGCGCCTGGCCGCACCAGGCCGCCAGCCCGGCCAGGGCCTCGGCGGTCATGGCGCGCCGTCTCCCGCCACGCGCTTGCGCAGCGTTCCCTCGCGCGGCGCATAGCCCGCCCGGCGCAGGCCCTCCGCCACCGCGGCGCGCAGCCCGCCCGCGGCCGGCAGGGCCACGTCCACGGCGCCGCAGCCGCCCTCGCGCGCCAGGCGCTCCAGCGCGTCCGCCAGCGCCTCGGTCAGCCCGCGGTCGAAGATGTCGGCGGCCACCACGTCGTCGACGCAGAGCACGCAGCCCTCGCTGCGGCGCTCCACGCGGTGGCGGAAGACGGCGTGGACATAGCCCTTGGCGCTCTGCACGGTCATGATCCCGGGCCGGGGCCCGCTGCCCTGCCGCACCACGGCCAGCGCGAACGCCCGCCAATGGTCCACGCTCGCCGCCCCGCCCGCGATCTGCAGCAGCGGGAAGGCGAGGTCCACCTGCTCGGGGGCCAGGGGCCGCGCCACGAAGGTCTCGCCGGCCGGGCTCGGGCTCGTCATCGGCATCCTGCGGGCATGGGGCGGCGCCCCCGTTTCTGGCTGTTCGGCCCGGCACCCTGCCCGCTGGGCGGCGGCGCGGCCTTGATCTGGATCAACGCCCCCGCCGCGCGCCCGTGCGATGCCTCGCGCAGCCAACGCTGGGGGGACGCCGCCCGATGAGCGCCGCAAGCCACGCGACCAGCCCGGCCGACGCGCCGCGCTACGAGGACGCCGCCGTCCGCCTGTTCGTCGTCGCCACCGTGTTCTGGGGCGTGGTGGCCTTCCTGGTGGGCGTGGTGATCGCGCTCCAGCTCGCCTTCCCCCAGCTCAACCTGGGCCTGCCCTGGACCGGCTTCGGCCGCCTGCGCCCGGTCCACACCTCGGCCGCCATCTTCGCCTTCGGCGGCAACGCGCTCTTCGCCACCTCGCTGTTCGTGGTGCAGCGCACCTGCCGCGCGCCGCTGTTCGGCGGCGCGGGCCTCGCCGCGTTCCTCTTCTGGGGCTACCAGCTCTTCATCGTGCTGGCCGCCTCGGGCTACGTGCTGGGCGTCACCCAGGGCCGCGAGTACGCCGAGCCCGAGTGGTACGCCGACCTCTGGCTGACCGTCGTCTGGGTCGCCTACCTGGCCTGCTTCCTCGGCACCGTCATGCGGCGGCGCGAGCCGCACATCTACGTCGCCAACTGGTTCTACCTGGCCTTCATCGTCACCATCGCGGTGCTGCACGTCGTCAACAACCTGGCCCTCCCCGTCACGCTCGACGGGGCCAAGAGCTATTCGCTCTTCGCCGGCGTGCAGGACGCGCTGACCCAGTGGTGGTACGGCCACAACGCGGTCGGCTTCTTCCTGACCGCGGGCTTCCTCGGCATCATGTACTACTTCGTGCCCAAGCGCGCGAACCGGCCGGTCTATTCGTACCGGCTCTCCATCGTGCACTTCTGGTCGCTGATCTTCCTCTACATCTGGGCCGGCCCGCACCACCTGCACTACACGTCGCTGCCCGACTGGGCCCAGACGCTGGGCATGGTGTTCTCGGTCATGCTCTGGATGCCGTCCTGGGGCGGCATGATCAACGGCCTGATGACCCTCTCGGGCGCCTGGGACAAGCTGCGCACCGATCCCGTCCTGCGCTTCCTCGTCACCGCCGTCGGCTTCTACGGCATGAGCACGTTCGAGGGGCCGATGATGTCGATCAAGCCGGTCAACGCGCTCAGCCACTACACCGACTGGACCATCGGCCACGTCCATTCCGGCGCGCTGGGCTGGGTCGCCTTCATCAGCTTCGGCGCCGTCTACCACCTGGTCCCCGTCCTGTGGCGCAGGCGCGAGCTCTACTCGATGCGGCTCGTCAGCTACCACTTCTGGATCTCGACGGTGGGCATCGTCCTCTACATCACGGCCATGTGGGTCTCCGGCATCATGCAGGGGCTGATGTGGCGGGCCTACGACGAGCTCGGCTTCCTGCAGTACTCGTTCGTCGAGACGGTCGAGGCCATGCACCCCTTCTACCTGGTGCGCGCGCTCGGCGGGATCCTGTTCCTGCTGGGCGCGCTCCTCATGGTCGTCAACCTGTGGCGCACCGTCCGCGGCCCGGCGCGCGAGGGCGCGCTTGCGCCCGCGGCCGCCGCGTAGGGAGGGCGCCATGATCCGCCACGAGCGTTTCGAGACCCACGCCCTCCTGCTGCTGGTGGGCATCCTGGTCACCGTCGCCATCGGCGGCCTGGTCGAGATCGTGCCGCTCTACACGATCGAGTCCACCATCGAGCGGGTCGAGGGCGTGCGCCCCTACTCGCCGCTCGAGCTGAAGGGCCGCGACATCTACATCCGCGAGGGCTGCTACACCTGCCACAGCCAGCAGGTCCGCCCCTTCCGCGACGAGGTCGAGCGCTACGGCCACTACAGCCTGGCCGCCGAAAGCCTCTACGACCACCCCTTCCAGTGGGGCTCCAAGCGCACCGGGCCCGATCTCGCGCGCGTCGGCGGGCGCTACTCCAACGACTGGCACGTCGCCCACATGGTCGATCCGCGCAGCGTCGTGCCCGAATCGATCATGCCGGCCTACCCCTTCCTGGCCGAGCGCCCGCTGGCCTACTTCGACGTGGCCGACAGCCTGGCCGCCAACCGCGCCGTGGGCGTGCCCTACACCGACGACATGGTCTACCGCGCCGTCGCCGACGTCGAGGCCCAGCTCCGCGCCGAGGGCAACGACGACTTCCTCGCCCGCTATCCCAACGCCGCCGTCGGCGACCTCGACGGCAACCCGGCGATGGTCACCGAGATGGACGCCCTCGTGGCCTACCTCCAGATCCTCGGCCGCATGGTCGACTTCTCGTCGGTCACGCCCGAGCAGATCGTGCAGTAGGCCCGCCATGCAGGGACTCTCCGATCTCGCGCGCGACTACTGGGGCCTCTGGCTCCTCCTGTTCTTCGTGGCCATCGTCGGGTGGGCCTACGCCCCGCGCCGCCGCCGCAGGCTCGAGGAGCACGCCCGCATCCCCCTGAACGACGACTAGGCCCTGACCGCCATGCGCCGCGTCGCCGCCCCGTCTCCCCTGCCCCGTCATGCCCCGGCTCGGCCGGGGCATCCACAGGGCGCTTCCGCGCCCGGTCCCCTGGATCGCCCGGTCAAGCCGGGCGACGACGACGGGGGATCTGGCCGCGATGCGGCGCCACGCGCCCCGAGGGGCGGACGGCGCGCATCGGCCACCGTAGGAATGCCGTTCGTCCCGGCCTCGAAGGGCGGGCCGAGCCCCGCCGTCCGGTGAACTAGGAGCCCCGCCATGCCCACCAAGGCCGAGAAGGACGCCGTCACCGGCCAGCAGATCCGCGGCCACGCCTGGGACGGCATCCACGAGCTGGACACGCCGCTGCCCAAGTGGTGGCTCTACGTGCTGTACGCGACCATCCTGTGGTCGGCCGTCTACGTCGTGCTCTATCCCTCCATCCCCGGCCTCGACGGCTACGTGAGGGGCACGCTGGGCTATTCCTCGCGCACCGAGCTCGCGGACCGCGTCGCCGAGGCCCAGGCCGCCCAGGCCGGCTTCCGCGAGCGCATCGCCGCCGCCGACATGGCCGCCATCGCCGCCGATCCCGAGCTCGCCGGCTTCGCCGCCGCGGGCGGTCGCGCCGCCTTCGCCAACAACTGCGCCACCTGCCACGGCCAGGGCGGCGCGGGCCGCCCCGGGGGCTATCCCGTGCTGGCCGACGACGACTGGATCTGGGGCGGCACGCCCGACGCCATCCTGCACACCGTGCGCGTCGGCATCCGCTCCGATCACCCCGACACGCGCATTTCCGACATGCCGCGCTTCGGCGCCGACGCCCTGCTGACGGCCCAGCAGATCGACGAGGTGACGCAGGCCGTCCTCGCCCTCTCCAACCGCGCGGACGATCCTGCCCAGGCGGCGCGCGGCGCGGCGGTCTTCGCCGAGAACTGCGCCGTCTGCCACGGCGAGACCGGCCAGGGGAACCCCGAGCTCGGCGCCCCCGACCTCGCCGACGCCATCTGGCTCTATGGCGGCGATGCCGACGCCATCCGGGCCAGCATCGCCCTGCCCCACGCCGGCATGATGCCGGCCTGGGAGGGCAGGCTCGATCCGGTCACGCTCAAGATGGTCGCCCACTACGTCCACGGGCTCGGCGGCGGGCAATAGGCGGCCGGATGCGGAACGGCCCATGACCTACGTCGAGGACAGCCCGGTCGCGGTCGAGGCCGCGCTCTCGACCAAGGCGCAGAAGCGCCAGCCGCTCTACGCCGGCCGCGTGCAGGTCTATCCGAAGAAGGTCTCGGGCACCTTCCGCCGCATCAAGTGGATCGCCCTCGTCGTCCTGCTCGGCATCTACTACGCCGCGCCCTGGCTGCGCTGGGACCGCGGCCCCGGCGTGCCCGGCCAGGCGTTCCTGATCGACATGGCCAACCGCCGCGCCTACTTCCTGTGGCTCGAGATCTGGCCGCAGGAGATCTACTTCCTCATGGGCCTGCTCATCCTGGCGGCCTTCGGCCTGTTCCTGGCCACCAGCCTGTTCGGCCGCGTCTGGTGCGGCTATGCCTGCCCGCAGACGGTGTGGACCGACCTCTTCATGTGGGTCGAGCGCCTGGTCGAGGGCGACCGCAACGCCCGCATGCGGCTCGACCAGGGCCCGCTCACCTGGGCCAAGGCTTGGCGCAAGGGGGCGAAGCACGGCATCTGGCTCCTCATCGCCGCGCTCACCGGCGGCGCCTGGATCATGTATTTCGTCGATGCGCCCACCCTGGTGCGCGACGCGCTGGCCGGCGATCTCACGGCCAAGGTGCTCTTCTTCTTCGGCCTGTTCACCGCCACCACCTACCTGCTCGCCGGCTGGGCGCGCGAGCAGGTCTGCACCTACATGTGCCCCTGGCCGCGCTTCCAGTCGGCGATGTTCGACGAGGACACGCTGATCGTCACCTACCAGCGCTGGCGCGGCGAGCCGCGCGGCAAGCACAAGCGTGGCCAGGCATGGGAAGGGCGCGGCCACTGCGTCGACTGCAACCAGTGCGTCGCCGTCTGCCCCACCGGCATCGACATCCGCGACGGCTCGCAGCTCGAATGCATCGGCTGCGGCCTGTGCGTGGACGCCTGCGCGGGCGTCATGGACAAGGTCGGCCTGCCGCGCGGCCTCATCACGTTCGACACCGAGGCCAACCAGCGCGCCCGCGCCGCCGGCAGGCCGCTGCGCTACCGCCTGCTGCGCCCGCGCACCGTGATCTACGCCGCCCTGCTGCTGGTGGCCGCCGGCGCGATGGCCGCGGGCCTGGCCACGCGCTCGGCCGTCGACGTGACGGTGCAGCACGAGCGCAACCCGCTCTTCGTGAAGCTGTCCGACGGCAGCATCCGCAACGACTACACCGTGAAGGTGTCCAACAAGCGCCACGAGGTGCGCGGTTTCGCCCTGGGCCTGCCCGCCCTGCCCGGCGCCCGCCTGTGGGCCGAGGGTGCGGCGGGCGAGCCCACCGGCTTCATCGCCATCCAGGCCCAGCCCGGCACCGTCACCGCCTTCCGCATCCACGTCGTCCTGCCCGCCACCGCCGTGCCAGGCCCCGGCTCGCACCCCGTCGCCTTCGTCCTCACCGACCTCGCCACCGGCGAGATCGCCACCCACGACTCCGTCTTCGTGAGCCCCGACAGGTGAGCGCGATGCCCGATCCGTCCGTCGCCCGCCCCGCCCCCGCAAGGCGCGGCGGCTGGATTCCCTGGGCCTTCGTCGGCGGCTTCGGCGTCGTCGTCGCGGCCAACGCGGCGCTCGTCGCCTTCGCGCTTTCCTCCTGGACCGGCATCACCGCCGAGGGCGTGTTCCGCCAGCAGGCCGGCTTCAACGCGACGCTGGCCCAGGCCCGCGCCCAGGCCGGCCTGGGCTGGACCCTGGCCGTCCGCTACGAGGAGACCGGCGCCCGCGAGGGCCGCCTGCTGGTCGAGGCCGCCGACGCAGGCGGCCGAGCCCTGGCCGGCGCCACCGTCGCCGCCGCCTTCCGCCGCCCCACCGCCGACGGCCTCGACTTCCCCGCCGCGCTCGCCCCGCGGGGCTCCGGCGCCTACGCCGCCGACATCGCCTTCCCCCTGCCCGGCCAGTGGGACGTCGAGCTGACCGTGACCCGCGGCGCCGACACCTACCGCACCCTCCGCCGCCTGCACGTGCCGGGATGAGCGCCGCGCTGGCCGCCACCACGACCGCCGCCGCCGCGCCTTCGGCCCGCGCCGGCGCGTCCGCCCTCTGCATCCATTGCGGCGGCGCGGTCCCGGCCTCGCTCGGCCCCGGCGAAGGGTTCTGCTGCGCCGGTTGCGCCGCGGCCCACGCGCTCGTCGAGCGCCTCGGCCTCGCCGCCTACTACCTGCGCCGCACGCTCGACCCCGCGCTGCGCCCGCCCCGGCCCGACCCCGAGGCCGCTCCGCCCGAGGTCGGGCCCTACGTACGCGCCGACGCCGACGGCACCTGCCGCCTCGACCTCATGGTGGACGGCCTGCAGTGCGGCGCCTGCGTCTGGCTGATCGAGCGCGCGCTGGCCGCCGAGCCCGGCGTCGTGCAGGCCCGCGTCAATCTCGGCTCGCGCCGCCTCGCGCTCGCCTGGCGGGGCGGGGCGGGGCGGGGCGACGCGCTGGCCGCCACCGTGGCGGCGCTCGGCTACCGCCCGGTCCCCTTCGACCCCGCGCGCCTGGACGACGCCGTGGAGCGCGCCAACGCCGAGCTGCTGCGCGCCCTCGCCGTCGCGGGATTCGCAGCCGCCAACGTCATGCTGCTCTCGGTGGCCGTGTGGTCGGGCCAGGCCGGCACGATGGGCCAAGCCACCCAGGACCTGCTGCACTGGTTCTCGGCCCTCGTCGCGTTGCCGGCCATCGTCTACGCCGTGCGCCCCTTCGCCCGCTCGGCCTGGGCCGCGCTCGCGCACCGGCGCACCAACATGGACGTGCCGATCACCGTGGGCGTCGCGCTCGCCACGGCCATGAGCCTCTACGAGACGATCGCGGGCGGGGCGCACGTCTACTTCGACTCCGCCTGCGCCCTGCTGTTCTTCCTGCTGGTCGGCCGCTATCTCGATGCGCGCGCCCGCGGCCACGCGCGCAGGGCCGCGGGCCAGCTCCTCGCCCTCTCCGCCCGCGCGGCCGTGGTGCTGGACGCCGACGGCACGCGGCGCAGCGTCGATCCCGCCGCCGTGCCCGCCGGCGCCGTCGTCCTCGTCGCGGCCGGCGAGCGCATCCCGGTGGACGGCACGATCCGCGAGGGCGCGAGCGACCTCGACCTCGGCCTCATCACGGGCGAGAGCGCGCCCGTCGCCGCCGGACCCGGCGACCGCGTCTTCGCCGGCACGCTGAACCTGGGCGGGCCGCTCCGCATCGCCGCCACCGCCGCCGGGCCCGGCACGCTGCTGGCCGCCATCGCCCGCTGGATGGAGGAGGCCGAGCGCGGGCGCGGCCGCTACGTCGCGCTCGCCGACCGCGTGGCCCGCCGCTATGCCCCGGTCGTCCACCTGCTGGCGGCGTCCACCTTCGCCGGCTGGATGCTGCTGGGCGGCGCCGCCTGGCAGGCCGCGCTGATGAACGCGGTCGCCGTCCTCATCATCACCTGCCCCTGTGCGCTCGCCCTCGCCGTGCCCGCCGTGCAGGTCGTCGCCTCGGGCCGCCTGCTGCGCGCGGGCGTGCTGCTCAAGTCGGGCACCGCGCTCGAGCGCCTCGCCCGGGTCGACACCGTCGTGTTCGACAAGACCGGAACCCTGACCCTCGGGCGCCTCTCCCTGGCGTCCGAGGGCATCGACCCCGACGCCCTCCGCGTCGCGGCAGGCATCGCATCGGCCAGCCGGCACCCGCTGGCGCGCACAATGGCGCACGCGTGCTCCGATGCGGTGCCCGCCCTAGGGGTCGTCGAGATCCCCGGCGCGGGCCTGCAGCAGGGCGCTATCCGCCTGGGAAGCCGCGCCTTTTGCGGCGTGCCCGAGGACGGGTCGGCGGGACCCGAGCTGTGGCTCGCCCGGCCCGGCCGCGCGCACGTGCGCTTCCCGTTCGCCGATGCGGTGCGCACGGATGCGGCGGCGACGGCGGCCGCGCTGCGCGGCATGGGGCTGGCCGTGCAGATGCTCTCCGGCGACCGTCCTGCCACCGCCCAAGCCGTTGCAAAGGCTTGCGGAATCGCCGAGGTCCATGCCGGCGTCGATCCCGCGGGCAAGCTCGCGCACATCGCGCGCCTGCGGGCTGCGGGCCGCAACGTGCTGATGGTCGGCGACGGCCTCAACGACGCCCCCGCGCTGGCCGCCGCCGACGTTTCCCTGTCGCCCACAAGTGCCTCGGAGATAAGCCAGAATGCGGCCGATGCCGTGTTCCACGGCGAACGGCTGGCGCCCGTCGCGCTGGCGCTCGGGGTCGCCCGCCGCGCACGCGTGCTCGTCGTGCAGAACCTCGGATTCGCCTTGCTCTACAATGCGTTGGCCGTGCCCCTGGCGGTCGCGGGCCTGATCACGCCGCTGGTGGCCGCCGCCGCCATGTCGTCCTCCTCCCTCGTCGTGGTGCTCAACGCGCTGCGCGCCGGGCGGGTGCGCTAAGCCCATGACCGGCTTGCTCTATCTGGTGCCGATCGCGCTGCTGCTGGGGCTCGCGGGGCTGGCCGCGTTCCTGTGGGCGCTGCGCGCCGGCCAGTTCGACGACCCCGACGGCGCCGCCTCCCGCATCCTCCACGACGACGACGAAAACCCTTAACCGCCAAGCCCTTGCGGCCTGACCGCTTTGGGCGGAGAGTCGCCCCATGGTAACGGCCACCCGCTTCAACCTGGCCACCGCCCGCATCGCCCGCGCCGCTGCCGACCTCGGTCCGTGCAGCACCTGCGACGTGAGCGAACTGGTGTTCTGCGGCGCGCTGGACGAGGACGAGCGGCCCCGCCTCGCCGCCATCGTCACCGAGGTGCGGGTGGCTGCGCACCAGATGATCTTCTACGAGGGCGACCCGGCCGACTTCGTCTTCAACGTGACCGAGGGCGCGGCCAAGGTCTACCGCCTGAT
>Ga0073934_10003941_pt1 | contig 25786 bp, 19 predicted proteins | sample LarsenN4metaG_FD_76834 | JGI IMG/M metagenome (GOLD analysis project Ga0073934, IMG submission 76834) | Hot spring sediment bacterial and archeal communities from British Columbia, Canada, to study Microbial Dark Matter (Phase II) - Larsen... ... | reverse complement strand
CAAGCCGCCCGCTGATTGGGACAGCCCCGTCCCGATTCCGTTTGTCTCGGCATCCGGTAAATATCTGCTCGCCGTCGGAGCTCCCGAAGGACTCGAACATCTTGCCGATAAAGCCATTGAGATTCTCGCCGAGGCGCTGAAAACCGAAGGCGTAGGAGCCAAAACGTCCAGCGGCTACGGCCGCGGACATTTGGAGGAAACCGCTAAGGAACGCGTCGAAAAAGAAAAACTCAAAGCAGCCGAACGCGAAAAAGCGGACGTGGAAGAATTCGTTTATTACGTAAACGCTCTTCGTTCAAACGATGTCGCCAGTCAAATCAATAATTTTTACCAGGAGTGGAAAAAGTCAACGCTCTCCAACGAAAGCCGCAAACTAATGGCAGAAGCGATCATCAACCGCATTGACAAGGATTGGAAAGGCGGCAAACAAAAAGGATGGTATCAGGAATTAAAAAATTTTATTGCGTCACAATGATCGTCCATTGGAGAAATATATGAAAGCGATTACGTTTCTCGGCACGGGAAATTACGAAAAAACAATCTACAATTTCAACGGCAAAAAAGCGCAGCCGACAGAACTGTTCCCGAAGGCTTTGTGCGAACTGTTTGAACTTGAAGAACTCTTGGTTGTAGTCACAAAATGCGCAAAGAAAAAATGGTTTGCAAAACTTGAGGAGCAACTTAAAGAGAGCGGAATAAAAATAACTGAAGTTCCGATTCCAGACGGGCATAGCGAAGAAGATCTGTGGACAATTTTCGACCAGATAACCAAATTCTTGGACGAAGGCGATGAGCTTATTTTCGACATTACTCACTCGTTTCGGACTGTGCCTTTGCTGTCGTTTCTCGCCGCGAACTATCTGCAAACGGCGAAAAACGTCAAAATTAAAGGCATCTATTATGGCGCATTTGATGCCGGTCAAAATGCTAACGATTCAAGTACCAAAACCGCAACTGTTTTTGACTTAACGCTGTTTTTGGAACTTTCACGTTGGGTTACGGCAACCGATAAATTCATCACGACCGGAGACGCAGGCGACCTTGCCAAATTGCTCAAAGAAATTCATGACCGCGAACGTGCAAAACCACAATCAGACGCGCAAATGCCGAATTTTCTACAAAGATTAGGAAACGCTATCGGCGAGTTGTCTAATGCAATGCTCGTGAACCGCCCGCATGAAATTGCCGAAAAAGCAAAAAGGGTCGGAAAACTTATCCAAGATGAAAGAGCGATTTTGGAAACTAAACAGTTTGCTAAACCGTTAGCCGTTTTGCTTGAACGTATTGGGAAAGAATTTGAACCTTTTGCCAATTTTAGTTTAGTTTCGCAGAGAAAGTTGATTGATTGGTATCTCAATCACGGTCAAGTGGTTCAGGCTGTGGCTTTGACTCGTGAATGGTTAGTCTCTTTTGTTTGTCAAAAGCTCGGACTAGACCAGATGAAACGAGACCAAAGAAAACAAGCCGAAGATGTTTTGAATAATCTCGGTAGGCAGAAAAAACAAAAGCCCGGCAATCAGAACAAACAAAACGACGTTTCAGAGGCCACGAAATCTTTTGGCGAACAATTCAAACATTGCCAGCAAGCAGATGAAATAGTTGAAATTTGGAATCAGGCGCAGGACTTAAGAAACGATGTGCTGCATTTCGGCTTTCGAGAACAAGCGCGTCCCGCGAAAAGAATCCTGGAACATGCGAAAGAATTGAATGATAAAATACAAAAACTCATATTATGAACTTTCAAAAGCTGATTTTTCTCAATGCTCCGGTTTTGACTGCGTACGGTGATTTTCGGTTTGAGCCGATTTCACTAGAGGCTGCCCGTGATTTGGTCAAAGAATTTTCACAAAGCGGGAAGCCTCTGGAATCGGCTATTGGGCATACCGCGACGGCCGAAATTTTGTCTGAGGTTCTGGGAATTGAAATTAAGACGGCACGTATTGAAGTAAGGCAGCAGCCATCTGATGCCGCGTTGGTTTTCAGGCTTCGTTCACGCGTTGGAGAGGCAAAAGTGCTTGATCGCGAAGAAATGGAATCTATCGGTTATGAACTTGGTTTGTTGACACGAAAGGATTAAAAGCGAAATTGCAAATATTACACACTTTAGTCTCTGCCGCTGCTAAGGCACCGTAAGTAAAAAAACATTGCCGCAATCAAACCTTCTAAAGTTTTATAGTCAATTAGCCTTAATAATCCTTGCTATTCTACCGTAACGGATTTGGCAAGGTTACGTGGTTGATCCACGTCACAGCCGCGGCGAACGGCAATATGATAAGCGAGCAATTGTAAAGGGACGACAGATAGTACAGGCGCAAGAAGATCAGACGTAGGCGGCACTTCAATGATATGATCCGACACTTTTGAACTCATCGAATCTCCTTCCGTAAGAACACTTATGACGATTCCATCCCGGGCTTTTACCTCTACGATGTTTGAATGAGTTTTTTCGTATCGCAGTTCGCTGGATGGGTTTCCGGTTTCGCGTGTATTGACGACTACGACCGGCAATTTTTCGTCAATCAGAGCATTGGGACCGTGCTTCATTTCTCCGGCCGGATAACCTTCGGCATGGATATAACTTATTTCCTTTAATTTCAGTGCTCCTTCGAGGGCAACCGGAAAATTGATTCCGCGCCCGAGGAAAAGAAAATCCTGAACACGGAAATACTCTTTTGACAGCTCTTCGATGTTGTCGGATTCATTTAGAATCTGTTCGATTTTCAGCGGCAGTTCAGCCAGTTCCTGTGCTAGACGGCGTGCTTCCAAATCAGAAATCATCCCGCGTAATTGCCCGAGATATAGGGAAAACAGATAGAGTGCAACCATCTGTGAAGTAAATGCCTTTGTAGATGCTACGCCTATCTCGGGGCCGGCATGTGTCAATATTGTTCCATCCGCTTCACGATGTATCATCGAACCCTGTACATTGCAGATAGCCAGAACCTTGCAGCCTGCCTGTTTTGCTTCCCTCATTGCGGCAATTGTGTCAGCCGTTTCTCCGGATTGGGAAATCACTATCAATAAATCATTTTCACGCAAAACAGGATCGCGATAGCGAAATTCTGAGGCGTAATCAACTTCGACCGGCACACGTGCCAGACGTTCGATCATAAACTTGGCGGCGTGGCCTGCATGCCAGGACGTCCCGCAAGCAGCAATTTTAATCGAGCCGAGCGAGCGGAATTCATCCTCCGTAATGTCCATCGCTTCAAGATAGACACGCCCGGTGTCCAGAGAGATGCGGCCCTGCACCGTATCGCGGACGGCACGCGGCTGTTCGTAAATCTCTTTAAGCATAAAATGCTTAAATCCGCCTTTTTCGGCCATTATCGGATCCCAGGTAATCCGCTGCTGCTTTGGCTCAACCAAATTACCGTCAAAGTCAGTTACACGAACGGCATCTTTCGTCAGCACGGCAATCTCGCGATCGCCAAGAAAAAAAACATCGCGTGTATGCGCCAGAATAGGAGGTATATCAGACGCAACGAAGAATTCTCCGTCACCAAGCCCGACAACTACCGGCGGGCCTTCGCGGACGGCAATGATTGTATCCGGTTCATCAGCAGAAATTATTGCAAGGGCAAAAATACCCCGCAATTCCTTGACCGCACTGCGGACTGCGGCTTCGAGCGAAAGCGACTGCGTTGTTTTGTAATGTCCAATGAGATGGGCAATTACCTCGGTATCAGTTTCAGTTTTGAATATGCTTCCAGAGGCAGCCAGGCGTTCTTTCAATTCGAGATAATTTTCGATAATTCCGTTATGTACTACGACGACATTCCCGCTCTGGTCGCGGTGCGGATGAGCGTTTTCTTCGGTAGGCCGTCCGTGCGTCGCCCAGCGTGTGTGGCCAATTCCATAAGTCCCGTCGAGCGGATTCAGTCTTATGGCTTCTTCAAGGTTGCGAAGTTTACCTTCGGCCCGACGCAGCTCGAGATGGTGATTTTCGTCCGCAACGGCTATGCCGGCCGAATCGTATCCGCGATATTCAAGTTTACGCAGCCCGTCGAGAATCAAAGGCACAACCTGTTTGTTTCCAACATATCCGACAATTCCGCACATAAATTATTAATAAAAGCGTGATTTTTTATGAAAAATTATACCTCGTCCGAAGAACGCTGTTTTTCCAAAGGACGCGCCGGCACACCAATGACAAGGCTGCCGGGTTTAACATCTTTTGTAACAACTGCACCTGCTCCGGTTGAAGCCCCGTCACCGACAGTTACCGGAGCAACCAACATTGTATCCGAACCGATTTTGACTTTATTTCCGATCTTTGTTTGATGTTTTCTTACGCCATCATAATTGCATGTAATCGTGCCGGCTCCGATGTTGGTATTCTCGCCGATTTCCGCATCTCCAAGATATGTCAGATGATTGGCCTTTGACCCGCACCCAAGAACAGTTTTCTTGAGTTCGACAAAATTGCCGACTTTGGAACCATTTTTCATTAATGCTCCGCCGCGCAGGTGTGCAAAAGGTCCTACAGAACAATTATCTTCTATGACGGAATCAGTAATAACGCAATTATCGACTATTGTAACTGAACGGCCAATTTTGGAATTTGTAATTCTCGAACCGGACCTGATTACTGTTCCGTCGCCGATTTGGGATACACCCTCCACAGTAACATTTGGATAAATGATTACGTCACGGCCGAAATTTGCTTCGTCGGAGATATAGGCGGATTTCGGGTCAATGAACGTCACACCGTAATCCAGCATAAGCTTACGGATTATACGCCGGCGAAGAAGCCTTTCAATTTCAGAGAGCTGGAGGCGGTTGTTAACGCCTTCTATTTCCTGCTGGTCCGTATGTTTATATATTGCGACGTCATGCCCTTCGTTGCGAAGAATTTCGGGCACATCAGTAAGGTAATATTCTCCTTGAGCGTTGCGATTGCTTACTTTTTCCAATGCGGAAAACAAAAGCCTGGTATCAAAGCAATAGATGCCGGCATTGACTTCATATATTTCACGTTCTTCGGGTGTCGCATCGCGCTCTTCTACTATTCGGGTAAATCTTCCTTCGCTGTCGCGTATAATGCGTCCGTAACCGGTAGGATCTTTTAGCTTTACGGAAAGAATGGTACAGGCCGCACCGCGTCCGCGATGTGATTCATGACAGGAAACAAGTGCTGCAAGGGTTTCCGGTCTGATAAGCGGCACATCGCCGGAGAGCACGAGGATAACCGAATCGCGATCAGAAAAAACATGCTTTGCCGAAAGAACGGCGTCACCCGTGCCGAGTTGTTTTTCCTGGACAGCGAATTCGGGAACGACCGGTTCAAGTTGGCTGATAACTGCAGCACGGACATCGTCGGCCTGATGACCAACGACTACACAAATCTTTTCAGGATCGAGTGCAGCGGCGGCGCGGCAGACATAGCCAATCAGCGGACGACCGCCGACTTCGTGAAGCACTTTCGCCGTTGCCGAGCGCATTCGCGTCCCGAGCCCGGCGGCGAGAATCAAAATATCCAGTGGCTTTTGCCTTCGGACAGGTTCAGACATATTCAGATAATCAGAATCAAAAGCGGTTCGCTTTCAATCTCTTGTCCACATAAAGTCAATCAGGACAGTAACTTAACGGCACTTTCAAGCACGGTTTGCGCAAGGCGGGCCGGATCGTGCCTGACCTTTTCGCCTTCCTGCAACAGTTTAGCATAGACTATGCGTCCGCTGCCGATTTCAGATTCGTCAATTGAACCGTGTATGCCTATTTGCTCCGCTCCTTCAGCAAGATATTTTGCGGCCTGGGCCGGGGTTATTGGCTGGTTATTCACAATGATGATATCGAATTTTACCTGAGGCAAATATTCAGCCACTATTTCGACATGACGTCGGGAACTCAGACCGTCAGTTTCGCCCGGCTGGGTCATCAGATTGCAAATAAATACTTTTACAGCCCGCGATGCCGCTATCGCATCACCAACCCCGCGAACAAGCAGCGGCGGAAGCAGACTTGTAAAAAGCGAGCCGGGCCCGAGCGTGATAATATCCGCTTCACTTATTGCCATAATAGCATCGGGCAGCGGGCGGCAGTCCTCAGGTTCCAGATAAAGACGACGAATCCTCGGACCTATGCGGCTGATATTCGTTTCACCGCGAACAACCGTACCTTCCTCAAGAATGGCCGCAAGCCTTACATCAGCCATAGTTGCGGGATAGATGTGTCCTTTGCTTGCAAGTATCTCGGATGAAAGCCTGACGGCTTCCGCAAAATCACCGGTAATTTCGGAGAGGGCAGCCAGAAAGAGATTGCCGAAACTATGGCCGCCCAAATCTCCGGTACCTCGAAAGCGATGTTGAAAAAGCCTTGAAAGCAAAAGGGAGTCTTCGCCCAGCGCAACCATACAGTTTCTGATATCGCCCGGCGGCGGCATTTGCAGTTCATTGCGAAGCCGCCCTGAGCTGCCTCCGTCATCGGATACTGCCACGATAGCGGACAGCCGACGCACTGCCGGTTGAAGATCACTGTCAACATAAGCCTTCAGGCCATAAAGCAGCGACGATAGACCCGTACCGCCGCCGATAGCTACCACATTAACGCCTTTTTTCTGCAAATCATTAAATTGCATCAGATTTAGCTTACAATCTACTTTTGCTAACAAATTGCGAATTTATGACAAAATCTGTCTTTTGGGCAATCAAAAACCTTCAATTTATGAAATTAAATGATAAAACTTGTTGTTTTTTTGAAAAAACTCTTGTTTACCCTGCCCTCGTTATGTTATCTTTTCCTTGCGGCCAAACGCCTCGGCCCCGCCGTTCGTTTACACTATTTTCAAGTTTCCTGAGCATTTCCGGCTTATAATTCATACACTTTAGGATTCTTCCGATGGCTCAATTGCCCTTTATCATTCAAGAACACCAGTTCCACCAGTTAAAGTCTGTGATTGCAAGGCTTTGCGTTGAATGTGCCGCCCGCGTGGTCTTTTTGGTAGATCGCGACGGGCAGACCATTGCCATTCATGGCGACATTGGCGACATGGATACCACTAGTTTTGCGTCGCTTGCAGCAGGAAATGTTGCCGCTACAAGCAGTATGGCAAAGCTAATCGGCGAAGACGTCTTCCCTTCGGTAGTCCACGAGGGCGAACGCGAAAGCATTTTCATCAGTGTGATAGGCAGGAGCCTTTTGGTGGTAGTATTTGATGAGCGTTCAACGCTTGGCCTGGTTAAAATCAGGGCGAAAAAAGCAAGTCACGAAGTCGCCGCCATTCTGGAAGCTGCGATAAATGACTCCGCTACATTCAAGGTTAACCCAAACTCGGTTTTTGCCGAAATTACTGACGAAGACATTGATAGCCTTTTCAGCTAGTAGTTGAAGCGGGATTCCGCATTTTTAGCTCTATGACTTTTATAAATTACGCTTCACGCGAAATCAATTGCAAAATCGTATATTACGGACCCGGTTTGTGCGGCAAGACGACAAATCTACAGTATATCTACGATTCAACGGCGCAGGAGGCGAAAGGAAAACTTATCAGCCTGGCAACCGAAACCGACCGCACGCTTTTTTTTGATTTTATGCCGCTCGAGCTTGGCACGGTGCGGGGTTTCAAAACGAGATTTCATCTTTATACAGTACCCGGACAGGTTTACTATGATGCCTCACGCAAATTGATTCTCAAAGGAGTAGATGGGGTGGTTTTTGTTGCTGACAGTCAGGAAGAAAGATTTGATGCAAATATCGAATCGTTGTATAACCTGGAAGAAAATCTGCAAAGCCAGGGCTACGATCTGATGAAAATACCCTATGTGCTGCAATTGAATAAACGCGATCTCCCTAACGTCGTGCCGCTGGAGGATTTAGTCAATGAATTGAGGCGTAAGGATGAGCCTGTCTTCGAAGCGGTTGCAATGAATGGTACGGGGGTTTTTGATACGCTGAAGGCTGTGGCCAAGCAGGTACTGACCGAATTGCGTAAAAGTTGAACGGGATTTATTGACCGTGAAAAAAAGCGGTTTATCAAAAAGGCACCGTTGTACCGGTGCCTTTTTTACTTCCCCTGGTTCGATTAGGGAAACGGATTATCCGTTCCCGTCGTTGTGGATTTCGCTGAAAACAGTTTTTCGGATTCAAAAAAAATTAAAGCCGCCGTATAACGGCGGCAAACTAAGTGGCGGGGCCGACGGGGCTCGAACCCGCGACCTCCAACGTGACAGGCTGGCGTTCTAACCAACTGAACTACGACCCCGCAAAACTGATCAAAACTAGTACAACTGGTGGGCACGAAGGGACTCGAACCCCTAACTTCCTCCTTGTAAGGGAGGCTGTCTACCAATTGACATACATGCCCGAAACTTTTTCTTGCGGCACGGCCGGACAAAGGCCGTTCAAATTTTCAAAATAATCGCCAGTCGCTATTGAAAGGCGAACTTATATCCTAAAAAAATGCACTTCGGCTGTCAAGGTATGTCAGGGCAAAAGTTCCAGTCCCTTTTTGGTAAATCGAAGTTTCTCGGGGTTTAAATTCAAGGTCTGCTTTATCAAGGTTCCTGCGATGCTTCGGCTCTGGCTGGCGAGATCCGGATCACGATTTATCACGGCCAATTCCCTGAACGATAGTACGAGACCGCTGACGAATATAAGCGAATTATAGATTTCCTCTTTTTCGGCGTTGCTGAGATTATTGAGTTCCGGAGAACCGGCAAGTGTCGCCTCCATTGAGTCCCAGAGCGAATCAAGGGCTGAATCTGCCGGCTCCGGGTCATCGTGATATACGGTAACGGTTGAAGCAATAAAAAATACCAGCGCCGAAGAGATATTGTTTTGACGGTTTTTAGCGGCAACTTCTTTTTCGAAAGCGTCCTTTGTTACGCGGAAAATCTGAATTGCTGCATCGCGTTCAGCACCGCTAAGTTCCATCAAATCAGCGAGTTTTTCGGCATAATCCGTCTCAATGCCCGGTAAGAAGCCGGTCCGTGAGACACCAATCGGTCCTGCCGCATTTACCGCCGGCGCGCCTGTACGGTTATTTCGAATTTCCGGTGATGTCGCCGCAGGACGGCGAGCAGCAGATTTCGAACGTGAGATGGCGGCAGAAATAAGTCCGGAATTTAATGCCCGCCTGAACGTGCGGGATGCTGCCGATGCCTCGGCTACCCGAACTGCTTTTGCAATTCCCTGCACCCCGCCGCTGCCTTCGCTCTGTGCGAGTAATTGTGAAGTTGTTATGAGGCAAAAAATGACCGCAACAATTCCGTGTCTATCTTTTAACTCCATAATTGTCTTTCCTCCGTCAGGCGGCCGGCGATCCGAAAGATGCGGACATCTTCTAATTGCCGCTCAATGTAATCAGGCCATTGGATATTTGCAGCCTTTCAGGGCTGATTTTCAGCACAAGCTTTATGAGCTCACCCGAAAGTTCCCTGTACGCCTTCAATGTTGCCGCATCGCCATTTTGTTTGCCTTCCGTGTAGCCGGGAAGAAGTAATCCGCTGAAGCCGATCAACATATCGTAATAGCCTTGTTTCTGTTTGTTTGTAAGGCTGGCGAATTCAGGTATTTCGTCAATGGCAGTATTAATCGCATCCGCCAGGACGTCCGATGCCTGTTCATCGGGTTCCTTGTCGTTGTAAACCGTTACGGCGGTAATAATGAATAATGTCAGTGCGCCCGATATGTTGTTTTTCAGTCCTTTCGGCGCCGCTTCGCGTTCAAAAGCTGTCTTTGTAGCAGTAAAAATTCCAGTAATTAGACGCTTTTCTTCAGGTGTTTCGCCAAGCGCATCCGAAAGCACCTTTGCCGAGTTTACCGTCGGATCAGGACGAAAACGTCCGTAATATTTCGGCACCGGCTTCGGCGGCAAGGAAATATTCGATGCATTTGACGCGGTACTTCCGTTTGAGGTCCCTCTGGCAGCCGCTTCCCTTTCCGCTTTTTCGACTGCCGCCAAACCCCATTTATTTATCATCGCCTGCCTCATATTCGCCCTCATGATGTTCATCTGCATCGTGTTGTACATATTCTGTGTTGCCATTGCCAAACCGAATGTCCCGTAAACAGTTCCATATCCGGTATTCCATCCGCCGGCGTTTGAGTTCCAGGTTTGTGCCTCAATGCTGCCGGCAAGTGTGATAGTAATTAAGCAGACAAAGAACTTTGTTGAAAACATCTTTTTTCCTCCTGATATGCTCTTAATCGAAATCCGCCGGTTTACGACTGCTGCGGCCCGGCAAAAACCATTGCACCTGCTCTATAACCAATACGCGGGACAAAAGGGGATTCCGGACCATTGCAGTTTCAAAAAAATCCCGAGAACAGCCGTATCTGTGCTAGAATTGCCGGTAAATGTCAACGGAAATAACCAAACTTCTTGACGACCTATCGGTTGACAGGGCCAATCGTGCCGCACTGGACCGGCTGCTGCCGCTCGTCTATGATGAGCTCCGAAGACTTGCCGGCGCTTTTCTTAACCGCGAATACAATTGTTCTATCCAGACAACCGAGCTGGTCCATGAGGCATACTTCCGTTTGACCGAGCAGCGAACCGTCGATTGGACTAATCGCGGTCAGTTCTTTGCGCTTGCGGCACAGGCAATGCGGAGAATTCTGATTGACGCCGCACGCTCCAGGGCAACTCTGAAGCGAAATGTCGAAAAAATTCCTCTCGATGATGCACCGAACATTACAATTGAAATAGACAAGAATCTTCTTGCCCTGGATGAGGCACTTGATGAACTTGCCGGATTCGACCCGCAACAGGCGAAAATCGTTGAATTACGTTATTTCGGCGGATTGACCATCGAACAAACGGCTGCCGCTCTGTCAATCTCACCTACGACGGTAAAGCGCGAATGGTCAATAGCCAGAAAGTGGCTTTACAGTCGTATTCAATTAAGCTAGTCCGTTTCAATGTCGGATCTCGCGTATTGATTGGAAGGGAAAATGGATCCGAATCATTGGAAAATCGTTAAGGAAGCCTTCTCGGAAGTCGAAAATCTTCCTGAATCTGCCCGTGAAGCCGCGCTGGCCCGCTATTCAGAGGAAATCCGTGCTGAAGTAAATCTGCTCTTACAGGCCAACCCGGATAAAGAGGATTTCCTTGAAAAGCCGGCACTTATCGAAATAGGAATCGCAAAAAATGGTCCGGACGAAGACCTGAGCGACAGCCTGATAGGAAACTACCGCCTGATTCGCAAACTTGGTGATGGCGGAATGGGCACCGTGTATTTGGCGGAACACCTTGGGGATGGGTTTTCGCATCTGGTGGCGCTCAAACTAATCAAGCCGGGAATGGATTCCACCTTGGTTGCCAGACGCTTTCTCTCGGAAAGACGCATTCTTGCAAATCTTGATCATCCAAACATAGCGAAAATGTTCGATGGCGGTTCGACGCCCGACCAAAGGCCGTATTTCGTTATGGAATACATTCGCGGCCAGTCCATACGTGCATATTGCGAAAAACACCGGCTCGGCATTCGCAGCCGCATAGAATTATTTCTCAAAGTTTGTTCGGCGGTTGCATACGCTCATCAGAATCTGGTCATCCATCGTGATTTAAAACCATCGAATATTCTTGTTACGGAGGATGGAGAACCTAAACTCCTTGATTTCGGTATCGCAAAAATGCTCCGGAGCAACGATTCGGAGCCGGAAACCGTTGCAACTAAAACCCAGTTTCGCATCCTGACACCGGAATACGCATCTCCCGAGCAAATTCGCGGTGATTCAACCACAACGCGAAGTGACGTATATTCTCTCGGTGTAATCCTTTATGAGCTTACTGCAGGCTCGCGACCATTTAACCGCGAGCAACTGGCTTCTCTTATCGACAGCGAACTCTCATCCGGTGCCGTACCGCCTAAACCTTCGACAGTCTTGATCAAAGCGTTGCATTCCGATGCACATACCGCACCTGCCGAAGATACTTCGGACGGCAGCAGTAATCGCGAAACCATGCTTGCCGCCCGACAGTTTGCAAGGCATTTGAAAGGCGATCTGGATAACATCATTCTGAAGGCAATCCGGTTCGAACCCGAGCATCGTTATGCTACGGTAAACGAACTTGCCGAAGACCTGCAGGCATATCTGCAAGGCCTGCCGGTAAAGGCGACCGCAGATTCATTTTCCTACCGGATGCGCAAGTTTTTCCAGCGGCACAGGCTCTCTGCCCTTACCGCCTCGTTTTTTTTGGTGGCTATTCTTCTTACGGCATCGGTCGCTGTCTGGCAGGCATATAAGGCAAATCAGCAGCGGAATCTGGCAGAAAAACGCTTTGCCGATGTCAGAACACTCGCACGTTCGCTAATCTTTGACGCACATGACGCAATACGTGACCTGCCCGGCTCCACCCCTGCCCGAAGGCAGCTCATCGCAAGCGCTTTGGAATATCTGGACCGGCTGGCTGCCGATGCACGCAATGATATGACTTTACTTGACGAACTTGCAGACGGATACGAAAGAATCGGCGATGTCCGGGGCAATCCATTTTTGTCGAATCTTGGTGAGCCGGATGCTGCCATCGAAAGTTACCGCAAGGCGCTGGAAATTCGCCGTAAGATCGCAGAAAACGACCCGCAAAATATTCAGGCACGTTACGCCGCAAGCATCGTCCACAGCAAGATCCGCTCGGTTTTGCAGGCAAAAGGCGAAATTGCCGGCGCGGAGGCCGAGCTGCAGCAGGCGGTTCTGCTGCTCTCGGACGCTAAGTCTCCGGATGCGGATCAGAGGTTATATCGTCTTACCGAAAGCCGTTTTCGGCTTCAATTGGGTGAAATTATCATTTCACGCAATGATCGTCTTCCGGCAGAAGCCCGGGACCAGTTTCTGCGGGCCATCGTAATTGCCGAATCAATTCCTGAAGATGAAAGCGATACGGTAACAGGCCGCGACGGACTTAGTTTTGCAGAAAAGCGGTTTGACGTGCTCCAAATGGCTTATCGCCGGCTAGGGCAATATTACGAAGAAAATTCCAATACATCAGATGCTTTGGCAAATTTTGAAAAAGCTCTTGCGGCTGCAAATCAGCTTCGCCAACTGGCCGTGCCGCCGAAACCGCAGGCCGAGCTTGTCTATTCTATTTCTCTGGGCAATTCGGCACGGCTGCTCGCGGCAACCGGCTCTTTGACCGATGCGATGGCAAAATCCAACGACGCGCTGGCGATTTGCAAGCGGATTTATGAAGCTGATCCTGAAAATTATCTTGCCGAAAGCGAACTTGCAGGCGCTTTTGAAACGCGTGGCGAAGTGCTTGCGAAAGCCGGCCGCCCGCGGGAGGCTGTTTCGGATTTCATTACGGCAGTCAATTTGCGGCGAAAACTAACTGAACGCAAAAATGGCGATAATTACAACCTTTCTAATCTTGCCGAAACATTGCTGAATCTGGGTAAAACCTATGAAGATCTTGGCGGAGTGCAGAATTTAACCGCGGCTGAAAAGGCATATCGTGAAAGCCTGAGTTTTTGGAAAGAAATCGAGGCGGCAGGTCTGCTCCCGCGCTATTATGCAAACCGCCCGGCACTTGCCGCAGAAGGAATACACCGCACCGCAGCCAGATAAAAACCGGCAGAGGAAATAATTTTCGTGATTATGTTAATTTCTGCGTTCGAGGAGAAAGCGGGCAATCCCGACGAAAAGCTGCCCGCCTTCACCGAGTGATTCGGCGGCGGCAACGGTTTCAGCAAATACTTTTTCGGCAAGCCGCTGCGTTTCGGCAATTCCGACGGCATTGGGATAGGTCGCTTTGTGATTTTCAATGTCTTTGCCGGCAGTTTTCCCCAAAACGGAAGTCGGCTGCGTTACATCGAGCAAATCGTCGGTAATTTGAAACAAGAGTCCGAGCACGGCGCCGTATTTTTCCGCTGCGTCTCTGAGCGGCCCGTACACGCCGGCAATCTCGGCACCGGCCATTACGGCAAACTCGATCAATGCACCGGTTTTATTGATGTGAATTGTGCGGGTTTCTTCCAGTGAAACCGCGCGTCCCTCTGATTGAAGATCCAGGAATTGTCCTGAAACCATCCTTGCCGCTGCTCTTCCGAGTCTTGAAAGCAAACGAACACGAACCGTTTCCGTAATAGTCCGATCTTCCGCAATAGCCTGAAACGCCAATGCCTGCAGCGCGTCACCGGCAAGAATAGCCGTAGATTCACCGAATTTCTTGTGACAGGTCGCGCGGCCGCGCCGAAGATCGTCATCATCCATCGAGGGCAAATCGTCATGAATCAGCGAATAGGTATGAATAAGTTCCGTTGCGGCGGCCGTCCGCAGAAGAGTTTCATCGCGGGCTCCAAAGGTTCGTCCCGAAGCAACGACAAGCGCCGGCCGAAAACGCTTACCGCCCGCAAAAAGACTCCAGCGGATCGCGTCACGGAGACCTTTCGGGCCCGGACCGGTTTCAGGAATCAGCCAGTCGAGTTCACGGTTTACGGCATCGGTTACCTGACGAAAAAAATCTGTGATCGGATCCATTCCCAGTGATTATCGCCTATAGCTTGAGCTTAGGCAAAGCCGTCCGTTTTTGATTCCTCAGCCGCAATAGGATAGATTTTCGTTAAGTTATATGGCGGTTTCATCTGAAGAATTTCGCTCCGCGCTCGCGCGTTTCGCCAGCGGCGTCTCGGTTGTTACAACGAGGGACGCCGGCGGAAAATTGCATGGCATTACGGTATCGGCTTTCTGTTCGGTTTCTCTTTCGCCGCCGCTGGTTTTGATCTGCATCGAGAATGCTGCCGGAAGTCATTATGCATTTAACGAATCCGGCGTTTTCGCGGTAAACATTCTGACGGAGGATCAGGCAGAATTATCGGAGCATTTCGCCTTGATTCACGAAGAAAAATTTGCCGGTATTGACTTTTCGTTTGGCCGGCTGGGCGTCCCGCTGTTGAGCGGCTGTCTGGCAACGCTTGAATGCCGCATCAGAAATACAGCCGATGGCGGCGATCACACGATTTTCATTGGAGAGGTCGAATCCGCTGCCGTAGCCGAAAACCGGCCGCTAGTCTATTTCCGCGGCGAGTATCGCAAACTGAAATAACAGTCGGCTGCTATTTTTCGCCGTCTATCAGCCGGCGAAGTTCCTCGCCGCCGATTTCGTAGTTTTCATTGCAGAAACCGCAGGTTATGACGGCGCCGCCATCTTCGTCCATCATGGCGGTCATTTCGTCGCGGCCAAGCGAGACCAGCATTGCATTTGCCCTTTCCCGCGAACAATTACATTCAAACCGCGCGGGCTTTTCCTCGAGTATCTCGTAACTTATTTCGCCGAGGGCATGCCGCATAAGATCGGACGGAGATGTTTCGGCATTGATTATCGAGGTCAGGTGCGGAGCGTGCGAGATCGTGTCTTCGATCATCGTAATCAGGTGCTTATTGGCTCCCGGCATCATTTGAATCATTACGCCGCCTGATGCCTTGACGAAAGGTTCCGTGTTTTGGAGCAGGACGCCTAGCAGTACGGCGGACGGAATCTGCTCCGAAGTCAGCAGGTAATATGCAATATCTTCGGCGATTTCACCCGAGACAAGCGGGACCGATCCCACATATGGTTCGAGCGGGACGCTGAGGTCAGTGCCGATTTCCCTGATTACGTGCAACATTCCTTTTCCGACTATGCCGCCGACATCGAATTTCCCGTCGGCTTTCGGCGGCAATTCCGCGAAAGGATTTGCCACGTAACCGCGAACCGTACCGGCGGCAGTTGCCTCGGCTATAATCGTTCCGGCCGGGCCATCGCCTTCTATCCTGATTGTCAGTCGGTCAGAATCCTTCAACGATGCGGCCAGCAGCAGTGAAGCCGTCATGGTCCGTCCCAATGCCGCCGCAACGGTAGGCGAACATTTATGTCGGCGCACGGCTTCGTTTACGGTTTCGGTTGTTATTGCGGCAACAACGCGGAATTCGCCGCCGGCCGCGATTGCGCGAGCTATCTTGTCCATAATCAACAGTTTTCGGCTCTTCAGGCGAAAAGTCAAATCGCAGTTTCTTCAGCAAATCGAGGCTGGAATATCCGGAAAATCACGCATTTCACGCATTTCACGCATTTCTCGCATTCCTGGAAAATTGGTCTTCGGCTGATATCCGATGCGTGTTAAAATAATAACTGTTCGGCAATAGCCGGATCCGTCCGCAGGCGGATTCGCCGATGCACCGGACAAATCAATTTTGAGCACGCAATTGCCTATGACCGCCGCAGTAAAAAACCCGACAGCCGAAGTTGCCGCCGGAAACGGACATCCCGAACCGCAATCAGCGATCGGTTATCCGCCTTTGGGTCTGAATGCCGCAAAGGTCGTCGCCAAACGTTATGCAACGCGTAATGAAAAAGGCGAGCCGATCGAAGACTGGGCTGCAATAGTCCGCCGCGTCGTCGGGCATATTTCCACTGCGGAATCTGATCCGGCCGGTCGCAAGGCCTTTTACGATCAGATGACGGCTGTAATGCTCTCCCGCGAATTTATTCCCAATACGCCATGCCTTGTCAACGCGGGAAAACCGAAGGGGCAGCTTGCGGCCTGCTTTGTTCTCGAAGTACCTGATTCGATCGAAGGGATAATGGAACATGCTTCCCGTGTCGCAATTATTCATCAGACCGGCGGCGGCACGGGAATGACGTACGAATTTCTGCGGCCTGCAGGGGCGATGGTCAATTCGACGCGCGGCGTGGCCAGCGGTCCGGTCAGCTTTATGAATATCGTCAATCAGACGACCGAAGTGGTAAAGCAGGGCGGAGTCCGGCGCGGTGCGAACATGGGTATTCTTTCAATAAATCATCCGGACATACTCCGCTTTATCCACGCTAAAAATGATCAGACGAGCCTGACAAATTTCAACATCTCGGTTACTTTGACCGATGAATTTATGGACGCAGCCGAAGCCGGCGAGTGGTTTCAGACGCGCTTTGGCGGCCAAGCCTGGAAAGAACCGGTTTTCGACCCCGTTACGGGCTCTGATTATTCGGTTTACCGCCGCCCGGACGGCAAAACAGTTACATTTGCCGACAGATTCGCCTTTGAAGCGGCCGATCTCAGCGATTGCACGATAGAGCATCCGCCATCACCGGGAATGATTTATGCTCCGGATGTCTGGAACCGGATTGTCGCCTCCGCTCACAAATACGCCGAACCGGGCATTATCTTTATTGACGAAGTCAACCGGAAAAATCCTTTAATGGCTTCGATGGGGCCTATTTATGCCTGCAATCCCTGCGGCGAACAGATGCTGCATTTCAATAATTCATGCAATCTCGGTTCAATTGACGTCGCAAAATTCTTCCGCTCCGGCAATTCAGAACCAATGCCGGAGAGTGCAATTGACTGGGAGCGGCTTGCGCGCGTAACGCATCTTTCGGTTCGTTTTCTGGACAACGCGGTTGATACAGGTTATTTCCCGCTTGAGGAAATCCGCGACGTCGTCCGGCGGACGCGTCCCGTAGGGCTCGGGATAATGGGTTTCGCCGATCTGTGTCTGAAACTCGGCATTACCTACGGAAGCGACGAATCGCTCGATCTGATTGAACGCCTGATGGGCTTTATCCGCCGCGAAGCCTGGAGCGAATCATTGCGGCTCGGAGCCATAAAAGGAGTTTTCCCGGAATTCGAGGCAAACAGAAACGCTTATGAAAAATTAATTTACGAAGAGGTCGGAATCAGCCGTGACGTGCCGCTTACGCCGCGAAATTATGAGGTAACGACGATTGCTCCGACAGGCACGATATCGCTGGTGGCCGAAACTTCATCGGGTATCGAGCCGAATTTTTCCTGGGCCTACGTACGCCGCGATACGCTCGGGACGCGGACTTATGTGCACTCGCTTGCTGCGTCGGCTCTGGGCCTGGAAGTTGATCAGACCGACGAAGAATCAATTAAAGCCGCAGCCGAATACGTCGTCGAACATGAAGCGGAACTTCCGCCACATTTTATTTCGGCAATGAGCATTTCATCGATCCAGCATGTAAAGGTGCTCGCAGCTGCGCAAAAACACGTAGATAATTCCATTTCAAAAACCTGCAACGGAGCCCGCAACGACACCGTGGAATCAGTTGACGAGCTTTACAAACTGGCACGCCGGCTCGGCTGCAAAGCCGTCAGCTATTACCGCGACGGCAGCCGTGAAGGTCAGGTACTCAACGCAATGTCTGCATCCGCCGCCGGCCAGAAGTCAGCCGCAGCCGACGTCAGTCCGCAGACGGTTCAAAGGCAGGCAGGCGGCGAAAGGATAGAACGTCCGACCGAACTGAAAGGTTCTACCTGGCGTATTCGTTTCGAGAACCAAAACCTCTTCGTAACCGTAAATCATGACGGCAGACGGGTTTTGGAAGTATTCGTAGCCGGTCCGATCAGCGCCGGCGTCGGGCTGCTGGCTTCCAAGATGCTTCGCGGCGGATTCGATGCCCGCGAAGTAGCCGCCAGCCTCAATAAGGTTACCGGTACACACGCCGTATGGTTCAATGAGCGTTTGCTGACATCGCCGGAACAGGCCGTCGCAGAATGCCTCCTGATCGTGGACCGGCGGCTGAAGCATTTACCCGAATCCGGCAGAAATGCAAAAACATCTGCCCACACACAGGTGACGGCAGCGGAGCACACTTTACGAACCGCCAGTACCACATTTGCCGAATGTCCCGAATGTTCGGGAGAGCTGGTTTTCGAATCCGGTTGCGAAGTCTGTCGCGATTGCGGCTACTCAAAATGTAAATAGAATCTGCTCCAAATATTCCCGATTCCGGCCGATGGATTCGCAGCCGGCAGAGGCAAAACTTTGATTTTTCGCTTTTTTTAGGCATAATTGGCAAACAAAAAAATTCCCCAATGAGGTTGCAATCCAAAATGAAAAAATCCTTTTCAGCCGTTCTGGCCGCAATTTTATCGGTTACGTTGTCTGCCGGCTTCGTATTCGCAGCCGAAAAATCAAAAAAGAAAACGCTCAAAAATGATACTTTTACGATCAAAGCCGTGCCAATCGGCCCCACGCAGGATGACGTCAATGCGGCAATTCGCCGTTTGGAAATGACGGATTTATTTACCGCGGCCGCGAAAGGATCAAAGTACAGGCTGATCAAATTCGAATTTCTGACCCCGGATTCGGACCTCTCCGGCACTTTGCCGTCAAGGTTTCGCGCAACCTATTACAATTACACGAAAGACATTTCAATAGTGGCGGAAGGTGATTTTGCGGGCGGCGAACCGATCCGTATTCTGGAAATTGCAGTTGACCCGGGAGCAAGCGGCGATGAAGTAGAAGCCGCTATGAATCTGGTCAAAAACGACCCGCGCTATCGCGACCTGAATTCAGCCAATAAGCTGGAGATCTACGAATCCATGCCGCCGGTGTCAAACCTCAATGGCGAAAGGCTTGTAAACGTTGGCGTCCGCAACCTCGAAACCGGTGAAAATCAGATCGTCGGCGTAAGTTTCAAAAATGAAAATATAGTTTTCTATCCGGACAACGCTCCGCCAACCGCACGTGCAACGCCGGAAGCCTGCGGCGTACCCAACGCAGGCCAGAGCAGCACCTCACGCGGTTTGGCCGGTACACTTTCCGTAACGGCTTTTGAGACCGGAAACACAAATCCCGTATGGGAAATGACCGTCTTAAGGCCATCCGCATCTACGGGCGGCGAAGGCTCCGGCATCGAAGTCCGCGATGTAAAATACCGCGGCAAATCCGTCCTCAAACGCGGCCATCTTCCGGTGCTCAATGTCAAATATGTCAGCAGCTGCGGCCCTTTCCGCGATTGGCAGTATTCGGAGGGCTTTTTCCAGATTCCAACCTCAGGCGTAAATTTTCCGAATGGCCCGACCGGCGGATTTGCTTTGATAGACCCGCCCGGCATTGCCACGACTATTATCGAAACACGCAATGATACGGGTAATTTTCAAGGCGTCGCAATCTACCAGCAAAATCCGGGCGAAGGCAATGAACTCGTCCTGGTAACGGAAATGAATGCGGGCTGGTACCGCTACATTATGGAATGGCGTTTCGGCTTTGACGGCCGAATCAGGCCGCGTTTCGGATTCGGTTCGGCCGGCCCGAATACCTGTATCTGCATACAAAGGAATCATCACGCATACTGGCGATTCGATTTCGACATTGTCCAGCCGCAAAACAATATCTACCTTGTCGAACGCGGCAAAAAATTCATGTCGCCTATCCGAACGGAAAGTGCCTTTTTCCGCAATTATGCCCGAAACAGGAGTTTCGTCATACAGAACGCCAACGGTAATGAAGCATATTCCATTACACCAAACCTGACCGACAGCACGGTTACGGATGGTAATGGTGTTTTGACGGATCCATACGGTAAAGGCGATTTCTGGCTGCTTAAATTTCAGGGAACGGCAGCCAATCCGTCAGAACTCGACGATCCGAACTCTGATTCCTCAATCAACATTGCACCGTGGGTAAACGGCGAATCGCTTGTAGGTCAGGACATAGTCATCTGGTACGGAGCACATCAGACAAGGGTGGATGATGCAAGCCTGAGATCCGATGGGCAAATAATAAGAGGCGTCCACATAATCGGTCCGGATCTGCGGCCGATTCGCTGGTAAAAATTACTTGGGGAGATAACACAACCAAACCGGGCCGGGTAGAATATCTGAAATTCCCGGCCGCTTTTACTTTCAATCAGGAATGTAACGAATCGGAGATATGGAATTCAAAGCCACTTTCAGATATTTTTTGATTGCAACGCTGTTTTTTGCAACGGCAGCCGCCGCCAACGGCCAAACCCAACCGAAAAGCACGCCGGCCGCAGCAATACAGGCAAATCCAAAAACGCCGGCACCTTCAAACCCGGCCGAGCTGGCAGCCGCGATTCGTGCAATTGCCGACCGTCCGGAATACAGCCGCGCTCTAATTGCCATCAGGGCCGTTTCACTCCGGGATGGACGCGTAATTTACGAACAGAACGCCGGGAAATATGTTATGCCGGCCTCAAACATGAAAAACTTCACGGTTGCGGCCGCACTCGAGACTTTGACGCCTGATTTTCGTTTCGTCACAAGCATTTACGCACCGGCAATGCCCGATTCGGCTGGTACGATAACGGGCGATCTGAGAATCTTCGGCCGCGGCGACGTTTCGCTTTCGGCAGGATTTCTTGGTTCATCCGATCCATACGCGGCTATAGATAAGGTAGCAGACAAAATCGCCGCGCTTGGCGTCAAAAGAATCGAAGGAGACATAATCGGCGACGACAGCTACTTTCGCGGCTACAGGCTGCCAGATACCTGGGAATGGGACGATTTGCAGTGGTATTACGGCGCGGAGATTTCCTCGCTGCCTGTAAATGACAACGCCGTTGATGTCATCGTCCGTCCGGGCCCGACCGGTTATCAATGTTCGGTTAAGATCATCCCGTTCAATCCGATTTTACGCGTTGCGAATAACTGCCGGACTGCACCGGCGGGAACACGGCGCAGCATCAGCCTCCAAAGACGGCTGGATGATAATATTCTGGAAATCGGCGGCAACATCGCCGAAGGCGACAAAGAGTTTGCAACGCGGATAGCAATTACAAGACCGGCAGAAATGTTTGCTGCCCTGTTAAGGCAAAGGCTGATTGACCGGAAAATTGAAGTCATCGGCGGCTACCGCTATGAAAAACGTCAGGATGGCTCATTGCCGACAGGGACGGAAATTGCCCGGATAGAATCCGTGCCGCTTTCCGAAATAGCAGCCAAGACAATGAAACCCAGCCAGAATATGTACACGGAAATCCTCCTGCGCACATTGGGTGAGGCAGAAAGAAATGCCATCATTTCGACGACTCCACAGTCGCCGGATGCTGAAAAAACAAGTGCTGAGCTGGGCATAAGGGCAGTTTCTAAATTCCTGGGCCGTATGGCTCTACCGGCAGATGCAATAGTGCAATATGACGGGAGCGGGCTCTCACGTCACAACCTGATTACGGCAGATGCCGTCGTCCGGCTCTATGAATACATGTCACGGGAAAGCCGCTATTCTAAGGCCTGGCGTGATTCACTGACCATCGGCGGCATTGACGGCACGCTTCGCAACCGGTTTATCGGAACTTCCGCCGCCGGAAACGTTCGCGGCAAAACGGGAACGATCGATCAGGTTTCCGCTCTGTCCGGTTACCTGAAAACCGCCGGCGGAGATGAGATAGTATTTTCGGTAATTGTCAACCAGATGCCGACGGCTCAAATGAGGACTTCGCTGATTGACGAAATAGTGCTGAAATTGTCGGATTACAAGGGACGGTTGACTGAATCGCCGCCGCCCGTTAATCAGAAATAAAAACCGGGGCCGTTTCCGGCCCCGAAAATTCGATATTCCGTTTACAGAACTCAGGTAATTATTACCATCGTTTGCCGCCGCCGTAATTTCCGCGGCCGCCGCCACGCGGCCGGTCCTCGCGCGGGCGGGCTTCATTGACAACCATATTCCGGCCGTCATATTCCTGGCCGTTAAATTGTGCGATTGCATTGTTTGCGTCATCTTCGGTTGCCATTTCGACAAATCCGAATCCGCGCGAACGGCCTGTCTCGCGGTCAAATACCACGTTAGCCGATTCGACGCTCCCGGCAGAAGAAAAATACTCCTGCAAGTCTTCGCTGGTTACACGAAAAGAAAGGTTTCCTACGTAAAGTTTTGTGCTCATTTTCCTCTATTTACTAAAAATCCAAAGAAGCAATTCGAGGCAGGCAAAAAATAGAGTTGCGACAATGGCAATCCAAGAAATCGCGGCGATGCTTCCTGACCAAAAAATTTCAATGCTTCCCTAACCTATCAGACAACTCTCATCACCGAACCGAAAAGCATCGCCTTAATTACCGGACGGCCGCATCTGTCGAGACACTGTGCGAGAGCAAAATCACAAAAAGTATGCCTTTTTTAAAGCGTTTGCGCAAGCGCTTTTTGCTTCAACCCAAGGGTATAAGCCGCAGCGGCGAAATAATCGATCGGACAGGCATTCTTGTAACCGGACGTTTATTTAACTATCATTCAATCCATAATGGAACGTTTATTCCTGATTGACTCGATGTCGCATATTTTCCGTGCTTTTTATGCCCCGATGGGAGCACGGCAAGAACCGCTCAGAAACAGCAAGGGACAGGTTACGCAGGCAGTTTTTGTTTTTACGAATATGCTGCGAAAACTGCTCAACGACGAGAAGCCGGATTACGTTGCTGCCGTTTTCGATACGGCGGCTCCGACGTTTCGTCACGATTCCTTTGCCGACTACAAGGCAAACCGCGAAGAGATGCCTGACGAATTAGCATCACAATTGCCTTTGATCGAGCGCGTCTGCGAAGCATTTAATGTTCCGATAGTCAAATATGACGGCTACGAGGCAGACGACATTATCGGCACATTGGCCAAAAAAGCCGCAGAACGAAAGATTCAGGCCGTAATCGTTTCCAATGACAAGGATCTGTGCCAATTAGTCAAAGATCCTTACATTATCGTAATGCGGCAAAACTCGGCGAATATCAAACGTAAAGTGCCCGTACCGCCGATAGAATGGTGTGATGAGGCATGGGTTGAAAAAAAATTCGGCGTTCCTCCATCTAAAATTATTGATCTGCTCGGTTTGATGGGAGACAAAATAGACAATATCCCAGGTGCTCCCGGAGTAGGTGAAAAGGGCGCTTTGAAACTCGTAAGCGAATTCGGCTCGGCACTTGCCGCAATTGAAAATGCCGATAAAATCACTCACAAAACATATCGGGAGAGTTTGAAGAATAATAAGGACCTGATATTGCAATCTCTGGAGCTGGCAACGGTCAAATGCGACGTTCCGATTGAACTTGATCTGGAAAAACTCCGCCGCCGGGAACCGAATCGGGCAAAGGCATTCGAACTCTTCCGCGAATTGGAGTTTAATTCGCTGACAAAAGAATTCGAAGATGCGGCACCGCTGTTTTCGGAAAGCGGAGACGGAAGCCGGCCGGCGCGGCTTGATTACCGCCTGGTTCGTAACAGAAAGGAACTGGACGAGATGATTCGCCGGTGTTGGGAATCGGCGGGAGTCGCATTCGAGGTCGATGATTCAAACGAAGGCGAACGGCATAGTGCTTTCGATAAGAAGCCGGCACAAGGCATTGCCGTGGCAGTTAAACCGGGAATGGTTTATTTTGTTGACCTTCAATCGTTTGAAGGCGGTCGTCAAGCGGCGGTTTCCGTATTGGCGGATTACTTTGCAAATCCACATCTCGAGAAATCTTCCCACGATTACAAAAGAACATATGCGGTCCTGAAAAAAGACGGAATTGGAATTGAGACTTTTTCCGACGACCCGATGATCGCCTCATATTTACTGGATTCCGGCCGCCCACATCACGAACTTGAATTTCTTGCACGCAATCATCTTCCGCCTCTGCCGAAAACCGAACGCCCCGAAGAATTTCCGCCGTCCGGCTGGCAAGCATCCGAAAGAGCCGATCTTGTACTTCGTTTGGCACCTATGTTTCGCGAACGCATTGTGGCCGACGGTTTGCTGAAAGTATATTCGGAAATCGAGATTCCGCTTGAACCAATTCTTGCCGAAATCGAAATCGCCGGCATGAAGGTAGATACAGAAGCGTTGAAAAAATTCTCCGCATACATTGCGGAGGAATTAAAGAAACTTGCTGACAGGATTTATGCCATCGCCGGCCGCGAATTCAATATCGGCTCGCCAAAACAGGTCGGCGAAGTATTTGCGGAGATGAATATTGCGACAGATCGCAAAACGGCAACCGGCCAGATTTCGACAAGCAAAGACGTCCTAGCCGAACTTGCAGAAGAGTATGAGATAGCGCAATTGATAATAGACTATCGCGAGATGGATAAACTCAAGGCAACCTACGCAGATACGCTGCCGAAAATGGTCGGTTCCGATGGACGCATACATGGAATTTTGAATCAAACAGTGGCTGCTACAGGCAGGCTTAGCTCAACGGAGCCAAACCTTCAAAATATTCCGATTCGGACGGAACTGGGCCGGCGAATCCGCAAAGCATTTATTCCGGAGCAAGGCAATAAACTGATTTCGGCGGATTACTCGCAGCTGGAACTCCGTATTTTAGCCCATATTACTAAAGATCCCGTGATGACCGAGGCTTTCCGAAACGGCGAAGACATTCACGCCAAGACCGCACGACTCGTCTTCGGAGCAAAAGACGAAAAGGATCTTAAGGAAAAAAGACGACTGGCGAAAATAGTGAATTTCGGTATTGCTTATGCGGTCGAGGCCTTCGGACTTTCACAACGCGTAGGAATATCCAAGCAGGAAGCCAGAAAAGTTATAGATGATTATTTCAATACATACAAAGGCATACGGGAATATATGGACCGCATACCACAGGAAGCACGTGAAAAAGGCTACGTAACCTCTCTGTTCGGCCGCCGGCGTTACTTTCCCGGCATTAAGGATCGAAACTTTGCCGTCCGCTCCCGTGCAGAAAGAGAGGCAATAAATATGCCTATTCAGGGCACGGCAAGCGATATAGTGAAAATCGCTATGATCAATGTGTTCAAGGCGTTAAAAAATGCCGGCCTGCAAACCAAAATGATAATGCAGGTACATGACGAACTTCTCTTTGAAGCTCCTGAGAATGAAATAGATAAAGCATCTCAGATAATCAGACGGGAAATGGAATCTGCCGCAACTCTGGATGTTCCCCTTGTTGTGGAAATCGGCGTCGGCGATGATTGGACAAGCACGAAATAGCAAAGCAATGTCTGAAAGGCTGTAGATACTCATTTATTCATGCGGGACTTTTTTAATAAGTAATGACAAAGCATTCATCTGAAAACCACTTGAAGACCCAAAGAACGAAGTTGAAACGTTTACCCGCGCGCGGGTCTTATGACCGTGAGACAATCT
>Ga0073934_10003940_pt1 | contig 25787 bp, 23 predicted proteins | sample LarsenN4metaG_FD_76834 | JGI IMG/M metagenome (GOLD analysis project Ga0073934, IMG submission 76834) | Hot spring sediment bacterial and archeal communities from British Columbia, Canada, to study Microbial Dark Matter (Phase II) - Larsen... ... | reverse complement strand
GCCTCCGGACGGCGCCTTCGCCACCACGGCAGTTCTGCGAGGGTGAGTAGGCCAGGCCTCCGGCCACGAGCGCAAGGAAGCCCAGGAGTTCCTCCCGGGACGCAGCGCCCTCGGACGTTTCCGACATTTCCCAGGTGGTGATCCAGCGGCAAGCCGTACAGGTACCGCCAGGCTGCCGCCGCCATTGCCCGACTCGATCCCGAGGCCAAGCCGGGCGAGGAGGTCTCGGCCACCTACATTTGGGCGCTACGAACCGGGGCCGAGACGAACCCGACCATCCGCCACCTGCAGACGCTGGCCCGCGTCTTCGAGGTTTCGCCGTCCTACTTCTTCGACGACGAGCTCACCGGCGTGCCTGAGGAGGTCCGCCTCATCGCCGCGTCACGGAACGAGACGCTTCGCCAGGCCGCCGGCGCCGCCCTCGGCCTCAGCGAAGAGAGCGTGGCCGTCGTCCTGAACGCCGCCTGCCGGCTGCGGAAGCTGGAGGGACTGGCGACCGGTCCAATCTGCTTAACGAGGGTCGCGGTCGAAGTGGGGCCAACCTGCTTCCAGGCCAAAGAACTCTGCCACCGTAGTTTCAGGCGGGATGGTAACAAGCTCTCCCGTGCCTTCGTCGAAGTAGCGCTCTTCACAAAACGGGAAGAGGCCACGAGGGAGCCGATGTGTCGCGAAGGGGTGATATGTAACCGTGATCGGCCGATCCTTCAATGCAAAACTCAGGGCGTCGAAATGCCCATGCATCACAGCCGACATTCCGACGTTCCGCGGGCCCCTCGAGTCCTAGAGAACCCCGTTTGGCTTGCGACTCGTCGTGACTGCTCCTGTTGCGAAGTCGATGTGCCACAGAACATCGCCTAACAGGGCGGTCATGAGGTCACGATCCGACTGAAACTCCGTCGAGTCGAGAACCAGAAGGAGCGGCTTTCCAAGCTCACCGTACTTGCTCGCCTTGCCGTCCATCGCAGCACGCAGGCGGATGTGCTGGTCTGGAACGAAGCTTGCCAGCCTCATGCCAATGGCGCCTTCACCGTCGTCGGGTGACGCAATCGTCGGCATGGCGACGAATCTGACGCGCCATCCGTCCTTCTCCCATATCCACTCCGGCAGCCGCTTCGTCTCCTCAACTCTTGCGGTCACCTCGTCCGCGTCCAGCGAGGCAAGCCAAGCTTCCAGCTGTGCGCGCAGCGGCTTGGTCGCTGGCGCTGCCGCCCCCCGCGCCTCAACCTCTATCCTCAGAAGGAAACGACCTGTCGGCGTCTTGTTGATGGCCTCAAGAAGATCCGCTTCGAGCGCGTCCGCTCCAAGCTGGCTACGATGCCGCCCTGTCGCCGTGCATTCGACGTAGAACAGCGGTTCCTTGGACTTGTTATAGGCCAAAAAGTCAAGAGCAAGGCCGCCGGAGGGAGGGTCGACGGCCAACTCATACCCTGACCGTTGGAGAAACGCGAAAACGAAAAGCTCCAGAAATGCTGACAAATGTGGATGGTCGTCGCGAGATCGGAATCTTGCGGCTAGAGCTGACTTCTTGTCTTCGGGGTACTGCTCGAACCAGCTCTCCCAGAAGTGGCGCACGCGCTCAATGGAGGGCCAGCTGGATGTGTCGAGAAACGAGTACTTGGACTCGTTGTAACGAGAGCCGCTTATTCGGGTTCGCTCATCGATAGAGAAGAGGTGAGTCATGAAGCTCCGCCGCGCATATCAGTGCTGAGCCTTCAGCAGATAGATCAGAAGTTCAGGCAGCCCTTTCCTGTCCACGACAAGCGTCGAGTGCTTCTTGTCCAGGGCAGCGCGCTCGGTCAGGAGATGTGCCCAGTGCTTCTCAGTCACCACGACATCGCAGTGAACGACGGCCATCGATAATGCGATCACGTCGTTGTGATCGTTTGGTTGCCAGTGACGGCTTGGGTTCTGATGCTGTAGTCGTCGCATCTCCATCTGGGCGTGGACGACGGGCATATCGGACAGGAAGTCCGTGAGGAAATCGGCGCCCTGAGAGAGGAACGATTCCGAGTCGAGTCCAGCCCGGGCCAGCGCCTCAACGGCCACCTCGTTCATCAACAGTGCCCACTCACGTGCCGTGAGCACGCGCTCCTGATACGCTGAGTCGACGCCGAACTGCTTGAACTTGACGGCCTGGTCTTCCTCGGTCCGGACGAACTCTTCGGAAAAGGCGCGGACGGCATCGGGGCTGTATCCGGGAACGTGTTCGGCTTCGAGTGGACCGCATAACAGCGCACGCTCCAATTAGTCATTCGCCCAGTCTTCGAACTCGGCCTTCCAGATAGGATCGAGTTCAAGTGGGTCGCCGCCATCCTTCGTGAGACGAGCCGCCCTCGGATTGGCCCTTTGCCAAAGGCATGGCCCACTCCAATCCCGAAAACCTGGGCCTTCCTGGGCTCGTGAGGAACCCCAAAACGCTTGCTGAGGGCAGCGTCGAACTCGGCAGCAACAACTGCGTTAGTTGGAGGAATCATTCGATGCCCTTGTGATAGTCCGTGCATCAAAGTGCCCACCTCCCAACGTTGCCGCGCGTTGGCGGTGTGGTGTAGCTCCATGTAGTGCACGGTGGAAAGCGGAAAGGAGAGCACTCCCCTCGCTGCTCCGAATCGAGCGATTTCCAATAGGGCAGCAAAGTCGGCGTCCGTGGGCCTACCCTTGGCAGCTTTAGCCAGTTCGACCCATACCCAGTGATCCAAATAGATACGAATCATCCGAAGTCCCGCAGCACCTCTTTAGTATATCTGTTCTGGGCCAGACACACCGCCCAGAAGGATGAAGTGGTCGGCCATGACTAGTAGAGTTCGCCGCAGGCACGACAGGCGGGAACAGAGATTCCTTCTCACGGAACGCTACCGCAGGCTCTTGCGCCAGCCGTTGGCGACCGCCTCCGCCTCGGTGCAGAACCAGCGCCCGCCGCCGGTCGGCTCGATGACCGTCTGGTCCTAGGAGGCGCCCCGCGGCGCGATGCGCTGTTACGCCCGGCCCGGCGACACGAACGGCGTCTCGATGGAGGTTGAGCCGAGTGGCTAGAAAGGCATTGCTTCGTACGCTCGACGGCCCTTACTTGCCACACTCGCGGTTCGACGCCGTTGACTGAAACTCGACTAAACGCCCCCGACTTCGACTGATTCGACCGCGTTTGTCGACCTGATGTAGAACCGCGACCCTCACAGTGCGTCTCAAACCCGGCTGCGGGAGAGGCGCCGTCAACCGTCACGAGATACCCACCCACCTCAACGTCGAGGACAAGGCCTTCGCCGGCCTGACCATGGCAGAGGCAACGGCCTTCGCCATCTTCCACGGGCTGGTTTGACGGGTACGCCGCATTTGCCACCAAGCTCCCCAAAGATACGCGGTTTGCTCGATGCCTGTGCGGACACGCGCGTTTAGAATCGCTGTGTCGGGATTCCGGACAGCGACTCGCTTGCTAGCTGCTGAACGAATGCAATGAAAGGTGGTAGCCGATGGCGTCCAACGTGGTATTCATCCCGCCAGGAGATGGTGAGATTGCCCCCTTCATGCCGGGCGAGCGCTTTGCCTGGAAGGTTGCCGGTAACGCAGGGGGGCTCGACTTCTCCGAACTGTCGCTAGACCCGGGCGTCAAGACGCCCGAGCACATTCACCACGGCAACGAGGAAATCTACTACGTTCTTGACGGCAGCATCAGGTTCGTGGCTGATGGCAAGCCCATAGATGCCGCTACCGGTAGCTTTGTATTGATTCCAAGAGGCACGCCCCACGCCTGGGCAAATCTCTCCAGCAGCCGGACTCGTCTGTTGCTCATCTTCAGTCCCGGTGGCATGAAGGGTTACTTCGATGAACTCGAACCGCTGCTGCCCGAGTTGATGGCTGGCCTGGAGGACATGTCGAAGGTTGATGCGAAGGCTCTCCAGGCGGCCGAGGACATCATGCGCCGCTACCAATACGAGATGGTGGGTCCGCCTCCGGCCTGATGCCACGCCGATTCCGTTGACTTGGCCCTATCTCTCCTCTGGACTCCGTGCGCTCGATTGAACGGTCTCTCCGGCCATCCAAGGATTGTGGACGCGAACACTTAGTCCTGGGGCGATGGAGGTCTGGCGTCCCTGGAGGGATTCGAACCCCCGACCCGCCGCTTAGAAGGCGGCCGCTCTGTCCGCTGAGCTACAGGGACGCGTCCAACGTCCGGTCAGGCCGCCTGGCCCGCCGCTTGCCGTCTCGTCCGCACCTTGTAAAACCGGCCTCTGCCCCGCTCTTCGATGGCCACGATCTCCGTCCCCGACAGGTCGGCGCAGGTGGTCACGTGGCGCTGCAACAGGCGCCCGATGGGCTGCGCCGCGATGATCGCCAGCATCGCCGCCACCATCGCCCGGCCGAACCGGTCCTTCCCGGGCGACTTCCCCGTCGCCGCCATCATCGATAGCGCGGCCAGGAAACCGGCCGTGGCGATGTTCGTGCCGCAGTGCGGCGTCACCGCCCAGAACGCCTCGCCTCTCTGGAGCCGGGCCAGCCCTTCCCGGGCGCATTCGACCAGCAGGTGGCTCGGGACGTCGCCGTACAGGAAGAAGCCGTCGCCCGAAGCCCTGCCGACGACCCGGATGTCGGGGCCGAGGCGCGAGATCAGCAGCGACACGGTTGCGTGCTCCAGGGCGTGGTTGCGCCTGAGGTTTGTCAGGTACTCGCCGAGCATCTCGCTCCAGTATACCCGAGACCGCCGCGGCCTCAGTCCGGCCCTCTGGCCGAGGTCCCTGCCGCGACCTCCGTCCCTACCGTGACGTCGATCACGCTCATCTGCGGGAGACCCAGGGCGTAAACGAACACCTGCGCGGCCTTCGGCCCCGCCGGCGCGGCCCGCGGATCGACCTTCAGCGCCATGTGGCCGAAGCGGTCGCAGGGGACGTCGGGCTCGCAAGGCATGTCCAGGCCCACGGCCACCCCCGTATACGGCGTTATCGTGATCCACGGCACGGAAGCGACCGCGTACCAGGCCAGCACGCCGCTGCCCGTATTGAAGACGTGGAGGTAGGCGGCCGCGCTGCCGTCCGGGCTGGACGGGATTTGGATCGCGTCCGTATGCGTCGCCAGCACGGGGCTGCCGAGGATCTTCTCTCGCAGCGCCGGATCGGGCTGGGGCGTGAGGTCCACGTGGAGGGGCTTGGGCGTGGGGATGTCCATGTCCTCGTACGGGAAGACGAAGTTGTCCAGGCGCAGACGCGACCGGACTTGGCGGTCGTTGAGGTCGGGGAGCGTCACCGGTTGGGCGGCCCACAGCGGCTCGCCGTCGACCTCCGGCGGGTTCGTGGCGCAGCCGAATACGAGCTCCTGATAGGGGTACAAGGCCCGGTTGTGGCCTAACCCGTCCTCCTTGGGGCCGCAGCTGTACGGCTGCCTGGGCCACGTGCCGTAGATCGGGTCCATAGGGTGGTTGCTACGGGTCGCGCCCGGGCCGGTGAAGCCGTTGTAGCTCCAGACGGCGAAGTACCAGTTCTCCACCACCGCCGGGTGGCCGATGGTGTCGGTGCCGGCAACCGGCCGTTCCTCCGGCGCCTTGTTCCACTTGTCGACCAGCACGCGGGCGCCGCGGGCGATGTTGTAGGCGAAGTGAGTGGCGACCAGCGCTTGCTCCGGCGAGCCGCGTCCCAGCTCCCCTTCCGGCACCGTCATGCCCGTCGTCAGCTGGGTCACGCCGTGGCCGCAATCGAACGAGACCAGCGCCGGGCCGATGGAGCCGAACGGGATCAGCGTGCCCGCCTGCGTGATAGCGCTCTCGATCCAGGCGATCGACTTCAAAAGCACCGGCGGGACGCGCGCCGGCTCCAGGTGGCGGTCCTCCCGCGGGCCCACTTCGATCTCGCCGAGGCCGAAGTAGGGGTCGCCCGGGAAGAGCATGTCGAAGGACGCCAGCTCGATCGTGTCGATGAACAGCTGCCGGTCTTTCAGGTCTTCGTAAGTGGTGGGGACGAAGGGAAACGCGCAGCCCTCCGCGGCCGCACTCTCGGGCCGCGCCCACGCCGCGGTCACGGCCAGGAGCGCTGCGGCGAAGACCAGCGGTAATTTCAGGTCCCGTGCGATGCTAAGGCTCGATCCAGCCAACAAAGGTCACCTCTCCGGATGCGATGGTCTTGCGGGCCCCGTCCGGGGCGATGTAGGTCAGGCTCGCGGCGCCGGGCGCGGACACGGAGCTGCCCGTGAAGCTCCGCACCACGTAGCCCGAATCGCCGGCGCCCGCGGCAAGCGGCACCTCGAAACCGCGGGCTGGTCCCGGGAGCGCCCGGCCATCAGCCGTCAGAAGCGCGACGCCGCCGCTTCCCAGGCTGCCGATGACCAGGCGTCCCTGCGGGCTCCAGACCGGCCCGAAGGCGTCGGCCGAGGGATCTCCAACGGGCCGGACAGCGAGCGTGGCGAAGTCCAGCACGAACGCGCGCGACGAGGCCTCGCCTCCCCGGTAGCTCAGCGCCACGTACGCCAGGCTCCGTCCGTCCGGCGAAAGCGCCCAGTCCCGCGTCAGGCCGTCCGAGAGCCGGGCGAGGTCTGACTGCCCGCCGCCGTCCACTTCGACCGAGCGCAAGTACGAGCCGGCGGCATTCAAGGCAACGTAGGCCAGCGTCCTTCCGTCCTTCGTGAAGGCCACGGGAAACGCCGCCTCGGGCGAGTCCAGGACGGCGCGCTCGCGCCCGTCCGTCAGGCTGACGGCGGCCAAGCGGTAGCCGCCGGCGCCGCCGCTTCGGCGGACGGCGATCAGCTCTCCGTCAGGCGACCAGACGGGCCGGACGAGGAGGTCGACGCCGCCGGCGAGGCGCCGCGGCTCCGCGCCCTCGCGCAGGTCCACGACCCACAGGTCCGCGGGCGAGTCCCTTCCCGGCGCGGCCGTGTCCGGCGGCAGGGCGGTGTAGGCGACGCGGTCGCCGGCGGGCGAGAGGCTGGCGAGGACGCCGTATTCGGGCGCGTGGCGGACGCTGAGCAGCCCCTCCCGCCGGGAGGGCTCCGCGACTTCGGCCAGCCAGAGCGTGTCGGAGGTCGTGACGAACTCGAAGTAGGCGACGCGCGCCTCCGACGGCCGCGGCCCCGGCACGGACGGCGCCGGCGGCTCGTCGAGCGCGAACGAGAGGAAGAGGAGCGCCAGCAAGCCGAGACCGAGGACGGTCAGCAGCCACGGGGCAACCCCTCCGGAGCGTCGGACTGCGCTTCCTGCTTGCATCGTCGGACCCGGGCCGAGGCCCCACGCGGACTAGCCATCCGCTCACGGGCCAACCCCCGCCCCATTGGCGCGCTAGGCCTCAGGTCCCGACGGCTTCGGTACCTCCCATGCCTGCTTGACTTGCTTGAAGACGTACCAGGCGAAGAGCAAGACGAGGGCGGCCGCGACGACGATGTCTGCCGGCCCCATCCATCCCCGGATGTCTTCCCAGTTTTCCCCGAGCTTGTAGCCGGCCACCGCCAGCAGCAGCGACCAGACGAACGAGCCCGCGAACGTAAATAGCGTGAAGAGGCGCAGGTCCATGCGGGCGACTCCGGCCGGGATGCTGATAAAGCTTCGGACCAGCGGCACCATGCGCCCGAAGAACACGGCCCACGTACCCCAACGGCCGAAGAAGCGCTCCGCCGCCTCGACCTCGTCCTCGGAGATGAAGAGGTAGCGGCCCCAGCGCGCGAGCACCGGCCTGCCGCCGAGGACGCCGAGGTAGTAGAAGAACAGGGAACCGATGGTGCTGCCGAGTGCCCCGAGCAGGCCGGCCAGCACCAGCCACTCCTCGCCCAGGCCCCGGTCTTTCACCAGCAGCCACCCGGCAAAGGTCATCACCGCCTCGCTCGGGATCACGAAGATGACGGTCTCCAACGCCATCAGGATGACCACGCCCGGCCAGCTGATGAGGTCGTAGACGTCGGTGATGATCTGGAGAAACTGGTCTTCGACGCCGTGGATCAGTCGAGGGCACTCCCAACCTGAGCCGGCCCGCCAACCGACTGCGACTTCGAGAGTCTAGCAGAACCGGCGTGGCGAGTGTCAACTCGCGGAGCGCTGGCGGTCCTCGCCCCCACGCCGCGGCCCTTCTTATAATCATCGTAGCAATGGCGGCAGAAACTGCTATCCAGACGCCCCAAAAGCGCGAAATCTATCTCGACCGCCGCGTCTGCACCGTTACCCAGGACCGCATCGAGCTTCGCCCGGCCCGAAGCATCGTCTTCCTGCCCCTGATCGCGCTCGTCGCCGGCCTAGCCGCCTTCCCCGTCATCTACTTCTGGGGCGGTTCGCTATCGCTGGGGCTGCGCATGCTCCTGACCGTAGGCGCCGTCCTCCTCGTGCCGCTTTCGGGCATCGGCCTCGTATACAGCATCGCCGGCGCCCACATCGTCATCGACCGCGCCAAGCAATCGGTCGTCCTGCAGCAGGGCTATCTGGGCATGGGCGTGGGCACGCAGGAGCTCGTGCCCTTCTGGAAGGTCGACCGGATCGCCGTCCGTGAGCTGACGCCCCACGACTACCGCGGCCACCACGAGGACTTCGCGCAGTTCGAGGTGGTCCTGCGCAAGGTGAGCGGGAAGGAGATCAGCGTGGGCCTGGTGACGGTGGCGCGCGCGGAGGCGAAAGAGGGCCTTGCCCGCGCTCGAGAGGTCGCTTCCTCCATCGCCGACATGTGCGGCGTCAGGGTCCACGTCGCGCGCACGCGCCAGGGGCCTTCGCGGCCCGGGGGTGCATGACGGAGCCGCCCCCGCCGCGCCTGTCCCTCGTCGTCCCCGCGTACAACGAAGAGAACCGGATTGCCGGCGCCCTGGCGCGGATCGGCGGCTTCCTCTCCGCCCAGACGTTCCGCAGCGAGGTCATCGTCGTGGACGACGGCAGCGGCCCTGCCGGCCGAAGCGCGGTGGAGGAAGCGCTCGCGTCCCTGCCCGAGGCGATCGAGCGCCGCGCCATCCGCCACGAGGCGAACCGCGGCAAGGGCGCGGCCGTCCGCAGCGGCTGCCTGGCGGCGCGGGGCGATTACGTCGCCTTTATCGACGCGGACCTTGCCACGCCGCCCGAAGACCTCGCCGGCCTGCTGGCGGCGCTGGACGCCGGCGCGGACGTGGCCATCGGCGTACGCCGCCAGCCGGACGGCAGCGACCTCCGCGACCGCCGCAACCGACTGCGGCGGGCAGCCGGCTACGCCTACGCCGCGGCAGTGCGCGTCATCCTCCTCCCCCAAGTCGAGGACAGCCAATGCCCGTTGAAGGCCTTCCGGCGCGACGCCGCCCAGCGCCTTTTTCCCCTGCAGCGCATCGATACATGGGCATTCGATGCTGAGTTGCTCTTCCTGGCCGGACGAATGGCCCTGCGCATCGCGAAGGTGCCCGTATCCTGGCGCGCCGTCCAGGGCTCGCACCTGCGACTCGGGCCGCGGACCGCCGTCGAGCTCTGGAACCTCCTGCGCATCCGCTGGTGGCACCGCTCCGTCGACGCGCTTACCAGGCCGAGAGAGGCGCCCGCGCCCCGCTGACGCCGGCCGGCCTCACGCCCGCTGCCGCGCGCCCCGCTCCGCCATGCGGCGAGGGGCTGCCGCCCGCGGACGGCGGTTCTGCGACACGGTGCCCGTGGACCGCTCCTACCCGCGCCCAGGCATGGGCACGCCGACCTGAGCCTCAACCAGCCCCGCGGGATGAAGCCCGCGGCCCGGCGCCCAAGCTGCGGCGTTCGAGCCGCCGGGGAGTCTTGCCAACGCCCTGCTGCCCCCGCGCGCCGGGGCTTGCGGCCGCGCGAGTACAACGCCTTGTACGTCCTCCGGCGCCCGTCTATACTGCCGCCAAGCCCAGGCTCAATTGCTAAGCTAGGTGAGCGTATAAATGAAAGTCTCCTGCACCCAGGAAGCCCTTTCGCGGGGGCTTGGCGTCGTCGGCCGCGCCGTGGCCGCCCGCAGCCCCTTGCCGATCACCGCCAACGTCCTCATCCAGGCCGACGGCGAGCGCCTGAAGCTGTCAGCTACCAACCTGGAAATCACCATGAGCTGCTGGATCGACGCCAAGATCGAAGAGGAAGGCGCGATCACCGTCCCCGCGCGTCTCCTCGGCGACTTCGTCAACACGCTCCCGAACGACAGGATCGCCCTCACCGTTGCGCCTCGCTCCCGTCAGGTCAGGGTCGAGTGCGCGCGAAACGAGGCGACCATCGGCGGCCTCGACGCCGAGGACTTCCCGCCGACGCCTGTAGTCAAGGACGGCATCGATGTCCAGCTGGACCCGAAGGGCCTGCGGCAGGCCATCGCCCGCACCGTATTCGCGGCCGCCACCGACGACTCGCGGCCGGTCCTTACGGGCGTCGACACCCGGTTCGACGCCAGGCTGCTGACGCTCGCGGCGTCGGACGGCTTCCGGCTTTCGGTCTCGAAACTGCCGCTCGACGCATCGGTGGAGACGACGGAGATCGTGATCCCGGCGCGGGCGCTGAACGAGTTAGTCCGCCTCCTGGGACGACCGGATGCCACTCGCGTGAACCGTATAGTGGATGCGCAAGGACGCCCAATCCCGGAAGTCTCTATCGATAGAGGAAGAGGCGTGGAGGAAGAGGTTACAACTCTGGATGAGCCCGCGGACGAGCCAATAACGCTCCGAACCAATGCGGCCAAGACGCAAGTCCAGTTTAGGCTACCCAGCGTAGAGCTCACAGCCCAGCTCATCCAGGGGACCTTCCCGAACTTCAACCAGCTAATCCCGTCCACGTACTCGAGCAGGGCCGTGGTGGACGTGGCCGAGTTCCTGCGCGAGACGCGGATCGCCTCCGTGTTCGCGCGCGATGGCTCCGGCATCGTCCGGCTGGTGGTGACGCCCGGGGAGGGAGTGACGCCGGGCAAGGTAGTGGTGTCCGCGCGCGCGGAGGAAGTCGGCGACAACCAGGGCGAGCTGGACGCGGCGGTGGAGGGCGACGGCGTGAAGATCGCCTTCAACGGCAAGTACCTGCAGGACGTGCTCCAGGCGCTGGAGGGGGGCCAGCTGGCGATGGAGACGACGGGCCCTTCGAGCCAGGGCGTCTTCCGCCCCGTCGGCGACGAGAACTACGTCCACGTCATCATGCCCATGTTCGTCCAGTGGTAAGGGATTAGACAATTCTTAATTCTTTCTCATCGTTCAAGGCCACGTCAGGGGACGTCGTGGAGTCTCCCCGTACCCGGTCCACTCCCTTTAGAATTTTCTAAAGCCTCCCTGATATTAGATATTGACAAGCAATAATTAATAGCATATGGTGCCCGTATGGCACGGAAGTACGATGCTACACGCCGCGGAGAGGCCGCAAAGCGGACTCGCGAGGCAATCGTTGATGCGGCCTTCAAGCTGCACGGCCTGGGGATAATCGACTACGAAGCCCTGGCCGCCGAAGCCAACGTCTCCTTGCCCACGATCCGAAAGTACTTTCCGACACGAGAGGCGCTGTACGAGAACTGTACTGCCTGGGGCATGCGCTATGCCGCCATGCCTGACCTCGACTTGCTGGCTGCTACCAACGACGCCAGGGATCGTTTGCGCCTCGCCGTCCGCGAGACCTTCGCCTTTTACGAATCCCTCTTCGGCCAACTCTGGGCCACCTATCTATATCAAGCCGGATCGCCGGTGCTGACCCGGCTCCTCGGCCAGATCGAGGAGCTTCAGAAGAGAATCGTCGACTTGGTGTTGGCAGCGTGGATGCCCGTCGGCGCCAGCGCGGAGGAGGCAAGGGGCCTCCTCACGGGGCTGATTAGCTTCCTCACTTATCGAGCTCTGCGGCACGAAGGCGGCCTGTCTCCGGAGCAGGCCACCGAGCGGATCGCGGAGGCGCTCCTTACCAGCCTTGAAGCCATACCACGGCCGGGCGGGAAGGAGGCTGCCAACGCCTAGTTTCTCCAGACATCCTTTGACCTAGGGTCAGGACCCGCCAAGCGAGATCTCGAACGAAGCCTGGGCCGTCAGGAGGGTCCACTGTTGCCATCGTTAGACCGGCCGAGCCGGACGTACAAAGGGAGAGCATCAGAATGGAAACTGGAAAGTCGCCGACGGACGTCCAATCGCGCAGAGATGAATCCCAGAGACAGGCGGATCAGGAGCCGCTCGAAGGAGGCCCCACTTCCAGGAGGACGGGAATGTCGACAGAGGCCAACAAGGACCTCACATTGCGCTGGATCAGGGCGTTCAACGAACGCGATTCCGTGACAGAAGCTGCATGCCGGACGGCTGACTATCGGGCCCACGTTAGCGGCATGCCCGGCCCGCTCGATGCGGATGCCTGGACCGAGTTCCTTGCGACCTTCACAGCCGCTTTCCCGGACGCGCAGCTGGTCCCCGAGTGTTCGATCGCCGAAGGCGACATCGTCGCCATCCGATGGACGATCACGGGGACGCATCGCGGTGATTTCCTAGGTGTCCCCGCCACGGGGCGCCGCGTGACGATGCAGGGGATCGAGTTCAGTCGTTTGGTCGACGGGAGATGCGCCGAGCACTGGTCCCAGTTCGATGTGATCGGGGTGATGCAGCAGATTGGCGCGATGCCCGCTCCTGCCTGAGCAATCCAGTCACCCCAATGAGGTCACGACGAGGATGAAGACACCCGGCCAGTTACTGCGAGCCGGATAGCAAAAGGAGAACATCAGAATGGAAACTCGAACAGTCACCGACGACGTCACCATTTTCTCTTCCTACGTAACTCTGCCGGGATTGGGCCTGGTCCCCGTGAATGCCTTCCTGCTCAAGGCAGAGCAACCCGTGCTTATCGATACCGGGATGGTCCTGGAGAGCGCTGACTACCAGAAGGCGCTGCGATCCGTCATCGATCCCCAGGAGCTAGACTGGCTGTTCCTCACCCACCCGCACCCGGATCACACCGGAAGCCTGAAGGCGCTCATGGATGAAGTGCCGCATCTTCGTTTGGTGACCACCTTTCTGGCCTTCGGCCTGTTGTCACTCACCGAGCAGATCCCCCTGGAACGGCTTTACTTTCTCAATCCGGGAGAGACCCTGGACGTCGGTGACCGCCTGGTTGCGGCGATCAAGCCTCCAACCTTCGACGACCCATCCACGACCGCCTTGATGGACACGAGGTCGCGCGTCCTCTTCAGCTCCGACTCGTTCGGTGCCCTCTTGCAGGCGCCCGCGGCCGACGCGGAGGACGTGAAGCTGGAGGAGCTGCTGGAGGGCCAGCGGCTTTGGACTTCAATCGACTCGCCCTGGTTGCACAACGTCGACCGGCAGAGGTTCGGCGGTGAGCTGAAGCGGATAGGGGAACTGGAGCCCTCCTGGATTCTCAGCTCCCACCTCCCGCCGGCGAAGGGGATGACCGAGACGCTCCTCGATTCGCTCGCCGGCGTGCCGGATTCTCAGCCGTTCGTCGGTCCGAACCAAGCAGCGCTGACGGCAATGCTGGCACAGATGGGCCAGCCGGGTCCCGCCTGACGCACCGCCGACCTTCGCTCAACCGGGCCCGTCGGAGCACCCCACGGGCCCGGTTTGCGCCTTCGAGCCGGGAGACGGGGGTCCGTTGCGAAACGTCCCTTGATCTGAGGACGAGGGCTCGCCGGATTAAGTGCACGCCGAACGCGCATGCCCATGTTGGTCCAGTGGTAGGCGGCCCGCGGGAGCCGGGCGAGCACCGGGGCGGCCTGCGAGTCCCCGGAGCCCTTCGGCCGCGCGACTGCGAAGGACGTCTTGGGTCGTGGCCGGCGGCGGAGCTAAGGGGCGCCTCTGGCGGCGAGGAGAGTCCGGCCTCGCCGACAGAGGCTGCCAGGCCAGAACGACCCTAGGCGCGCCCCCCAGCTCCCGGGGCGTCAGGCGGGCTGGAACAGCTCCACCGGGTTGCCCGCCGGGTCCTCGATCAGCACCTGCTGGCCGCCCGGCCCTTTGACGATGTCGTTGCGGAACACCAGGCCCGCCGCTCGCAGGCGGCTGACCTCCGCCTCGATGTCAGGGACTATGAGGTGAATGCGGTTCCATCCGCCGGGCTCCGGCCGCCGCCCGTCCGGCATCGGCCGCCCGGCTGAGCTCAGCGGGCCGCTGAGCAGCAGACGCAGGTTGCCGCGATAGACGTCCGCGAAGGCGGGCGAAACGTTCGGGCCGGCGGTGAAACCCAGGTGCTTGGTGTAGAAATCGACTGCCGCTGGGATGTCGTCCACCATATAGCGAACGCTGACCATGTCCCCATTCATTTTCGTGCTCCTTTCCTCAATCGCGGTTTAGGGGTGCTTCGCCGTACGCCTCCTGCACCTCCGCGCGCCGCCGCGCCCAATCAGGCACGGGCAGCCCGTCGAGGTGGGCGGCGAGGCGGTCAAGGTAGGCGTGCCAGCCGGCGCGGCCGCCCATGGCGCCCGGGGCCACGCTCCTGCGGTGCGTGAGGCGTAGGACGGTCCCCTCCCCGTCCGGCTGAAGCTCGTAACGGACGATGGAGACGGCGAGGCCGTGCTGCAGCCACTCGTGTTCCAGCACGCGGGGCGGGTCCCAGACGAGGACGCGGCCGGATATCGTCGCCTGCCCGCCCGGCGGGCCGGCAGGCCCCGTGTGGAGCGACACCCGGCCGCCCTCCCGAGGCTCGAGCGTACCTCCTCCGAGCCAGGCCGCCCGCTGTTCCGGGTCGGTCAACGCCGCCCAGACCGCCTCGATGGGGTGGCGGAGGCGACGCTCGAAGGCGATCACGGCAACGTCGCCGGAAATGACGAGGGTCCCGTCTGCCAAGGTCATGACGACTGCCCTCCCTCAGGGCCGATCTTCTTCGAGTCGAGATGGGCCTCGAGGCCGTCCAGGCGCTCCGCCCAGAAGCGGCGGTAGCGCTCGATCCAGCGGTCGAGCTCGGAAAGGCCGGCCGGCCTCAGGGAGTAGACGCGGCGCGTCCCGTCAGCCCGCACGTCGACGAGCTTCGACTCCCGGAGGACGCGCAGATGGCGGGAGACGGCCGGTTGGGTGAGCGCCGGGAACGCGGCGACGAGCTCCCCCGCGGACCGCTCGCGCGCCGCCAGCAGCTCGAGCACCGCGCGGCGGGTGGGGTCGGCGACGGCTTCGAAAACGTCCATCGCCGTTCATGATAACGGACTCCTTATATAAGCGCAAGATGATAAATGCCGATTTGCGGGCTCTCACCCTCGGCGCATGGGCGGGCCTCAGGAAGCCATCAAGCGGGCCGGGCGCGAGCGCCGTTCAAGGTCGCCGCCGCTCGGGCGCTGCCGGCGCGACCGGAGCCCCCGCCGAGGCGCCGGCATGGCGGGCGCCGGGCCGGCCTGCCTCTCCTCGCCGTCGCGGCGCTACGGCGCCTGCGATCCGTCCGTTGCGGCCAGCGCGGCTCGCAGCTCCGCGGGCCCGTACATCTTGTCGATCACGGCGTCGACCTCGGCAGGGGCGGGCTGGCGAGGCTCGCTCCGGCTGCTCATGCCGATTATCCTCACGCCGGGGGAGCGGGCGCGCACCTCGTCGACGAGCCCGGGCCGCAGCCGGGGCAGGTCAAGGTCTAGCAGCACGACGGCCGGCCGCTGCAGAGCAGCGACCCTAACCATGTCTTCCGCCGAGGCTGCCTCCTCTATCGCCTCGATGCCCATCTGGCTGGAAAGCAGCAGCCGCAGGGCGGAACGCACGTTCGCATCGTCGTCCACGACAAGGACCTTCACTGCGCCGACTCGGCCTCGTGCTTCTTTTCGCTCATCGGTTCCTCGTTTAGCCTCCACAGACCCAGCATCCCGCAAGAGGACCGGTGCGCCACTGCCCTTATTGACCGTTTATCACCTATGGCTATCACCAGGGGCCCGCTCAATCCACGAGCTTGTTTTGCAGGGCGATCGCCACGGCCTCGGTACGGCTGGCGGCGCCCAGCTTCCCGAGGATGTTGCTGACGTGGAAATCGGCGGTTGACTGGCTGATGACCAGCGTCTCTGCTATCTGGCGATTGCTCTTGCCCTGGGTCATCAACTTCAAGACCTGCCGCTCTCTGGGGCTGAGGTCGTGGCCCGGGGGCGCGGGGCGGCTGGCCCGCTGCATCAGCGTCAGCGTAGCCTCCGGCGCCAGCGTAGCCCTGCCGGCCTTGGCCGACCGGATGGCGCCGGCCAGCTCGCTCGCGCCCACGTTCTTCAGCAAATAGCCGAGGACGCCCGCCTCCAGCGCTCGCTGGATGAGGTCCTCTTCCGGGAAGCTGGTGAGCGCCAGCACTCTGATTTCAGGGTGCGCCTCCCGGATCGCCTTGGCGGTGGTGGGCCCGTCCATGCCCGGCATCACCATGTCCAGGAGGACAACGTCCGGCTTGTGCTGGGCGCAAAGCCGGAGCGCCTCGTCGCCGCTGGCCGCTTGCCCGACCAGCTCGATGTCGTCAGACACCTCGAGAAAGGTGGCAAGGCCCTTCCTGACGATCTCGTGGTCATCGACGATCAGGACGCCGATGCGTTCGGTTGCAGGTTCAGCTTGTGGCGCCATTCGTTTCCTCTTTCTTCCACGAGAGCTCGACGTCGTGCCCAGGCCCGGCCGGCTCGTAAGGCTCATCGTTGCGCCAATGGACTCCGCCCGCTCCCGCATGATGCCGACGCCCAGATGGCCGCCGGGTATGGACCCGGCGTCGAAGCCGCGGCCGTCGTCGCTGATGCGCATCGTGACTTCGCCCTGGAGGCCGAACCGCAGTTCGATCCGGACGGCATTCGCGTTCGCGTGCCGCACGATATTGTTGATGGACTCCTGGGCGATGCGGTAAAGCGCCACCTGGACCTCGGGAGGGAGAGAGCGGCGCTGCTCTGCTTCCAGCTGCAGGTCTATGCGCAGGCTGGTCCTGCCGGCCGTGGCCTCTCCGAGCTGCCGCAGCAGGTCGCCGAGGGGAAGCTCCGTCAGGGCGCCGGGCCGCAGCTCCACCAGAAGGGTGCGCATCTCCGCCAGCGCCCCGCGCGTCAGCCGCCTCAGGTCGTCCAGCCGTTCGCGCGCGAGCTCCGGTTTTGCCTCCCACAGGTCCGGCACCACTTCGGCGATCAGCGAGGTTGAGAACAGCGTCTGCGTCACCGCGTCGTGCAGCTCCCGCGCCAGCCGCTGGCGCTCCTCCACGGCGGCCGCCTGCTGCGCTTGCTCGTACAGCCGCGCGTTCTCGATCGCGACGGACGCGTGGTCCGCGAACGCCTGCGCCAGGCGGGCGTGCTTCTCCGTGAAGTAGAAGGGCTTGTCGCTCGACATGCCGACGTAGCCGATAACGCGGTCGCGCAAGGCCAGCGGCACCGCCATCCAGGAACGCATGAATTCGGCCGCCGGGACTTCGTCTCGCATCGCCGCCCTGTAAGAGCTCGTCAACTCGTCGTCTGAAGTGAGCGCATCGCCGACGATAACCGGCTGGCCGTTATCCATCAGCTCCCAGAAATGCGGGAAGGCGGCGACGTGAATACACGGGTAGGCGAGGCTCGGCGGCCGGTCCGCGGTCTGAAAAGCGTTCGTCGCCTGCGAGCGGGGGAACCTTACGCCCGTCGCGCTCGGTCCTTCGTAATCCAGGCCCGGCACGACCAGGTCGTGCACCACCAGGTCTTCGCCCTCGATGAGGATCAGCGATGCCGCCTTGTATTCGACGACCTGCTGGAGCTTCTCCAGGACGACGCGCGCCAGCTGACGCAGGTCGAGCGTGGCAGTCATCGCCCCCGAGACGCCCAGGAGGCTCTGAAGCTCCCGCGTCCGCTCCGCGGCCTGCTCGTGCAGCCTCGCGTTTTCGATCGCGAGGGCCGCCTGGTCGGCGAGCGCCATCGCGAGGGAGGTGTCCTCTTCCGTAAACTCGCGGGGCTCGTCGTAGTTCACGGTGAGGACGCCGTAGACCTGGTCGCGAAAGGCCAACGGGATGGCCAGGAAGCCGCGGTAGCTAGGCTCGAACCTCCCCTGCTGGTCCAGCGGCCCCTCCGGCAGGCGGAGACGGAGCACGCGCAGGTAATTCCCCGCCTCCTCGAACTCCGGGGACTCCCGGCCGGGCCTGGGTCCCGCGGCCGCCTTCTGGATGTCCGCGACGGCCACGGGCCGGTTCTTGCTGAAGGCAAGCCCCACGGCGGAGCGCCCGACCTGGAGCCGCAGGCGTGTGAGGTCTTCGGCCAGGCCGCTGGACGCCCTGACGCTCATATGCTCCCCATCGCCCGCCGGCATATGGATGGAGCTGGCCTTTGCCTGGAGCAGCTGCCTGCACTGTTCCACCACGATCTGCAGGATCTCGTCCAGGCTGCGCCCGGAATTGACCACCGCGACCAACTCCCTCAGGCCTTCGGCGACCCGCCTGCGTCTTTCGATCTCGCGCGTCCGTTCCTCCGCCTGTTCGTGCAGTCTCGCGTTCTCGATGGCGATGGAGGCCTGGTCGGCGAAGGCAATCGCCAGCTCGATGTCCTCGTCCGAGAACCTCCGAGGCTGGTGGTAATTGAGCGTCAGGGCGCCGTAGACCTTGTCCTTCGATTTGAGGGGCACGGCCAGAAACCCGCCATAGGTGGCCGCAAAGCTGCGCTGCGTCTCCGCCTGCTCTTGGGCCGGCGGCGGGAGGTAGACCACGCGGACGTGAGTGCCGGACTCCTCGACCGCTGGCCTGAGACGGTCTCCAGAGGGTGGCGCGGCGTAGGCGCCGGGCACGTCAGGCACGGCGGCGGGCCGCTTTTCGAGGAAGGCGAACCCCGCCGCGGTGGAGTGCACCGGCAGACGGGCCAGGGCGTGCTCGTCGCGCAGGCCGCTGGAAGCGCGCGTCACCAGGATGTCCTGGCTGGGGCCTTCCGGCAGCAGGATCGAACTCGCGTCGCTCTGCAGGAGCCGGCGGCACTGGACGACTACCTCGCTGAGCATTTCGTCCAGGCTGCGGCCGGAGTTGACCACCGCCACGAGGTCGCGGAGGCCTTCGGCCACAGCCCTCCGCCGCTCGATCTCGCGCGTCCTCTCCTCCACGCGCTGCTCCAGGAGCTGATAGGCGCGCACTTGCTCCGTGACGTCCTGCTGCACGCAGAGGAGATGCGTGCGGCCGCGGAAGAGGAACGGAACGCCGGTCGCCTCCAGGTCGAAAGTCGAACCGTCCTTGCGTCTGCCCACGGCGCGCGTCCGGCGCGGGCGGCCGTCCCGCACGGCGTTAGGGAAGTCGGGGTCGAAGTCACTGATGAGGGCCGCCGGCGACATGCCGATGAGCTCCTCACGCGCGTAACCGAACATCGCGCTGGCGGCCGGGTTGGCGTCCAATACCTGGAGGTCGTCCGGGGAATGGATGAGCAGGCTGTTGGTCGTCGACTCGAAGATAAGCTTGTACTGCTGCTCGCCGCGGAGCTGCTCGGTTATGTCACGGACGACCCCGAGAACGGCGGGCCTTCCCCTGTAGGTGAATCCGCGCCCAAGCACCTCCACGTCGAAGACCGAGCCGTCCCGGTGGATGTCCTGGGCCCGGCAGCGGAATTCGCCGCCGCGGCGGACCGTCTCCACGTAGTCGCGGAAGAGGTGGTGGCTGTTGGGATGGATGTGCTCCGTCGGGTGGACGCCGGCCATGTCCTCGTAGCCGTGCATGCGGCAAAAGGCCGGGTTCGCGGCCAGGATCACGCCCGTCTCCAGGTCATTGATGACGAGCCCGTCGCTGGTGGACTCGAAGATGCTCCTGTACTCCAGCTCCTGCTCGGAGAGCTGGTCGAACGCCTGCTTCAGCTGGGTGATATCGATCATGACCCCGCGGAGGCTGACCGGGCGTCCGTCCTCCACGACCACGTTGACCATGTCGCGCAGCCAGACGGCGCGGCCATCGGCCGCGATCATGCGGTACTCGAAGCTGTGGTCCCGGCCGGCGGCGGTCTCCGTGAGGCAGAGGTTCACGCACCAGTCCCGGTCGTCGGGATGGATGTGGTCCGCCCAGAAGGTCGGCTCGCTCAGCCAGCGGTCGACAGGGTAGCCCAGCAAACGCTCGGCCTGGTCGCTCACGAACGTAAAGCCGAGCCGAAAATCGGCGCTTGCCTCCCAAACGATGGCGCCCACGGAATTGATCAAGGCCAGATGCCTTGCCTGCCAGCTTTTCAGCGCCTGCTCCACCCGCTTGCTTTCGGTGAAGTCGCGGCTGACGACCACGACCGCGTCCTCGGTGAACGGGGAGATGGAGGCGGAGAAGCAGGTCTCCGCTTCTTCGATGCGCAGCACGTACTCATGGACGACGGTCTCGCCCGTCCGGAGCGATTCCGCCACCTTTTGCATGAATGCCTCGCCCTCCGCCCTCGGCAGGAGGTCCCGGAGGTTGCGGCCGACGAGCACTTCGCGCACGGTCTCCCCTGTCGCGACGTCCGGTCCAGGCCTGAGGTAGGCGCGCGCGCTGGCGCGCGTCTGCGGCACGTCAAGGTAACGGCCCTCTCGGTCGATCACGAATACCAGGTCCGTCATGGCCGCGAACAGGGCCCGCAATTCCCCTTCGGCCCCCAGTTCTTCGACCGTTCTGCGCTCCTTGGTTTCGAGTGGCTCTGTCATCGGCACTTCCGCCCGCGCTGCGAGGCGCTCCTCGCGCGACTCATTGGATATACCAGCCCGAAGATCGATTCACACTAGCAAGTTCCAGGGACTGACACCTAGCCATTTCCCCAGGTTCCTTATCCCTCCTGTCTGCCGTCGGAAAACCCCGAAGACTCCCATCCCGTCCGTGCCAGGGGCGAAGCCATGCTAAAGCCGCCGCAAAGAAACGCGGCGCCGGATGGGAAAGGAGAAAACAGATGCGAGTCATGCTTAGGGCTTGCACACGCTGCGGCGGCGACATGGTCCCCGAATCCTGGGACCCGCGGGGCACGTTCGTCTGCCTGCAGTGCGGCAATGAAGTCGCGGCCGCTTCGCTGCGGAGCCCCGTGCGCAGGACGGGGCGGCCGGCGGCGCCGAGACGCGACGGGAATTCGGGCAAGGCTGCGTAAGCGCGGACGCGCGGGGCGAGGTTTGGACAAGATGCGGGCCGAAGAACTCACCAGGCCAAGCTCAGGGACGGCGGACAGCGCCTACCTCCCCGGCCTCGATGGCCTAAGGGCGCTAGCCGTGATTGCGGTCCTGGTGTTCCACGCCAACGCCGCCTGGCTTCCCGGCGGCTTCCTGGGCGTGGAGGTCTTCTTCGTGATCAGCGGGTTCATCATCACGCGGGGCCTGCTTGCCGAACGAGAGAGGTCGGGCCGCATCGACTTGAGGGCCTTCTGGTTGCGCCGCGCCCGTAGGCTGCTGCCGGCGCTATTGCTGCTACTGGTAAGCATCCTTGCCCTGCATCTGGTAATGGAGCCGCGCGGCGTCGCTTCCGCGCGCCGCGACGCGCTCGCGGCCGCCCCCTACGCGACGAACTGGGATCTCATCTTCCGCGACGTCTCCTACTTCGATTCCTGGGAGCGGCCCTCCATGATGCGACACCTCTGGTCGCTGGCGATCGAGGAGCAGTTCTACCTCGCATGGCCCGTTTTCCTCACGGTTGGCCTGGCCTGCCTGCGCCGGGGCATCTTCCTGGCGATCGTCCTCGCCGGCGCCATCGCGTCCTCGGCCGCCATGGCCCACCTGTACGACCCCGCTGACGCCGCGAGCGTGTCGCGAGTCTACTACGGGACGGACACGCGCGCCGCGGCGCTGCTCATCGGCGCGGGCCTTGCCTTCGTTGCCCTCCCGGGCCGCTTGGCGGCCGGGCTTGCGGCGCGGGCGCTGGGCGCTCTCGGGTGTGGCGCCGTCCTGCTGCTCTTCGGGTTCAGCTTGGGCTTCTCGGAGACGGACCCGCTCCTCTATCGAGGCGGCTTCCTTGCCGTCAGCCTGACTGCCGCCGTCCTCGTCGCCAGCGTCGCGTTGCCTGCTTCCCTGCCTTCACGGCTGCTGGGCGCCGCGCCTCTGCGCTGGTTGGGCAAACGGTCGTACGGGGTCTACCTGTGGCACTGGCCCGTGTTCCTTCTGGTCTGGCCTCAGGCCGTGACCGTGCCGGTGTTCGCGGCGCTCGCCGCTGCCTCAATCGCGATTGCCGCGGCGTCGTACCGCTGGCTCGAGGAGCCGGTACGGCGCCACGGATTCGGCTTCTTCCTCGGCTCAGGCGGGAAGGGCCCCCGTCTGCGGTTCGGCAGCGGCAGGCCGCTCAACGCGGGCGCCCCGCTGCTCTCGCTGGCGCTCGTCATATTGCTGGCGGGAGCCGGGGCGCCGGCCGGGCAGCGCGCCTCCACCTTACGAGAAGCCCGCATCGTCGCGAGTCCGCTGCGAGAGGCGGCCTCCTACGGCGCGGCCTCGCTGGGCGGGCAAGAGGCGGGCGGCAATGCCGCCGCCCCGGGGCCGGCAGAGCAGCCGGGCGACCGGACCGACTGCGAGGCGATCCGGGGCACCGAATACCGCTCCGCCGAGGAACGCGCGTTCTTCCTGGCCAACTGCGTCGCCAAGGCTCCGCCGCCGGCGGCGGCTGCCCAGAGCCGCGTAGCGGCGCCGGAGCCGCCGGCCACCCGCGCTCCCGTAGCCGCGGGACGCGTCACGGCCATCGGCGATTCGGTGATGCTCGGCGCGGCCTCTAAGCTCGCGGCGAGCATCGCGGGCATCGAAGTGGACGCGGCCGTGGGCCGGCAGGTCGCGGCTGCCGTCGCGCTGTTGCGCCAGCGGGCGTCGGCCGGCCAGCTGGGCGAAATCGTCGTCCTGCATGTCGGCAACAACGGCGCGTTCACGGCGGCCCAGTTCGACGAAATCATGGCGGTCGCGGGCCCCGGCCGGCGCGTGGTCTTCGTGAACCTCAGTCTGCCGCGGTCCTGGGAGGGACCGAACAACGGCGTCATCGCGGCCGGCGTCAGCCGCCACGCCAACGCGTCGCTGGTCGATTGGCACGCAGTCAGCCGCGGGCAGCCCGGCATCTTCGCCTCCGATTCGGTCCACCTGACGGGAGACGGCGCGGCCCTCTACGCGCAGACGCTGGCCGCCGCCCTGGGCCGGTAGCCGTCGTTGGCCTGAGAAAGATGAGCACAGGAAGGGAAGCGCCGTCCACGCTCGCCGGCCCGGAGAGGCCCTCACAGGCACGGTTCGACAACGAAAGGGAAAGACCCATGCGAAACCCATCGAAGGCAGGACTGGCGGCGCCGCGCCGCGACCCCTGGTCGTTCGAAGTTCCGGCCGCCCTTGCCCTGGGAGCGCTCGTCCTGCTGGTCCTGGCCTGCGGCGGCGACGGCCGCCCCCCGGACGCGGGCGGACAGCCGCCGGCCGATGAGTGCGGCGCCGCCGCAACCGTGTGCGCCGTTGCGGAGGTGGTAAACCTGGCGGCGCGCACCTCCGACTTCACCAAGGTCGTCGCGATGGCGGCGCCGCGCGAGTACGAGTGCCCGGCAACGCCTCCCATCGGTCCCGGCGGGCCCTATCCCCTTTGCAAGGGCGCCCGCGCCGGCGAGGAGCGCCAGGGCTTCCCCATCGTCTACGTCCCAGGCGAAGCCGCGGTCGATACCAGGGAAGCCCTCCTGCGCGCCCTGAACGCGTGGGCGAGCGCGGCCCAACCGGGCAAGAGCGACGCGTATGGCAGCGGCGGCAACCGCCTCTTTACCGTCGGGTGCGCGGGCGAGCCCGCCTTCTGCGGCGAGAAGTTCGCGCTTGTCGTGAGCAACATCAGCTCGATTCAGACTCGGCTGCAGGCAGTGCTCTTCTTCGAAACCGAAGACAGGCAGCCGCGCCTGACCTGGACCGCCATCGGCTCGCTGACCCAGCTCACACGCAGCGATGCCGTCCTCAGGGGCGGCAAGACGGCCGAATTTCTGAGCTTCGAGGGCTGGCCCCGGATCGGCGCTTTCTACCCGCTGCGCTCGGACGCCGAAGGCTGCCCCGTGGCTGCCGAGGTGTGCGACGTGGCGGCGCGGGTAGGGAAGGCCGTCGAAACGGCGGACCTGCGCTCCCTGATCGCCGCCGCCGCCCTCAAAGAGTACACGTGCCCGGCGCAAAGGCCGCAGGGACTCGGCGGCCCTTACCCCTTGTGCGATAACGCGGCCGGCGGCGAGAAGCGCTCCGGCCTGACCATCGCCTACCTGCAATCGGAGGGCATAGTCGTCGACCGCGAGGGCGCCCTGCAGGCGCTCGACCGCTTCGTTGCAGCGGCCCAACCGGCGAAAACCGACGCCTTCGGAGACGGAGGCAACCGGCTGTACACGGTCGGCTGCCCCGACGACGCCGCCGCCTGCAAGGACAACTTCGCGCTCGTCTTCAGCAACCTCGGCAGCGTGCCGTATCGAACGATGCTGCTGCTGTTCTTCGAACGCAGCGGCGGCGAGGCTCGGCTCGCCTGGATTGCCATCGGGCCGCTACTGGACGCTTCGCAACAGGACGCCGTGCTGAAGGGCGGCAGGATCGTCGACTTCCTCCGATTCGCGGGGTGGCCGCCGCTGACGACCTTCCACAGGTTGGGGCAATAGCGGCCGCTTGCAGGCCCGGCTGGGAGCCGCAGTCCCATGAACGGAATGGAAAACTGGCTAGTCGCGCACAGGGCCGGCCTTCCTGCCCCGAAAACACTCCGCATGGAGGAAGCGGCCTGGGCCTGGGCGGACCTCGTTGAACGGCGGCGTCTGCCCGCCCTGGCCCTCTCCACCGCCGTCTTCGTGCTCCTCTTTGGCAGCAGCGCCCTCATCGCCCTGGCCTTCGGCGAACTGAACGATTTCCTGGCAGACCCCCGCTGGCCGGCCACCTATTTCGTCGTCGCGGCGAACGCGCTCCACCTGGCCAAGTTTCCCGCCGCCCTCGACGCCATGTGGGGGACGATCCGGCCCTGGTTGGCGAACGAGGCGGAGATGGGCAAGCTCGAAGCGGAGTCCCGGGCGGTCCTTGCCCGCTTCTTCCTGCCCAGCATGGGCGTATGGTCGGCTTTCGTCGCCTACTGGGCGCTCACGAACGAATGGGGAGAGCGATTCGCCAGCCCCTTCCTGGCCCCGGCCCTGCATCTCATGTACGGCCTGCCGCTCATCTACTTCGCGGGCGCGATGGCCGCCATCAACAGCGCCGGATTGCTCACGCTGCTCACCCGCATCGCGCGGACGGCCCGGTTCGAGCGCGGCCTGATGCTCGAGGGCGGGCACGGCGTTATCCGGCCGCTGCGAAACCTGCTGTGGCGCTGCTGGCTCTTCTTCGTCGTCGTCTTCACCGCGACGGCAGTCGCGAGCACGCCCGTGACGGGGACAGGCTTGCGCGACGAGGACTTCGTGCTTTGGGTAGTCATCCTTGCCCTCACCTTTGGGCTCGTCCTCGGCCAGATGGCGATGAACCGGGTCTTCGAGCGCGAGAGGGCGAACGAGATCGGACGTCTCCGCGCGGAGTTGCGCTCCGCGAACGCGGTCTCGGAACCCCTGGAGACGAACGATCTGCTGCTGCGCCTTTTGCGCGCGGAAGCGCTCCGGTACGACCTTTCGCGCGTCGAGGCCCTGCACACCGGCCTCCTGGACCTTCGCTTCCTCGTCCAGGTCTCGCTCAGCGCGACCGCCATCGCAATCGCCAATCTGCTCCTCCGCTTCGTCGTGTTCGGCTAACGGCGGCGACCGCGGCCGCCCCCTAGTCCTCCACCGAGTACCGGCGCCCTTCGATGCCCCAGGCGGGACCTGCGCGAGCAGCCAGTGGCGAACTCCCGCTTCCGCCGTTATCTCCCGGCAGCCTGGGGCATCGACATCTGGGTCGCCAGGCGCGCCAGCGTGACGGCGCCCTGGGGCGCGCCCGTCAACCTCGGCGCGCCGGTCAACTCCGCCGCCAACGACTTTCGCCCCACGCCCCTGGAGGACGGCCGCCTCTTCTTCGTCAGCACGCGGGCAGGCAGCTGCGGCGGCGCCGGATCTACGTGGTCAGCCCCGCCGGCGCGGGCTGGGGTACGCCGGCGAACCTCGTCGCCGCCGGCATCATCGAGGCCCGTGGCGGCGCCCCTCGCTGCCGCCAATACCGCGCCGCAGGGCGCGGTGCTCAAG
>Ga0073934_10003938_pt1 | contig 25804 bp, 16 predicted proteins | sample LarsenN4metaG_FD_76834 | JGI IMG/M metagenome (GOLD analysis project Ga0073934, IMG submission 76834) | Hot spring sediment bacterial and archeal communities from British Columbia, Canada, to study Microbial Dark Matter (Phase II) - Larsen... ... | reverse complement strand
GCCGGTCTGAAGTTCGCGCAGGGAATCCAGGGGCCGCCGGCCGTCAACGCCGACGATACGCACCTGTTTATCGCCGGATCGCGGGGGTTGATCTACACGCTCAGCAAAAGGCCGCTGGAGTGCGTGGCGGTCACTTTCACCGATCACCCGGACGGGGCCGTCCCCGCGCCGCTGGCCACACTCGGTCAAATGTTGCTCGTCTGTCAGAACGACCAGCTCGACCGGTCGAACCTGAGGGTGTTCGACGCAAGCGATCCCACCAAACCGTTGCCGTCCGTCGATTCCGACCCGATAGACGGTGCCGTCTTCGATCCGCCGGTGTTGCGCGGGCCGCAATTGGTCGTCCCGTCACGGGGAGAACGGCTGACGGCGTTCGTCGTCAACGATGATCCCGGACGCATGGGGATCACCAAGGTCGGGGACTACCGCGTGCAGGACGGTTACGGCGGTCCGATCCGCGTGATGCTCGGACCGGACAATCAGTTCTGGATGAGCAGTACCGCCTTCCGACGCTTCGAGATCGGCGCCGACAGCCTGCGCATGGCCCCGAATCCGGTCGCCGTCGGCTTGACGTCTCAGCCGCTGCAGGCGGTCAGCGAGATGTTCTTCGTCGGCCGCCGGCTCCCGTTCGGTGAGGCCGTTCACTTTACGAATATCGACCGGGATCGAATGACCGGCACGTGGCGGACGGCCCTCGGCGCGCGCCCCCGCGCGTTGCTGGCCAGGGACAGCGGGCCGGTGGTCTTGGTCACCGATTCCGGATTCGTTTACACAATCGGACCGAATCGCCTGGCCTCCGGCGGCGCAGAACTGCGATCGGGGTTCAGCCTGGAACTTCCTCCCACATTGGATCAGCCGCTTCAGATCGGGCCATTGTCCGACGGACGAGCGGTGATCGCCGCGGCGGGAGACGCACCGCAACTGTGGGTTGTCGAAACAACTGGCCGCGTGGGACCGCCGCTGAAGCTGTCGGCTCCGGTCGAGTGTCCGCCGGTGCTGGTGGACGCGGGACTCATCCTTCCCACACAGGGCCGGCTGCAGGTGCGACCCTTGACCGGCAACACCCGCTATCAGGAGTGGCTGGCGCCGGCCGAGGGCGTGCGGCCTCCCGCATGGGCCCATCTGCTGCGAACATCCGGCGACGAAGTGATTGCCGCGGATGTCGAGGGGCGCTGGCGACGTCTGGAGCTTCGCGGCGGCGATGTGCCCCACCTCGCCGAAGCAGTGCAGGTTGCATTTCCACCGCCATCGACCGTGGCTCCGATCCTTCGGGATGACCATCTGCTGATGTTCGACAGCCAGAACACTCTCTGGCGATTGGATGTGCGCAACCTGGAGGAGAAGTCGAAGCGGACTTTTCCCAACCCGCTCCGTGGCTGTTCGGTTCTCGATCACCAGACCGCACTGGTTTGGGATGACCGGACTCTGCGGCTGGTTTCCCTCGAGCAGGGACTTGACGACCGCTGGGTGCTCGACTTGCCCGGTCAGGTTCCGGTGGGACAGGCGGTTCAACGGGCGGGTCAAGCCATTCTGGGATGCGTGAACGGCGCGATCCTGACGATTGACCTGGAGCAGGGGCGGATTGTGTCACAACAGTCCCTGCCGCAGTCGCTCAGCCTCGGGGTCGTCCAGATTCCGGGGGGAATCTGGGCGGTGGCGGTCGACGGCACCTTGTACCGACTGGCCGATGCCACGGAGGGCCAACCATGACCGCCCGGAGGAGCTGGCTCAGCGTGACCCGCCCGGCCGTTTTGCTCGGCCTGCTGCTAGGCATGGCCGATGCGCTGCCGGCGCAGCCCGATCCAGCGCCCGCCAATCCCCCTCCCGAGGAGAAGCCCCTCCCGAAATACAAGGACCTTTTGCCCCCCACGGCCGAAGAGATCCTGCGTGGCAAGCCGATCGACTGGATTGTTCTGCTGAACGGTGACGTCTTGATTGTTGAGCCGGTGAAGCCGCGACCGAAGACGCTCGAAACGCTCAAAGCCCAGCATGAGGCCATTAGCCGGCAGGCGGTCAGCGGCGAGGAGGCCATCCAGCAAAAGCTCAAGCGGCTGGCAGAACTCGAGCGGCTGCAGGTCACGCTGCCCGACGTCCAGGACGATCCCGAATTCACACTGGAAACCCGGTTCGTGGAGCGAATCGTCCATTTCGAGGATCTGGTCCTCCGTCGGGTCGGCCTGCTGCTCGATGAACGGCAGTTGCCCACGGCTTATGAATTGCTGCTGTATCTGGATCGGCGAGCACGAGGTTGGGACGGTTTTCAGAGCGCGTATCAGCGATACCTGTTTCTCGAAGCCGAGCGTCTGGCCGGCGAAAGCCGCTGGGAGGCCGCACTGCTCCAGGCGGATCTGCTGTTCGATGCCAATCGCGCGTACCCCGAAGTGGGCGCGTTGCGCGGCCGCATCGCCGATGCGCTGATCGGCGCGGCCATCGCCGATCAGGACTACCGTCGGGCCCGGCACTTTCTGACCCGTCTCGAATCGCGCAATCCAGGACACCAGGTGGCCGAGAAGCGCTCTGCCGAACTGCAAGGCATCGCCGACAACCTGTTGACCGAGGCTCGAACGGCGCAGACGTCCGGAAAACCACGAGATGCGTCGCGGCTCGTCGACCAGGCCGCCCGGGTTTGGCCCAACCATCCCCGATTGAAGGAAATCCACCGCGAGTTGATCGATGCCTATCAGATTCTGAATATGGGTGTCTTGCGACTGGCCAGCGACCGCCCCAACCCGATCGCACCGTCTCCGGCCGATGAGCGGCATCGGCAACTGACCGAGATTCCGCTGTTTGAACCGGAACGGGTGCAGGACGGCATTGTTCGCTTTGACTCGGTGTTTATCGAGTCGTGGGAACCGCGGAACCTCGGCCGCGACGTGCAGTTCAAGATGAAACCACGACGGGCGAACTGGGAATCGAGACCCGTGCTCACCTCGGCCGCCGTCGTCGAGGCGCTGGCACGCCGGATGGATCCGTTGGACCCGGGCTTCGACGAGCGCTGGGCCGCCGACGTCGCCAGCGTCGAATTGCAGTCCCCCTGGGAATGGCAGTTGCGTCTCAAACGGATCCCCCTGCGGATCGAGACAAGGCTGCGGTTCTCCGTTCCGTTGTCGCGCGAGGAACAGGAATGGTCTGGAGATCTGGTGGCAGCGGAATCCATGCCGCAGGCTCAACGCTTCTTTGTTGCCCAGCGGACCGAACGAACCGTCGCCTATCAGCGCACGCGGCCGCAACCGGCGGGCGTTCAACCCCGGTTGATCGCCGAGGTCATCGAACATCGTTACGACACCTGGGAACGGCTGCTGCAGGGACTACAGCGAGGCGAGATAGACGGCACGCCCCGCGCGGAGTGGAAAGATCTCGCCGCGCTGCAGGCGGACAGCCGGTTCTTCGTCCTGCCCTCGGCTCTGCCGCGGACGCACGTGTTGCTCGTGTCGCCCCAGTCAACGCTGACCAGGAACGGCGCGCTGCGCCGGGCGCTTCTGCAGGCCCTGCCTCGCGAAAGGATCCTGTACGATCACGTGCTGCAAACGCAGCCCAGCGGCGACCGCGACGCCCCTCCTCCGTCCGGGCGCTTGGCCACGGGACCATTCGCATCCACGACCTACGGACATCATCCGCAACTCGCGGCCCCGGAATACAACCCCATTGTGGCCGCATCGCTCGTCGCCACGGTGAAACAGCAACTGGACGGGAAACTGCCGCCTTTGTCTCTGCTGGCTCCCGACGATCCTGTTGTCCAGCGGGCGCTGCCGGCGATGCTGGCGGCTTGGAAGTACGTCGGCATCGACGTTGCAGTGGTGACCGCGTCGACGGAGGAGCTCCCCCCGTGCGATCTGATCTACCGCACGGTGCAGTTGACCGAGCCGATTCGCGATTTATGGCCGCTGCTCTCTCCGACGGGTCGCTCCGATCTGGCTGCGATTGAGTTTCTGCCGCACTGGCTGCGCGACCAGATTCTGGAGCTTGAGCGGGCGGTCGACTGGACCACGGCGGTCCGCATGCTGCACCGCATCGAAACCGAGTTCCTGATGGAGGCCCGCTGGCTCCCCCTGTGGGAGGTGGACGAATGGATCGTGTTGCGCAAACGCCTGGGAGGCTTGCCCACCCGGCCGATGCATGCCTATCAGGACGTTGAACATTGGGCGTTGCAATCGTGGTACCCCACCGACACGCCGTAACGGCCTTGGTGCTGATCGTCGCGCAGTTGACCGCCGGATTGGCGCGGGGGGACGAAGGTGCCGACGTTACCGAGGAACTTCCCCCGCCGCCGCTGGAGTTTCTGCCGTATCGGGTCACCTGCCTGGTCGCCCACGATCCTAACGATGTCTCGTCCGCCGCCTCTGCCGCCCGGCTGGCGTACGAGCTGCCGCAGTGGGTCGCGAGAGGCGTCGGCGGCCGCTGGACGCTGGCGACCACGCTGCTGGAGGCTCCGGAATGGGCCGTTCGCGGGGGGCTGCATCAGTTGACTCCGGACGAGCCTGGCAACTTCCAGAAGGCAGAATCGGCTGACACGATCTATCACGTCGTCGTGCGACGGGACGTGAACCGATTCTGCGTGGACCTTCGCGCGTGGGAGCCGCTCTTCGGCCATCTGAGCCCGGTCCGCACCGTTGCGACCCTGGACGTGCGGGAGTTGGCCGCGGAAACGTTCACCGCCATGCAGGAACTGTTCCGTCCGCGAGCCCAGTGGGAGCGTCAGGACGATCAGACGGTCCGGCTGCGAATTCAGGCCGGCGCTCTGTCCGCCGGCGATTCACCGTTTCCGGTCGCCCGGCCGGCCGAAGTCTTTGCGCCGTGGATGGTGTTTCGCAATCGCGAGCGCGAGATCCAGAAGGTGCAGGAACTTCCTTGGACGTTCTTTGTGTTGTCACAGGCGGAAGACGGCCGAGGAACGGGCCAATTGGTGAGCGGCTTGCGCAGTCCGCTGGGAGCCAAGCCGCGGGGACGGATCGAACTGGTTGCCGTTGCGATTCGCCCGCAATGGGCGGACACCGATCTGCAGGTCGCGGCGCTGTCGAAACCGCCACGCCCCCTGCCCGCGCATCGCGTCGAAGTAACGCCCGTCCAATTGGGCGATGCCCCGCAGGCGGTTGCCGAACCTCCCGCCGCCTGGCTTACCGACCGCGAAGGTCATGTGCGGCTGCCGCGCGAGGCAGAGCCGCGGCTGCAGTGGCTCCGCGTCACCAGCGGCGACCTGCTGCTGGCCAAAGTCCCGCTGATGCCAGGCGCCGTGGCCGCAGCCAGGCTCGAGCTGCCGGACGACAGTCTGCGGCTGTTGGCCGAAGGTCAGCTCAAAATCCTGCAGGCCGACCTGGTGTCGGTCGTGGCGCAGCGCTCGGCATTCATGGCAGCGGCCCGGTCGGAGGCGAAAAAGCAGAACTGGGAAAACGCCAAGCGCTGCCTGCGTCAGCTCGATGCGCTGCCCTCGGCCCAATCGTTCCGGGAGCAGGTATCGGCCGTCCGCGTCCCGGCCGTGGCCGAGGCCCGGCAACGTCGCGACCGCGTCGCTGAACAGCGCATCAATCGACTCTGCAACGAGACGGAGGAATTGATCCAGCGCTATCTGGTGAATGACAAGGTGAAAGAGCTGAAGGAAGAGCTGGCCGATCTCGAAGCCGCACTCAAAGTGGAGTAGTGTGTTGCCAGCCCGCACGGTCCATCTGGCGGAGGCGCCTCGCATGGCCCATCGCGGACTGCACGCTGCAGAGAACCTGTGCCGAGGAATCCTGGTTGCGGCGTGCTTGTCTCTGCCCCTGGCAGGCACGGCTTCCGATCGCCCCAACAGTGGGCTGTTCCTCATGGACGAAATGGGCTGGCGCAATGTCGGCATTGTGGGCAACCCATACGTCGAACCGCCGAACATCGATTGCCTGAAAAAACAGGGGCTGGTCTCTGCGCAAACAATCTCTACCGCTCCCAATTGCGCCCCAGCGCGGGCCTGCCCCCGCTTGCGGCAGGTGGATTCTCACCCAAGATGATAAGATGCCCAGGGACGGGGCGGCCGGCACAACGGAATCTAACGTTGACGGGGCACGACGGCAGTCGTTTCGAGAGCCTGTCGGCGGAACTGCCACGGTGGGAGATCGCCAGGACGCACAAGGCGATCCTCAGCGTGGCCGGCCGTTACACCGGTTCGATCCTGGATGTCGGGACTTGCAACGGGCGGAAACACTTTGGTCATCCCCATCTGAGTGCAGCGGGTGATTGCCCCCCTGGCCAAGGAGCATCGTCGATGTGGGAAGAGTCGTCTCGTGTCCGTCTCGGGCGGCGTGCATTTCTCAAATCGGGAACGCTTGTCCTGCTGGCGGCGTCACTAAAGTCGCGGCCGTCGCTCGCCGATGTCCAAGCGTCCCGTCTGCGGATTGGACTTTTGACGGATCTGCATTACGCCGACAAACCACCGGCTGGCACGCGGCATTACCGAGAGACGCTCGGCAAGCTGGCCGAGGCGGCGCGGCAGTTCCAGCAGGACCAGCCCGCCTTTCTGGTGGAGCTGGGCGACTTCGTCGATGCCGCGGATTCCGTGGCGGTCGAACAGACGTACCTCAAGACGGTCAATCGCGAGTTTGCGACGATCTGCAGGGATCGGCATTACGTGCTCGGCAACCATTGCGTGGAGACGTTGACAAAGGACGAGTTCCTGGGCGTCGTCGAACGGGAGCAGTCGTACTACTCGTTTGACCGGGGCGGAATCCATTTTGTTGTATTGGATTCCTGTTTCCGCGGCGATGGCCAGCCTTATGGTCGCAAGAATTCGCATTGGACGGATGCCAACGTTCCTGCGGCCGAGCTTTCATGGCTGGAGGCCGATCTCAAGGGGACGGACAAACAGGTCGTCGTCTTCGCTCATCAACGGTTGGACGTGTCCAACAACCACAGCGTGAAGAACAACGGCGACGTGCGGCGAATTCTGGAGTCGTCAGGCCGGGTCCTTGCGGTCTTTCAGGGGCACAGCCATCAGAACGATCTTCAGGAGCTCAACGGCATTCACTATGTGACACTCGTCGCCATGGTGGAGGGCTCGGGCGCGGAGAACAATGGTTACTCGCTCCTGGAGATCGAAGCGAATGGGACGCTGCACCTCACCGGATTTCGCAGGCAGAAGTCCTACAAGTGGGGATGAAAAGCCTGAGATCTGAGCCGGCCGCGTCCATCCGGGATTACGCGGTGCGGGCCATTTGGCTCGTTGTCCGGCCGTAGATCGTCGATTTGCAGCCCACCACCCGCGACAGTTTGGCCGAGAGGCCGATGGCGGTTTCGGCGGCCCCCAGGAGCAGCAGACCATCGGCCGAAAGGCGATCGGTCAGCCGGTTCAACACGTCGCGCTTGGTGTGTTCATCGAAATAGATCAGGACGTTGCGGCAGCAGATGATGTCGAACCGGCCCAGCGCGTCGAACGGCTCGAGCAGGTTGAGTTGCCTCCAGGAGATCCGCTGGCGGTGGCTGTCCCGGATCTGCCAGCCCCCCTCCGCCTGCTGAAAGTGCTTGATCAGCAACTGGATGGGTAGTCCACGCTGGATTTCCAGGTGACTATAGAGTCCGGAGCGGGCGCGGGACAGCGCGGCGGTGTCCAGATCGGTGGCGACGATCTCCACCTGCCAATGGACAAGCTCCGGGAAGGATTCGTCGAGCAGCATCAGCAGGGAATAGGGCTCCTGACCCGTCGAGCAGGCGGCACACCAGAACCGCAGCCGGCGTTCGGCGCGGCGCTGCTCGATCAGATCCGGCAACAGCGTGCAGCGCAAGTCCTCGAAGGGGGTCTTGTCCCGGAAGAAGAGGGTCTCGTTGGTGGTCATGGCCTCGACCACATCCTGGATCAGGTCGGCCGGCGGCTTCTGACGCAACGCGGTCACGAGTGCGGCGATGTCCCCGAGGCCGCGGCGCTGGGCCAGTGGCTGCAATCGGGCGGTGACCAGGTACTCCTTGCCCGGGGTCAGCTGCAGCCCCGACCGTTGGTGCAGAAAGCCGCAGAGAAACTCAAACTCCTGGGGCGTCATCGGGCCACCTCCGACAGGGGGGACAGGCGTCCGATCATTGGGGCGATCTCGTCCAGGGGCAGCACCGCATGGGCCAGGCGGTGCCGAACCACGGCGCCCGGCATTCCCCAGACGACCGATGTGGCTTCATCCTGCGCAATGAGCCTGCCGCCGGCCTGTACGACGCACCGGGCCCCTTCGAGTCCATCGCTGCCCATGCCGGTCAGCATCAGCGCGAGCACGCCCGCGGAGTAATGTCTCGCCGCCGTGCGAAACAGGGGATTGACCGAGGGCCGGCAGAAATGCTCCGGGGCATCACGGGTCAGTCGGGTGACCAGTTGACCGGCGTTGTTGTCAATTTCCAGATGAAAGTCTCCGGGAGCCAGGTAGATCTGTCCGGCGCCGATGCGGTCCCCGTGACTGGCCTCCTGACAAGGTCGGCCGGAATCTCTGGCCAGGCGGTCGGCGAGCATTGCGGTGAACCTCGGGGGCATGTGCTGCACAATCAGGATGGGGACCTCGAACCAGGCGGGCAGGCCGGCCAGCACCCGGCTGAGAGCCTGCGGCCCCCCCGTGCTCGCGCCGATCACCAGCACGTCAAAGGATTCACGTGTCATAGGTTCACGACGGCTGCGACCTTCTCGCGGACGATCTCCTCCGTGAATGGCTTCATGATGTACTCGTCCGCCCCGGCCTGAATCGCCGTCGCAATGGCGGTGAACTCCGCCTCCGTGGTGCACATCACGACCCGCGGCTGAGCAGGGAGCGGCTCCCCCCGCAGCGTCCTCAGGAACGTCAGACCGTCCATCAGGGGCATGTTCCAGTCGAGCAGAATCAGTTCGATCTCCGGATGCGCTCGAACCACGTCCAGCGCCTCCTGACCGTTCTCCGCCTCGTGGACGGCAAACCCCAGCGCTTCAACGATGCTGCGGCAGATGCGACGCACCGTCCGGGCGTCATCAACCAGCAAGGCGGTCTTCATGGGTCGCATCGATCCCTGGAATGTGGCCGTGGAATCGTCGGAAACGCGAGCTGCGCGGCGGCCGGTCCGGAGGTGGTGGGGAGCGTTCAGGCCGCCCGATCGGCCCCCAGGAACTCCGTCAGCGCCCGATTGAGCGTTTGCGATTGATGGTCCACCTCGGTGGCCGACCGCAGCATCTCGGCGACGCTGCGACCGCTGGCGTGTGCGGCTTCGGCGACGGCGACGATGTTGCTGCTGACCTCGGCCGTGCCCCGCGCCGCCTCGGACACATTCCGCGAAATCTCGCTGGTGGCCGCCGTCTGCTGTTGGACGGCGCTGGCAATGGTCGTCGAGATCTCGTTGATCCTGCGGATGGATTCGCCGATCGAGGTGATCGCACCCACCGCGACGCCGCTGCTGGACTGAATCGCCTCGATCTTCTGGCTGATTTCCTCGGTGGCCTTGGCGGTTTGCCGCGCCAGCTCCTTGACCTCGTTGGCCACGACGGCGAAGCCCTTGCCCGCCTCGCCGGCGCGGGCCGCTTCAATCGTGGCATTGAGCGCCAGCAGGTTCGTCTGCTGGGCGATGGACGTGATCACCTTGATCACCTGCCCAATTTCCTTGCTGGCTCCCTCCAGTTCCTGGATCGAGACGTTGGTGCGATTGCTCTCGTGCACGGCCACCTCGGTCATCCGCGAGGCATCCAGCACATGTCGTGAAATCTCGTCGATCGACTTGCTGAGCTGCTCCGCGGCAGCGGCGACGGTCTCGACATTGCGCGTGGCCTGCTCGCTGGCGGCGGAGACGGCCTGGGCCTGCCGCGAGGTCTCTTCCGCCGTGGCGGCCATGGTCTCACAGCCGGACTGCAGCTTCGCGGAGGCGTCACTGACTGCCGCGGCCACCGCCCGGACCTCTTCCGACAACTTGACCTGCTGCGTCAGCACCGACCAAGTGACCATGGCGCCGGCGTAACTGCCATCGGCGTCGTACACGGCCGACACCAGCAGGTCCAGCGTCTCCGGCCCCAGCTTCACCTTGGCCCGGTGCGGCAGATTCTTGGGGTCGGCCAGCAGTCGCCGCTGATGTTCCGGCTGCTTGTGGAACAGGTCGATGGACGTCCCCAGCAATTGATCCACGGGTTTCGGCAGCAGATGCTGCAGGCCGCGGAGCGTGTTCAACGTCGCCTTGTTCAGGTAGGTCAATTCGAGCTTGCGGTTGGCCATCATCACATTGATGGGCATGGCCTCCATCGCCGATTTGAGCCATGCGGATTCCGAGGCCTGTCGGGTCAACCGCTGCTTTTCGGTTACATCCTGAAACACCAGCGCCGTCCCGGCGTGGGGTTCGCCCGTCCCGGCCAGCGGAACGACGGACACATTGAACGCCCGGCCGCCGAACTCGCAGGTCAGTTCCTGAGGTCGAGCCCCCTGCTGCAGCGCTGACAGGCCGGGAAGGGTCTCACAGAGCAGTCGCAGCGAGCCGGATTCCAGCGTCTCGATGTTCAGGCGGAGGTCGCGGGAGGCTTCCTGAAGCAGTTCGCGTGCGGCCCGGTTGATCAGGGTCACGTCCCCCTGGGCGTCACACAGGATGATCGCCTGGGGGGTGCGCTCGACAAACGCGCGGGGCAGGCTCGCGGCGGCTGTCAGGGACTGGTCGGTGTGAAGACCCGAACTGTGGTTCAGCGATTCGACTGGCATGGTCGGTTCCGTCTGTACAAGAGAAGGGGAGGAGGGTGGGGTCTGCAGACGCAGCGGCGGCGCAGCGTGCGTCCTGAGAACGGCGCGGTCTGTCGGCGCGGCAATCACCGGCATTGGCGCGCCCGTGTTCGACAACAGGGACAGCAACTGGTCGCTTGCGGCCGTCCACGCCGACTGCACCTCGGCCGTCCACGCCGTGTTCAGAACATCGGCGAACAGCCCGAGCAGCACGTCGCGAGCCGCCAGCCAGTCTGCGGGCATCAAGCGGACGACTTCCAGGCGCTCCTGCAGCTCGCCGACGTACCGCCGCAGCAGCGTCGGCTGGTCAATCCAACGGACGATCAGCGCCAGCGCCTGGACGAGCTGTTGGCGCACGGCCGAGACATCGCAGCGGTTCAGCAGCCACGTCAGCCGCGGGATCTGCTGGCACAGCCGCCGGAGAAACAGCTCGGCCAGACGATCTCCCTCGCCGCGCAGCAGGGCGTAGGAATCGCGGATCGCATCGGCCGTTGCGGGCATGGCGTCAGCTCCTCTTCCGATCCAGGACCGCGGCGATGTCGAGCACCACCAGCAGCCCCGCATCGAGCCGAAACACGCCCTGCAGCACCCCCTTGCGGCCAATGACCAGCGAACTGGGAACGGGGTCCAGGCTCAGGCCGGAGACGTCGATCACGTCGCCGACCTCGTCTACGAGCAGGCTGTACCATTCGTCGGCATGCCGGACGACGATGTTCATGGGTCGCGCCTCGCCGCCGCGGGGAGGCAGACCGAACTGGGTCCGCAGATCGAGCGCCGTGACAATCTGGCCGCGCAGATTCAGCAGGCCGGCGATTTCGGGCGGGGCTTTAGGCGTGCGCGCGATCCGCTGCGGATTGAGCACCTCCTGGACCAGCCGCACCGGCACACCGAACAGTTCGCCGTTGATCCGGAAGGAGACGTACTGATGCTCGGAGGCGGCCGGACCGGCCGGCATCGTGGCGTGTGAGGTCGCAGAGGCGGTGGGTGCGGTGACGGTCATGCGGGGCTCCCCGGCGTCCATTGTCTGGCGCCACAGAGTTGCCGCAGGGTCTTTGACAATTCCCGCGGATCGAACTTCAGGAGGTGCGAATGGAATCCCGCCTCGCGCGATCGGGTCTCGTGACTGGCATCCCTGAGCGACGTGAGCGCCACGAGCTTGGTCTCACCGAAGTCCGGCCGGGCGCGACAGGCCCGGGCGAACTGGAAGCCATCCATCTCCGGCATTTCAATGTCGCTGACGATCACGCGGAAGCTCTCCCCCCGGTCCAGTCTCCGCAGCGCCTCGGGCCCGTTGGCAGCCGATGTGACGGCGTAGCCCTGGGACTCCAGTGCGGTCTCGATGAGCTGCCGGAAGAAGACGGAGTCATCGACGACCAGCACTCGGGCCGACGGCTGCCGATCGAGATCGGCATACCAGTTCGGATTGGCCAGGTTGACGTAGTAATGGGTGTCGATCACATCGACCGCACGGCCGGCGAGAATCGCCGTTCCCAGAATGCCCGGCTGCTCGGTGAGCGTCTCGACGATGAACCGCTCTTCGAGAATGTCCTGGATCTGCTCGACCAGCAGACCCATCGAGTTGCGCCCCTCGCTGAAAACAATCACCGGTTGGATCGCCGGCGGGACCAGCGGCGGCGTGATGCCGCGAATGGGCAGCAGCGGCAACAGGCTACCCCGGTATTGCACCACGCGGCGGTCCCCCGCCTGTTCGATCTTCTCCGAGGGGATCTCCTCCAGACGGGCCACCAGCGACAGCGGCACCACCATCGACCGTCCGCCGCCGGCATTGAACAGCAGCACGTTGGTGGCCGGCGCCTGGTGCAGTTCGTCGGCTTCCTTCAGCCGCGCCGCGGCGGCCGACATCCCGCCGGCCTGATTGGCGATGCCGGCAACGTCCAGGATCATGATCACCCGGCCGTCCCCCAGGATCGTCGTCCCCTGGTAGATGTCGATGTGTTTCAGCAGCGATCCCACGGGCTTGACCACAATCTCTTCCGTGTCGAACACCTCCGACACCACCAGCCCGAATTGTTCTTCCCCCACCTGGACCACCACGATGTTCGTCTCGCGGCCCTCGCGCGGCGGACTCGGCAAGTCAACCACCTCGTGGAGTTGAATCAGCGGCAGCAGCCGGTCCCGCAGCCGGAAGAACTCGTGCGTGTGAATCCGCTCGATCCGGCCGCGGTCCTCGGGCGCCAGCCGCACCAGTTCGACGATTCCCAACTGCGGAATGGCGAAGGTTTCTCCCCCGGCCTCGACCGCCAAAGCCGAGATGATCGCCAGCGTGAGCGGGATCTTGATCTTGATCGTGGTGCCGAGACCCCGGCGAGTGAACAGCTCGACGGTGCCGCCGATCTTTTCGATCTGCGTCTTGACCACGTCCATCCCCACGCCCCGTCCGGACACGGAGCTCACCTGCTCCGCGGTGGAGAAGCCCGGCTGGAAGATGAGCTGCAGCAGTTCCTGCTCGCTGAGACCGGCGGCGTCCGCCTCGCTCATCAACCCCTGTCGCACGGCCTTGGCCCGCACCTTGTCGAGATCGATCCCGCGGCCATCGTCCTCGACGCGGAGGATCACGTGCCCCCCCTCGTGGTAGGCCGTCAGACGAATCCGTCCGGCCTCCGGCTTTCCGACGGCGTCCCGCTCCTGCGGCGATTCAATCCCGTGATCGGCGCAGTTGCGGACCATGTGCGTCAGCGGGTCCTTGATCGCCTCCAGCACGGTCCGGTCCAGCTCGGTGTCGGCTCCCAGGAGCTCCAGCTCGAACTGCTTGTGCGTCACCTGCGACAGATCGCGCACCAGTCGGGGGAGCTTGTTCCACACATTGCCGATCGGCTGCATCCGGGTCTTCATCACCCCTTCCTGGAGCGCCGTGGTGACCCGATTGAGATGGGCGACGGAGTCGGCGTACGGCGACTCTTCATCCCCGCGGGCGAGTTGCAGCAGTTGATTGCGGGTCAGCACCAGTTCGCCGACCAGATTCATCAGAGTGTCGAGGACGTCCACGTCGATCCGGATTGACAATTCCGCCGTGCGCGATCCGGCGTCGGAAATCGCCGGGCCGGCGTCTGCGGGGCCCTCTCCGCCGGCTGGGGGTTTCGGCACAATTGGCACATCGGCGGGTTCACGCGCGGCGGACGCCGCAGGCCTGGTGACCAGCTCTTCGCCTGACGCCTCCACCGACTCCACCTGACGCTGACGACGGCGCTCATACTCCCCCGCCACGGAGGCCAGAAGATTCAGTTTGTGCAGCAGGCGGGCGTCGTCGACATCGGACTCGCCCCCCGTGGCTTCAATGGAACGGAGTTGCTGCTTGATGCTGTCGACGGCTTCCAGAATCAGCGAGATGGCATCAGTCGTCACCTGCAAGCGACCATCGCGCATCTGACCCAGGACGTTCTCGGCCGAGTGCGCCACGGCTTCCAGTTTCGGGAGCCCCAGGAAGCCACAGGTGCCCTTGATGGTGTGAATCGTGCGAAAGATGCTGCTGAGCAACTCCGGTTCGGACGGATGGCGCTCCAGTTCGACGATCTCGGCATCCAGGCGGCCGAGATTCTCCCAACTCTCGGTGAGGAACTCGCGAACGATGTCATCGAGCATGGCCGAACAAGTCCCGCGAACCGGGGGAACATCGCGAAGGAGTGACTACCCATGTTCCATCGACGGAGAAGCGCACCGTGTTCACATGGGACAGCAGTGCAGATCAGATTTGCGCAGCAAGCGCAATCACGGGGCCGATACAGTCCGTGAACGCCACTCCCCCCCGAAGCGTTGTCTGAGAGGATTCACCGCTGATTGGCATCGGACCGACCTCTGCGACGTCCCGGACGTGTGTTGATCGACGTGAGGCTCCGTCCCCCAGATCGCGGCAGTCCCCCCGGGTTACCCTTGACCGCGACGTTTCGGAACAGGGGGAGATGCCGTGGCGGTTTGATCAAGAGATCCAGCGGCTGAAATCACGAATCAATACGAGCGACGCCACAATTTGCTATTGAAACCGGCGTTCAGAAGCAGAGAATACGATCCACTGAACAATGATGTGATGATGAATTAATGCAGTTTTGGCAGCGACAACTGCCAAATCCGCGGGGATGTCGCCGCATGGCACCGGCCTGCCAACAAAGAGCCCGAGTTTTTGGGTTGTCGGCCATCTCCCAACAGAGAACGGACCAACTATGGACGCATGGACGCCGAGGGCCATCGGCAACTTTGCTGCCAAACCTCTGATGGCGGCAACCTTCGAGGAGCCTTGTGACATCCTGCGGACGATCATTGAAACCTCGGCCGACTGCATCAAACTCACCGACCGTGCGGGCCATGTGCTGCTCATCAATGCCGCAGGACTGAAGTTCCTCGAAGTGGCTGCGGCGGAGGAGGTGCTGGGCCAGGCGCTGACCGATTTCATCGATCCCGCTGATCGGCCTGCGGTGGAAGCCTTGCACGCCCAGGTGCTGGCGGGACAGTCGGGCCGGGTGCGATTCGGGATGACGGGGCGGGGGGGAATGCACCGCTTGCTGGAATCCACCGAGTCGCCGATGCGAAACGCTCATGGGGCCATCATCGGCAAAGTATGCGTCACGCGCGACGTCACCCAGCAGACGGAACTGGAGCAGAGTCTGCTCATCAGTCAGCGGCGGCTGTCGGAGGCGCAACGGATCGCGCAGATCGGCGACTGGGTCTGGGAACTGGACAACGACACAATCACCTGGAGCGACGAGGTCTACCGCATCTTCGGACAGAGACCACAGTCATTCACCCCCCGCTACCATTCAGAGTTTCTGGAAGCGATTCCCCCCGACGATCGACAGCGGGTCGAGGAGGCCGTCAATGAGTCGCTGCGCACTCTCCGGCCCTACAACGTCAAGCATCGCATCCGGCTGGCCGATCAGTCCGAGCGGATCGTGCGCGAGCGGGGAGAAGTGGTCGTTGACGAGTCCGGCCGGCCATTGCGGATGGTGGGAACCGTCCAGGACATCACCGAACAGGTTCGCGTGGAGGACCAGCTTCGCTCGCTGCAGGATGAACTGACTCATCTGGCCCGGCTGGTCACGCTCGGCGAAATGGCGTCGGGAATTGCCCACGAGCTCAATCAGCCGCTCACGGCCATCGCCGCTTATGCCGTCGCGGCAGGCGCTTCGCTGGCGGCGGTTTCCGACGCGGATCGGACGTCCTGTCAGTCGTTGCTGGAAAAAATCGAAGTACAAGCGCAGCGGGCGGGAGAGATCATCCGCCGTATTCGGCAGATGAGCCGCGGCGCCCCGTCGCGGCAGCAACGTGTGGATGCCAATCTGCTCGCACGGGATGTGCTGGCGTTGTTGGCGCCCGACTTCCGTCTGGGACGCATTCAGGTGGTGACGGCGTTGGCTGCGGATTTGCCGGCCGTTTCGGCCGATCCCATTCAGATCCAGCAGGTGCTGGTGAATCTGTTGCGGAATGCGGTGGATGCGCTCAATGTCTCGTCATCGGCGGAACGGCAGATCGAGCTGGCCACCGGGAGCCGCCGCGAAGCGGGCGCCGTCTGGATTCGGGTTCGCGATACGGGAGCGGGTTTGTCGCCCGCAGCACAGGCGTCTCTATTTGAGGCCTTCCGAACCACGAAGCCGACGGGGCTGGGCCTTGGGCTGGCTATCAGTCGCCGCATTGTCGAAGCCCATAACGGACAAATCTGGCATGAGACACCCCCGGAGGGTGGCGCGGCTTTCACGTTCACCCTTCCCTTGGACCACTCTCATGTCTGAAGCTGGAACCGTGTTCATCGTCGACGACGATTCCGCGGTGCTTGACGCGCTGCAGCAGCTTTTTCTCAGCCAGGGGTTGTCTGCAGAGGCGTTTTCCAATGCAGAACACTACCTGCAGACCGTCTCGCCCGACCGCCCCGGGGTGTTGGTCGTGGATGTCCGCATGCCGGGCTTGAGCGGCTTGGAGCTGCTGCGCCAGATGCGCGACGCCGGCCGCCTGCGCCCGTGCATTGTTTTGTCCGGCCATGCCGACATTCCCATCGCCGTGCAGGCCATGCAACTGGGCGCGCAGACTTTTCTGGAAAAACCGGTCTCACATCAGCAACTGCTGGAGGCTGTCCGGGCGGCACTTGATCAGGAACATCGCCGGCAGGCGACGGCGGTTCTCCAGCGGACGGCCGAAGACGCCTTCCGTTCGCTGGCACCCGAGGAAATGCAGGTCCTCCAGAAGATCGTCAGTGGACGAACCAACGCCCAGGCAGCCGATTCGCTGGACATCAGTCTCCGAACAGTGCAGCTCCGGTTGTCCGCCATCTACCGCAAGCTGAAGGTCCGTTCCAAGTCGGAACTGATCCAATGGCTGCGGAAGGTGGACAAGGCGCCAGTCGCCGAGGATTGAGATTTTACTCTGCAGCTGGTGCGCGTTCCGTGCAATCAGAGTCCGGGCTGGGAACTCAATTCAACGCGAAGCGATGCGTTGCCGATGGTACATCGGGACACAGGCCGTGTCCTCCATCCCAAGCGACGATCAGGGAGGACAACCCGACAGCGCACAGGCTCTCGGTGAATGAGCACCAGCATCTCCAGCAATCCGGACGTGGTCACTCCCAGCGACCCCCCCCAGCATCTTGCCCAACGGCCGGAGACATTGGCGGCGCCCGGGCAGCTGGCGCTCGGCGAGTTTGAGCAAATCTTCCAGGAAGCGCCGGACGGCATCATCGTAACTTCGCGCTCCGGCATCATTGAGCACGCGAACCGATATGTCGCCAGCCTCTTTGGTTACACTCTGCACGAACTGATCGGTCGCAACGTGTCAATTCTGATTCCGCATCCGGAACAGGATCGGCATGACGCACACATCGCGCAGTTGTCCGTGGCCAACAATTCGGGCATTCTTGGCGTTCGCCGCGAGGTCCGCGGACAGCATCGGGATGGGCGGATCTTTCCACTCGACCTCCGCGTCATGCCGCTTCAGGCGGAGGGCTCACTGCGGTACGTGGGGCTGGTCAGTGACATCTCCGAACGCAAGCAGCTCGAGCACGAGCGGCGGATGCACCAGGAGCAACTGGAGATCCAGAATGCGGAGCTGCGGAGACTTCAGTCCCTGGCCGAGTCCGCGTCCCGCGCCAAATCCGAGTTTCTGGCGAATATCAGCCATGAGATTCGGACCCCGTTGACGGCCATTCTGGGCTTTGCCGAGCATCTGCTCGAGCCGGACATTCGTCCGCAAGAACGCTGGGAGGATCTGCAGACAATTCGCCGAAATGGGCGGCATCTGCTGCAGTTGATTAACGACGTGCTCGATCTGTCCAAGATCGAATCGGGCCAGTTTCAGATCCGGTTGGCCGCCTGCGATCTTCGATCCCTGATGGACGATCTGCAGGCCACGTTTTCCCCGCTTGCCAATGAGCGGGGGCTGACCTTCGATGTCCTGCCGCTCAGAATCCACCCGCCCGTCATTCAGTCCGACTCGGATCGGCTGCGGCAGATTCTCTACAATCTGCTGTCCAACGCCTTCAAGTTTACGGAGCGCGGCGGAGTGACGCTGAGCGTCGAAGACGGCCGTTTCCCCGCGTCTCCGCGACGGCGAGTTCAGTTCCGCGTCACCGACACCGGTCCGGGGATGGGGCCAGACCTGCTCGCGAGGCTGTTTCGGCCATTCACGCAGGGAGACGCCTCGGCGACACGTCCGTTTGGAGGGACCGGACTCGGATTGACCATCAGTCGGAACTTCGCCCGCCTGATGGGGGGAGACATCCGGGTCACGAGTCAAGTGGGAACCGGTTCGATCTTCACCGTGGGAGTGGACGCCGGGCCCCTTGATGCGGAACGCCCCACGGACAAGGCGGGCTCCAGGCCCGTAACTCCCGCGCCGTTGACGTCTGCCGCCACACGCCCTCCGCTCAGCGGACGCATCCTGCTCGCAGAGGACGCCCCGGACATCCGCCGACTGCTGATGTTTCAGCTCACGAAGTTCGGACTTGAAGTCGTGAGCGTGAACAACGGAGCCGAGGCCGTGGAAGCGGCACTGTCGGCCGCCGAAAGCCATCAGCCCTTCGACGTCGTCCTGATGGACATGCAGATGCCCGTGATGGAAGGTTATCAGGCGACCGCGACCATTCGACGAGCCGGATACCTTCGACCTGTGATTGCGGTGACAGCCAATGCCTTGTCGGGGGACCGCGAGAAGTGTCTGGCGGCAGGCTGCGACGAGTTCCTGTCCAAGCCCATCGACTTCCATCAGTTGCACAGTCTGCTGCGCTGCCTGTTGTCCGAACGGTCCCCCACCGTTTCGAACTGGTGACGGCGTGAGAGCGGGCTGATTCTTCGTGCCATTCTGCCGGCATCGCGGGTTGCCGCTCATTTCCGCAGTCAGCGCGGTCCGTCCCTCGCACTCGCGCACGACCCACAGCGCCCGCCGTCGCTGGACGACTGCGCCGCAGACGCCTCCAGCTTCATCGGCCATCGGGGGAGAAATCCCACGACAGACAGCCGCGCGCCCTGTCGACTCATCTCACGCGTCCCTGCAGACGTCCAGCAGGTGTCTTCGGCGGGACATACCGACCCGGATCATCATCCAACCCGGGGATCGTCCTTGGGGAAACTCTCGCCAACCTGCCAGAACGGCGTTAGCATGAACGGGACAAAACGCGGTTCGAGGCAGATTCGAGCGATTCACTTTTTCTTGGAAGCGGTCAAACAATGGCGACTTATTTTTTGGCAACATGCCGCCCGCATTGGGCGATGACTCTGGCCGTCTGCAGCAGCGTGCTGGCGGGTATGTCGGGATGCACCAGGGTCGCGGAGCAGTCCAAGGAGTCGCCGCAAGCGGCGGCCCCCGTCGCGGCGCCGTCAACCGGGGAGACACCCGTCGCCGTCGCCCCGGCTGCCGATCAAACGCCCGCCAAGCGAACGTTGGCAGAGATTCTGGAGGGAGTCGATGACGGCGTTGTGTACATCACCGCCAAAGATGCCCTGCGCCGGGACATTGGTTTCGGGTCTGGCTTTGTGATCGACCGCAGCGGGTTGGTGGCCACGAATTACCACGTGCTCGAGTCTGCCGTCACCGCGACCGTGCAACTGCGTAATGGGGACAACCTGCAGATTGCCGGCGTCCGCGCCTGGGATGCCGATCACGATCTGGCCATCGTGCAGTTGCAGAATCCGCCGGAGACGCTGGAGGCCTTCGAGCTCGCGCTGCCGCGCGATCTGGTGCAGGGCGAGGAGCTCGTTGCGATTGGTCATCCGTCCGGATTCAAGTACACGGTCACGACCGGCATCGTCAGCGCCGTGCGGACGGCCGCGGAACTTCCCGAAGAATACCGCCACACGCTCGGCTCGGACGAAAACACGCTGTGGGTGCAGACCAGCGCTGCGATCTCCAGCGGAAGCAGCGGCGGCCCGCTGATGACGTTGGATGGCGCCGTCGTCGCGGTCAACACCTGGGTGGGGGCCGGTCAGAATCTGTCCTTTGCGGTGCACGTCAAACACCTGCTCGATCTGCGATCCAAACTCGACGCGGAACTACGACCGCTGCCGATGCCCGGCTCCGGCGTGCTGACCGAACCCGAAATCGCCGGCATCTACGAGAAGAACCAGTCGGAACTGATGCAGGTCTACCAGGACGCCCGGCGGCAGTCGTCTCCCGAGAGGGCGCAGCAGATCGTGCTGGAGAACTATCCGGTCCCGCGCTACGCGGAGAAGCTCCTCGACATTGCCGAGCGAAACCGCGGGACGAACAAGGGGTTCGAGGCGCTCTATGCCGTCGGCGCCATCTCTGCGAAGGGGAATGGAAAGCTGACGCGGTTTCGGCTGCGTGCCGCGCGGGAACTTCTGCAGGATTACGTCGAGTTCCCCCGGGTCGGAGATGCGCTGCGGCAACTGCGGATGACTCACGCAGCGGAGATCTTCGAGTTGCTGGAGGCCGTGCGCGCGAGGCACTCCGATCCGAATCATCGGGCCCTGGCGACGATGTGTCTGGCGGACAGCCTGTCCGCGGATCCGCTCGGCAGCATTCTGTATGCGCCCGAAATCGAACGACTGATCGCGACCACCCTGGAGCAGTATCCCCAGGCCCGGTGGGGCCGCTCCAACTGGCCGGCGGAACAAGCCAACAAGAGATTGTTTGCGTTTCGGCACCTGACCGCAGGGCGCCGTCCTCCGGAAATCGTCGGTCAACAGGCGGACGGCCGGCCGCTGAGACTCTCGGAGTTCCAGGGCAAGGTGGTCGTGCTCGATTTCTGGGCCGACTGGTGTCCGTATTGCCGCGAGATGTACCGCCCCACGCGGGAGCTGGTTGACCGACTGAAGGAACAGCCGTTCGCATTTCTGGGGATCAATGCTGATCCGCCGCAGACCGTCCAGCAACTGATTGACGAGAAGGTGGTGACCTGGCCGAACTGGGTGGACGGTCCGGAAGGTCCGATCGCCCGCGATTGGCAGGTGGATACGTACCCGACGACATTTGTGATCGACGATCAGGGATTCATCCGGTATCGGGATCTGCGGGGGCCGATATTGGAGCAGATTGTGGCAGCCATGCTGGGTGCCCGGTCTTTGACGCTTCCACGCGACCTGCTGCCGGCGGGGAGTGAGTGGAAGTACGAGGACGGTGAAGCCGACCTGGGTGTCGCTTGGCGCGCCCCCGACTTCCATGACTCCGCCTGGTCCGGAGGGTCAGCGCCGCTCGGCTACGGCATGGAACGGCTGGCGACCGTCGTTCGACAGTCGACGCGCCCCACGCTCTATTTGCGTCGCAGCTTTGAGGTTCCCGACCCGGCAAAGGTGCAGGATCTGCTCCTCGAAGTGTGGTATGACGATGCGGTGGCCATTTTTCTGAATGGTCACCGGATTGCCAGCGAGCATCTCCCGGATGCGTTCACGGCGAGCACGCTGGCCATGGAACCGGTGGTGCATCACGGGTTGAATCAGAGCACGATTCCGGTCGATCCAGGTCTCCTGCGGACGGGGAGAAATGTGCTGGCGGTCGAGGTGCATCAGGCTCAGCCGGCCGGCGTGGACCTGCGCTTCGATTTGGCAGTTTCGGCCAATGGCTTGCCGCTCATTCAGCGGGCCGTGGTTGGCGACGATCCGTTCGCCAGGCAACATGCGATGTTGCTGCTGTCGGAGCTGGGGCGGGTTCCTGAGGACTGTGTGGCTCCGTTGAAGCAGGTGGTCCGGGATGAGGCGCCGTTGTTGCAGTTGGCGGCGGCCACGGCCCTGCTCAAGAGCCATCCCGCCGTGGAGTCCGAGCTGAAAATCCCCCGAACCGCCGATGCGGATCTGCTCGCCCTGCGTCAGGCCGCGGCGGCCAATATTCGCACCCATGTCTGGCGAACCCTGCGCAAACCGGGCCGACCGCATTCCGCGTACCGCGACGCCGACGTGGTTCTGACCGCGACGCAGTTGCTGGATCCCAATCTGCCTCCGGGGGTGCGTCCGCTGGCCCAGCTGCGGATGGGCCGCACGGCGGAAGCCCTCAAAACTGCGGGGAGTTTTCTGCGATTCCAGCATCATCCCGTGGAGTTGGCGTGCGTGTGCCTGGCCCGGAGCGCCACGGGGGATTTCGCCGCCGCCCAACGGGCGCTCGATCAACTGGACGAGATCCTCAACAAGCCGGAGTACCTCGAACTGGAGGAGATCAACGATCTGCTGAAGGAGTGCGAGGCCGCGGTCGCGGAGGCTCCAGCGGATGCGCTCTCTGTGCTGAACTGAGGACGCGTGAGGCGTGTGTTGTCATCCTGGAAAGCTGCCATGATTCGTACCGCGACGTGTGTGCTGCTGCTGTCTTTCCCCGGCCTGTCGTGGGCCGAGGGGGAGGATGCCTTCTATCAACTGGGGCCCGACTCGCTGCTCCAGGACGGCGTTCCCCATGGGAGACTCTCCGGTCCCTTCACCCTTCCTTGCGAGGTGTTTCCAGGCACGTCACACACTTACTCCGTGTATGTGCCGGCCCAGTATGACCCGCAGACGCCGACTCGGTTGATGATCTTCAACGACGGCCACGCCTTCTCGAATCCCAATGGCGATGTGCGGGCCACGAACGTGGTCGACAATCTCATCCATCGCCGCGAGCTGCCGGTGATGATCCTGGTGTTCATCAATCCCGGTCGGAGGCCCGATCAGCCGGAGCCGAATCCGCGGGACTGGGGGGACCGCAACACCAACCGTCCGACGGAGTACAACGCACTGGATGACAAGTACGCACGGGTCATCGTCGACGAGCTCCTGCCCGCCTTGCGGGTGGACTACAACCTTTCCGCCGACCCGAATGATCGCGGCATCGGCGGGGCCAGCTCCGGCGCGATTGCGGCGTTCACCGTCGCCTGGCAGCGACCGGACGAGTTTCGCAAGGTGCTCAGCCTGATCGGCAGCTTCACCAACCTGCGCGGCGGCCATGTCTACCCCGAACTGGTCCGCGACAGCGAGCGAAAGCCGCTGCGGATCTTCTTCCAGGACGGGCGGAACGACAACCGCGGCGTTCGTCGCAACGGAGAGTACGATCCCACCCGTGACTGGTTTCTGCAGAACACGCGGCTGGTCGCGGCGCTGACCGAAAAAGGCTACGACGTCAACTATGTGTGGGGCATCGGCGGACACAACCAGAAGCACGGGGGCGCCGTCTTCCCCGAGATGATGCGCTGGCTGTGGCGCGACCATCCGGTTTCTGTTGACGTCAACGACCGCGTCGAGCGAGCGCTGAATCGGCCGGCAGAGGCGGCCGCCCCGTAGCGGGACCGGTTCTCAATCGGCCCGATACACGACCCGCCCGCCGACGATCGTGGCCTCCACCCGTACGTTCCGGATGCGATCCACGGGTACGCTCATCAGGTCGTCGGAAAGAACGACCATGTCCGCCAGCTTGCCGGGGGACAACATCCCTTTGAGGTCCTCCTCAAATCCCGCCCAGGCGGCGTGGCGGGTATAGGAGCGCAGGGCTTCTGCACGCGTCATCGCCTCCTCGGGAAAGAACGGTTCGCCGTTGGCCATTCGTCGGGTGACGCTGGAATAGAAGGAATCCACGGGGTTCAGGGTTTCCACCGGCGCATCGGTCCCGTTGATGACAATCGCCCCCGCGTCGAGCAGGCTGCGCCAGGCATAGGCTCCCGTCCGGGACCGCCATTCCCCCAGCCTGTGAACAACGAACGGACCATCTGATGTGGCGTGATTCCCCTGCATCGAAGCGATCACGCCCAGGGCCTGGAACCGGGGAATGTCGGCCGGATGCAGATGCTGGGCGTGTTCGATCCGCCACCGCCGGTCGCTCCGCTCCGGGTGAGCGCGAAACACCTGCTCCATCAGCGTCAGCGTCTCGCGATTGGCCAGATCGCCGATGGCGTGCACGCACAGTTGGTAGTTGTGTTCCATCGCCAGGTCTGCCGTGCGGCGGAGCGCTTCCAAAGACAGCGTGTTGAGGCCGCGGCTGGCTGGAAGATCGTCGTAAGGCTCGAGCAGCCAGGCGCCGTGCGTGCCCAAGGCCCCATCGACCATCCGTTTGATGCCCCGCACGGTGAGGTGATGATCGCCGAATCCCACCGTGCGGTACTTGGCCAGGTTCTCCGCGAGGACGTCGTCGCTGTCGTTCAACATGACCCACAGTCGGACCGGCAGTTGGCCTTCGGCAGCCAGCTCCCGAAACAGGTCCACCTCGGCCAGCGACGCGCCGGCATCGTGAAACGTCGTCACTCCGAAACGCAGACATTCCTCCGAGGCGGCCCGGACGCACGCGAGCAGCTCGGCGCGGACCTGGTCGCGCGTGCGGCTGGCCTGGGCCCGTTCCAGGGCCCGGTACAGCGGTCTCATCGCCGCCTCGCGGAACACTCCGATGGCCCGACCATCGGCAGTCCGCAGGATTTCTCCGCCCCGCGGGCTCTGAGTCGTTGCGGATATGCCTGCAAGCTGCATGGCCCGCTCATTCGCCAGGACCATGTGCCCCGTGCCATGCGTCAGCAGGACCGGATGATTGGGCACGAGTTGCGAGAGCAATCGCGTGTCGGGATAGCCCTCCACATTCGGAATGGGGAGCTGAGACCACTTCCCCTGATGCCAGCCGCGGCCGATGATCCATTGTCCCTGCGGCACCCGCTGGGCCGACTCGGCGACCCTGCTGACCACTTCGTCCCAAGATTGTGCCGTGCTCACATCGAGCTGCCGCTTCGATTCTCCGAGCGATACGAAGTGGCCATGTCCTTCGATAAAACCGGGCTGCACCGTCCGGCCCTGCGCATCGAACACCGCGGTCCCGGGGCCGATCCACGGGGCGATCTCTTCGTCGGTCCCCAACGCGATGATTCGATCCGCCCGAACGGCCACGCTCGTGGCCATGGGACGCTGTGGGTCCATCGTGTGCACGCGTCCGTGACGCAGGACCAGCGTCGCCGGCTCGTCCGCGGCCAAGGCGGAGCATCCGCTCAGAAGGGCCAAACTTGCCCAGAAGCCGATGGTCATGGATCCATTCCTCCGTTGATCGTCCCGGCCACGACCGGCCGGGCCAGAAACCGGCGGCGGCGTCGCGGTTCGTTCTGGAATGCCGGAGTGACTTTCGAGTAACATACACCGCCGGCTGAACGATCGACGAGCCCTTCCGGCGAAGTCGTTCAGGCGACCCCCATGTTCTTCATTCATCCCTGGTCTGCCCGTTCTTGAAAGCTCCAGGACCAGATGTCATGGCGCGCGATGCCCGGTCACCGGTGGTTCGATGGTGCACCCTGCGACGCGCTGGCGTCATCGCCGGGGTGTTGCTGAACCTGCTGAATTCCTGTGATGCCGCCGAATCGGCCCCGACGGGTGATCGCTACCACAAGCAGATTGCCCCCCTGCTCAAGACCTATTGTTTCGATTGTCATGGCGGAGGTCAGCGTGAAGGCTCGCTGTCGCTGGACAGCTTTCCCGACGATGCCGCCCGGCTGGCAGACGCCGCGCTGTGGTGGAAGGTTCTGAAGAACGTGCGGGCCGGAGTCATGCCGCCGCCCGGGGAGCCCCGGCCGTCGGTGGCCGAGACGACAAGTCTCGCCGAATGGATCAAGCGGGACGTGTTTCGGATCGACCCGCAGAACATCGATCCCGGCCAACTCACGGTCCGGCGGCTGAATCGCCAGGAATATCGGGCGACGATTGCCGATCTGATGGGGATCGACTTCAACGCCGAGGTCGTCTTTCCGGATGATTCCGGCTTTGGATTCGACAACGTCGGAG
>Ga0073934_10003937_pt1 | contig 25805 bp, 23 predicted proteins | sample LarsenN4metaG_FD_76834 | JGI IMG/M metagenome (GOLD analysis project Ga0073934, IMG submission 76834) | Hot spring sediment bacterial and archeal communities from British Columbia, Canada, to study Microbial Dark Matter (Phase II) - Larsen... ... | reverse complement strand
TCGGGGGTCCTCTACAAGACCTCGCAGTACGCCGGCCGGATCGGTGCCGGCGCACTCGCGTCCTATGCCGCGCTCGCCGACGCGTTCCCGTTCGAGGAGGAGTGCCCCCCGACGACCGGCGGTGCGTTCGGTCTCCTCGTGCGCGAGCCGGTCGGCGTCGTCGGGGCGATCATCCCGTGGAACGCGCTGGTCGCGCTCATCTGCCACAAGATCGGGCCCGCGCTGCTCGCGGGCTGCACGGTCGTGCTCAAGTCGTCGCCCGAGGCGCCGGGTGAGGGCTACGTGTTCGCCGAGGTCGCCCAGGACATCGGGCTGCCTCCCGGCGTGCTCAACGTCGTGACGGCCGACCGCGAGGTGTCGGAACTGCTCGTGCGGGATCCGGGCGTCGACAAGATCACCTTCACGGGCTCGACGGCGGCGGGGCGGCGGATCGCGTCGCTGTGCGGCGAGCGCATCGCGCGCTGCACGCTCGAGCTCGGTGGGAAGTCGGCCGCAGTGATCCTCGACGACATCGACCTCGGCACGGCGGCCAAGACGCTGGCGCGAGCCGAGTGCGCGATGACCGGGCAGGTGTGCTCGTCGCTCACGCGGATCATCGTGTCCGAGCACCGTCACGACGACATGGTCGACGCGCTGGCCGAGGCGTTCGGATCCGTTCGGGTCGGCGATCCCTTCGACGAGCAGACGCAGATGGGCCCGCTCGTCGCCGAGCGCCAGCGTGCGCGCGTGCTCGGCTACGTCGCGAAGGGCGTCGAAGAGGGCGCGAAGCTCGTGACCGGCGGTGGACGGCCCGCGCACCTCGACCGCGGCTTCTACGTCGAACCGACCGTGTTCGCGCGGGTCGACAACAGCTCCACGATCGCCCGCGAGGAGATCTTCGGTCCGGTGTTGAGCGTGATCCCGGCGGCCGACGAGGAGGACGCGATCCGGATCGCGAACGACACGATCTACGGCCTGAACGCCTCCGTGTTCACCGACGACGCCGACCGGGCCCGTGAGATCGCACGGAGGCTGCGTTCGGGCACCGTCGGCCACAACAACTTCCGGACCGACTTCGGCATGGCGTTCGGCGGGTTCAAGCAGTCGGGCATCGGGCGCGAAGGCAACCGCGAAGGCTTGCTGCCGTTCCTCGAGACCAAGACGGTGATCCTCGAAGCGCGGCCGAGCAGCGCGCCGTAGCGCTTCAGATCGCCGGTTCGACGACGGCGTCGAGACTCGACGCGCCGCTGTCGGGCACGTAGGGCTGGCGCCAACACTCGACCGCGAACGAGATCGTCACGAGCGAGCAGTACAGCCACAACAGGTGCTTCGCGGGGTCGGGCATGTCGTCGGTGTACGGCACCGCCTTCAGGTACTCGGCCGCGGCGTCGATGCGGGCGAACGCGGCGTCGTAGAACTCCTGCAGCTCGTCCATCGTCGACGCGAGCCGCTTGGCCCAGCGCTCGCGCTCGGTCGGCAGGATCCACTCGGAGAAGCGGGCGAGATCCTCGAACCCGGGCGGGAGCACGCTCACGCGTGGGCCTCCACGTAGCGCCGGACCGTCGTGTGCAGGTGGCGGAGCAGGACCTCCTGGTCGCACAGGGGAAACCGCTGCACCGGTGTGCGCGACTCGTACATCATCTGCGTCGCTTCGAGCGTGTTGCCGTCCTGCAGCCCGTACTCCTTGAACGTCTGCACGGCGAGCGCCTGGCCGAGTCGCTCGAACGCGTTCTTCGGCGGCGCGAAGTAGCACGTTCCCTCGAAGACGTGCGTGTTGTAGGACGTCGGCCAGTAGTGGTACGTGAGGACCCAGTTCGTCTTCCACACCAGGATCATGAAGTTCGGGAAGAACAGGAACGAGTCGAGGCCCCAGGCCTTGTGGCGCGCCGGGTTGAGTGCGGGCGGGAGCTCGGTGAGGCCGATGTCGGGCGCGTCCCAGGGGCCGAACAAGCCGCTGCGCACGATCCGCTCGATCGGCTTGACCATGGTCAAGTCCTTCGGCGGCGACATGCCGCCCCACGACGAGACCAGGCAGTGCGGACCGTCGACGTCGTACGCCAGTGCCTCGTAGCCCACGCTCTGGAGTTTCGTCGCTTCGTCGGCGACGGCCTGGCGAACGTGCAGCACGGGTGCGTGGTAGAACTCGACGAACGCGTCGACGAACAGCTTCCAGTTGCTGCCGACCTCGGCGCGGTACTGGTGCACCTGCGTCAGCTCGTGGAACGGGTAGCCCTCGAGGTCCTTGCCGAGCCGCCCGAGGTAGTCGCGCAGCGAGGTTGTGTTCGCGGCGTCGAGGTTGACGAAGACCCAACCTTCCCACACGTCGCATTGCACGGACGCGAGCGGGTAGTCGGACTTGTCGAGCCCGAAGAACTCGTCTTCCTGCTGCACGAAGGTGAGTGCGCCCGTGAGGTCGTAGCGCCACCCGTGGTACTTGCAGGTGAAGTTGCGGCAGGTGCCGCTGGTCTCCTCGCGGGGGAAGTCCTGCCACACGAGCTTGTTGCCCCGGTGCCGGCAGATGTTGTGGAACGCGCGGATCGTGTCGTCCATCCCGCGCACGACCACGATCGACGTGCCCGCGGCCTCGAGCGTCTTGGTGAAGTAGCTCCCGCGCCGCGGGAGCTGCTCGACCCGACCGACGTTGAGCCAGCACCGGGTGAAGATCGCCTCCCGCTCGCGCTCGTAGTACTCGGGCGCGATCGAGTCGCGATAGTCGATCGGCTCCGTGTCGAGCCCGAAGTGCTCGGTCCAGCTGCCCTCGGCGGGCTTCGCGAAGTGCGGCATCGGCCCGCCAGTATAGCCCGCCTCTCCGAAATTGAGAAGGGCGTTTCCGCTGTTGTGCGTCAACCGCCCGCCGGCAGCCCGATCCCCTCGTCGGGCCCCTCGAGCTCGATCCCGAACGCGTTGAACGCCATCGCGAGGCAGGTGTACGCGCCCACGGCGAACACGAGCTCGACCAGTTGCCGCTCGTCGAGGCGCTCGGCGAGCACGCGCCACGTCGGGTCGTCGACGCGCTGCGACGTGACGAGCTGGTCGGTCGCCGACAGGACCGCGGCCTCGAACGGAGGGAAGGCGTCGAGCGAGTCGCGCGCGATCGCGGCGACCTCGTCGTCGCCGATGCCGTAGCGGCGCGCGAGCTTCACGTGCTGCACCCACTCGTACGGTGCCTGCGTCCGCCACGCCACGCGCAGCACGACGAGCTCGCGCAGGCGCGGGTCGAGCGCCGGCTCCCACAGGAGCACGTTGTTGAAGGCAAGCCACCGGCCGGCGAGCGCGGGATGGTGCAGCAGGGTCGAGATCGCGTTCGGAACGGGCTGCGCATCAGGACCTGTCGCGAGGAAGCGCCCGGCGACCTCCTCGGAAAAAGCGTGGCGCAGCGCGGACACGACCGCGCCGTCCCACTGGTCGCGCGCCAGTGGAGGCAGCCGCGGTTCCGGGGTCACAGGTACCAGCCGCCGTTGACGTTGATCGCCTGACCGGTGATGTAACCCGCCTCCTCGGAGCAGAGGAACGCGCAGGCGGCCGCGACGTCGTCGGCGGTGCCCGGCCGGCGCACCGGCGTGCGCTGCGCGATCGCGTCGATGTCGGCGACGTCGCCGCGCTCCTCGGCCCGCCGCATCATCGGCGTGAGGATGAACCCGGGCGGGATCGTGTTGACGGTGATCCCGTGCGGCGCGAGCTCGAGCGCGAGCGCCTTCGTCAACCCGATCACCCCGCCCTTCGACGCCACGTAGTGCGCCATGCGGGCGGCACCCGACTGAGCACTCGACGAGGAGATCGTGACGATGCGGCCCCACCGCTGGTCGAGCATGTCGGGTACGGCGGCCTGCAGGCAGTGGAACGTCCCGGTCAGGTTGACCGAGAGCATGCGATCCCAGCTCTCGGCCGAGATGTCGAGAAACGACTCGAACCGGTCGATGCCCGCGCTCGTCACCACGATGCCGACCGGACCCAGCTCGGCACGCGCGCGACCCAGCGCGGCATCGACCTCGGATCGGTTGCTCACGTCGACCGCGGCGCCGATGGCGCGCGCACCGGCGCGCTCGAGGTCGTCGGCCGCGCGCAGCGCTGCCTCCCCGTCGACGTCGAGGAGCGCGACGCCGTGACCCTCGCGCGCGAGGCGGAGTGCGACGGCGAGCCCCATGCCGGAACCCGCCCCGGTGACCACGGCGGTGCGCGCCATCGCTCAGGCGATGCGTGCGCTCACGCCGCCGTCGATCGGGATGACGGCCCCCGTGATGAATCCGGCCCGGTCGGACGCCAGGAACGCCGCGAGCTCGGCGACCTCCTCCGGTTGACCGGCACGCTTGAGCGGCGCGTTCTCGACGAGTTGCGGGAACCGCTTGCCCGCGCCCGGCCCGCCCGACATCTCGGTTTCGATGAACCCGGGACAGATCGCGTTGGCGCGGATTCCCTTGGCGCCGTACTCGACCGCCGCCGCCTTGGTGATCGCGATGACGCCGGCCTTGGCCGCCGAGTAGGCGCTCGTCCCCGGCGACGCGTTCAGCCCCCCGATCGACGACCAGTTGAGGATGACGCCCCCGCCCGTGGGGACCATCGTCTGCACACCGTGCTTGGTCCCGAGCATCACACCCCTGAGGTCGACCGCCATGATGCGCTCGTACTCCGCCACCTCGAGCTTCGCGAGTGGCGCGGCCCCCGCGATGCCGGCGACGTTCAACACCGCGTCGACGTGGCCGAACGCTTCACGCGCGGCGGCGAACATCGCCTCGACGTCGGACTCCTCGGTCACGTCGCACCGGAACGCGACGACGGCCTCGCCCAGCTCGTCGGCGGTCTCCTTCTCGCGCCCGCTCACGTCGGCCGCGAGCACCTTGGCACCTTCGCGCACGAAGACGCGCGCGGTTGCCCGCGCCATCCCCGACCCGGCGCCGGTGATCACCGCCACCTTGCCGGCGAGCGCTCCCACCCCGTTCGGTTCCATCGGGGACGAACGCTAAGCACTCGCACAGCAGCAGCGCAAGCGCGAGACTCACCGGCGGCATGGCGACCGCACGCCGCATCGGCACCGAGGACTCCGCGACGCGCACCGCGCTGCTCGACGCCGCCCGCCAGCTCATGCTCGAAGAGGGCTACGCCGCGGTCACGTCGCGGCGCGTCGCGGCGCGCGCGGGGCTCAAGCCGCAGCTCGTGCACTACTACTTCCGCACGATGGACGACCTGTTCATCGCGCTGGTGCGCCGCGGTGCCGAGCACAACCTCGCGCGCCAGGCACGGGCGCTCGCCTCGCCGCAGCCGCTGCGGGCGTTCTGGGAGTTCAGCTGCGACCCGGCCGGGACGAAGCTGCAGATGGAGCTCGCGGCCCTCGCCAACCACCGCAAGGCCATCCGCTCGGAGTTCGCCGCGTACGCGGAGGAGTTCCGCCGCCTGCAGACCCGCGCGCTGGGACGGGTGCTCGAGGACTACGGGATCGACCCCGCGGAGTTTCCCCCGGAGGCCGTGACGCTCGTGGTCACGGCGGTCTCGCAGGTGCTCGGCATGGAGCAGGCGCTCGGGATGACGACCGGGCACGACGAGGTTCGAGCGGTGATCGACGGTCTCCTGGCCCGCTACGAGGGCGTGCGTGCGCGCTGAGCGAATGCCCAGCACTGGCGCGGCGCGCTACGCGGGCAGCCGCGTCCTGCGGGTCGAGGACCCGCGCCTGCTCACCGGGCACAGCACCTTCGTCGACGACGTCGTGCGGCCCGGCATGCTGCACGCGTGCTTCGTGCGCAGCCCGCTCGCCCGCGCGCGCATCACGACGATCGACGCGTCGGCCGCGCTCGCACTCGACGGCGTGCACGCGGTGTTCGTCGCGGCCGACCTCAATCCCGGCGTGCGCGAGCAGTGGTACACGATGACGGGTCCGGACGTGCCCGATACGCCACGGCCGCCGCTCGCGGAGGGCGAGGTGCGATTCGTCGGCGACCCCGTCGCGCTCGTCGTGGCGCGCAGCCGGGCGATCGCCGAGGACGCGGTCGAGTTGGTCGACGTCGACTACGAGCCGCTCCGTGCGGTCGCCGACTACCTCCGGGCCCAGGACGCCGACGCACTGGTGCACGAGGGATACGCCCGCAACGTCGCGGGCCGGCTGCGCGGCGCGAAACCCGACGCCGTCGACGAAGCGTGCGCCTCCGCGGCCTACGTGGTCACCGAGACGATCTACCAGCAGGCGTACACCGCGGCGCCGATGGAGCCGCGCGGGCTCGTCGTCGAATGGTCCGGTCCCGACGGCGAGCTCACGATCTGGGCGGCCACGCAGGCACCGCACGAGATGCGCATGTTCTGCGCGCGCCTGCTCGGGCTGCCGGAGCACCGCGTCCGCGTCGTCATGCGCGACACAGGCGGCGGCTTCGGCCAGAAGGTCGTGCCGATGCGCGAGGACATGTGCCTGATGCTCGCGGCACGCAAGATCGACGCGCCGGTGAAGTGGATCGAGGAGCGGCGCGAGAACCTCATGGCGGCCGGGCAGTCGCGCCACGAGCACGGCGCCGTGCGCATGGCGTTCGACGGTGACGGCACGATCCTCGCCGCGCAGATCGACCACGTGCAGGACGTGGGCGCCTATCCGACGCCGTGGCCGGTCGGCACCGCGGCCGCAGTCGGCATGCTCTTCCCCGGTCCGTACCGCATCCCGCGCGCGACGTGGTCGACGACGTCGGTGTTCTCCAACACCGTCGGGCGCGTGGCGTACCGGGGCCCGTGGCAGTTCGAGTCGGTCGCGCGCGAGGTCTTGCTCGACATCGCGGCACGCCGGATGGGGATCGACCCGGTCGAGCTGCGCCGCCGCAACATGTTGCGCCGCGGCGACCTGCCCTACACGAACCCGAACGGCATGCACTACGACCACATGTCGCCGGCGGAGACGTTCGAGGCCGCGCTCGCGCACCTCGACTACGACGCGTTCCGCCGTGAGCAGGCGGCGGCGCGCGCCGCCGGCCGGTACCTCGGGGTCGGAACGTCGAGCTACGTCGAGCCGACCACGACGGGCATGGGCTACTTCGCCACCGAAGGCGCGACGATCCGGGTCGAGCCGAGCGGCAAGGTCAACGTGTACGTCGCGGGCGGTTCGACCGGCAACAGCCTCGAGACGACCGCGGTGCAGCTCGCGGCCGACGCGCTCGGTGCCGACATCGCCGACGTCAACACGATCCAGGGCGACACCGCGCTCACGCCGTTCGGCGCGGGGACGGGCGGCAGCCGCAGCGGCTCGATGATCGCCGGCGCGATCGCCGCCACCGCGGCGACCCTGCGCGGGCGCATCGCCGCGATCGCCGCCCACCGCCTCGAGGCCGCCGTCGACGACATCGAGCTCGCGCGCAGCCGCGCCACCGTCCGCGGCACGCCGACCGCCGGGATCTCGTTCGCCGACATCGCGCACATCGCCTACTTCGAACCGGACAAGCTGCCGCCCGGCCTGCCGCCGGGACTCGAAGCGAGCGGCCGGCACCGCACGCCGAGCCCGATGATCTGGGCGAACGCGACGCACGTGTGCACGTGCGAGGTCGATGTCGAGACCGGCCGGATCGAGTTGTTGCGCTACGTCGTCGCGGAGGACTGCGGACCGATGATCAACCCGAGCGTCGTCGAGGGTCAGATCGACGGCGGGACCGTGCAGGGCATCGCCGGCGCCCTGTTCGAGCACCTCGCCTACGACGGCGACGGCAACCCGCTCGCGACGACGTTGATGGACTATCTCGTGCCCTCCGCGGCAGAGGTGCCGGCGATCGAACACGTCCACGTCGAGACCCCGGGCCCCGGACCCGGGGGGTACAAGGGCGTCGGCGAGGGCGGCGCCATCGGTGCGCCGCCCGCCGTGGTGAACGCGGTGGCGGATGCGCTCGCGCCGTTCGGCGTGACGATCACGAAGCTCCCGCTGCACCCCGCGGCCGTCGTCGCGTTGCTCGAAGGAGGCTGACCATGGCGCGACCGGGCATCCCGCAGCCCCCCACGCTGCTCCGCGCGGCGCGGCTGCTCGACGTCGAGCGCGGCGCTCACATCAGCCCGGGTGAGCTGCTGGTCGACGGCGCGCGGATCGCCGACCTCGCACCCGCGCGGGTTCCCGACGACGCGGTAGTCGTCGAGCTCGGCGACGTGACGCTGCTCCCAGGTCTGATGGACATGGAGGTCAACCTGCTGCTCGGCGGGCCGAACCACGAGAGCCCGCTGCACGCCGTCCAGGACGATCCTGCGTTGCGCACGCTGCGGGCGACGGTCAACGCGCGCCGCACGCTGCGCGCCGGCTTCACGACGGTGCGCAACCTCGGGCTGTTCATCCAGACCGGCGGGCTGCTGCTCGACGTCGCCTTGATGCGCGCGATCGACTTCGGTTGGATCGACGGCCCGCGGGTCGTGCCGGCCGGGCACGCGATCAGCCCCACAGGTGGTCACCTCGATCCCACGATGTTCGACAAGCTCGCGCCGCACGTCCTGCCGCTCACCGTCGAAGAAGGCATCGCGAACGGTCCCGCGGAGGTGCGCAAGGCCGTCCGCTACCAGATCAAGCACGGCGCCCGGGTGATCAAGGCGTGCGCGTCGGGCGGGATCATGTCGCACACCGGACCGGCCGGGGCGCAGCAGTACTCCGACGAGGAACTCGCCGTCATCGCCGACGAGGCGCACCGAGCCGGCCTCAAGGCGGCAGTGCACGCGCACGGCGATGCCGGCATCCGCGCCGCGGTCGAAGCCGGGATCGACTGCATCGAGCACTGCTCGCTCGCGAGCGACGAGACGCTCGACCTCATGGTCGAACGGGGCACGTTCCTCGTGGCGACGACATACCTCGCGGACGGCATGGACGTGTCGCGTGCGGCGCCGGAGCTGCAGGCGAAGGCCGCCGAGGTGTTCCCGCGAGCCCGCAAGACGATCTCGCGCGCCATCGAAAAGGGCGTGAAGGTCGCGTGCGGCACCGACGCGCCCGCGATCCCACACGGCCGCAACGCCAAGGAGCTCGTCGCGCTCGTCGACCGGGGCATGACACCGTTGCAGGCGATCCGGGCCGCGACGACCGTCTCGGCGGAGTTGATCGACGCCGACGACCGTGGCCGCCTCGAACCCGGCTTGCTCGCCGACGTGATCGGCGTACCGGGCGACCCGCTCGCCGACATCACGGCGACCGAGCGCGTCGCGTTCGTGATGAAGGACGGAAAGATCTACCGCAACGACGTGCCGTCCCGCTGAGTCGCCACGGGACAGGAAGCGCGCCGAGCCTTTAACATCAGCCGCATGTCGCTCTTCGATGCATTCCGGTACGACGGCAAGCGCGCACTCGTGGTCGGCGGTGCGACGGGCATGGGAGCCGCAGTCGCCGAGCTCGTGCAGGACGCGGGCGCCGAGGTGGTCGTCATGGATCGCGCGCCTGTCTCGCTCGCCGGTGCGAAATCCATCCACCTCGACCTGTCCGACCGATCGTCGATCGAACAGGCGGTCGACGAATGCGGTGGTCCCGTGCACGCGCTGTTCTCGTGCGCGGGGGTTGCCGACGGCACGCCCGGTATCGAGCGCATCAACTTCATCGGCCACCGGCACCTAATCGAGCGGATGGTCGGCAAGGGCATGCTGCCGCGTGGCGCTGCCATCGGCATGATCTCGTCGGCCGCGGGCCTCGGCTGGCAGAAGAACCTCACCAAGCTGCGCGAGTTCCTCGACATCACCGACTGGGACGGCGCCGTGCAGTGGATCGAGGACCACGGCAAGGCCGACTACATGTGGAGCAAGTTGTCGATCAACGCGTACGTCGCGCGCGAGGCCGTGAACTTCCTCAAGCGCGGCATCCGGATCAACGCGATCCTTCCCGGCCCGACCGACACACCGCTCGCCCAGGCCAACAAGGACCTGTGGTTGGGCTTCGCGACCGACTACCGCGCCGCAGTAGGCATCGAGCCGTCCACCCCGATCGAACAGGCCTACCCGCTCGTCTTCCTCTGCAGCGATGCCGCGTCGTACGTCAACGGCGTCACCGTCATCACCGACGCCGGCTACTACAGCTCCGGCATCACCGAGTCGTTCCCCGACGCGGCGCCGGTGATCGGGTTCCTGAACAGCGAGTTCTGATCGGGTCCGGCCGGCGTGACCGGCGGGAGATCGGCCGTCACGAGGATGCCGGGCGGCGCCGCGCACACGTAGGGAACGGCGTTGACCGGCCGGTTCGCGGTGTACCCGGGCGTGTACGCGCCGAGGTCGTCGAGCGGTACGGGGAACGCCAGGTCCACGTCGAACGGCGCGTCCCCCCGCACACGGACGCGCCAACCGGTCGCGCGCAGGTCCCAGGCCGGTTCGAGGTCGGTCGTGCAGTACCAGTTGACCGTGAACCGCACCACCTCGGACGCGTGGCTGCGCCCGACCATCACCGTGCGCTGCGCGGCGATCGAGCCCGCGGGCAGGTCGCCGGCGGCGACGCGCGTCGCCGTGCGCGCGGCCGCGACCTCACCGAAGCTCGACCAGTCGTCGACGGGCCGACCCGCGGCATCGGCGAGCATGGCCAGCGCCGGGGCGAACTCGCCGAGGAGGAACGACGATCGGCGCGCGTCGAACGCGTCGAGGGGCTTGCCGAATCCCATCAACGCGAACAGCAAGTGCGGCGAGTCGCGCCGCGAGAGGTTCGCGAACTCCTCGATCTCGATCAGATCGATCCTTCGCTGCATCGACAGGAGAGCGAGCGGCAACGCGTCCGTGACGAAGCCCGGGCTGCTCCCGGTCGCGTACACCGACGCGTTCCCGCGGTGGCAGGCGTCGAGCACGCGGGCGCGGTCGTCGTCGCGCAGCCGCGCGCCGCGCGCAAAGAGCTCGCCGCGGGTGGTCACGACGTTGGTACCCGCGCGGAGCAACGCGACCAGGTCGTCGACGGCGAGCGCGCGCGGCATGTAGAGCGCGCAGTCGGCACCGAGCGCATGGATCGCGGCGGCGTCGGTCGTCGCCGCGACGCCGACCGGCGCTTCGCCGCACAGGACGCCGGCATCGACGCCGTCCTTGGCCGGGTCGTAGACGAGCACGCCCACCAGATCGAGCGCAGGGTGGCGGACGACCTCGCGCAGCGCGCGCATCCCGATGTTGCCCGTGGCCCACTGGACCACCCGCAATCGGCGCGAGGTCACGCGGGAGGTGCCGGCTCCGCGAACGTCTTGCGCTCGAGGAACTCTTCGAGCCCGGCGACGCCCATCTCCCGCCCGATGCCCGACTGCTTGTAGCCGCCGAAGGGCGCGTCGGGCGCGTACCACAAGCCGCCGTTGACGCTCATCGTCCCGGTGCGGATGCGGCGCGCGACCGCGAGCGCGCGTTCGCGGTCGCCGCTCAGGACCGAACCCGACAGCCCGTAGATCGAGTTGTTCGCGACCCGGACTGCGTCGTCGTCGCCGTCGTGCGCGAGCACGACGAGCACCGGCCCGAACAGCTCGTCCTGCGCGACCTCGGAGCTCTCGTCGGCGCCGGCCAGCAGGGTGGGCTCGTAGTAGAAGCCGCGCGGGAGGTGCTCGGGGACGCGGCCGCCGATGACCGCCTTCGCGCCCGCCGCGACGGCGCGGTCGACGTACCCCGCGACCTTCTCGCGCTGGCGGGCGTTGATGAGCGGCCCCATCATGTGCGCCGGGTCGGTCGGATCGCCGTAGGCGATGCCGGCGAGCGTCGTGCGGGCGACGTCGATGGCGTCGTCGTAGCGGTCGCGCGGCACGACGAGCCGCGACGTGATCGCGCACCCCTGGCCCGAGTGCGAGATCGTGGCGTACGAGCAGAACAGTGCCCCCAGGTTGATGTCGCCGTCGTCGAGCACGACGAACGCCGACTTGCCGCCGAGCTCCAGGAACACCCGCTTCACCGTCGCGCTCGCCGCCGCCATGATCTGGCGACCCACCGCGGTCGAGCCCGTGAACGACACGAGATCGATTGCGGGGTGCGTCGTCAGCTCGGCGCCGACCGCGTTGTCGGACGACGACAGCACGTTGACGACGCCAGGCGGGATGTCGGTTGACTCCGCGATCAGGCGCCCGAGCACCAGCGTCGACCACGGGGTGTCGGGAGCCCCCTTCAGCACCACCGTGCAACCCGCCGCGAGCGCGGGTGCGAGCTTCGCGAGCGCGAGTTGGATCGGGTAGTTGTACGCGGTGATCGCACCGACGACACCGGCGGCTTCCCGCTCGACCCACCGGTGGGCCGGCCCGGCCATCGTGTCGCGTACTCCGAGGTCTTCGGTGAAATCGAAGCGCTCCAGCAGCTCGGCGTACCACGCCACGACGTCGGTCGGTCCGGCGAGCTGCGGACCGCTCGTGCTCGACACCGGGGCACCGACCTCGTGCACCAGGATGTCGCTGATCGGGGCGAACGCTTCGGCGAGCGCGGCGTGAAGCTGGCGCAGGCAGTGCGCACGCAACGCCGGGTCCCGCGACCAGTCGGTGGTGTCGAACGCGCGGCGCGCGGCGTCGATGGCTCGCCGCGCGTCGGCGACGCTCGCGTCGGCTGCAGTACCGAGCACCTCCTCGGTCGACGGAGAGATCGTCTCGAAGGTGGCACCACCTTCGGCCTCGACCAGCGCGCCGTCGACCAGGAGCCGTTCCTCGTGCCAGATCGTCACGCTGGGTTACCGTAACCGAGAACGCAGCTTGTCCGCATTCGAAAGTCTCATTCTCATGGACGTCGCCCAGTTCCGGTCCGAGCTGCACGAGTGGCTCGACGCGCACCACGACGACGTGGCGCCGCGGTTCGCCGCACCCGGGACGCTCGACGACCGGATCGCGCAGATGCAGCGGGTGAAGTCGGTGCTGTTCGATGCCGGATGGATGCGCTACGGGTGGCCGGAGACGGTTGGCGGCCTGGGCGGCTCGCCCTTGTTGCGAACCGAGCTGGGCGCCGCGCTGGCCGCACGCGACCTGGTCGATCCGGGGCTCTTCTCGCTGATCGAGGTGCTCGTCCCGACGCTCATCGACTTCGCACCGACTGCGCTCGCGCGCGTGGTCGTCCCGCGGTTGCTCTCGGGCGTGGAGCTGTGGTGCCAGGGGTTCTCCGAGCCCGGGACCGGCAGCGACCTGGCCTCCCTCGCCTGCCGCGCGACGCCCGACGGCGGCGACGCGGCATCGGCCGCGGTTTGGGTCGTCAACGGGCAGAAGGTCTGGACGAGCCTCGCGCAGTATGCCGACCGTTGCGTGCTGCTGACGCGCACCGGCACGCCGGAGTCGCGGCACCGCGGCATCACCGCGTTCCTCGTCGACATGGACGCACCTGGGGTCACGGTCGCGCCGATCGAGATGATCAACGGCGAGCGCGAGTTCGCCGAGGTGTTCTTCGACGACGTCGCGGTACCGGCCGACCGGGTACTCGGTGAGGTGAACGGCGGTTGGGCGATCGCGATGAGCATCCTGCCGTTCGAGCGCTCGTCGTGCTTCTGGCAGCGCATCGCGCACCTCTACCGGCGGCTGGAACAGCTCGTCGCCGTCGCACCCCGGAGCGAGCGCGCGGCAGAGCTCGTCGGCGAGGCGTACCTGCGCCTCCACGCGGCGCGGGCGCGGTCGCGAGCGACGCAGCACCGGCTCGCGGCCGGCGCACCGCTCGGTGCCGAGACCTCGATCGACAAGGTGCTGATCGCCACCGCGGAGCAGGCCGTGTACGAGGCGGTCGGGCGCCTCCTCCCCGAAGCCGTCGTGCTGGACGACGACGCGGCGAGCGAGGCGTGGCGCAGCGGCTACCTCTACGCGCGGGCGGCCACGATCTACGGCGGCACCGCGGAGATCCAGCGCAACATCGTCGCCCGTCGCGTCCTCGATCTGGGTGACGAATGATGGACGCCTCCGAGCGGGCGATGCTCGCGGCGGCGGTGCGCGACGCGCTCGGTCGTGCCGACGTTGCGGATGCCGCGCTCGACGAGATCGGCTGGCGCGAGATGCTCGCCGCGGAGCCGCACGACGCGATCCGGATCGTGTTCGGCGCGCTCGGCGCCGCGAACGCGGCGGCGTCGGTGCTCGATGACGTGGTCGTGTGGGCGCTCGGTGTGCAGCCGCGACCCGACCTCACCGTGTTGTTGCCGCCGTTCGGCACGTGGAACACACCCGACTCGACCGGGTTGGTCTCGGCGCGCGCCGCGCACGCGACGGAGCTGCTGACCGCATCGGGCGTCGTCCCGATGACCGCGGTCGAGCTCGAGCCGGTTCGCGGCATCGATCCGGACGCGGGCCTGCACCGCGCGCGCGTCACGCCGCGCCGCGGCACGCCCGCCGGCGCGGTCGCGTGGGAAGCGGTAGTCGCGCTCGGGCAGCGCGCGCTCGGGTACCAGATCGCGGGCGCGACCCGCACGATGGTCGACCTCGCCCGCGCGCACGCGCTCGAACGCGAGCAGTTCGGGCGCCCGATCGCGCGCTTCCAGGCCGTGCGCCACCGGCTGGCAGAAGCGCTCGTGGCGGTCGAGGCGCTCGATGCCGCGCTCGCGGTCGCGGGCGACGTCGCCGATCCGATGGCGGCCGCGCTCGCCAAGGCGACCGCGGGTCGCACCGCCCGCGCCGTCGGATCGCACTGCCAGCAGGTACTCGCGGGGATCGGATTCACCACCGAGCACCCGTTCCACCGCTACCTGAAGCGCACGATGCTGCTCGACGGCCTCCTCGGGTCCGCGGACACCCTCACCGCCGGGCTGGGAGACGCGCTCCTCAGCACGCGCGCGGTGCCGGTGCTCGGAAACCTCTGAGCGGTTGCGGCGGAAACGTCGCTCTCCTAGATTGCAAACGAGGTAACCGACGCAGCGAGGAGCTGGGGTGACCGACTTCGCCACGTTCGACTTCTTCCGTGACGCGTCGCTCGTCGCCGACCCGTACCCGTACTTCGAGGAGCTGCGCACCCGCTGCCCGGTGCTGCGGGAGCCGCATCACGGCGTCGTGATGGTCACGGGGTACGACGAGGCGATCGCGGTCTACCACGACACCGCGACGTTCTCGTCGTGCAACTCGGTCACCGGCCCGTTCCCCGGCTTCCCCGTGCCACTCGAAGGCGACGACGTGAGCACCCTCATCGAAGAGCACCGGGACGCGCTCCCGTTCAGCGACCAGCTCCCGACGTTCGATCCTCCGAAACACACGGCGCACCGTGGCCTGCTCATGCGACTCATCACACCGAAGCGCCTGAAGGAGAACGAGGAGTTCATCTGGCGACTCGCGGACCGCCAGCTCGACGAGTTCGTCGAACGGGGGACGTGCGAGTTCGTGCGCGAGTTCGCGAAGCCGTTCGCGATGCTCGTGATCGCCGACCTGCTCGGCGTTCCCGAGGACGACCACGAACGGTTCCGGTCGGCACTCGGCGCGAGCCGGACGGGCGCGCTCGGCAGCACCGGCGACGACAAGCTCGCGCACCAGCCGCTCGAGTTCCTGTCGACCCAGTTCACCGACTACATCGAGGACCGGCGCCGCCAGCCGCGCGACGACGTGCTGACCGGACTCGCGAACGCGACGTACCCCGACGGCTCCACACCCGAGGTCGTCGACGTCGTCCGCATCGCCGGCAACCTCTTCGCGGCCGGCCAGGAGACGACCGTCCGCCTGCTCGCCGCCGCGCTCCAGCTCCTCGGCGAGCGAGCGGACCTCCAGCGGATGCTGCGAGACCAACGCGACCGCATCCCGAACTTCGTCGAAGAGACGTTGCGATTCGAGAGCCCGGTCAAGGGCGACTTCCGCCTCTCACGGTTCCCGGTGACGGTGGGTGGCGTCGACATCCCGGCCGGGACGACCGTCATGGTGCTGAACGGCGCGGCGAACCGCGACCCGCGGGTGTTCGAGCGGCCCGACGAGTTCGACCCCGACCGCGCCAACGCACGCCAGCACCTCGCCTTCGGGCACGGCATCCACACGTGTCCGGGTGCGCCGCTCGCGCGCGCGGAGGCGTGCATCGGGCTCGAACGCATCCTCGACCGCATGCACGGCATCCGCATCGCGGAGTCCGAGCACGGCCCGCCCGGTACCCGGCGTTACGAGTACGCGCCGACGTACATCCTCCGCGGCCTCCAGCGCCTCTACGTGGAGTTCGAGGCGCGCGGCAGCGGGAGCGGGAGATCCGTGTAGGTCACGATGCCGGGGGGCGCGGCGACGACGTAGGGGATGGCGTTGACCGCGGGCATCGCCGTCATGATCATGCCGAGCACCATGAAATCCGCGAACGTCGTCGCCTGGAAGTCGGGTGGCGGGAGATACTCCAGCTTCAGCCGTACCGTCGGGCGGCCCTCGACGATCACGACGTGACCCTCCTCGATCGGCCAGTCGGGGTCGAGCGTCTGACCCTTCTTCCAGCGCACGTTGAGCTCGACGACGGTCCGGCCCGCGACGCGGCCCTGCCAGCTCGCGGCGACACCGGCCACACAGCCCGCCGGGATCGTCCACGACTCCATCACGACGTCGTCGGTCGTCCGCGCGTACTCCGGTTCGCACACGATCTCGTCGAGGTCGACGCCGAGCGCGTCGGCGACCATCGCGACCGCTTCGCCGAACACGGCGGTGCCGGCGGCGGCCATCCCGGCCAGCGCGGGGTCGTCGATGGGCCGGCCGAACCCGGCCAGCCGCTCCGTGTCGGGTGAGTCGTACAGCGTCGTGTCCGACGCCTCGTTGATCGTGACCTTGTCGATGCGATCGCAGATGCCCGCCGCCGCGATCCCGATCAGCTCGACGAAGCCCGGGCTGATGCCGGTACCGAACATCGAGGAACCGCCCCGTTCGCACGCCTCGACGATGCGCTCGCGGTCGTCGCCGAGCGCGCGCCCGTTGACGAACGCCGCGGTGCTCACGACGTTGACGCCCGCCCCGAGGATCCGGACCAGCTCGTCGACGTCCTGCCACATCGGGTTGTAGACGACGCAGTCCGGCCGCAGCGCGAGCAGCGCGTCGACGTCGCCGGTCGCGACCACGCCGATCGGGTCGATGCCGCACAGCTCGCCGACATCGCGCCCGGTCTTGCCCGCGGACCACGCGTAGCAGCCGACGAGCTCGAAGTCGGGGCGGGCCGCGATCGCGCGCACCGAACACTTCCCGACGTTGCCGGTCGTCCACTGCACCAGCCGGATGGGCCGGCTCGGCCGAATCGTCATGGCTCCCCCCTCAGTCGCCGTTCGGCGGCCGCGCACCGTCGCGTATCGCATCCTCCACGAGCCCGATCGCCCAGCGCACGCCGCGGGTCGCCTCCGCGGTGTCGAGATCCCAGTCGCACACGAGCCGCTCGTACGACGCGACGCTCCAGAGCACGTCGAGCATCGCGGCGGCGAGCGTCCGGTCCGCCGCCGGCCAGCCGCCGGTGTGCGGCGCGACCGCGCCGAGCAGCGCGTCGTGCTGGCGCCGGTTCGCCTCTGCAAGCGTGGGGTCGAGCGGCCGCCGCCGCGTGCGCGGCGACGAGGCGACGATGCGGAAGATGCGCGCGGCCGCGGGGGCAATGCCGTCGAGCTGGAGCCGGTCGAGGTCGATGCCGGCTTCGTGCTCGAGCCGCTGCATCACGGCGTCGCGCAGCGCGCGCTCGTTCGCGAAGTGCCGGTAGACGGTGCGCTCGTTGACACCCGCCCGCTCGGCGACGGCCCGGATCGTGACTCCCCGCCAGTCGCTGATCGACGACGCGCGCACGAGCTCGGCTCCCGCCGAAACGATCCGCTCGCGCGTCTCACCGGCGCGAGCCCGGCGCAGGGTGTTGTCGTACCGTCGCTTCGTCGTGGGAACTGTCACGGGACGATCGCGGGCAACGTCTCGAAGCCGCGCACCGTCGACGTGGGCGCGATCCGTGCCCGGTCGAGGTCGACGTCCCACTCGGGGAAGCGGTTCAGCACTTCGTCGAGCGCGACGCGACCTTCGAGGCGCGCGAGCGCGGCCCCGAGGCAGTAGTGGATGCCGTATCCGAAGGCGAGGTGCTGGCCCACCTTGCGGTGGATGTCGAAGCGCTCGGCGTCTTCGTAGCGGCGCTCGTCGCGGTTCGCGGCGCTGACGACGAACAGCAGCGCGCTCCCCTCGGGCACCGTCTCGCCGTAGAGCTCGACCGGCTCGGGGACGTAGCGCCCGATCTGCGGTCCCGGCGACTCGTAGCGCAACAGCTCCTCGATCGCGTTCGGGATCAGCGAACGGTCCTCGACCAGGTCGCGCCGCTGGTCGGGATGCTCGGCGAGCACCTTGCCGAACCAACCGATCAGGCGCGTCGTCGTCTCGTTCCCGGCGCCCGCGACGACCGTCGTGTAGAGCAGCGCCTCGTCGCGCGTCAGCGTGCGCGTCACCCCGTGCTCGTCCTCGAACTCCGTGTGGAGCAGATCGGTCATGAGGTCGTCGGACGGGTGCTCGAGCCGCCAGTCGATGTAGTCGGCGAACATCTCGCTCCCCAGCGTGACGTTCTCGTTGACCTTCATCGCCTCGCCCGCCTTCGTCCGCAGGTTGGCGTCGGTCCCGTCGCGTACCGCCTCCAGGTCCTCGTCGGGGATGCCGAACAGCATGCCGATCACCCGCATCGGCATCTGCGCGCCGAGATCGGCGATGAAGTCGAACTCGCGCGCGCCGACCAGAGGATCGAGGCTGCGGGCGCAGAACTCCCGGATCTTCGGTTCGAGTGCCGCCACGCGGCGCGGCGTGAACACGCGCGCCAGCAGACTCCGGTGGACGTCGTGCGCGGGTGGGTCCTCGAAGATGAGGTTGCCGGGCGGCAGCTCGATGTTCGCCTTGATCAGCTCGAGGATGCCGCCGCGACCCGAGATGTAGCGCCTGGCGTCGACCAGGCCACGCTCGCAGTCCTCGTAGCGGGTGAGGGCGTAGAAGTCGAGCTTCTCGTTGTAGTAGAGGGGCGCCTCGTCCCGCATTCGCGCGTACAGCGGGTACGGATCGGGATCGTTGATCGCGACGTAGGGGTCGTAGTACAGCTCGGACATCGGCCCTCCCGATTTTGGTGCCAGGAGTATGACTCGAAATCGGGAGGCGGGCAACGGGTCGCCGAGCTTCAGGCGACGAACTCCGCCTTCCTGCGGTGGAAGCGCCAGGTGCCGCCGTCGTTGCGGAGCACGTCGTGGTAGCGGCCGACGGCCTGGACCGCCCAGCCCGCGTCGCCGTGGAGCAGGAAGACCATGTCGCTGACCGCGATCGCCTCCCGATCGTTCCATTCGGTGACGAGCGTGTTGACGACCAGGTGGCGCTGGGGCAGCCGCGGCACCCAGCGGGCGAACGCCGCGCGGAGCGCGTCGTGACCTTCGTGCGTGCCGAGGCCGGGGATCTCGCAGCCACCGTCGGCGCAGAACGTCGCGACGACGTGGTCGGTACGGCCGTCGTCGAGCGCCTGCGTGTACGCGGCGATGGCGGCGCGCACGCCTTCGACCACGTCCGCGTAACGCACGCTCACAGACCCAGCTCGACGATCGGCCGGTCGAACGGGTACCCGTTGACCGCCCCGAGCGCGCCGAGCAGCCGGTCGTGCGGAAGGCCGGCGAGGAAGCCGTCGATCGTCCGCTCGAAGTTCGAGATGTGCCCCTCGACGGTCGCGGACAAGCGCATGTACTCGAAGCTCTTCGCGTGGAGGCCTTGCTGCTGGCGCGGCAGGTTCGAGAAGTCCTGCGCGGGGATCGGCGGCCACCGCGGGTCGTCGCACTCCCACACCTCCGGTGGCGCCGGGCGCTCGGGCTCGTCACCTTGTGGGAACCGTGTCAGCGACCAGATCTCCATCAGGGTCTCCTCCGGACCGAGCGGGCGGAACCGGTACGACGACGCGCTGCTGTACATCGGCAGCACGAACCAGTGCGGGAAGCAGTGGAAGAACTCGAGGTTGATGCCGCCGGCCTCGAGCGCGTTGAGATCGGGGACGTCGCACCCGCGCTCGCGGTGCCAGGCCGTCACCGCGTCGTTGAGGGTCCGGTACCACGTCGCGCGTGCGTCGTCCGGGTCGGCGGGCAGGTCGATGTCGCGCAGGCCCTCGGCGACGCGCACGTCGTTCGCGTGCACCATCCCCGCCATGCCCTCGCTCATCGTGCGCAGGTAGCGCAGGTCGGCGTCGACGAACGCGCGAGGATCGAACGCCTCGTCGTCGCGCCGGCCGTAGCGCGTCGGGATGACGAGCTGCGGATGCGTCTGGACGACGTGGTAGCTCTCGACGAACGCTTCGACCGCGAGCTTCCAGTTCACCGGGAGGCGGCACGCGTACCATGCCTCGGTTCGCAGCGATTCGATCTTCCACGCGTCGAGCGCGCTCGCGGCCGGCTCGATGCACTGCCGCAACGGCGGCGCGCCGTCGTCGAGGTTGATCCAGGCGCACCCACCCCACACCTCGCATCGCACCGGCACGAGGTCGAGATCGCAGCGGTTGTGATCAGCGAACGTCTTCGCGCGCGGGACGAACGTGTTCTTGCCGTCGGGCGCGTAGCACCAGCCGTGGAAGGGGCAGACGAACCCGTGCTCGCACGTTCCCCGTCCCTGCGCGAAGCGCACCCCGCGGTGGCGGCACGCATTGGAGAAGGCGCGCGCGCCCATGTCGTCGGTCCGCACGACGACGACCGACTCGCCGCAGGACTCGTACTCGGCGTAGTCGTTGGGCCGGGGGATCTCCTCGAGGCGGCACGCCATCTGCCACACCCGGCCCCACAGGTGCTCGACCTCGAGCCGGTGGAAGTCGGGGTCGAAGTAGCGTCGCTTGGGAATGCGGTCGGGGATCTCCACGGCGTGCGGCACCGCCACGACCCGTAGACTAGACCGATCGGTACAACGACTCTTCGGGAGCCCGACGTGCTGGTCGTCGGGGCCGGCATCACGGGCATCTACCAGCTCTATCGCGCCCGGGAAGCGGGCTTCACCGCGCTGCTCGTCGAGGCCGGCAGCGGCGTCGGCGGCACGTGGTTCTGGAACCGCTACCCGGGAGCCCGCTTCGACTCCGAGAGTTACACCTACGGGTACCTCTTCTCGGAGGAGCTCTTCGACGAGTGGGAGTGGGAGGAGCACTTCGCGCAGCAACCCGAGATCGAGCGCTACCTGAACCACGTGGTCGACCGGTTCGACCTCCGGCGCCACATCCGCCTGGGCGCCCGAGTCACCGCGGCGGCGTGGGACGAGCAGTCGCGCCGGTGGATCGTGTCGGCCGGCGGCACCGAGCACCGCGCGCGGTTCCTCGTCGCCGCGACCGGCGTGCTGTCGGTGCCGTACTTCCCCGGCGTGCCGGGCCGCGAGACGTTCCGGGGCGAGCAGTACCACACGGGACTGTGGCCCACGATTCCCGTCGACTTCGCGGACCGACGCGTCGCGGTGGTCGGTACGGGATCGAGCGGCGTGCAGGTGGTCCCCGCGATCGTCCACGAGGTCGCGTCGCTGACGGTCTACCAGCGCACGGCCAACTGGTGCACTCCGCTGAACAACGCGCCGATCACACCCGACGAGCAGGCGCGGTTGCGCGCCGAGTTCGAGTCGATGTGCGCGACGCTCGCGACGTCGGTGCACGGGTTCCTCCATCCACCGCACGACCGCGCGACGTTCGACGACTCGGAGGAGGAACGCCGGGCGTTCTTCGAGAAGATGTGGGCCAGTCCCGGCTTCAGCAAGCTGACGAGCAACTACACGGACCTGTTGCTCGATCCGGCTGCGAACGCGCAATGGTGCGAGTTCGTCGCCGACAAGATCCGCACCATCGTCAAGGACCCCGCGACTGCCGAGAAGCTGATCCCGAACGATCACCGCTTCGGCGAGAAGCGCCCGCCGTTCGTGACCGGCTACTACGAGGCGTACAACGAACCGAACGTCGAGCTCGTCGACCTGCGCGAGACGCCGATGGTGCGCATGACCGAATCGGGGATCGAGACGACCGACGGCACGCGCGACCTCGACATCGTCGTGTGGGCGACCGGGTTCGACTTCGGGACGGGCGCGCTCTTGCGCATGGGCATCCGCGGCCGCGACGGCATCGCGCTCGCCGACCACTGGGCCGACGGGCCCCGCACCTACCTCGGGATCCAGACCGCGGGGTTCCCGAACCTGTTCTTCCCCGGCGGACCGCACGCGGCGGCCGGCAACAACCCGCGCTACAACGGCGACCAGGTCGACTTCGTGACCGAGATGCTCGTGTACGTGCGCGACCACGGCTACGACACGATCGAGGTCGATCCCGCCGCCGAGGACCAGTGGACCACCATGGTCGACACCGTCGCCGAGCTTCCCCCGTCGTTCGGGGCGAGCAGCTACTTCTTCGGGGCCAACATCCCCGGCAAGCCACGCCGGTACCTGCTCAACGCGGCCGGGAGGCCCAAGCTCTTCAAAGAGATCGCCCGCGTGCGCGATTCGGCGTACCGCGCGTTCAGACTGTCGCGATCGGCGTGACCGGTGACCCGACCGCGCCCGGGAGTCGCAGCGGCGGCGCGGTGAGCAGGAACCGGCTCCGGCGGTGGTCGCGCAGCCAGGCGGCGAGCTCGTGCAGATACCACAGCTCACCGAGCGGAACGCCGAGCTTGAACAGACACAGGTGGTGGATGGGGAGCAGCGAGTGCCGGCCTTCGGGTCGCGTGCCGCGGACGAGCCCTTCCACCGCGTAGTTGTCGGCGACGAGCGCCGCGATCTGCGAGTCGGCGATCCATTCGAGCAGTGACTCGTCGCGCGCGTCGAGGTACGTGCACATCCGGTTGATCTGCACAGGGTCCGGGTCACGGTTCCACTCGAGCACTTTCGTCGCGAAGCCGGTGTGGAGCAGGAGCATGTCGCCGGGCTCGACCACCACACCGTCGGCCGCCATGATCGCCTCGAGGGTTTCGCGGTCGACACCGCGGAAGTCGTGGCCGAGGTGGTGCGCGAGGTCGACCAGGACGCCGCGTCCCTGCACGCCGTGCGCGGCCATGTGCTCGAGCCCGAGATGGTGCGCGAAGCACAGGTGCCCGCTCCCGTCCCCGGCCGCGTCGCGCTGCGGGCCGACGAGGTCGACGCCGCCGCGGTAGCCGTTGTAGAAGACGGCTTCGTCCGTCCCGTCGCCGTCGGCGTCGAACTCGGCCCCGGCATGTGCGAGCGAGTCCCACTGCGTCGAGTACTGCAGCGACAGTGTGACCGTGTCGTCGGCCCATACGTCGACGTGGCGGGCATCGCCCCACCTGGGGATGTCGCGCTGGCGGACGTTGTAGAACGCGGCCGGGTTGCCGTCGAGGTCCTCGGTCGGTGCGAGCACGGGCGGGTGGCGCCGCTGGTTCAATGCGGTCCCGCCGGGATAGTCGAGGGGGAGGCTGAGGCAGAAGCTGATGCCGGCCTCGACCTCGCGGATGCCCTCGAGCACCTTCGCCGGGGTGAGCAGGTTGATGCGGCCCAGCTCGTCGTCGTCACCCCAGTCGCCCCATGTCGACCCGGGCGGCCGCTGCACCCAGCGCTGCGCCACACGTGCTTCTTAGCACCGGCAGCATTGTCTGTACCGACCGGTCGGGTTACCCTCGGCGGCATGACGGACCGCGTGGTGTCCGCCGACGGGCACATCGTCGAACCCACCGATCTGTTCCGCACGCGGCTGCCCAAGCGCTTGCGCGACCGCGGCTTCTGGGAAGAGGAGTTCGAGATCGAACCGCTCGTCGAAGGCGGCGTGCGCGAGTTCGCACGCGTCCGCACACCGGGGTTCGAGGGATGGACGGTGTCGCGCTACCGCCACTTCGACGGTTCACCTCACACCGGCGACCCCGATCGGGTCGTCGACGACATGGATCGTGACGGCATCGACGTGCACGTCATGCACCCGAACCGGTCGCTGTTCGCCCTCTACTCCGACGACCACGAGCTGTCGATCGCGCATGCGCGCGTGTACAACGACTACGTCGTCGAGCGGTACACGCCGTACTTCGATCGACTGGTGCCGACCGCTCCGGTGCCGCTCACCGACATCCGCGACGCCGTCGGCGAGATCGAGCGCGTCGCACGGTCAGGACTGCGCGCCATCCTGTTGCCGGCGATGGCCCCGCTCCCCTACTTCTCCGACGAGCTGGAGCCGGTGTGGGCCGCGGCGCGCGCCAACGGCGTACACGTCTTCTTCCACTGCGCCACCGGCGGCGTGAAAGTCGGGCAAGCCGAGTCGCCGACGCTGCAACAGGTGCGGGCGATGGCCGACGAGCTGAACCGGCCGATGAACAGCCGGCTCGCGTCGAAGCGCATGATGGCGCAGTGCGTCTACAACACCATCAACCCGCAGCAGATCATCATCGAGCTCGTCGGCGGCGGCGTGCCCGAGCGATACCCGGAGCTGCATTTCGGGTTGATCGAGTTCAACGCCCACTGGCTCGCCTCCCTCGTCGGCGCGATGGACAAGGCATGGGTGACGGGCATCGGGCAGGACGCCGACTGGTGGCTCGGGTACTGGGACGACAGCCGCCCCGCGAACGACCAGCCCCAGATGGCGCGCATGTTCGACGTGAACGAGAAGTGGCCGTACCCGCTCACGCCGAGTGAGTACGTGCGGCGCCAGTTCCACGTCTCGTTCCAGGACGATCCCGTCGCCGTCGCCTGCCGCCACGTCAGCGGGTTGTCGACGCTCGTCTGGGGATCCGACTACCCGCATGCCGAGGGAACGTTCCGCGGCACCCGCGCGCTGATCGAGCACCAGTTCGCCGGCGTCCCCGCCGACGAACGCGCGGCCATGCTCGGCGGAACTCTCGGCGCGCTGCTCGGTGTGGCTTAACCCGCCGAGATCCCGTTGATGAAGATCTCCGCGAACGACCGCGCCACGTCCCGCGGCGGTACCCGCCCGCCGGGCTTCAGCCAGAGGTAGCTGTAGTTGTGCATCCCGAGCCAGGCGAGCGTGGTGAGCCGTGGGTCGACGGCGCGGAACTCACCGGCGGCGATGCCCTCGCGCAGGATGGCCTCGACCCTTCGCTCGTACTCGCGGCGGCGGACGCGGAACGTGTCGGCCCGTTCCGCAGAGAGCGCCGAGAACTCGTGCAGGAACACCCAGACGTGATCGGGGTAGCGGTGGATCACACCGAGCAGCTCCTCACCGAGCAGCGCAAGCCGCGCGGACGGCGAGCCACCCGCGGCCGCAACCCGGTCGGCGCCGGCCATCACCTCGTCGGTCACGCGGTCGTGGATCGCGGCGAGCAGCTCCTCCTTCGACTCGATGTAGTGGTAGAACGCGCCCTTGCCGAGCCCGTTGACCTCGCAGAGCTCGGCGATGCCCGTGGCGTGGTAGCCCTGCCGGGCGAAGACCCGCGCCGACGCGTCGATGATCTCGTCGCGGCGGGCCGTCCACCGGGCGGTGCGTTGAGGTTCCGCGCTCGCCGCCATTCGATGCAACCATACGTCGCGTGAGCGAACACCGGTTCGACGGGCGGGTCGCGGTCGTCACCGGCGGGGGTCGCGGGATCGGGCGCGCGCACGCCCACTTGCTCGCGGCCCGGGGCGCGTCCGTCGTGGTCAACGACCTGGGCAGCTCGATCGACGGCACCGGAGCCGACACCGCGCCGGCAGCGACCGTGGCGGCCGAGATCGTCGCCGCCGGCGGCGCGGCGGTCGCCGACCACCACGACGTGTCGAGCCCGACCGGCGGCCAGGCGCTCGTCGACGCCGCGCTCACGCACTTCGGACGCGTCGACATCGTGGTGAACAACGCGGGAACCGTCCGGTGGGCGGGCATGCCCGACGTCGACGCGGACAACCTCGCGCACCATCTCGCGGTGCACGTCGGCGGCTCCTTCAACACCACCCGGGCCGCGTGGCCGCACATGGTCGCTCAACGCTACGGCCGCGTCGTCATGACGACTTCGACCGGGATCTTCGGCCTGCCGAACAACGTCTCCTACGCGACCGCAAAGGCCGCGCTCATCGGGCTCGCCCGCAGTCTCACGACCGCCGGCCGGTCACACGGCATCAAGGTGAACCTCGTCGCACCCGTGGCGTTCACCCGCATGGCGGGCGGGCCCGGTCCGGCGA
>Ga0073934_10003936_pt1 | contig 25807 bp, 25 predicted proteins | sample LarsenN4metaG_FD_76834 | JGI IMG/M metagenome (GOLD analysis project Ga0073934, IMG submission 76834) | Hot spring sediment bacterial and archeal communities from British Columbia, Canada, to study Microbial Dark Matter (Phase II) - Larsen... ... | reverse complement strand
TCTCGGCCTGGCGTGTGGGGTCTCCGCGCATAGGGCCTCCCGCCTAACCCGCCGCCGCTATCCTACGTCCAACGGGATCAGCAGTCGATCCCCTTTTTCAGCACCCTGCTAGAGGTTAGAACGCTGCAGCCAGTTCCGCTGCGGCTGCGCGCGGGTCGGCCGCGCCGCAGACGGCGCTGATGACGGCGGCGGCGTCGGCGCCCGCTGCCACGACCTCGGCGATGTTCGTCGCGTTGATGCCGCCGATCGCGACGACTGGCACCGCGACCGCTGACTTCACCTCGCGCAGCCGCTCGGTGCTGGCGGGGCGCGTCGTCTCCTTCGTCGACGTTGGAAAGATCGAGCCGACGGCGACGTAGCTCGCGCCGCGCGCCTCGGCGTCGCGAGCTTCGGCGGCGTTGTTCGTCGACACGCCGATGACGGCGGCGTCGCCGACGATCGGGCGCACCACCTCAATCGGCAGATCATGCTGGCCGAGATGTACGCCGTCCGCTCGGGCGGCAAGTGCCAGATCCGCGTGATCGTTGACGATGAAGAGCGCGCCGCGCTCGCGGCACAGCTCGGTGATCGCGCGCGCGTCGACGAGCTGGTCGCCCTTGTCGCGGCGCTTGTCGCGCCACTGCACCATGCGCGCGCCGCCTTCGAGCGCCGCTCGCGCGACGTCGACGGCGGGCCGTCCGGCGCACGCATCGGGGTCGATGATGACGTAGAGGCCGCTGATCCGCTTCTCCTGTGGGATGTCCATCGCGCGTAGCTCACAATACATGGAGACGTCCGGGACGATGATACGGGGAGGGCAGATGACGCGCAGCGGGAGCGCCGGGTGAGATACGCGGACGGGGCGACGCTGCTGCTGCTGGGCTGCATCTGGGGCTCCGCGTTCATGATGAACGACGTCGTCGTCGACGAGGTGCCGCCGCTGACCGTGATGGCGGGGAGGCTCTTTATCGCGGCGATCGTCGTGACGGCGGCGCTCTTCCTCACGGGACGGCGGCTGCCCGCCCGGTCGTGGTGGCCGGTGCTGCTGGTTCTCGTCGTCCTCAACAACGTGATTCCCGTGTCGCTCATCACCTGGGCGCAGCAGTACATCACCAGCAGCCTCGCGGCCACGCTCAACTCCACGATGCCGCTGATGACGTTTCTCTTCGCCGTCGCGGCGGGCAACGAGCGCTTCGACGTCGACCGCGCGTTCGGCGTCGTCATCGGCTTCGTCGGCGCCGCCGTGCTCATCGGGCCGGACCTCGGCGACATCACCAGCTCGAACGCGCTCGGCGACCTGGCGGTGCTCGGCGGCTCGGCGGGCTACGCCGTCTCGACCGTCATCGCGCGCGTCAAGCTGCAGGGCGACGCGATGCCGCTGGTGAGCGGCCAGATGATCTTCGGCGCGCTCATCGCGGTGCCGATCGCGACGGCGGCGGATGGCCCGGTCGGCCTGTCGCTCTCGACCGAGGCGGCGCTCGCGTGGCTCGGGCTGGGGGCGGTGTCGTCGGGTGTCGCGTACGTCATCTTCTACGCGCTCGTGCAGCGCATGACGGCGACGTCGGTGTCGCTGGTGAGCTACATCATCCCCGTCGTCGCGACGATCCTCGGTTGGGCCGTGCTCGGCGAGGAGATCGGCTGGAATTTGGCGGTGGGCCTCGCGCTGATCATTCTCGGCATGGTGGCGGTCAACCGCACCGTGCGGCCATCGTGGCTGCGGCGCGCCGAGCCGCGCGCCGCCGAGCCGGAAGTGCTGGAGGTGGGCGGACCGCCCATTGAGGTCAGGAGGCGCGACGGCTGAGCGAGGCCGAGGCGGCTCGATCGAGCAGGAACGTGACGTCGGCGTGGGACTGCAAGAACGACGCCGGCACGTCGGCCGTCATCGGGCCTTCTAGCGCGCGGGCGACGATATCCGCCTTCTCGATGCCGCTCGCGAGCACGAGGATCGCGCGCGCCTCGAGCAGGTCGGCGACGCCCAGCGTCATCGCCCGGTCGGGCACGGCCTCGAACGAGCCGAAGTCGGCGGCGTGCGCCTCTCGCGTGGAGCGCTGCAGCTCGACGACGCGCGCACGGGAGTCCGCGGCCGATCCCGGCTCGTTGAAGGCGATGTGCCCGTTCGCGCCGACGCCGAGGACGCACAGCGTGATGCCGCCGCCGGCGCGCACGCTCTCCGCGAACGAGCGGATCTCGCGCTCGGGGTCCTCGGCTGCCGGGTCGGGCACGCGCAGCGCCCGCAGCCGCAGGTCGAGGTGGTCGCGGTAGTAGCAGGAGTTCGTGCCGGGCGTCGCGCGCGTGACGCCCACGAACTCGTCGATCGCGACGACGGTCGCCCGGCTCAGGTCCAGCTCGCCGTCGGCGACGCGTTGGCGCAACGCCGCATAGGTGCCGATCGGGGTGTTGCCGGTCGGAAGCGCGAGCACGGCGTCCGGCCACTCGCGGACGGTGGCGGCGATGATATTGGCGGCTTGTTCGGCGAGCGCAAACTCGTCGCGCGCGACCTCGATGCGCATCGCAGCAAGGGTAGCATGCTGGTCGCTGGTATCTGGGGGCTGGTGTTGGGGTCCAACTCGCGTCGAGCTGCCTTGCTGCTTGTCGTCTGTTGCTTGTTGTTCGCCGTTCTGACTCCCGTTCGAGAGTTCATCCGCCAGGGCATGCCCGGCCTTCATTGATCATATGCCGCCCGTCTGGAAGATCAGACGCACAAAGCGAGACAGCGAGAGGAGACGGTCATGGCGAAGCGGCTGGCGCTGCAGATCGGGTTCGCGGGAAGCCCCAGCGAGCGCGAAGACATCGTGAAGCGCGTGCAGGTCGCCGACGACCTGGGCGTGGAGTCGGTGTGGGTCGCCGAGGCGTGGGGCCGCGACGCCTTCAGCATCCTCACGCAGCTCGCGCTGAGCACGAAGAAGATCGGGCTCGGCACGGCGATCGTCAACGTCTTCAGCCGCACGCCCGCCGTGCTGGCGATGACGTTCGGCACGCTCGACGAGCTGTCGGGCGGCCGCGCCATCATCGGGCTCGGCAGCTCCGGCGCCAACGTCATCGAGCACTGGCACGGCGTGAAGTTCGAGAAGCCGGCGACGCGCCTGCGCGAGTACGTCGCCATCATCAACATGATCATGCGCCGCCAGAAGCTGATGTACGACGGCAAGATCTTCAACCTGCAGCGCGGCTTCACGATGCAGTTCCCCACCATCCGCCAGCACATCCCCGTCTACATCGCCTCGATCACGCCGAAGAGCATCGTACAGACCGGCGAGATCGCCGACGGCTGGATCCCCATCTACTGGCCGAAGGACAAGCTCGCCGAGGGCATCGGCCTCCTGATGGAGGGCGCGCAGAAGGCCGGCAAGTCGCGCGCCGACATCACGGTCGCTCCGTCGCTCGTCGTGCAGTTCACCGACGAGGGCGACCCCGAGACGGCGCGCATGCAGGCGCGCGCGCCGATCGCCTTCTACGTCGGGCGCATGGGCACCTTCTACTATGAAATGCTCACGCGGAACGGCTTCGGCGAGGAAGTGGAGAAGATCCGCGAGGCCTGGGCGAACCGCGACGCGCGCGGCGCCGCCGCGGCCGTTTCCGACCGCATGCTCGACCAGACCGCGATCGTCGGGCCGCTCGACCGCTGCGCCGAGGAGCTGGACGAGCGGCGCGCGCTCGGCGTCGACCTGCCCATCATCCCCATGCCTGGGCGCGACGCGACGGAGATGGGGCGCGTCCTGGAGCGGCTGCTGCGCTAGCGTCGCCTAGCCGCTCGCCACGGCCGGGCGCGGGTGCGCAACGTCGGGATTTTCGCCCGTGCCGAATCTAAATTGCCTTGACTCTATGTGGGGCCGGTGTTAGATTCCCGCTTGAAACGGGATTCACAAATGGCCGCGCCGCCCCGCACCACGGGCGCGTGAGGCCCGGTCTGGAGCCTCCATGTTCCCCCTCGCGATCGAAGGCTTCGTCGGCAAGGACTACGAAGAGCTGATCTTCGTGCTCATGACGATGGCCTTCTCGTTCGCGGTCATGGTGGCGTTCGGCGCGTGGTGGTCCCGCTAGGGCGGGAGTCGAGGGAGGCAGGGAATGGCGCGGACGGAGCAGCCCAAGAGCCCCGGCTTTGGCGACTGGCTCTACGACCGGCTGTTCCATAACTACATCTGGCGCTCGGTGTTCCGCTCGGGCTACCCGAACACCCCCCGCAACCAGATGCTGGCCATCGCCACCAACGTCTTCCTCCACCTCCACCCGACCCGCATCCACAAGACGCACGTCAAGATCACGCACACGTACTGCCTCGGCGGGCTGAGCTTCTTCATGTTCCTCGGCCTCACCGTCACGGGCGTGATGCTCATGTTCTACTACGTGCCGTCGGTCGACCGCGCGTACACGGACATCCAGGCGCTCGAGACGAACGTGCGCTTCGGCATGCTCATCCGCAACCTGCACCGCTGGATGGCGCACGGCATGGTGCTCACCGTGCTGCTGCACATGATGCGCGTCTTCTACATGGGCGCCTACAAGCCGCCGCGCGAGTTCAACTGGGTCGTCGGCGTCATCCTGCTCATCCTCACGCTGCTGCTCTCGTTCACCGGCTACCTGCTGCCGTGGGACCAGCTCGCGCTCTGGGCGATCACCGTCGGCACGAACATCGCCGGCGCGGCGCCCGTGCTCGGCGGCGAGTCCCGCTTCGTGCTGATCGGCGGCTTCGAGGTGGGCGACGCGGCGTTGATCCGCTTCTACACGCTGCACGTCATCGCGCTGCCGCTGCTCGCGGCGATCTTCATGTCCGTGCACTTCTGGCGCATCAGGCGCGACGGCGGCCTGGCGCGGCCGCTGTAGGACCGAGGTAAGGGGAGATGGCGGTAGCAGCCACGACGGCAACCGGCGCGAAGAGCGAGACGGTACGCCAGCGACGCGAGCGCGAGCAGGAGTTGCTCGTCTGGCCGGATCTGGTCTTCGTCGAGTTCATCTGCGCCGTGCTGTTCACGATCACGTTCGTCATCCTCTCAACGTTCGTGAACGCGCCGCTACTCAACCGCGCGAACCCGGACATCACGCCGAACCCGTCGAAGGCGCCGTGGTACTTCATGAACCTGCAGGAGCTGCTCCTGCACATGGACCCCGGCCTCGCCGGCGTCATCGTCCCGACGATGCTGCTCATCGGCCTGATGGTCATCCCGTACGTCGACCGCAGCAACGTGGGGCAGGGCGGCTGGTTCGCGACGAAGAACGCCGTCCGCATCACGGCATTCTCGTTCGCATTCGCGTCGGTCTTCATCACCTGGCTGGTCCTGTGGGACGATGGCGCCCACGTGCGCGTGTACCAGCGCCTGCCGTACCTCGTCGGCCAGACCGAGACCGAGGATCAACTGACCTGGCCCGCGGACATGGGCGAGATGTGGTTCGAGGACTTGCCCGGCGGCGAGGCGTACCGCGCGATCTGGGACTTCGTCTTCCTCGAAAACCGCGTCGCCGTCCGCGACGTCTGGTCGTGGAGTGTGCCGGTGCCCGTGCAACCCGGCTCCGGCGAACACGACGGCGACCTGAACTGGCCGGAGGACTTCCGCAACGTGCCGCTGCCGTTGAACGGCACCTGGATCTTCGAGTGGGAGGATCCGGCCGATACGTGGATGCCGGGCTGGATGCGCCGCGTCTATCCCTACGACGGCCACCTCGACATCCCCGCGATCGTCGCCGAGTACGTGATGCCCATCATCGCGATGGTCGGCCTGCCCGCGCTGATGCTGTTCATCCTGTTCAAGCTCGGCTGGGCGAGCACGATGCGCGATGCGATGATCGCGCTGTTCACAGGCTTCATCCTCGTGTACTTCGCGCTGACCATCATCGGTGTGGCGTTCCGCGGCGAAGGCCAGCAGCTGGTGCCGTTCTGGGAGGTGCCGAACCTCGAAGGCAACCCTGCCATCCGCCGCTACGAGCCGCCACCCGACACACCGCGACTCGCCCTCGTTGAATCGGACATGGGTACGTACACGCATGGCTGACGAAGAGAACCCACAGGAGACACCGCAGGAGCGCGCGCCCGCCGTCCGCACCGATCAACCGGTCGCCGCGGGCGCCGGCGGGCACGCCGTCGTGATCGCGCAGCCTCGCCCCGCGCAGCCGCAAGTGCTGCCGAAGGTGTCACGCCGCGGGCTGGTGATCATCTCCTTCTGGACCGGCATGGCGGCGATGCTCGCGGGCATCGGCGCGACGATCCTCAACTCGCTCTGGCCCCGCGGCGTCACCGGCTTCGGCGGCACGATCTTCATCGGCACCGTCGACGAGATTCCCGTCGGCGAGAAGGTGCGCAACGTCGAGGCGAAGGCGTGGATCGTGCGCCTGAACGCCGAGCAGGCGGCGCGCAACGGCGCGCCGGAAGGCGGCATCCTCGCGCTCTGGCAGAAGTGCCCCCACCTCGGCTGTACGGTCCCGTGGCGGCCCGAGTACTCGCGCGTCGACCCCCGCAATAACGAACGCTACGCGGGCTGGTTCCTCTGTCCGTGCCACGGCTCGACATACAGCGATGCAGGCGTGCGCGTGTTCGGCCCGGCGCCGCGCTCGATGGACACGATGGAGGTCATCATCGACGGCGGCAACGTTTCGGTGAACACGGGCAACATCACGCCCGGCAGCGAAGAGAATGGCAGCCGCGCCGTGGTGCCGGGGTAACCGATGAACACCAACAAACAGATCAACATCATGATCCTGCTCGTGTTCGTCGCGGTATTCCTCACTGGCGCGTACACGCTGTTCGACCCCGGCCGCGCGGACGATGCGCGCGACAAGCAACACGAGGCCACCGTCGAGCGCGGCGCCTGGCTCTTCTCGCAGAACTGCCGCGCCTGCCACGGCGACGCCGGCGAAGGCGGCGCAGCCTCAAACCGGCTGCGGCAGGCGCCGCCGCTCAACCGGCCGGATCTCCAGGGCATCGACTCAGAGACGAATGAGGTCGACGACGCTGCACTCGGCGAGGCGTACGACCTCGTGTTCAACACCATCACCTGCGGCCGCGTCGGCACGGCGATGCCGACGTGGGGCCAGCGGCACGGCGGCACGCTCAACGACGAGCAGATCAAGCAGCTCAGCATGTTCATCACCGAGGGCGGCGACGAAGCCTGGCGCCTCGCCGAGGAGTACGCGCTCGAGGGCGTCGAGGAGTTCGGGCTGCACAGCCTCGACACGCAGGATCACCTGACGCTCGCGGGGCCCGTCGGCGAGGACGACACCGAGATCCCCGTCACGCCGCTCTTCGACGCCGAGGGCAACCCGACGGTGTCGCAGGGCGGCCGCCTGCAGGTCGTCACGCGCACCGAGGACGGCGAGCTCGAGCGCGGCGAGATCATGATCGTTACCGAAGAACCCCAAGAGGGCGACACGACCGTCACGGTCGAGCGCGGCTTCGGCACGACGTCGACGGAAGCGTACGAAGCCGGCACGGAGCTGATCGAGCCGCCGTCGCCGCCGGACCCGCCGACGATCGTCGAGCAGGCGTGCGGGCAGCTCGCCCGCGGCGGTGACGGCGCCGTCGACGAGACGCCGCGCACCGAGCTGACGATCACGGCGCGCAACATCGCCTGGAACACGAGCCGGCTCTTCGCGGTCGCCAACGTGCCGCTGACCATCACGGTCAATAACGAGGACGATGGCGTCCCCCACAACTGGGAGTTCTTCGCGGGCGAGGAGCCGGAGGGCGAGCCCGTCGCGGGCACCGAGGTCGAGAACGGCCCCGTCGTGCAGACGCTGAACTTCGGGCCGCTGGCGCCCGGCGACTACTTCTACTGGTGCCAGGTGCACCCGCAGATGGAGGGCATCATGTCCGTCGTCGTGCCCGAGGCGGGCGCAGGCGGCGGAGGCGGCGCCACGTCGCCGACAGCCACGCCCTGAGCGGCTTGACCGCCCAGCGGGGCGAATCATAGACTCAGAACCGCAGGACGCGTTCGATCGGGCGCGTCTTGCGTGTGCCAAACAACTGCGGAGGTCTGAGACATGCCGGTACAGGTGGGCAAGCGCTACATCGCCGCGAGCGGCGCCGAGCTGATCGTGACGAAGGGTGGCGACGGCACGTTGCAGGACGGGGACACGCCGCTGAACATCAAGGAAGACGGGCCGCCCGCCACCGGCTCGAACAACGGCACGGAGGTCGCGCTCGGCAAGCGCTACGCCTCCGCCGATGGCTCCGTGGAAGTCCTGTGCATCAAGCCCGGCGCCTGCGACCTCAGGTACAACGGCGCGCCGATGGAGCTGATGCAGCCGAAGGTGCTGCCTTCGGCTGACTGACTCGCCGACCAACTCGAACAATCAGAAACGGCCGCCTTGTGGCGCGGCGGGGCGGTCGCGGTTGACACACCGGCCTCTCGGTTGACACCCCAGTTACACCGCCGATATACTCCCGCCCGTACAGGCGACGAGGCGCAGCAGTAGGTTCGGCCTCGGCCCCTAGCGAGCCGGTGACGGTGCGAGACCGGCGGCCAGAGCGGACTGAACTCGGCGCGGAGCCGTCGGGGCGAATCTGAGTAGCCCCGGCCGGGTAGCGGCCGTTACACCGCCGAGAGCGCTCGCCGAGAGGCGAGAAGAAGGGTGGCACCGCGGGCCAGCATCCCGTCCCTTTGTGGGCGGGTTTTTTGTTATGCCGGCGGCGCCGATATTGGAGCAGATGCGTACACACGAACCGTTCCGCTCGGAGGTTCAATCGGCCGCGGCGCACCGTGCCACGCGGGTGTCCCGTGGCCGCGCCGTAGGCTCCCCCCTGGGCGCAGGCGCCGGCACGCTGGCCGCGCTCGCTCTGCTGGCCCTTCCCCTTTGACGGCCTTCCGTCCGCCACCGCGCGCGACAGGGAAGGCAGACTCACGAACACTCGCAGCACTGCGAAGGAGCCCGCTGAGGCGGGCGGGGAGAACGACATGACGAAGATCAAAGGCGCCGAGATCATCATGGAATGCCTCCGCAAGGAAGGCGTCGAGGTGATCTTCGGCTACCCGGGCGGGGCGAACCTGCCCATGTACGACTCGCTCAAGAAGTACCCGGACATCCGCCACATCCTCGTGCGGCACGAGCAGTCCGCCGCCCACGCCGCCGACGCCTACGCGCGCATCACCGGCAAGGCAGGCGTCGTCTGGGCGACGTCCGGCCCCGGCGCGACGAACCTCGTCACCGGCATCGCCAACGCCTGGATGGACTCCGTGCCGCTCGTCTGCATCACCGGCGCCGTCGTCTCGTGGCTGCTCGGCCGCGACGGCTTCCAGGAAGCGGACATCACCGGCATTACCATCCCGATCACCAAGCACAACGAGCTGGTGCTCAACGTCGAGGACATCGCGCCGGCGATCAAGGAGGCGTTCCACATCGCCACGACGGGCCGCCCCGGCCCCGTGCTGATCGACATCCCGCGCGACGTGCAGCAACAGCTGTGCGAGTTTGACTACCCGGAAGAGGTGAACCTCCCCGGCTACCAGCCGACGACGACCGGCCACCCGCAGCAGGTGAAGAAAGCCGCGCAGATGATCGCCGAGGCGGAGCGCCCGCTGATCCTCGCCGGCCACGGCGTGGTCATCTCGCGGGCGGCGGAGGAGCTGCGCGAGGTCGCCGAGAAGGCGCACATCCCCGTCATCACGACGCTGCTCGGGCTGGGCGGTTTCCCCGGCTCGCACGAGCTGTTCATGGGCATGCCCGGCATGCACGGCATGTACTGGAACAACATGGCGATCCAGGAGGCGGACCTGCTCATCGGCATCGGCATGCGCTTCGATGACCGCGTCACCGGCGCGCTGAACCACTTTGCGCCGAAGGCCCGCATCATCCACATCGACGTCGACCCCGCCGAGATCGCCAAGAACGTGAAGACGGCCGTGCCGATCGTCGGCGACGTGAAGACGGTGCTGCGCCAGCTCATCCCGCACGTCCAGCCGGCGCGCCACGACGCGTGGCTGAACTGGATCCAGGACATGCGGCGCGACCATCCCTCCATCGCCATCCCGGAGACGAACAGGCTGCTGCCGCAGTACGTGATCAAGCGCATCTACGAGCTGTCCGGCCACGACGCCTACTACGCGACAGGCGTCGGGCAGCACCAGATGTGGGCGGCGCAGTTCTTCTGGGGCGACCATCCGTACTCGTTCGTGACGTCCGGCGGCCTCGGCACGATGGGCTTCGAGGTGCCCGCGGGCATCGGCATCCAGGTCGCTCGCCCGCACTCGACGGTCTGGACGTTCTGCGGCGACGGCGGCTTCCAGATGACGATGGAGGAGCTGGCGCTCTGCACCGAGTACGAGCTGCCGGTGAAGTTCGCCATCATCAACAACCAGTACCTGGGCATGGTGCGCCAGTGGCAGGACCACTACTACGACGGCAACAAGCAGTCCGTGCGCATGTTCCAGCCCGACTTCGTGAAGATCGCCGAGGCGATGGGCATCACCGGCCTGCGCGTCACCGAGAAGTCGCAGGTCGACTCGAGCATCGAGGCGGCGCTGCAGCACCCGGGCGCCGTGCTCATCGATTTCCAGGTGGAAGAGGCGGAGGACTGCTTCCCCATGATGCCGCCGGGCGTCAGCCTCTCCGAGACGATCGACCAGCCGCCCGTGGAGCAGCCGGAGATGGTGCGATGACGACAAACCGACGCCTGCACACGATCGTGGCGCTCGTGCAGAACCGCCCCGGCGTCCTCAACAAGATCGCCAGCAAGTGGCGGCAGCGCGGCTTCAACATCGAGAGCCTGACGGTCGGGCATAGCGAGGTCCCCGGCCTCTCGCGCATGACGTTCACCGTCGACGGCGCGGCGCACGACATCGAGCAGGTGACGAAGCAGCTCTACAAGGTGATCGAGGTCGTGAAGATCAGTGACGTCACCGCCGAGGAAGTCGTCGCCCGCGAGCTCGCGCTGATCAAGGTGGCGGCGGCGAAGGACTCGCGCAGCCAGATCATCGAGATCGTCAATCTCTTCCGGGCCAAGATCGTCGACGTGGGCAGCGACTCCTTCGTCATCGAGGTCACCGGCACCGAGGACAAAGTCGACGCCTTCGTCAACATGATCACGCCCTACGGCCTGAAGGAGCTGGTGCGCACGGGCCGCGTGGCCATGGTGCGCGGCGGCACGCAGACGGTGCGCGCGCCGGCGGTCAACGGCGCCGAGCAGCAGAAGCCACACCGCTCCGCCGGCGAAGGGAAGCCGCGCGTCGGCAGCTTAATCTAACGATTCGATCCCGCGGGGAGCCGCGGCTGACTAGAGGACGAGCGAACGAATGGCGCAGATGTACTACGACAAGGATGCCGATCTCGGGCTGATCAAGGGCAAGAAGATCGGCGTCATCGGCTTCGGGAGCCAGGGGCACGCGCACGCCCTGAACCTGAAGGACAGCGGCTGCGACGTAACCGTCGGGCTCTACCCGGGCTCGAAGTCGTGGAAGGCGGCGGAGGAGGCGGGGCTGCGCGTCGGCACCGTCCGCGAGGTGGCGGAGCAGTCCGACATCATCATGATCCTCACGCCGGACCAGGTCGCGCGCGACGTCTACCACGCGCACATCGCAGACGGCCTGAAGCCCGGAAACATGGTCATGTGGGCGCACGGGTTCAATGTGCACTACGGCCAGGTGACGGCGCCCGAAGACGTCGACGTGACGATGGTCGCGCCGAAGGGCCCCGGCCATCTCGTCCGCCGCGTCTACACCGAGGGCGGCGGCGTGCCGGCGCTCTTCGCCGTCCACCAGAACGCGAGCGAGCAGGCGCGCCAGATCGCGCTCGCGTACGCGAAGGGCATCGGCGCCACGCGCGCCGGCGTCCTCGAGACCACGTTCAAGGAGGAGACCGAGACGGACCTCTTCGGCGAGCAGAGCGTGCTCTGCGGCGGCGTCACGTCACTGATCAAGAACGCCTTCGAGACGCTCGTCGAGGCTGGCTACCAGCCCGAGCTGGCGTACTTCGAGTGCATGCACGAGCTCAAGCTGATCGTCGACCTCATGTACGAGGGCGGCATGGAATACATGCGCTACTCGATCAGCGACACGGCCGAGTACGGCGACTACACGCGCGGGCCCGTCGTCGTCGACAGGCAGGTGAAGGAGAACATGCGCGGCGTGCTGCGCCAGATCCAGGACGGCTCGTTCGCCCGCGAATGGATCCTCGAGAACCAGGCGGGGCGCCCGAGCTTCAACGCGCTGCGCCGCCTCAACGCGGAGCACCCGATCGAGGAAGTCGGTGCGGAGCTGCGCGGCATGATGGCATGGCTGAAGAAGAGCCGGTGAGTCAGGACGTTCGATGACCGGTTGGATGATGACAGGCCGACACACGGGGCGCAGTCAAGGCGCGCTCACACTTCCGCGGCCCTCCGCCGCATAGCGGACGGGAGGGCCGGGACCGCGAGAGCGAGCACGAGACGGCGCCACGCGCGCTGAATGGAGGCAACAACCATGGACAAGGTCATCATCTTCGATACGACGCTGCGCGACGGCGAGCAGTCGCCCGGCGTAGCACTGACGACAACCGACAAGCTCGAGATCGCGCACCAGCTCGCGAAGCTGGGCGTCGACGTCATCGAGGCGGGGTTCCCGAAGACGTCGCCCGGCGACTTCGCGGCCGTGCAGACGATCGCCCGCGAGGTGCGCGGCGCCCAGATCGCGGGCCTCGCGCACGCCAACCCGGAGGCTGTCGACGAGTGCTGGGGCGCCGTGAAGGTGGCGGAGGCGCCGCGCATCCACGTCTTCCTCTCGTCGTCGGACATCCACATCATGCACCAGCTCGCGAAGGACAAGGAGACGGTCCTTGAGATGGCGCGGACGATGGTCGCCCGCGCGCGCAGCTACTGCCCGGACGTCGAGTTCAGCCCCATGGACGCCACGCGGAGCGACCGCGACTACGTCTACTGGATGCTCGAGCAGTGCATCGAGGCCGGCGCCACCACCGTGAACATCCCCGACACCGTCGGCTACACCGTGCCTGAGGAGTTCGGCGAGTTCATCCGCGACATCATGAACAACGTCCCGAACATCGATAAGGCCCGCATCAGCGTGCACTGCCACAACGACCTCGGCCTCGCCGTCGCCAACTCGCTCGCTGCCGTGAAGGCGGGCGCGCGCCAGATCGAGACCTGCATCAACGGCATCGGCGAGCGCGCAGGCAACGCCTCGCTGGAAGAGGTCGTGATGGCGATCCGCACGCGCAAGGACTTCTTCAACCTGGAGACGAACATCCGCACGCAGGAGCTGTACCGCACGAGCCGGCTCGTCTCCGACCTCACGGGCATGAGCGTGCAGCCGAACAAGGCGATCGTCGGCGCGAACGCGTTCCGCCACCAGTCGGGCATCCACCAGGACGGCATCCTGAAGATGCGCGAGACGTACGAGATCATGGACGCCAAGGACATCGGCTGGCCGACGGCCGGCGGCGAGATCGTCCTCGGCAAGGTGTCCGGCCGGCACGGCTTCAAGGCCCGCCTCGAGGCGCTTGGCTACGAGCTGACGCCGGAGGAGCTGTCGCGCGCGTTCATGGCGTTCAAGGAGCTGGCCGACAAGAAGGCGGAGATCGACGACCGCGACCTCGAAGCGCTCGTCGCTGACAAGCTGCGCACGATCGATGAGGTGTACCGCCTCGACTTCGTGCAGGTGACGTGCGGCGACCACGCCACGCCCACCGCGACCGTGCGCGTCATCGCGCCCGATGGCTCGATCCGCTCGGACGCCGCGCTCGGCACCGGCCCGGTTGACGCCGTGTACCGCGCGATCAACCGGATCATCGACGTCCCGAACGAGTTAACGGAGTTCTCGGTCAAGAGCGTGACGGAGGGCATCGACGCGCAGGGCGAAGTGACCATCCGCATCGAGGCGAACGGAAAGAGCTATGTGGGCCGCGGCGCCGACACCGACATCATCGTCGCATCGGCAAAGGCGTATATGAACGCGCTCAACCGCATGCTCTCGATCGAGCGGCGCGAGGACGCGGAGGTGCGGACGAACCCGTAGGAGTAAAGGAAAATGCGCCAGTTCCTTTACTTCCCGCGGAATCGCTGCTAGCCTGAGCGTGGAGGTGCGCGATGCCACGTGCAGGCAAGCCGGCTCAGAAGCGAGGCGCCGCCCGCAAGGGGCGCACGCGCAGGCTTGGCGAGGCGCGGGCGGCCTACCGCGCCGAACCATCGGTTCCGGTCGCGCCGTTCGCCACCGCCCGGATCAGCGCGAAGAACCAGATCACGCTGCCGGTCGCCGTCATGCGGGCGATGGGCCTCAAGCCGGGCGATGAGCTGCAGATGCTGGTGCTTGGGAACCTGGTCAGGGCTCGGAAGCGACTGCATGGTCGTGAACTGATCGACCATCTGTATGGGAGCGCCAACCTGCCGGATTGGCGGACGGCGGAGGACATCGAGGCGTACGTCCAGCGGGAGCGCGATAGCTGGGATCGCGATTGGGACGAAACGACCTCGTAAGCGCGCTGGGCGCCGTACGCATCGCACTGGACACCAGCACGCTGCTGTACCTCCTCCGAGGCGACAGCGCGCGCGGTCCGCTTGTAAGCGAGATCATGGGTCTGGCGGCTGATGGCGTCCTGGAGATCGTCATCTCGGCTATTGTGAAGATGGAGCTACTGGTGGGGCCACTTCGATCGCGGGATGAGGACGAACTCGAGCGGGTGCTCACGCTTACGGAGGGTGCGACCGGAGTGTTCTCGCCGTTGCTTACGCCGGATGCGATCGCCGTCGCTGCCGAAGTCAGGGCGAAGACGAACCTGAGGGTTCCCGACGCGCTGATCGTGGCCACGGCCACGACTGAGGGATGCGGAGCCATCGTGGGAAACGACAGACGCATGGAGCGGATCCAGGCAATGGATAACGTTGGAACGCTCGTAGACCTCCGCCAGTTCACCGTGCCGCGGTTCATTCAACTCGACGGCCTCGTACAGCGGATGGCATAGGCGGGAGATCAGGAATGGGAAAGACAATCTCGGAGAAGATCTGGGACGCGCACGTCGTCTCGCACGAAGCGGGCAAGCCCGACCTGCTCTACATCGACCTCCACCTCGTCCACGAGGTGACGTCGGCGCAGGCGTTCGAGGGGCTGCGCCTCGCCGGGCGCAAGGTGCGCCGCCCCGACCTCACGCTCGCCACCGTCGACCACAATGTGCCGACGGCCGACCGCGACAAGGAGTGGCCGGATCCGCTCTCGACGCAGCAGGTCGAGACGCTGCGGCGCAACTGCGAGGAGTTCGGCGTGCCCATGTTCGGCGTGCGCGACGTCCGCCAGGGAATCGTCCACGTCATCGGTCCCGAACAGGGGTTGACGCAGCCCGGCCTCACCATCGTCTGCGGCGACAGCCACACGTCGACGCACGGCGCCTTCGGCGCGCTCGCGTTCGGCATCGGCACGTCCGAGGTCGAGCACGTGCTCGCCACGCAGACGCTCCCACAGGCCCGCCCGAAGACGATGGCGATCGAGGTCAACGGCGAGCTGCACGATGGCGTCACCGCCAAGGACGTGATCCTCGCCATCATCCGCAAGATCGGCGTCGCCGGCGGCATCGGCCACGTCATCGAGTACCGCGGCGACGTCATTCGCTCGCTGCCCATGTCCGGCCGCATGACCATCTGCAACATGTCGATCGAGGCCGGCGCCCGCGCAGGCCTGATCGCGCCCGACGACACCACCTACGCCTACATGGAGGGCCGCCCGCACGCCCCGAAGGGCGCGGACTGGGAGCGCGCGCTCGAGTACTGGCGCTCGCTACCGACAGATGACGATGCGACGTTCGACGCGACCGTCGAGTTGCGCGCCGAGGAGATCGAGCCCTGCGTGACCTGGGGCACGACACCGGCGCAGAGCGTCCCGGTGACCGGCCGCGTGCCGGACCCGAGCGAGTTCGCCGACGAGCGCGCGCGCGAGCTGGGCGAGCGCTCGCTCAAGTACATGGATCTCAAGCCGGGCACGGCGATCGAGGACATCCACATCGACCGTGTGTTCCTCGGCTCGTGCACGAACTCCCGCATCGAGGATCTGCGCGCCGCCGCCGAGATCGTCCGCGGACAAAAGGTCGCGTCGAGCGTGCGCGCGATGGTGGTGCCCGGATCCGGCCTCGTGAAGGCGCAGGCCGAGCAGGAAGGGCTCGACCGTGTCTTCATCGAAGCGGGGTTCGAGTGGCGCGACGCCGGCTGCTCGATGTGCCTCGGTATGAACCCGGACATCCTCATGCCGGGCGAGCGCTGCGCCTCGACGTCGAACCGCAACTTCGAGGGGCGGCAGGGCCCCGGCGGTCGCACGCACCTCGTCAGCCCGCAGATGGCCGCCGCCGCCGCCATCGCCGGCCACTTCGTCGACATCCGCACGTGGAGGAAGAACTGATGGAGCCCGTCCGCACGATCCGCGGCGTCGTCATGCCGCTCAACCGCGCCGACGTCGACACCGACCAGATCATCCCGGCGAAGCACCTCAAGCGCATCGAGCGCACCGGGTTCGGCCAGTTCGCGTTCGAGGCGTGGCGGAAGGACCCGTCGTTCGTGCTCAACGACCGGCGCTACGAGGGCGCGCCGATCATGGTCACCGGCCCGAACTTCGGCTGCGGCTCTTCGCGCGAGCACGCGCCGTGGGCGCTGCAGGACCTCGGCCTCAAGGCGATCATCGCCCCGTCGTTCGCCGACATCTTCCGCAACAACTGCGCGAAGATCGGCCTGCTGACGGTCGTGCTGCCCCAGGAGGACGTCGACCAGATCGTCGCGCGGGCGGAGGACGCGCCCGGCTTCATGGCGGAGGTCGACCTGGAGACGCAGACGGTGCGCTTCGGGTCGGAGGTGCGGCACTTCGACATCGACCCGTTCGTGAAGTACTGCCTCCTCAACGGACTCGACGACATCAGCCTGACGCTGCAGCACGAGGACGAGATCGCCGCTTACGAGCGCGAGCGCATGTCTATCAAGCCCGTGACAGCCGGCGCATAGCGGAGGAAAACGAAGGGCCCGAACAATCGGGCCCTTCCGCTACGTTCAACCGGCCGGATTGGTGGCGGGGCCTGGCCGGCCTACGCGCTTGAATCCCACGACTGCAAGGTCGCTCGTAGCTCCAGCTCCTCGCCGTCGCGGTGCACCTTCAGCGTAACCTCGTCACCCACCGCTTTTCCGTCGATATAGTCCGCCAGATCCTCAAACGTCCGCATCGGTTCGCCGTCGATCTCGACGATCACGTCGCCGAGGCCGGTCTGCGAGCCGCGGAGCCCCGCCCGGTCGGCTGCGCTGCCGTTGTCGACGGACATCACGGCCACGCCGTACTCCACGCCCAGCTCCTGCGCCTCATCCGGCGTCAGGTTGCGCCCGGAGATGCCGAGCCGCGGGTGGTCGATCGTCTCGCCGGCGATGAGCTGCGTGAGAAAGCGCTTCGGCGTGTTGATCGGCACCGCGTACGCCACGCCGACGAAGCCCGTGCCGTTCGGGTTCTCGATCGCCGTGTTGATGCCGATCACCTCGCCGCGGGCGTTGAAGAGCGCGCCGCCGGAGTTTCCGGGATTCACCGCCGTGTCCGTCTGCAGCAAGCTGCGGATCGGCCGCCCGGTGGCGCTCGACGGCAGCGTGCGGTCGGTGCCGCTGATGATGCCCGTCGTGAACGTGCCGTCGAGCCCGAACGGGTTGCCGAGCGCCGCGACCGGCTCGCCCACCTTCACCGCCTCGGAGTCGCCGAGCGCCGCCGGCTCGAGCAGGTCTGAGGACGCCTCGACCTTCACGAGCGCGATGTCGTTCCCCGGGTCGGTGCCGACGACCTCGCCGTCCACCACCGTCCCGTCCGAGAACGTGACCGACACGCGCTCGAAGCCGCGCACGACGTGGTAGTTCGTGATGATGTGGCCGTCCTCGTCGATGACGACGCCGGAGCCGAGGCCCTCGCGCTGCGAGAACGGGTTGTCGCCGGTCTCGCCGGTAGTGATGCGCACGACGGAGGGCCGCACCTTCTCGTACAGCTCGCTGAAGTCGACGCCGTTCGTGAGGACCGGCGCATCACGGCCGGTATCGCTCACGTTGTCGGTGGCGTCGCCGGCGACGGTCGTGCCGGAGCCGCCGCCCCCGCCGTCGTCCTCGAACGCCCACGCCACCGCGCCGACGATCAGCCCGCCGACGATCATGCTCAGCAGCACGGTGAGGAACGTGGCCCCGAAGCCCCGCCTCTTTGGCGGCTCCGGCTCAGACGCCCCGTAGCCACGGATGTATCGTTCGTCCACGCGTCATCCTCCTCATCCACGTCCGGTGCTTCCAGTATGCGGGCCGTCGCTGCCCGACGGTACTTCGAACCTGTTATGCCTGTGGCGCGAAGCGGGCTCCGCGTCAGGACGGCGTGAAACAGGGAAGAGCCATGCCTGGCAACATGGCTCTTCCGGGGGAGGGAGATCCGCCGCGGCGGATCAGCTGAGGGAGGGTATCCTCGAAGCGGACGCTCGTCCGCGGCTGCGCTTCTGCGGCCACGTCGCGGGCCGCCCGAGCGCCGTGATCCCGGCCGGCCGCGCCGCGCTGCCGCGCTTATGGGGTGGCGCGCTCGCCGCGTACCGAATTCGGAACGTCCGCTTGGTCACGCGCTCGACGGTCAGACCACCACTCACGACCCGGATCGTAGGCGCCCCACGTTAGCGCGCCGTTAAGGTGCGTTAACGGCCGGTGAAGGCGGGCGCGCGCTCAGGCGCCACCGACCATGGGGAAACGAGCGGTAGAATGAAGCGCGCGCGACGCCGTCCCGGCTCGCGCCCGGACACAGTGTGTGAAGGAGCGCAATGCCCCCGCCTCGCGATTCGTTCCAGAGCCGCAGCCAGCTTCAGGTAGGCGACCGCACCTTCGACATCTTTCGCCTCGACGCGCTCGAGCGCGCGGGCGCAGGGGCGGTGTCCAGGCTCCCCTTCTCCATCAAGATCCTGCTCGAGAACCTCGTCCGGCACGAGGACGGCCTCACCGTCACCAGGGACGACGTCGCCGCCCTCGCCGCCTGGGACGCCAGGCGCCCCGCCGAGCGCGAAGTCTGGTTCCGGCCGGCGCGCGTGCTGCTGCAGGACCTGACCGGCGTCCCCTGCGTCGTCGACCTCGCCGCCATGCGCGACGCCATCCGCCAGCTGGGCGGCGACCCGCGGCGCATCAACCCCCTCCAGCGCGCCGACCTCGTCATCGACCACTCCGTGCAGGTCGACCAGTTCGGCACGAACACGGCGTTCGCCTACAACGCGCGCCTTGAGTTCGAGCGCAACCGCGAGCGCTACGCCTTCCTCCGCTGGGGGCAGGAGGCGTTCGACAATTTCCGCGTCGTGCCGCCGGACACCGGCATCGTCCACCAGGTCAACCTCGAGTACCTGGCGTCCGTCGTCTACGAGAAGCAGCAGGACGGCGCGCTGCTCGCCTACCCGGACACGCTCGTCGGCACCGACTCCCACACGACGATGATCAACGGCCTCGGCGTGCTCGGCTGGGGCGTCGGCGGCATCGAGGCGGAGGCGGCCATGCTCGGCCAGCCGATGCCGATGCTCACGCCGGAGGTGATCGGCTTCAAGCTCAGCGGCCGCCTGCGCGAGGGCGCGACCGCCACCGACGCCGTCCTCACCGTCACGCAGATGCTGCGACAGAAGGGCGTCGTCGGGAAGTTCGTCGAGTTCTACGGCCGCGGCCTCTCGAACCTCCCCGTCGCCGACCGCGCGACCATCGCCAACATGGCGCCCGAGTACGGCGCCACGATGGGCTTCTTCCCGGTCGACGCAGAAACGCTCGAGTACCTGCGTTTCACCGGCCGTCCCGAGGCGGTCGTCGCGCTCGTCGAGGCATATGCGAAGGCGCAGGGCCTCTTCCGCACCGACGACACGCCCGACCCCAACTTCACCGATACGCTGGAGCTCGACCTCGGCGACGTCGAGCCGAGCATCGCCGGCCCGCGCCGGCCGCAGGACCGCGTGCCGCTCGTCGCGGCGAAGCAGGCGTGGCGCACCTCGCTCGTCTCGATGATGGAGACGAACATCGAAAACGGCCCCGACGACGAGCGCATCCAGCGCTGGCTCGGCGAAGGCGGCAGCGCCGCGACGCCCGATCCGGCCATCGCGACCGCGAAGCCGGAGCCGTGCCCGTGGGAGGGCGTGCAGGTCACGACGCCGGAGGGCGCCTACCGGCTCGACCACGGCTCGGTCGTCATCGCCGCCATCACGTCCTGCACGAACACGTCCAACCCGGCCGTCATGCTCGCCGCCGGCCTGCTGGCGAAGAAGGCGTCCGAGCGCGGCCTCGTGCGCAAGCCCTGGGTGAAGACCAGCCTCGCGCCCGGCTCGAAGGTCGTCACCGACTACCTCGCCGAGGCCGGCCTCACGCCCTACCTCGAGCGTCTGGGCTTCCACCTCGTCGGCTACGGCTGCACGACCTGCATCGGCAACTCCGGCCCGCTGCCCGAGCCGGTATCGAACGCCGTCCGCGACGGCAATCTCATCGTCGCGTCGGTGCTCTCCGGCAACCGCAACTTCGAGGGGCGCGTGCAGTCGGAGGTGCGGGCGAACTACCTCGCGTCGCCGCCGCTCGTCGTCGCCTATGCGATCGCCGGCACGATGGACATCGACCTCTACAGCGAGCCGCTCGGCATCGGCCGGAACGGGGAGTCCGTCTTCCTTCGCGACATCTGGCCGTCGCAGGCGGAGATCCTCGAGGCGATCCGCGCGTCCGTGCGCTCCGAGATGTTCCGCGAGAAGTACGCGCACGTCTTCGAGGGCACCGATGAGTGGCGCAGGCTCGACGTGCCGCAGGGCAACCTCTACGCGTGGGACGAGCAGTCGACGTACGTGAGGCGACCGCCCTACTTCGACAGCATGACGCTGCAGCCCGAACCGATGACGGACGTCCGCGGCGCGCGCGTGCTCGCCGTGCTCGGCGACTCCGTCACGACCGACCACATCTCGCCCGCCGGATCGATCCCGAAGAACAGCCCGGCGGGCCAGTACCTGATAAGAAACGAGGTCGCGCCCGAGGACTTCAACTCGTACGGCGCGCGCCGCGGCAACCACGAGGTGATGATGCGCGGCACGTTCGCCAACGTCCGCCTGCGCAACCAGCTCGCGCCCGGCACCGAGGGCGGCTACACGCGCCACCTGCCGGACGGCGAGCAGATGACGATCTACGACGCCGCCATGCGCTACCAGGAAGAGGGCGTGCCCCTCATCGTCATCGGCGGCGCCGAGTACGGTACCGGCTCGTCGCGCGACTGGGCGGCGAAGGGCACGCGCCTCCTCGGCGTGCGCGCCGTCATCGCGAAGAGCTTCGAGCGCATCCATCGCAGCAACCTCGTCGGCATGGGCGTGCTGCCGCTCCAGTTCGAAGACGGCGCCGACCGTATGTCCCTCGGCCTCACCGGCGAGGAGACGTACGAGATCGACGGCATCGTCGAAGGACTCGCGCCAAAGAAGCGCCTCACCGTGCGCGCCACCGCCGCCGACGGCTCGACGAAGACGTTCACCGTCATCTGCCGCATCGACACCCCGATCGAGGTCGAGTACTACCGCCACGGCGGCATCCTCCCCTACGTGCTTCGGCAGCTGGTTGGGTAATCGTTCCTTTACGTTCACATCGATCGGGTAGGGGCGTACGGCCGTGCGCCCTATTGCCTCCCGGCGACGGCACGCCTGGCGCGACACGAAACCTCTTGACAACGGATGCTCGCGCGGTTCCCGTCGCTATCGGACAATGCGTGCCGTGCGCAGACGCCACTCCATCCGGCTTGCCGGCCACGACTACCGGTCGCCAGCGACGTACTTCATCACGCTCATCGCGTATCAACGCGCGGAGATCTTTGGTGAGATCGTCGATGGCAAGATGAGGCTATCGCAGCTTGGTGAGATCGTGCGCGAGGAATGGCTCAGGAGCGCAACATTGCGTCGAGAGGTTTCCCTCGATGCGTTCCAAATCATGCCGAACCATCTACACGGCATCGTCACGTTCCGGCCATCACCAGATCATCGTGTGGGGGCGCACGGCCGTAAGCCCCTGTCTGCGCAACATCCGCGGGCGCCTCGTTCGCTGGGATCATTCGTCGCGGGGTTCAAGTCGGCAGCCACGTTACGCATCAACGAAGCGCGCAACATGCCCGGCACGCCTGTGTGGCAGCGCAACTATCACGAGCGAATCGTCCGAAATGCGCGCGAACTCCACGCCGCCCGCCGTTACATCATCGACAATCCCCGCAATTGGGCGACGGACGCGGAGAACCCAGGTGTCGCCAGCCAACACCGTCGTTGATGCGGAACCACCTGCACGGCATCGTCGCACTTCCGGCCGTCACCAGATCCTCGTGTAGGGGCGCACGGCCGTGCGCCCCTACCCCGTACAACCTCGGCGGCTACCCCGTACAACCTCGGCGGCTACCCCGTACAACCTCGGCGGCTACCCCGTACAACCTCGGCGGCTACCGCGCAACCGCGGCCGCTACCCTGGCGGGCGCGCCCCGCTACATCACACCCACCCCACCGCCTGGCACCAGAACCGCGCCCAGAACGCCCCCGGCGCCTCCGACCACCGCCGCCACGCCTCGCTGATCGCCGTCAGCTCCTCCGGCGTCGCGACGCCGCACGCCACGACGTACTCAACGAGCGCCGGGGCCGTGAAGTACTCCGCCTGCCACGCCCCCACGTGCCGCGTGACCTCATCCGTGCCGTCGGCGCCTCCGGCCACTGATCCGGCCGTGCGGCTGAACCCCGCCTCCGTCAGCAAGGCACGCAGCTTCTTTCCCACCTAGACGTCGCCGGCGGTCTGCGCGCGGAGCCGCGCGAGCACGTCGAACGACCGATGCAGCATCGGATCGTCGGGGAAGATGATCGTGCCGTCATGGTCGGCGTCGGCCACGCCGACGACGCCGCCCGGCTTCAGCACGCGCCGCACCTCACGTAGCCCGCGCACCGGGTCGTCCAGGTGTTGCAGGACGGCGTGCATGAACGCCGCGTCGAACGTGCCGTCCTCGAACGGGAGGCCGTACACGTCCGCGACGTCGAACCGCATCTTCGCGCATCCTGCCTCAGCCGCCCGCCGCCGCGCCGATGCGATCGCCTCGTCGCTCGCGTCGATCCCCGTCACCTCGCCGGGCGCCACCGCCTCCGCCAGCCCGATCGTGATACTGCCGGGCCCGCACCCGGCATCGAGCAGGCGCATGCCCGGCCGCAGATGCGGCAGCAGGAAGCGCGCGTTCGTCGCCGCCGTGCGCCGCGCGTGCGCCGGCGAGTGGATCTGGCTCGCCCGGCGCTGGTACTCAGTCCTTGCCTCATTGATGTTCGTGATGTCGCACACTCCTCGTCTCCCGCTCGTAGCGGGCCTGCAAACGCGTCCAATGGACTGGCCGCTGCAGAGATGCAAAACGGCCCGGTGCTCATGCGCGCCGGGCCGTCATCGTGGTGCGATGTTCAGGATCAGCTACGTGGCCGGGAGGCGCGCCTGAGGGTCTGGCTGCGGGACGTCGTCGTTGCCATGGGCGCCTCCTTTCGGTGATGGTTGTTCGCGCGATTCTGACAGATGTGACGTGACGGAGGCAAGCTGCCGCGTGCCGAACGCCTCCCCCAGGAATGCGACCGCGAGCACGACCGCGCCCGCCGTCTCGAACGCCTCCTCCGCGAAGTCGGTCCATGTGCCCGTCGTGCCCAGCGCGTCGAACGCCGTCCCGATGGCGATGAGCGCGCCGGCCATCACAAGCCCCGCGAACAGCCGGCGCGAGCGCCACAGCGCGGGAAGGTACGCCGCCATGATCGCGACGCCGGCAACCATGTAGCCGATGACGAACAGGTCGTCGACGTGGTTCACCGGCCCCGGCGCGACGACACCCCTCTCGTGATAGAGCCAGCGGCCGGCGCGGTCGTGCAGCTCGATGCCCTCATCGAGCGCGAGCGCGACGAGGCCGGCGGCGCAGGCGACGGCCAGGTGCCGAGGAAGGATGTGCCGTCGCGACGGCACGAGCGCGATCACCAGCGCCCCGATGCCCGCGCCCGCAAGCGCGCTCGAGGTCGCGATGTTCGCCAGCGCTGCCAGCACGCCTAGCACGTCCACGTCATCGATGGTACTGCCTCAAACGGAGACGTGCGAAGGAGGGAAGAGGGCATCTGCCTCCTCCCTCCTCTCGCACTTCCGGCATTGTGCTACGGCCGCACGCCCGTCAGCTTCGCGATCTTCACGGTGCTGAACAGCGCCAGGCTCACGTACCACTTCACGCGCGTCCGCGTCGCGTCCTTCGTCTCCAGGCTCCCGACCGTCTCGACGGTCAGCCCGCCGGGCGCCGTCAGTCCCGCCAGCCCGCCCTCGCCGAATTGCAGCGCGTAGATCGTTGAGCAGTCGTTGCTCGTGCCCACCGTCTTGTTGTCGAGCACGTAGTCCGACACGCCGATCGGGATGCCGTCGTACCACTGCACCATCTGCCCGAAGTCGTTGCGGTCCGTCTCGAGGAAGCCGCCCGACGAGCGCGCCAGGTTGTTCAGCGAGCGCCGCGTCCGCTTGCTCATCAGCAGCATGTCCGGCGGCCCGCCCTTTACGAGATCGACCAGCTCGTCGAGCTTCGCCAGCGTCAGCGTCGCGCCGTTCGCGCCCATCGAGATCGCCTGCCCGCCCGCCGCCAGCTTGTCGATGCCGTCGAACGACTTCGCGTCGACCCCGACGTCGCCGTTCACGAACGTGTCCTCGAACTTCTGCTGCACCGCCTTCGCCTTCAGCGTGATCACTGCCGACTCCAGGTCCTGCACGTTGCTGCGCGTCATCAGCAGGAAGTTGTCGATGTCGGCGTCGCCGCCGATGATCTTGAGCGTCGCCGTCACCTGCGTGAACGTCGGCGTGCTCTCCGTCCACGTGTCCCCGACGTCGAAGAACGCCGCGCTCGACGTCGTGTTCTCGCGGTTGTACGTCAGCCCGTTGCCCGTGATCTCGATGAACGGCAGCGCCTGCAAGATCGGCGAATCCTGGATCAACGTCTCGATCACGCCCTGCAGGACGATGTCATTGGCCAGTTTGGATGCCTCCGAAAGCGTGAGCGCCATTGGTCAGGTGTCCTTTCGTGCTGCGCCCGGTCGACTGGTAGTCCGTGTCTGGTGCCGAGTGACCATCACCGGCCGTGGCCCTTGGTTCCTGGTGCTCCTGCGCCACATGCGCCTCTACTCCGCCCGCGCGCGATCCAGCCCGTAGCGGATCTTCTGCGCCGGCGTCATCGCGCTCACGTCCGGCTCCGCGCGCGGCGGCGACCCCGCCGGCACGCGCGCCGACTCGGCCTGCGCCGCCAGGTGCGACCGCACGCGCGCCACCGTCTCGCGCGCCGCGGCCACCGACGCTTCGACGGCCGCCACCGTCTCGCCGCCGACGAGGTCGGCCGGCAGCGAAGGCTCGTGACGCAGCAACAGCTCGCGGTACGCCGCCGCCGATGCCCGGTCGCGCTCGCTCGCCTCGGCGAGCTGCGCCCGCAGCCCCTCCGACTCGGCGGCGAGCGCCGTCGCCTCATCGTTCGCCGCGCTCAGCTGCGATCGCAGCGACGCGGCTTCGGCCTCGGCCTCCCCCGCGCGCGCCGCCGCGTTCGCGGCCTCCCGCTCGAGCCGTTCGATCTCGGCGCGGGCGGCGTCGAGCTCCTCCTGGATCTGCGAGATCTCGTTCACGCCGGCCGGTGCGGCGTCCTCCACCCCGATGTTGACCATCGTCCACCTCCCATCACTCCCGGCTCGCTGTTGCGGCGATGGTGCCAGCATCCCCCGCCCACGCAAAGCGCCCCATGTCACTCCTGGATCCGGGCCAGGCCGTATCATTTCCGGCAACGGGAGGAGGTCCGATGCCTCGACACGACGTCCGTTTCACCATCCCGGAGCGCCGGCTGGGCAACAGCGACATCGAGTTCACCGTCTACAGCGACGACGAGCGCCTGGGCGTGCTCAAGGTGAG
>Ga0073934_10003935_pt1 | contig 25816 bp, 20 predicted proteins | sample LarsenN4metaG_FD_76834 | JGI IMG/M metagenome (GOLD analysis project Ga0073934, IMG submission 76834) | Hot spring sediment bacterial and archeal communities from British Columbia, Canada, to study Microbial Dark Matter (Phase II) - Larsen... ... | reverse complement strand
GTTGCCGGGGAAGGTGCGGTGCGCCGCCAGCGTGGCCGCATCGAGCGCGGCCGACGCGGTGGGCGCCTTCTCGCCGAGCGCCGCCTCGGTGCTCTTGCCGAGCATCAGCGCCTGGCTCTGCGCCAGGCAGTTGGCCAGCGCCTTGCGGTGCAGGTCGGCGTGCTCGTGCGTCGGATGCTTCACCGCGATGAACTCGACCGGCACGACGTCGGTGCCCTGGTGCAGCATCTGGAAGAACGCGTGCTGGCCGTTGGTGCCCGGCTCGCCCCAGACGACCGGGCTGGTGGCGTACGGCAGCGGCTGGCCGTCGAGGTCGACGCGCTTGCCGTTGCTCTCCATCTCGAGCTGCTGCAGGTACGCCGGCAGCCGTCGCAGGCCCTGGTGGTACGGCGCGACAGTGCGGCTCGCGAAACGGTGGAAGTTGCGGTACCAGACGTCCAGCAGCCCGAGCAGCGCGGGCACGTTGCGCTCGAGCGGCGTCTCGGCGAAGTGCCGGTCCATCGCGTGGGCGCCGGCCAGCAGGTCGCGGAACGCCGTGCTGCCGAGGGCGATCGCGATCGGCAGCCCGATGGCGCTCCACATCGAGTAGCGGCCGCCCACCCAGTCCCAGAAGCCGAAGGTCGTCGTGACGCCGAAGGCCGCGGCCGCCGCGAGGTTGGTGGTGGTGGCGACGAAGTGCTTCGCGGTGTCGGTGCCGCCGGCGGCGAGGAACCACGCCTTCGCCACCTCGGCATTGGCCATCGTCTCCTGCGTCGTGAAGGTCTTGCTCGCGATGATGAACAAGGTGCGCCGCGCATCGAGCCGGCGCAGCACCGGCGCGATGTCGTGTCCGTCGACGTTGCTGACGAAGTGCAGGCGCAGGCCCGGCGCGCAATACGCATCGAGCGCCGGCACCGCCATCTGCGGGCCCAGGTCGCTGCCGCCGATGCCGATGTTGACCACGTCGGTGAACTCGCCCGACTCGCGCACGCGATCGGCGTAGGCCAGCATCGCGTCGAGCACGGCATGCACCTCCGCCGCGTACGGCGCGGCGCCGCGCGGCGCCCGCAGCGCCGTGTGCAGCACGGCGCGGCCCTCGGTATGGTTGACGGGCGCGCCGGCGAACATGGCGTCGCGGCGCGCCTCGAGCCGGCACTCGCGCGCCAGGTCGAGCAGGAAGCGCACGGTGGCGGCGTCGACGAGGTTCTTCGACAGGTCGGCGAACAGCTCGGGAGCCTCGAACGACAGGCGCTCGAAGCGTTGCGGGTCGCGCGCCAAGGCCTCGCGCAGATCGAAGTCGCGGCCGTGCGCCTCGAAGTGGCCCGCCAGCGCGGCCCAGGCTTCGGTACGGTCGCAGCGCGGCGCGTCGTCGTGCGGGCTCACGACGCGCTCCCGATCAGCTGCTCGAGCTTGACCGCGTCGGCCGCGAACGCGCGGATGCCCTCGGCCAGCTTCTCGGTCGCCATCGCGTCCTCGTTGAGCGCCCAGCGGAAGCTCGCCTCGTGGTAGGTGACGGCGTGGATCGGCGCGGCCTTCGCCGCCGCGACGTCGAGCCGGCGCGGCACGGGCGCGTCCGACGCCTGCAGCTGCGCCATCAGCTCGGGACTGATGGTCAGCAGGTCGCAGCCGGCCAGCGCGAGGATCTGCCCGACGTTGCGGAAGCTCGCGCCCATGACCTCGGTGTCGACGTCGAACTTCTTGAAGTAGGTCCAGATCTTCGTCACGGACTGCACGCCGGGATCGCTCGGGCCTGCGCGGGCGGCCTCGTCCCACGCAGCGCCGGCCGCCTTCTTGTGCCAGTCGTAGATGCGGCCGACGAACGGCGAGATCAACGTCACGCCGGCCTCGCCGCAGGCCACGGCCTGGCAGAACGCGAACAGCAAGGTGAGGTTGCAGTGGATGCCCTGGTGCTCCAGCGCCTTGGCCGCCTGGATGCCTTCCCACGTGGCGGCGATCTTGATGAGCACGCGCTCGCGGCCGATGCCGGCGCGCTCGTAGAGCTCGACGATGCGCTGCGCACGGGCGATGGTCGCGGCGGTGTCGAAGCTGAGCCGCGCGTCGACCTCGGTGCTCACGCGGCCGGGCACGATCCTGAGGATCTCGACCCCGAAGCGCACCAGCAGGTCGTCGATCACGCGGTCGATCGGGCGGCCCTTGCACGCGCCGATCGACTGCTGCAGCAGCGGCGCGTACTCGGGCTGCTGCACCGCCTTGAGGATCAGGGTCGGATTGGTGGTGGCGTCGCGCGGCGCGAAGTGCGCGAGCTGGCGGAAGTTGCCGGTGTCGGCGACGACGATGGTGTGCTGCTTGAGCTGCTCGAGCTGGTTCATGGACGGAGCGGATTCGCGGCGCAGGTCGACAGCACCGATTAGAACCCCGCGCCGATCGCCTCGCGTTGGAATCGGTGACGGCCCCGCGCGCACTCGTTGACCGGCACGTGACACCGCTGCATCATGATAGCTGTAATCTGGTTACATCCCCCATGTCCTTCGACCTCGTCCTGTTCGGCGGCACCGGCGACCTCACGTGGCGCAAGCTGATGCCCGCGCTGTTCCAGGCGTTCCGCCACGGCAAGCTGCCGCCGGGCGGGCGCATCCTCGCGGTAGCGCGCGACGAGCGCAGCGACGAGGCCTATCGCGCCTTCATCAAGGAGCGCTTCGTCGAGGTCGAGAGCGCCAAGCGTCCGAGCGACGACGAGTTCGCGCGCTTCGCCGAGCTGCTGCACTACCGCCGCATGGACCTGTCGCAGCCCGCGCACTACGCCGGCCTGAAGCAGTGGCTCGACGCGCGCGGCGCCGACTCGGTGGTGCTGTTCCTCGCCACCAGCCCGCACCTGTTCCCGCTGATCTGCGAGCAGCTCGGCGGCGTGGGCCTCAACGCGCCGAACGTGCGCGTCGTGCTCGAGAAGCCGCTGGGCCACGACCTGGCCAGCGCGCGCGAGATCAACCGCGTGGTGCGGGCCTCGTTCCGCGAGCAGCAGGCGCTGCGCATCGACCACTACCTCGGCAAGCCGGCGGTGCAGAACCTCACCGCCATGCGCTTCGGCAACGCGCTGTTCGAGCCGCTGTGGCGGCGCGAGAGCATCGCCAACATCCAGATCACGATCGCCGAGGCGATCGGCGTGGGCACGCGCGGCGACTTCTACGACCGCACCGGCGCGCTGCGCGACATGATCCAGAACCACGCGCTGCAGCTGCTGACCATGATCGCGATGGAGCCGCCGGCCACGCACGACGCCGACGCGATCCGCGACGAGAAGCTGAAGGTGCTGCGCTCGCTCAAGCCCTTCACGCGCGAGAGCGTGGCGCGCGACGTGGTGCGCGGCCAGTACCGCGCCGGCAGCGTCGACGGTCGGCCGGCCGCCGGCTATCTCGACGAAGCCAAGGTACCGGCGGACAGCCGCACCGAGACCTTCGTCGCGCTGCGCACCGAGGTGCAGAACTGGCGCTGGGCCGGCGTGCCCTTCTATCTGCGCACCGGCAAGCGGCTGGCCGCGCGCGACGCGCAGATCGTCGTGAACTTCCGGCCCGTGCCGCACCCGATCTTCCCCGGCGCGCACGCGCCGAACAAGCTGGTGATCAAGCTGCAGCCCGAAGACGGCATCGAGCTGCACCTGCTCGCGGCCAAGGGCACCGGCAACAGCGACGTGCTCTCCCCGGTGTTCCTCGACCTCGACTTCGACAAGGCCTTCCCGAGCGAGCGCGTGGGCGCGTACGAGCGGCTGCTGCTCGACGCCATCGCCGGCCGGCTCAACCTGTTCGTGCGCAGCGACGAGCAGGAGCAGGCGTGGGCCTGGGTCGAGCCGGTGCTCGAGGCCTGGAAGCACGACGATGCGCCGCCGCGGCCGTATGCCGCCGGCACCTGGGGCCCGCCGGCCGCGAGCGCGCTGGTCGCGCGCGACGGCTTCGCCTGGGCGGAGGAGGCCTGAGATGTCGGCCATGCTCGAGCGCGTGCGCGCGTCGCTGCCGGCGCTGTCGCCGGCCGAAGGACGCGTGGGCAAGCTGCTGCTCGCCGACCCGCGCGCGTTCGCGACCTTGCCGGTCGCCGACCTCGCGGAACGCGCGCACGTGAGCAAGCCGACGGTGGTGCGCTTCTGCCGCAGCGTGGGCTACGACGGCCTCGCCGACTTCAAGCGCCGCCTCGCGGGCAGCGTGAACGAGGGAGTGCCGTTCGTGCACCGCGCCGTCGACGAGGACGACAAGCCGTCGGACGTCGTGGTGAAGGTGGTCGACAACGCGGTCGCGGCGCTGCTGAAGTACCGCAACGAAGCGGCGGGACACGCCTTCGAGCGCGCGATCGATGCGCTGGCCGAGGCCGGTCGGCGCGGCCGCAAGATCGAGTTCTACGGCGTCGGCAATTCGGGCATCGTCGCGCAGGACGCGCAGCACAAGTTCTTCCGCCTCGGCGTCAACGCCGTGGCCTGCAGCGACGGCCACGTGCAGGTGATGAGCGCGACCATGCTCAAGCCCGGCGACTGCGTGGTGATCATCAGCAACTCCGGCCGCAGCCGCGACCTGCTCGACGCGGCCGACATCGCGCGCCGCAAGGGCGCGACCTTGCTGGTCATCACCGCCAGCGGCTCGCCGCTGGCGCAGGCGGCACAAGGCGGCCCGCACGTGCTGCTGGCGGTCGATCACCCGGAGGACTACGACCGCTACAGCCCGATGGTGTCGCGGCTGCTGCACCTGCTGGTGATCGACATCCTGACCACGGGTGTCGCGCTGCGGCTCGGGCAGGAACTGCGGCCGATGCTGCAGGAGATCAAGCGCAACCTGCGCGCGAAGCGCTACGCGAGCGCCGCCACCTGAGCCGCGCAGGCGCCGCGTCGGCTCACGCCGCGTCGAACAGCAGTTCCTTCACGCCGTAGAGGTCGGCCAGCCGCACCAGGTCGGGCGGCGGCTGGTGCACCGCGAAGCGGCGACCCCAGGCACGCGCGAGCCGCGCCGTCTCGAGCAGCACCGCGAGCGCCGACGAGTCGAAGCGCCGGAGCGCCGACGCATCGATCGTGAGCGCGCTGCCGTCGCGGCCGTCGCGCGGCTGCGACTGCGCGAGCATGCGCAGCACGTCGCGCGCCTGCGCGATGGTCACGGTCTCGGGCAGCAGCAGCATCGGGGGCGTGGGCGCCGGGCGCGATCAGGACTTCGCGCCGTTGCCGGCGGCGGCCTTGTTCTTCTCGGCCAGCGCGGCGATCAGGCCGTCGATGCCCTTGGTGCCGATCTCCTGCGCGAAGCTGTTGCGGTACTGCTCGACCAGCCACACGCCCAGCACGTTCACGTCGTAGATCTTCCAGCCGGCATCGGTCTTCTCGAGTCGGTAGTCGAGCTGGATCGGCTCGCCCCTGCCGCGCACCTCGGTGCGCACGACCACCTCGGTGTCCTCGGGCTTGCTGCGCATGGGCTTGAGCTGCACCGTCTGGTCCTTCACCTGCGTGAGGGCGCCCGAGTACGTGCGCACGAGCAGGGTCTTGAACTCTTCCTGCAGGCGCTTCTGCTGATCGGGCGTGGCCTGGCGCCAGTAGCGGCCGACCGCCGATGCGGTCATGCGCTGGAAGTTGACGTTGGGCATCACCTTCGCATCGACCAACGCGATGATGCGGTTCACGTCGCCGGCCTGGATGGCCTTGTCGGACTTCACCGCGTCGATCACCTCGGTCGAGACCCTCTGGATCAGCGCCTCCGGTGCCACCACCTGCGCGAATGCGAGCGGCGCCGCCACGAGCGCGGCACCGAAGAGCGTGACGATTCGCTTGAACACGATTGGATTCCTTTCGTTTCAACGGCCCTCGCGGGCACCCGCTTTGGAGCCAGCGAAGCGGGCCGGGTTCAACCGCCCGGGCTCAACGCACGAGGCGCCCGGAGGGTTCACCTCCTGGGCTCCGTCGGTGCCGACGCCGCAGCCGCCGGCGCGGAGGCCGCAGCAGACGGCGACGGCGCGGACGCCGCCGGGCCCGGCGCTGACGGCGCCGACACAGCCGGCGATGCGGCGGCACCGTCCTTCGACTCGCGCTCACCTTCCTTGCCGCCCTTGTCGTCGGGCGGGTCATCGTCGTCCGGCGGCGGCGGCTCGCCGTCGTACACGAGGCTGCGGCGCCGCGCGAGGTAGGCGTCGCGCACGAACGTGTACTTGTCCAGCGCGATCTGGTCGATCACGCGGCTCGCGCCGAGCAACTCGGCGCGCGTGTTCACCAGTTCGAGCACGGTGATGCCGGCCGCCTTCGCGCCGTCGTCGATCACCGACGCCGGTGTGGCGAGCCGGTTGAACGGCAGCGCCACCGATTCGCGCACCGACGACGGGCCGAGCACCGGCCAGACGATGTACGCGCCCGCGCCCACGCCCCAGCGGCCGAGCGTCTGGCCGAAGTCTTCGTAATGGTGCTCGAACCCCGCCTCGCTCATGATGTCGACCAGCCCGCCGAAGCCGAACGCCGTGTTCACCGCGAAGCGCAAGGTGTCGTTCAGTGCCGGCTCGAAGCGCCCCTGCAACATCAGGTTGACGGCCGACCAGCCGTCGGCGGCGTTGGCGAAGAAGTTGCCCACCGCCGTGCGCACGAAGCCGGGCACCACGTCGCGGTAGGCCGTGGCCACCGGCTTCAGCACCTTCTCGTCGAGCCCCTCGTTGAACGCGAAGACCTTGCGGTTCCAGTTCTCCCACGGGTCGAGCTTCTGGCCGGGACCTTGCGGGCCGCTCACGGTGGCGCAGCCGGCGAGCAGGGCCAGCGCGACCGCGGCGGCGGCGGCGCGGCCGCCCGTTGCGACGCGCGCCGGCCTCACTTCTTCGGCCCCGCTGCGGCCGGCGCCGTGCCCGCGTCGGCGGCCTTGTTGAACAGGAACTGGCCGATCAGGTTCTCGAGTACGACGGCCGACTGGGTCTGCGTGATGGTGTCGCCGGCCGCGAGGTTCTTCTCGTCGCCGCCGGGCTCGAGGCCGATGTACTGATCGCCCAGCAGGCCGGCCGTGAGGATCTTGGCCGACGTGTCGCGCGGGAAGCGGTAGTCGGGCTCGATCTCCATCGTGACCACGCCCTGGTACGTCTTGCCGTCCAGGGTGATCGACGTGACGCGGCCGACCGTCACGCCCGCCGAGCGCACCGGCGCGCGCGGCTTGAGACCGCCGATGTTGTCGAAGCGCGCCTGCACGACATAGCCCTTGCCGTTGCCGAACGACGCCAGGTTGGCGGCCTGTACCGCCAGGAACACCAGCCCGAGCAGGCCCAGCAGCACGAACAGCCCGACCAGCGTCTCGATTCCTTTTCTTGCCATTGCGATCACTCCCGGTTCACGGCGTCGAGAACATCAGCGCGGTGAGGATGAAGTCCATGAACAGCACGGTCAGCGACGAGATGACCACGGTGCGCGTCGTCGAGTGCGCCACGCCCTCGGGCGTGGCCTGCGTCTCGTAGCCCTGGTACAGCGCGACGGCCGTGCAGATGATGCCGAACACGATGCTCTTGACGATGCCGTTGCCCACGTCGCGCCAGACGTCGACCTTGCTCTGCATGATCGACCAGAAGTTGCCCGAGTCCACGCCGATCAGCAGCACCGCCACGACGTAGGCGCCCAGGATGCCGACGGTGGAGAACAGGATCGCCAGCAGGGGCATCGACACCACGCCGCCGATGAAGCGCGGCGCCAGCACGCGCGCGCGCGGATCGATCGCCATCATCTCCATCGCGGCCAGCTGCTCGCCCGCTTTCATCAGGCCGATCTCGGCGGTGAGCGACGTGCCGGCGCGCCCCGCGAACAGCAGCGCCGCGACCACGGGCCCGAGCTCGCGCACGAGCGCGAGATTCACGATCAGCCCGAGCGACTCGGTCGCGCCGTAGGTGACCAGCGCGTAGTACATCTGCAGCGCCAGCACGAAGCCGACGGCGGTGCCCGATGCCACGATGATGACCAGCGACAGGTTGCCGATAGCGTGCACCTGCAGCACCACCAGCCCGAAACGGCGCAGCGCCGCGGGCGTGGCGCGCAGCAGGTCGACGAAGAAGAAGGCCGCGTGGCCGAGATCGCGCAGCCACTGCAGCGTGTAGCGCCCGAGCGCGCCGAGCACGTTCACGGCTGCACCTCGTCGGCGAGGCCGAACTCGCGCGCCACCGGCGGCGCCGGGTAGTGGAACTTCACCGGACCGTCGGGCTCGCCGCGCACGAACTGGCGCACTTCGGGGTCGGTGGAGGCCATCAGCTCGGCCGGGGTGCCCTGCGCGACGATGCGTCCGCCGGGAGCGGCCATCAGGATGACGTGGTCGCTGATCGCCATGCACTCCGGCACGTCGTGCGAGACCACGAGGGCGGTGGTGCCGGTGGCGTCGGTCAGGGTGCGGATCAGCTTGGCCGCCACCCCCATCGAGATGAGGTCGAGCCCGGCGAACGGCTCGTCGTACATGATGAGGTCGGGGTCCAGCGCGATCGCACGCGCGAGCGCCACGCGCCGCGCCATGCCACCCGAGACCTCCGAGATGCGCAGCCGCGCCGCGCCGCGCAGGCCCACCGCGTTGAGCTTCATCAGCACGATGTCGCGGATCAGCGACTCGCCCAGTTCGGTGTGCTCGCGCAGCGGGAACGCCACGTTGTCGAACACGTCGAGGTCGGTGAACAGCGCCCCGAACTGGAACAGCATGCCCATGCGCCGGCGCAACCGCAGCAGCTGCGCCTTGTCGCGCGCGTCGATCACCTCGCCGTCGAACACCACGCGCCCGCCGTTGGCCGCCGCCAGCCCGCCGATCAGCCGCAGCAAGGTGGTCTTGCCGCACCCCGACCCGCCCAGGATGGCCGTGACCTTGCCCCGCGGGAACGACAAGGTCACGTCGTTCAGGATGCTCCGACTGGCGTCGTATCCGAACGTGACATGGTCGATCTCGATCAGGTGGTCGGACTTCAAGCGAGCAGTGCGCCGGCAGGGGGCGCTGGTGTTGTCGAGCCGCCGGGCCGTGCCGGGCGGCGCGTCCGGGGCGCGGATTGTCGCATGGGCGGACGCGAGGGGCGGGTTGACCCGGAGGCGCCCCGGCAGGCGCAATCGCAGACCGTATGGGACGGCCGCGCGCGCCGCCTACTTCGGGGCCGCCAGCAACCGTTCCGCAGGATCGACCACCACCTCGACGTCGACGAAAGCCGGCACATCCTGCCCGTCCCGCCGCGCAGGCAGGTAGCCGGTACGCAGGAACATCTCGCGTGCCCGTGCTGCCAGTGCGGCGTCGCCGGCCTCGGCATGCAACACCTCGACCTTGGACACGGAGCCATCGGACTCGACGAACACGCGAAGCCGCACCGGCAGTCCGGTACCAGGCACACCCTCGAGCAAGCTGTCGTCAGGTGCAGACTTCGGCAGGGGCGGTACATCCACCTCAGAGCGCGCGTAATGAGTCTTGGGACGCTGCGCCTCGCCCGCGATTTCAGGCGATCGACCCGTCGACTGCGAGCGAGCCGCGGCGGGTTGCGCGGGTCCGGGGGACTGGCGGGATGCCCCGGCGACCAGCGAGCTAGGTTGATCAGCGCCCCGCAAGGTCTCGGGCCCCTGCAGATCCCGGGGACCCGGCCATGACGCATCGACGACGCGGGCCACGACGATCGACTGATGTCGATCGCCGACAGCTGCCGACATGCCCCCGACCGACGGCAGCACCGACAGCACGACCGCATGAACGGCGGCCGAGCACACCCCGCCGGCAAGCATCGCCCGGGCCGTCCTCTTCACGGCGCCCGACCTCGAGGGGCTCAGTTCGTCGTCGGCACTTCGCGCCAGTTGAGGCGCTTGACCGACAGTGCTGGTGTCAAATTCCAGTCGGCCTTCTTCATCTCGCCCTTGTCGTTACCGACATAGACGCGGCTGGTTCCGCCGACGCTGAGAATCGCAACGTCGCGGATCACACCTCCTGCGGCGTAGGACTCGAGAACGGAGCCACCTTGCACCAGGACGCTCTTGCCTTCTGACAAAGTCAGTGCCATGACCCGACCGCTACCTGCCGGATCGCACGCCTCGCCGTTGGGCAGATTCACGGGCACCACGACCACCCCCGCATTGGCCACCATCGACACATCCACACGTTCGGCAATGCCGCCGGTCGTGACCGCCCCCAAATTGACGTACCACCCCATAGGATTGGTTGGTGCGCTGCCGATGCCAGACGCAAGCGAAGTGTTCTCGTTCAACGCGCTGCGTGTAATTGGGAAGGTGAGTCCGCCGGGCAGGGTCGTGGACGTGTAGAAGCCGCCCGCCGCCGCAGTCCCGTCGATGATGGCGTACAGGCTCTGGAGCTGCGAGCTGGAGATGTCGCTGTCCGCCAGGAGTCGACCCGTGCCGATCAGCACATAGCGCTTGTTCGATCCACGGTCGATTTCCACCAAGGGCCTGGTCGTAACCGGCTGGGCATTGCCGCTCGCATCGGTCAGTACGGCGATCTTGGTGGGTTCGGGGTACGAGCCGGTTTCGCCTGTCAGGTCGAACCGCCAAACGTTGCCACGAAGGTCGGCAGCGTACACGGCATCGGTGGTGAAGTCGCCGAAGTCCGGCACGAACGCCGTGTGATGGGCAAGATTGATCGGTCCGGTTTCGGTCGCCGGCGTGCCGATCGCCTCGAGCAGCGCGCCGGTGCGCGGGTTCACGAGGAAGAGATAGCCACGACCGTCACTGTTGTTGTAGCCAGAACTCAACAGGACCGTCCAACCGTACTTCTTCGTCTTGACGACTGTTGCGTCTCCGTACGAGAAGCCCATGCGGCTATCGGTGAACTCCCAAAGCGCCTTGCCCGCGACCGCGGACTCCGATGTCCACGACGCCGGGTCGGTCACATCGAGTGCGTAGTAGCCCTTGCCACCCTTGCCCAGGCCGCCAATCAGAATAGTCCGCCAATCGTCGGCGGTCGCGGTCGAGCCCGGGGTGTAGCGGAAGTTCACGTCGAAGGCCTGCGGCGTCGCGTCGACGAAGTACCGGTGCGTGAAGCTCGTCGGATCGCCGAGGTACGGCAGGTTCGAGTGCACGAAGCTCGGCACGTACGCGAACAGTTCCGTACCACATGTAGAACAGGACGTCGCGCCCGGCAAAGTGCCGTCGAACGCGTGCAGCATGCCGTCATTCGCACCCACATACACGACCGTCTTCCGGTTGAGATAGGTGTTCTTGAAGGCGCTGTAGCCGGAGTTCGTGGCGTCGAGGTAAGGCGCATTGGGCCTACCCACCGGTGTGGCCTTCGAGCCAACGATATCGCCAAGCACGTGTGTACGTGTCCGATACTGTCCGCCGTTGGCCTTCTCCTGCGTGCGATCGCCTCGCAGATAACTGATGAAATTGGCGGCAGACTGCGACGTGACGTTCGGAACGTTTGCGAATGCGCCTGCCGAGGCGGTGCAAGAGCTCAAGTCAGTGGACGTAAACGGCACTGCCGTACTGCTTGACGAGCATCGAGTGACGATCTTGCGACTTGTCGCGGCGGTCGCATCAAGCAACGACCGCGCATTCCACTTCTGCACAAGCGTCGGCGTCCCATCCGCGCTGAACGTGACCGCGGCTGCAGTCAGTTCTCCGGTCCAACCTTGGGGGTTGTATCGGGTGGCATAGCTGGCCGCACCGGTCGAGCTGACCTTGGCCGCCGTTGTCGAGAACGCTGTCGACGTCGACTCCGAGTTCTCCGCGTCGATCTTGGCGAAGGCCCGTTCCAGCGCGCCCTTCATCACCTCCGGGCTGTTCGCGACGAAGTAGTTGTCCGGCCGATAGTCCGCGCCTACGGTCGCATTGCCAGTGTTCCACCATGTTCTGTCCAGCGTCGAAGTGCCATTGGTTGCGGCGTAAGGATCGAAGCCCTCCGGCACCCGGAAGCCGCCGTACTTCGCAGCCAACCAGTACTGGTTCTTGCTCTCGTAGGGTTGCTCGAGTACATCGAGCCAATAGGTGCTTATCGACTGGATGCCCCGGGTGTTCGGGAGGTCCGGACGGATGTCGCGGGTGTGCGCGTCGTACGCCAGACCCGCCATGTAGTACGAGTTGTTGCGTCCGGACGAGTAGGTCCCCAGGTTCGTGAGCCCCTCGAGCTGACCGACCATGTTGTTGGCCTGCGTGGCGTTGACGGTCGTGTCGTTCGCAACCTCGGTTGGCACAGCCGGCTCGTCCGAACTCGTGATGGTGCTTCCCGGCACGTTGCGGTCGCGGTGTGTGTAGATGTCACCAATTCCAAGAATGAAGTTCTTCTGGCAGTAGTACTGCATCGGATCGTCCCAGGTCTGAATGACCGGGAAGCCGTCGACCCAGCGCGACATCGTCGTCGCAGACCCCGCGCCGCTCAGGCTGCTGTAGCTAGGAACGTTGCCGAGATTGCGGAAGTAGCGGGTCGCGGCGTAGTACATCTCGCTGACCGGGTCGAAGTCCTTGTAGTTCTGCGCGAAGTAGCCGAACTTGTTCAGGTAGTTCATCACCCCGCTGTTCGGCACGGTGACCGCGTAACCAGCTGCCGAAGTGTCGCTGGCTGTCTGCGTGGCGTCGGCGCTGTCCGGGTTCACGGACATGATGCCGGTCGACGAGTTCCATTCGGCGTTGGCATTGGTCACGCTCGGCGCGCCGGGCACGGGCCGCTGGGGCCCGATCGCCTTCATGCGCGCCCGCAGCACGCCGCCGTCTCTCTGCACCGAACTGTCGTTCAGGTATCCGAACGCGGAGTACCGGAGCTTCATCGCATACTGCTGCATCAGCCCTTCGGGCTTGTAGTTGCTACCGTACTGCACACAACGATTGGCCCAAGGTCCTTCGGTCACCGGGCCTTCGCAAACCCGGACGTTGATGTACAGCTCGTAGATGGTCGACGAGTTGGCGAGCTTCGGATCCCCAGACGGGGCGTGAGAGTTATGGCCATCGTATGGCACGACCGTCGGCGTGCCATTGAGCGAACTCGACGAGCCGCCCGTGATGTACATCCGCGTCCCGAGGTTCTGGATTCTTGTACGTACATTGCCCCAGGTGAACGGCGTCGCGCCCGAGACTCCGGAAGAGATACTCTTGTTGCCTGCAGAAGAGTGCGTTCGTGCCGAGTACGTCTTCGTCAGAATGGTCTGCGTTTCGGTGTCCACGCTCCGATAGCCGCCCGTCAGCACCCATCGGAAGGTATCCAGGGACTGCATCGAAGCCCAGTTCAGGTAATTGCCGCTCCAACGAGGGGCAGCCGCGGTGCTGGTGCAGCTTCTGTCGCTCTCGCTCGCCACCGCACCGACCGGCTCAAAGTAACTGCTGCTCGGCGTCGTCGCGTTGTAGATGTACCGATAGCACTTGCGCGGATTGAAGTAGCCCAGGTAGTCGGTACCCGACGAGTACGTCGAACTCGCGGGATAGGCCGACGTCGTCGCCGTCGGCCACTCGACGGACAGTGCGAGCGCAAGGTTACCGGGAACCTCCACAGTCGAGAACAGTGGACGATCCGCCAAGTCGACGGTCTGCGCACGAGCTGCCGGCATCGACAGCGTCAGGGTGGCGAGCAGCGTACCCATTGCCACTAGAGGCGACGGCAGAACACGAGTGATGTTCAACATTTCCCTGCTCCCAGCAATTGTTGCGACGAGTCGAGTTCGGTTGCGCGGACCGTCAAAGCGTGACGGTGCTTTGGAGGAAAGACTGCGTTCCGCGCGGTCCGGTCACACGCACGCTGATACGAAAGACGGGACGAAGATCTCCACCAGGCTTCTTCGACCCCAGATGCGCCGAGCCGCCTTTGTCGCCCTTCGTGGCCGAAACGAGGCAGCTGTTCGCGTCGAAGACCGTGGTGCCGGCCACACACTGCCGGTCGATCACGTATCGCACGGTGACGCCTGCGCCGGCATCGGTAATGTCCGCGCCGGTAAGGCCTGCCGCCGTGAACGCGGCAGGGTCGATCAGCACGTCCGGAATTCCGCGCGCATTGGAGGCGAAAACCGTCGGTGAGTAGTTGCTGGCCGCCTGCAGCGTCTGGCGGCTCGTGTCGGTCGACAGTGCGCCGGTTCGCAACAGAGTCAGCGCCTGCGCCATGCCTCGTTCGCCGTGATTGACGAGGTCACGCTTGAAGGCCAGGTTGCCCGACAGGAGCGAGGAAGTGTCCATCGACCGGACTAGTGCCACACCACCGATCATCAGCACCAGCAAGGCCACGAGCGTGATGATCAGCACGACACCTCTCTGGCGTCCGAGTCGCTGCCGTTCCTGCATCGCACCAAGGTGCGCGAAGCGATTCATCGTCGTCACTCCACCATCATCGCGTTGCGCAAGGGGATCGTGGACTCGATCACGCGATACCTGAACACGCGCTCGGCGGCCGCCAGGTTTCTCGTGTAGGTGAGCCCGGCCCCGAGGTCGGAGAACATGGTGAGGCTCGCCGGCGCGACCTGTTCGCGCTCGGGCAGCGACGTGCGCAGGATCAGCCCGACACGCAGGGCCTTGATCTGCGCGATTCGCTGTGCCGCCAGCGGGGTGCCGGCCATGAGCTCGGACATCCGGTAGTTGCTCGCCGGATCACCGGGATCCTGCCAACTGTCGACGCGACCGTCGTTGTCGGTGTCGACACCGTACAAGGCCTGCAACTCGAACACACCGTCGGCGATCGCCTGCAGGTTCTGGGCCGCCGTGGCATTCGTCTGCAAGAGGTCGTACGAGAACAGGGTGTTGTTGTCGCCCACGCCGATCAGCAGGAACGCAGGAGCATTGCCGCCGGCGATGTTGCCCATGTTCATGGCCACGGCGTTGGTGGAGTACGACGTGACCGTCGCCGAGTTGGCGCCGCTGCCGATCGTCGCCTTGCCATAGCCGGTGCCATTGGTGATGCCGATGGTCCCGCCGCTGACGGATTCCACCTGCTGAATCATGCAGGGCCCAACTCCCGAGCCGCCCGGTTGATCGGCGATCAGCACCACATCGTTGACCGCCAGCGACACTCCGGTGCTCAGGTTGAGCTCGTTGGCCGCGGCAAACGCCGTTCCGGACTCGTCAATGAACGACCGCGACGGGATCGGGGCTTCGCCGTAACCGCCTGCACCGGACATGACGATGAGGACATCCGAGGGCACCCCACTGACGCCCGGAGCGCTCTGGCCTGGGGCGATGAGCACCGGCGCGAGACGGAACGTTCCGACGACCCCGGTGGTGACGGACGCGAACGGTGCCGGCGGCGGATTGCCCGTACCGCGGGGCAGGATGTCCACGTTGTTGCGCGCGGCGAAGATGCGGCACCCGTAGGACATGACGGAGCCGGCGAAGGCGCTGGCCTCCGGGGGCGGCAGGCCGCTCTGCACGAAGCCCGACCCGGCACTGCGAACCCACTTGTCGATCGCGTACAGGGCGTAGTTGCCGGCCTGGTTGGTGTCGTTGACGGCAGTCGTCGTCCGCTTCCGCCCCTCCGAAATCGAAAGCACCGCGAACACCGCCAAAGACAGGATCGACGCCACGACCAGCGCGACCAACATCTCGATCAGCGTCAAGCCGCGGGCATCCCGATGCATCGGCCGGCGTGCCACTTGCACATACGAACTCGACCTCATGGCATCACCACCCGCGTGCTGTACGTGCTGTCGCCGTCGGCTGCGATCTTGGCGGGCGAGCGCCACGTGATCGTGACCGTGACGACGCCGTTGACATCCGGTGCACTGACCGTGCCGTTGGCATTCGGCAGGCCCGATACCGTCGGATCCTGCACGCGAGCCAGCCACGCGTCCGTCGTCGCGGTCGGCAACGTCAGTGTGTTCTGCGTCCACATCGTGCTGACGATCTCGTTGGCCAGCAACGCAGCGCGACTGCGGTCTTCCGAGTCGACTGACAGCTGCACCGCCCGCGCCTGGAGACCGACGATGCCCAGGATGCCGATCGAGAAGATGAGGATCCCGACCAGCACCTCGAGCAGCGTCATGCCTCGTTGACGACAAGCTGGACATGCTCGCTTCTTCATCTCAGCATCCGTCCGGTTGAGTAGCAATGCTCTTCGCCGGGTCGCACAAGCGAATGCGCCCACCGAGAAACACCTGCACACGCATGGCGCGATCAGAACCCGATCGCGACACGTCGTAGGCAATCGGATCCGCGGGCGCGCAGTTGGCTCCGAGGCCCGTGCTCGCGTTGGCGACTTGCCGGCCGACCGAGTTGAAGCAAACAAGCGCAGGCCCCGTCACCGTCACGCCAGCCCGCTGTCCGAAGCTGCCGCCCGACACGTAGAACCCGTCCGTCGACTCGCCGGCAACGATCGGGAGCGCGCGCACGAACCAGTTCGCACCGTTCGCCGCAGGGGTGGCGGCCAGCGCGGGCGTCTCGTTGGTCAGTGCGAAGACGACCTGACGGTTGCGGCGAACGGCCTCGGTCTGCGCCGCTCGCAGGCCGTTCTGCAACTCCTCGGCCACCGACCGGACCCGCGAGTTTGCGATCCAGTTGCCGAAGCTCGGAATGGCTGCGGCCAGCACGATGGCCAGCAGCACGAGCGTGACCATCAGCTCGATCAGCGAGAAACCCCGCTGGCGGTGCATCACAGGCATGACCCGCCCTTGCGGTTGACCCAGCAATTCACCGGCGCGGTACCCCAGGCTGGAGGCAGCCCGGTCGTTCGTTGGGTACCGTCCTGATTGATCGTGAACACGAAGCCGGCCGTGCTGCCGCTGCCCGTTGCCGAGATCGTGTAGGTGGTCGCCGCGATGTTGCCGGCCGTGCATACCACCGTGAACTCCTTCACGGTCTGGCTCGTCGCGCACGGGCCCCCGACGTAGGTCCGGTTGTCCTGGAAGAACTGCTCCATCCTGGCCCGCGTCGCCGACAACGCATTGGTGGCATCGACGAGCTTGCCGCGCAGCACGTAGTCGCGATAGTTCGGCAGGGCGATCATCGCCAGGATGGCGATCACCGCCACGGTGATCATCAACTCGATCAGCGTGAAGCCCGAGGGGGCTCGGACGCATGGACTGCTGGCGTTGCGGCGAAGGCTCATGTTGCGCGCGTGGAATGACCGACGGCGCGATGTTGAGCGGAACCTCTCCGGTCGTCAGTGAGGAATGGCCCCCGGTTTCCGGGGCGACCGACGAGCGGTCGCGACGGGAGCACCGAGCGGTCGTTCCCGGGCGCGCTCAGTGCGGTCAACGCAACGCCGATGGGCAGGCTGCCGCCCAGCCGGCGCGCCTGCCCTAGCGCGGCAACTCACTCCCCCCCATCAGGAACTCGTCCACCGCGCGCGCCGCCTGGCGGCCTTCGCGGATGGCCCAGACCACGAGGCTCTGGCCGCGGCGCATGTCACCGGCGGCGAAGACCTTGTCGACGCTGGTGCGATATCCGCCGGCGGCCTCGGTCGTCGCGCGGGCGTTGCCGCGCGCGTCTTTCTCGACGCCGAAGGCGTCGAGCACGGTGCCGACGGGGCTGACGAAGCCCATGGCCAGCAGCACCAGGTCGGCGGGGATCACCTTCTCGGTGCCGGGCACCTCGACCATCTTGCCGCCCTGCCATTCGACGTGCACCGACTTCAGCGCCTTGACCTTGCCGCCTTCGCCGATGAACTCCTTGGTGGCGATCGCGAACTCGCGGGTGCAGCCTTCCTCGTGGCTCGACGAGGTGCGCAGCTTGATCGGCCAGTACGGCCAGACGAGCGGCTTGTTCTCCTGCTCGGGCGGCATGGGCAGCAGCTCGAACTGCGTCACGCTCTTCGCGCCGTGCCGGTTGCTGGTGCCGACGCAGTCGCTGCCGGTGTCGCCACCGCCGATCACGACCACGTGCTTACCGGTGGCCATGATCTGGCCCTTGACCTTGTCGCCGGCCACCACCTTGTTCTGCTGCGGCAGGAACTCCATCGCGAAGTGGATGCCGTCGAGCTCGCGGCCCGGCACCGGCAGGTCGCGCGGCTGCTCGGCGCCGCCGGTCAGCAGCACCGCGTCGAACTGGGCCTTCAGCTCGTCGGGCGCGACGATCTCCCTGGCCCAGTTGGTGACCTTGCTGCCCTCGGGCAGATGGCCCACCAGCACGCCGCTGCGAAAGCTCACCCCTTCGGCCTTCATCTGCTCGACCCGGCGGTCGATGTGCGACTTCTCCATCTTGAAGTCGGGGATGCCGTAGCGCAGCAGGCCGCCGATGCGGTCGTTCTTCTCGAACACGGTCACGTCGTGGCCGGCCCGCGCGAGCTGCTGCGCGGCGGCCAGGCCGGCGGGGCCGGAGCCGACGACCGCGACCTTCTTGCCGGTCTTGCGCTTCGGCGGCTGCGGCACGACCCAGCCTTCCTGCCAGGCGCGGTCGATGATGGCGTGCTCGATCGACTTGATGCCCACCGGGTCGTCGTTCACGTTCAGCACGCAGGCCGCTTCGCACGGCGCCGGGCACACGCGGCCGGTGAACTCGGGGAAGTTGTTGGTCGAGTGCAGCACGTCGATCGCGTTGCGCCAGTCGTCGCGGTACACGAGGTCGTTGAAGTCCGGGATGATGTTGTGGACCGGGCAGCCGCTGTTGCAGAACGGCGTGCCGCAGTCCATGCAGCGCGCGCCCTGGATCTTGGCCTGCTCGGCGCTGAGTCCGATCACGAACTCGCGCCAGTTCTTCACCCGCACCTCGACGGGCTCGTAACCCTCCTCGAGGCGTTCGTACTCCATGAAGCCCGTGACCTTGCCCATCTGAGGCGTTCCTTCGTCTCTCGTGTCGTTCGCGTGTGCGGCCCTGGCGGCACCCGGCGCGGCCTTACTTGGCCGGCACGGCCTTGCCGGCCTTCTTCTCGGCGCCCTTGGCCTTGGCGATGGTCGCGTCGGCCTCCTTCGCGGCGTTCATCTCGCCGAGCGCACGGCGGTACTCGTGCGGGAAGACCTTCACGAAGCGGCCCCGGCTCTCGGCCCAGTGGTCGAGGATGTGGCGCGCGCGCAGGCTGCCGGTCCAGCGGTGGTGGTCCTCGATCAGCTTGCGCAGCAGCACCTCATCGGCCTGGCCGCGATGCCACAGCGCCGCGTCGAGCGCGGTCTGCTGCTCTTCCTTCGGCAGCACCTTGTCCAGCGCCACCATCGCGCTGTTGCAGCGGCTCGCGAAGCGGCCGTCCTCGTCGTACACGTAGGCGATGCCGCCGGACATGCCGGCCGCGAAGTTGCGGCCCGTGCGCCCGAGCACGACCACCGTGCCGCCGGTCATGTATTCGCAGCCGTGGTCGCCGGTGCCCTCGACCACCGCCGTGGCGCCCGACAGGCGCACGGCGAAGCGCTCGCCGGCCACGCCGCGGAAGAACGCCTCGCCGCTGGTGGCGCCGTACAGCACCGTGTTGCCGACGATGATGTTCTGCGTGGCGTCACCGCGGAAGTCGATGCTCGGTCGCACGACCACGCGGCCGCCCGACAGGCCCTTGCCCGTGTAGTCGTTGGCGTCGCCGATGAGGTACAGCGTGATGCCCGGCGCGAGGAAGGCGCCGAAGCTCTGGCCGCCGGTGCCTTCCATCTGGATGAAGATCGTCTGGTCGGGCAGCCCCTCGGGGCGGTGACGCACCAGTTCGCCCGACAGCATCGCGCCGACGCTGCGGTTGACGTTGCGCGCCTCCTCGAGCAGCTGCACCTTCTCGCCGCGCTCGATGGCCGGGCGGCACTTCTCGATCAGCTTGACGTCCAGCGCCTTGTGCAGGCGATGGTCCTGCTCCTCGACCTGGTGACGCGGCACGTCGGCCGGCACGGCGGGCTGGTGGAACACGCGGCCGAAATCGAGGCCGCGAGCCTTCCAGTGCTCGATGCCCTTCTTCATGTCGAGCAAGTCGCTGCGGCCGATGAGCTCGTCGAACCTGCGGATGCCGAGCTGCGCCATGATCGAGCGCGCTTCCTCGGCGACGAAGAAGAAGTAGTTGACGACGTGCTCGGGCTTGCCCGCGAACTTGCGGCGCAGCACCGGGTCCTGCGTGGCCACGCCCACCGGGCAGGTGTTGAGGTGGCACTTGCGCATCATGATGCAGCCCTCGACCACCAGCGGCGCGGTGGCGAAGCCGAACTCGTCGGCGCCCAGCAGCGCGCCGATCACCACGTCGCGGCCGGTCTTCATCTGGCCGTCGGCCTGCACGCGGATGCGCCCGCGCAGGCGGTTGAGCACCAGCGTCTGCTGGGTCTCGGCCAGGCCGAGCTCCCACGGCGTGCCGGCGTGCTTGATGCTCGACCACGGCGACGCCCCGGTGCCGCCGTCGTGCCCCGCGATCACCACGTGGTCGGCCTTGCACTTGGCCACGCCCGCGGCGATCGTGCCCACGCCCACTTCGCTCACGAGCTTGACGCTCACGCTGGCCTTCGGGTTGGCGTTCTTCAGGTCGTGGATGAGCTGCGCCAGGTCCTCGATCGAGTAGATGTCGTGGTGCGGCGGCGGCGAGATGAGGCCGACGCCGGGCACCGAATAGCGCAGGAAGCCGATGTACTCGCTGACCTTGCCGCCGGGCAGCTGGCCGCCCTCGCCGGGCTTGGCGCCCTGCGCCATCTTGATCTGGATCTGGTCGGCCGACACCAGGTACTCGGTGGTCACGCCGAAGCGGCCCGAGGCCACCTGCTTGATGCGCGAGCGCAGCGAGTCGCCGCTCTTGAGCACGTAGTCGGCCTCGATCACCTTCTCGCCGATGATCTCGGAGACCTTGGTGCCGTCGGCGATCGCGATGCCCTTCAGCTCGTTGCGGTAGCGCGCCGGGTCCTCGCCGCCTTCGCCGGTGTTGCTCTTGCCGCCGATGCGGTTCATCGCGATCGCGAGCGTGGTGTGCGCCTCGGTGCTGATCGAGCCGAGCGACATCGCGCCGGTGGCGAACCGCTTGACGATCTCGCTCGCGGGCTCGACCTCCTCGATCGGGATCGCCTTGCTCGGGTCGACCCTGAACTCGAACAGCCCGCGCAGCGTCATGTGCCGGCGCGACTGGTCGTTGATGATCTGCGCGTACTCCTTGTACGTCTCGTACTTGCCCGAGCGCGCGCTGTGCTGCAGCTTGGCGATGGCGTCGGGCGTCCACATGTGTTCCTCGCCGCGCGTGCGCCACGCGTACTCGCCGCCGGCGTCGAGCATGTGGGCCAGCACCGGGTCGTCGCCGAAGGCGGCGCGGTGCATGCGGATGGCTTCCTCGGCCACCTCGAAGATGCCGATGCCGCCGACCTGCGTGGCCGTGCCGCGGAAGTACTTGTCGACGAAGCCCTTCTCGAGGCCGATGGCCTCGAAGATCTGCGCGCCGCAGTAGGACATGTAGGTGCTGATGCCCATCTTGGACATCACCTTCGACAGGCCCTTGCCGATCGCCTTGACGTAGTTGTAGACGGCCTTCTCGGCCGACAGCTCGCCCGGCAGGTCGCGGTGCATCGCGGCCAGCGTCTCCATCGCGAGGTACGGGTGCACGGCCTCGGCGCCGTAGCCCGCGAGCACCGCGAAGTGGTGCACCTCGCGCGCCGAGCCGGTCTCGACCACGAGGCCCGCGGTCGTGCGCCGTCCTTCGCGCACCAGGTGGTGGTGCACCGCCGACAGCGCGAGCAGCGCCGGGATCGCGATGTGGTCGCGGTCCATGCGGCGGTCGGTGATGATGAGGATGTTGTGGCCGCCCTGGATGGCGTCCACCGCCTCGGCGCACAGCGACGCGAGCTTGGCCTCCACGCCCTCGCGGCCCCACGCCGCCGGATAGGTGATGTCGAGCTCGTAGCTGCGGAACTTGCCACCGGTGTGCTTCTCGATCGCGCGCAGGCGCGCCATGTCGGCGAAGTCGAGGATCGGCTGCGTCACCTCCAGCCGCATCGGCGGATTGACCGCGTTGATGTCGAGCAGGTTCGGCTTCGGGCCGATGAAGCTGTTCAGCGACATGACGATCGCCTCGCGGATCGGGTCGATCGGCGGGTTGGTCACCTGCGCGAACAGCTGCTTGAAGTAGTGGTACAGCGGCTTGTTCTTGTCGGACAGCACCGCCAGCGGCGAGTCGTTGCCCATCGAGCCGACGGCCTCCTCGCCGGCCACCGCCATCGGGCTCATCAGGAACTTGAGATCCTCCTGCGTGTAGCCGAAGGCCTGCTGGCGGTCGAGCAGCGACTCGCGGAACGCGGGCGGCTCGTGCGCAGGCACCTCGATCGAGTCGAGCCGGATGCGCACGTTCTCGATCCACTGCCGGTACGGCTTGGCGAAGGCGAGCTGGTTCTTCAGTTCGTCGTCGTCGACGATGCGGCCCTGCTCCAGGTCGATCAGGAACATCTTGCCCGGCTGCAGCCGCCACTTCTTGACGATCTTGCTCTCGGGAATCGGGAGCACGCCGCTCTCGGAGGCCATCACGACGAGGTCGTCGTCGGTCACCAGATAGCGCGCGGGGCGCAGGCCGTTGCGGTCGAGCGTGGCGCCGATCTGCTTGCCGTCGGTGAACACCATCGCGGCCGGACCGTCCCAGGGCTCGAGCATCGCGGCGTGGTACTCGTAGAAGGCGCGCCGGCGCTCGTCCATCAGGGTGTGCTGCTCCCACGCCTCGGGGATCATCATCATCGCCGCGTGCGCGAGCGGGTAGCCGGCCATCACCAGCAGCTCCAGCGCGTTGTCGAAGGTGGCAGTGTCGCTCTGGTGCTCGAAGCTGATGGGATAGAGCTTCTTCAGGTCGTCGCCGAGCACGGGCGACTTCATCACGCCTTCGCGCGCGCGCATCCAGTTGAAGTTGCCCTTGACCGTGTTGATCTCGCCGTTGTGCGCGACCATGCGGTACGGGTGCGCCAGCGGCCACTCGGGGAAGGTGTTGGTCGAGAAGCGCTGGTGCACCAGCGCCAGCGCCGACACGACGCGCGGGTCCTGCAGGTCCTGGTAGTACTGGCCCACCTGATCGGCCAGCAGCAGGCCCTTGTAGATGACCGTGCGGCAGCTCATGCTGGGCACGTAGTACTCGCGGCTGTGCGTGAGCTTGAGCGCCTGGATCGAGGCCGACGCCGTCTTGCGGATGACGTACAGCTTGCGCTCCAGCGCGTCGGGGACGATCACGTCGGCGCCGCGGCCGATGAAGATCTGGCGGATCACCGGCTCCTTGGCGCGCACCGCGGGCGACATCGGCATGTCGCGGTCGACCGGCACGTCGCGCCAGCCGAGCAGCACTTGGCCCTCGGCCTTGACGGCGCGCTCGAGTTCCTGCTCGCAGGCCAGCCGCGAGGCGTGCTCCTTGGGCAGGAAGATCATGCCGACGCCGTACTCGCCGGGCGGCGGCAGTTCGACGCCCACCGACCCGTCGGGCGCCTTGCCGGCCCGCGCCATCTCGGCGCGGTAGTAGTCGTCGGGGATCTGGATCAGGATGCCCGCGCCGTCGCCCATCAGCTTGTCGGCGCCGACCGCGCCGCGATGGTCGAGGTTCTCGAGGATCTTCAGCCCCTGCTCGACGATCGCGTGCGAGCGCTGGCCCTTGATGTGGGCGACGAAGCCGACGCCGCAGGCATCGTGCTCGTGGGTGGCGCTGTACAGGCCTCGCTCAGCCGCGTCGCGGATCTCTTGGGGGGCGGGCGTTCCCGCGGCGGCCGTGCTCATGGCGCTCTCCAGGCGAATCAGGGTCGCCGGAGAATACTGCAGCGCACCATGCCGCTCAATCGCTAATAAATGGGGTCAGGCACCACTTGAAGAGCCTTCATTCATCTCTTCTGATTTTTTGGGGACATATCAGCGGGAGACTTGCGCGGCCGACCGCGTGCCCGCTGTTGCACGCGCCGCTCGGCCTGCTGCTCCAGCGAGCGCAGGAACGCTGCGTCACCCAAGGCCCAGCCGCCTTCCAGCGCCAACTCCATTTCGGACCTCTCCTTCGATGTGAGCGCATGCTCATTGAATTCACGCCAGCGCAGCTCACGCTCGAACGGCGTGTTGCCAAGACTCCAGAACTCGGAGTGCTCGCTCACCAACGCGTCGCGCCGCTGGCCTGCGTGGTGGGCGGCGCTGCTCCACGCGAAGTCGCCGGCTCGTGCGGCCAGGCCGCGCTCGACCGGCAGCTGTTCGACCAGCCGCAGGCAGCGCAGAGCCCATCGCGCCGGCTCGATCACGCTGGACTTGAAGCGCCCCGCCCACAGGCTGCCGCTGCGCCCGTGGCGCCGGTTGAAGCGCGCGCCGTAGCGACGGCCGAGGCCCTGCACCAGCCGGCTGAGCGAAGCGGCCTCCTGCGGCGTGGCCAGCAGCCTGACCTCGTCGTCGAGCAGCACGTAGCCATGGATCGCCACGCGCTCGGCCAGCGCGGCCTCGCGCAGCAACGCGAGGAACGCCTGCCGGTCCGCGTCGTCGACGAACGCCGGCTGCGCGCCGTGACTGCGAAGCAGCACGTGGTGCAGGTGCCCGGCGACGGCCAGACGCGGCAGGCGGGCCATGCGCGGACCGTCAGTCGAACACCGTCGCGCCGGTGAGCCGACGGTGCTCGCGCAGGGCAAAGCGATCGGTCATGCCGGCGATGTAGTCGGCCACGGCACGATGCGGCCGGTGCGCGTCGCGCGGCGCGTTCGGCGGCATGCAGTCGGCGTCGGCGAGATACGCCTCGAACAGCTCGCGCACCACCCGCTTGCCCAGCCCGGTGGTCTCGACCACCCGCGGATGGCGGTACAGATTGCGGTGCAGGAAGCGCTTGAGCTCGCTGCCCGCCGCGCGCATGGCCGGGCTGAACACCACCAGCGGCGCGGCGCGCCGCGCTTCGTCGGCGTCGGCCGGGGCGGCCTGCCGCAGCGCGTGCGTCGTCGCGTCGATCACGTCGTAGACCTGCACCGACAGCAGCCGGCGGATGATCTCGAACAGCAGCCGGCGCCCGCCGAGCGACGGGTGCTCGGCCAGCACCTCGCGGCGCAGCTGCGCGACCAGCGGCACGTCGTCGAGCTGCTCGAGCGCGAGCAGGCCGGAGCGCACGCCGTCGTCGATGTCGTGCGCGTTGTAGGCGATCTCGTCGGCCAGGTTGCACAGCTGGGCCTCGAGCGACGGTCGCGTGCCGTCGAGGAAGCGGCGCGCCACGCCGCCGGGCTCGCGCGACTCGATCGCCCGCGCATGGCGCGCGCTGCAGTGCTTCAGCACGCCCTCGCGCGTCTCGAAGCACAGGTTCAGTCCGTCGAAGGCCGGGTAGCGCTCCTCGAGGCGGTCGACCACGCGCAGGCTCTGCAGGTTGTGTTCGAAGCCGCCGTTGCCCGGCGGGCCGAGCCACCGGACGCATTCGTCGAGCGCGTCCTGGCCGGCGTGGCCGAACGGCGTGTGGCCGAGGTCGTGCGCCAGCGCGATCGCCTCGACCAGGTCTTCGTTCAGGCGCAGCGCGCGCGCGATCGACCGGCCGAGCTGCGCCACCTCGAGCGAGTGCGTGAGCCGCGTGCGGAACAGGTCGCCCTCGTGGTTCAGGAAGACCTGCGTCTTGTAGACCAGACGACGGAACGCGGTGCTGTGCACGATGCGGTCGCGGTCGCGCTGGAAGTCGTCGCGCGTCGGCGCCGGCGGTTCGGCGACGCGCCGGCCGCGCGAGCGTTGCGGGTGGCTGGCCGCGGGGTGCAGCGGGCTCGGCGTGTCGCTCATCGGGACCCCGCGCTCGTGACCGTCACGTCAGGCAGCGACGGGCGACTCCTGGTGCGAGTCGATCACCGCGCGCACGAGATCGTCGGGCGCGCCGCGCACGCACGCACGGCCCGGTGCGTCGAGCAGCACGAAGCGGACTTCGCCGTGCAGCGCCTTCTTGTCGACGCGCATGAGCTCGATCAGCCGCGTCGCGTCGATGCGCGGCACGCGCGTCGGCAGTCCGGCCCGTTCGACCAGCGACGCGACACGGCGCGACTGCGCCTCGCCGATCAGTCCGACGCGCGCGGACAAGTCGGCCGCCAGCACCATGCCGCAGCCGACGGCCTCGCCGTGCAGCCAGGTGCCGTAGCCGAGCGCCGCCTCGATCGCGTGGCCGAACGTGTGGCCGAAGTTGAGGATCTCGCGCAGCCCGCTCTCGCGCTCGTCGCGCGTCGG
>Ga0073934_10003931_pt1 | contig 25829 bp, 28 predicted proteins | sample LarsenN4metaG_FD_76834 | JGI IMG/M metagenome (GOLD analysis project Ga0073934, IMG submission 76834) | Hot spring sediment bacterial and archeal communities from British Columbia, Canada, to study Microbial Dark Matter (Phase II) - Larsen... ... | reverse complement strand
GCCGGCGCGCCGGGGGAACGCGCCGGCTCGGGGGTCGGATCGGGAACGTCAGACGCGGGTCGCGGCCTTGCGGAGGGCGGCCATGACGGTCGCCTCGCGGGTCATCTCCTGGGTACGGCCGTCGCACCGGACGACGCGGACGCGGAGGCCCGGCATGTCCTCCAGGCGCCAGCCGTTCTCTTCGAGGAACTCGCGTGCGAGCCGGACGTCGGACGGGGAAACGCTGACCCGCCCGGACTCGAGCCAGCCGTCGAGGATGCGGCCGACGGCGAGCTCGAAACGGCTCGACACCGGCTTGATCCGCTGATCCGTGAGGATCTCTTCCACTCTGCGTCCTCCTTGCGCGGACACGCCGGGCGGCCCGCTCCGAGCTGCACGCCGTCGGGGCGTTGCAAGGATGCTGCCGGTGCGTGCGGCGGGGGATTTCGGGAGGCGCGGGGCGGCGGTGTGTCGCCTGCGACACGGCGCACGGTGCCGCGCCTGGCGCAAGGGGCGGAGGCGGCACGGAACGGGGCGCCGGCGGGCGGACCGGTCGTCCGCGCCGGCGCCCCGTGGAGCGGGCGGCGACCCGGCTCAGTGCGTGAGCGTGAACAGCATGCTGCGCGGGTTCTTCAGCATGTGCGCCACCGGGTTCTGCGGGTTGCTGTCGTCGGTGCACGCCGCCGGGTCGCCCGGGGCGAGGGATGCGGTCTGCTTGAACTGCCCGAGGATGCGGCTCGGGCTCTCCATCTTCAGCGTGATCTCCGCCCGCTGGGTCACGTGGCAGACCTGGGGCGGCCCGGGCGGGTCGCCCGCGGCGGGCGGCAGCCCGATCAGCAGGGTCGGGAACTTCGCGACCACCGAGCCGGCGTCGTCGCAGCTGTAGTTCAGCTTGGCCAGCACCTGGCGGCCGAGCGGCGCGGCGAGCTTCTGCACGAAGCTCGCGTGGTCCGGCGGGACCGACATGTCGATGATGCCCGCCTGCACGCAGAGCCCCGAGGACTGGATCGCCTGGCGGATCTGCGGCGAGCCGCCGGGGCCGCCGAACCCGAAGAGGTTCATGTTGAAGCACATCTTCTGGCACTGCACGTCGCTGAAGGGCACGAACGTGGGCGGCTGGGTCGAGAAGTCGGGCGCGCCCCAGCACGACGGCGGCACGCCGGGCTGCGGAGGGTCGCACGTGGCGCCGTCGTTGTTCTGCACGGTGCCGCAGTGCGCGGCGGTCGAGTTGCAGATGCCCATCGGCTGCGGCGCGCCGCCCCCCGGGCCTCCGGGAGGGACGGGCGGCGTGGGCGCCGTCGCCGAGTCGATCGCGGCGAAGACCGCGTCGTCGCTCGCGAACGTGAAGGGGCCGTCCGGGACGCCGAGCGTCTCGCCCGCGGCGGTCGTCGTGCCGCCGGCGGTCGTCGCGAGCCCCTCGACCTGCCCGCACGCGTTGAACGCCTGGACGCTGTCCCACATGCCGAGCCAGTACGTCGGCGTGCCGTCCGCCGTCGTGCCCGGGACGCGATGGAGGTACACGCTCTGCGGCCCCGACCCGGGGGTGCCGGGCGGCGGGCAGCCGTACCCCGAGCCCGCGGGACCGGGTACGCAGGTGAGGTTCCACGAGCCGGTGAAGTCGACCGGGTTGGTGATGCCCTCGGCGCACGTCGTCGCGGTGCCCAGGCCGTCGGCGTTCACCACCGCCTCGCCGGTGCCGAGGTCGAGGCTCACCGTGCCGAGGACGAGCGTCCCGCCGGCGGACTCGATCTGGGTCGAGTCGCCCTTGGTGGAGGAGCGGAAGACGAGCGTCGCCACCTGCTCGCCGGTGGCGTCGTCCACCACGAAGCAGCCGAACGGCACGCCGGCCGCCTCGATGCTCAGCGAGAAGCTCCCGTCGGCGCCGATCTCGGTGGACGCGCTCGCCGTCGGGTCGGTGAAGGTCACGCAGTAGAGCGTCAGGTCGGCGAGCGAGACGGGCGCGACGCCCACCGCGCGATACCGGGCGAGGTTGGCGGGCGGCAGGAGCGTCGAGGCGGCCTGGGCGAGCGTCCCCTGGAGCACGACCTCGTCTTCCGACGCGACGAGGCCGAACTGGTCGTTGATGAGGCTCGCGACCGCGTCGGTGTGCCCGGTCGCCAGGCAATCGGCGAGGCCGGTCGCGCTCCCGCCGCGCTGGGCGCATCCGCCGGTGCCCAGGTTCGAGAGCGTCACGCCGGCGCACTTGCCGATCACCTTCCGGAGCTTCGCCTTGTTCTTGTTCGTCTTCGCCGTCGGGTCGCACTTCTTCCCCGCCGCGACCGCCATCTTGCACTTCGCGCGGTTCGTGAGCTCGGCCTTCACGAAGGCCTGGCCGGTCTTCGCGATCGCGGCCTGGCACGCCTTCTCCTTCTTCGTGAGGGCGTGGGCCGCGGGCGTGGCGATGAGGCCGCCGGCGACGAGCGCCGCGGCGAGGCGAATGGATGCGCGCATGACTCCTCCTTGGCGAGGGATGGCGGCGCCGCCGTGCAGCCCGCATGCCAGGCGGCGGCGGCGCGGAAAGTCGCGTCGTCGCGGGCCGGTCGCGGAGGGCGCGTGTCGGCCGGCGTCGACGCCGTGACGAACCGGCGGGCGATGGACACCGCACCCCGCACGGCGTCGCGGGCGTCAGCGGGAGCCGAACTGGGCGGAGAGGAGCGCGTCGACCGCGTCGGCGTGGGTCGCGATGACGCAGTCGGCGAGCGACGCGGCGTCGGCGCTCCGCGCGACGCAGCCGTTGCCGCCGAGGCGGGCGAGCGTGACGCCGCGGCACCTGCGGAGGAGGCGGCGGACGTACTTCTCGTGCCGCGCGGTGGGATCCTGCTCCTCGTGCTCGCCGCCGCACGGCCGCCCCTGCACCGACGAGATCCAGCAGCGGGCGTGGTGCGCCAGCTCGCGCGTGACGTACACGCGTCCCGCGCGCGCGATCGCCGCCTGGCAGGCGAGCTCGCGACGGCTGAGCGCCGCGGCCGGCGCCGCGGCGGCGAGGACCGCCAGGACGGCGAGCACGGGCCGGACGGTGGACGACGGCATCGCCGCCCCGTGCAGCCCGCATGCCAGGCCGCACGGCCGATCGGCGCCGCACGCGCCCCGCGTCCCTGCGTCGCCGCGCTGCCGATCCGCCGCCGGGATGACGCGTCGACCCCGTTGACACCGGCGTGGACCGAATTGTACTGACTGGTCAGGCCAATTATGGCGACCGTCCGGACCCGGACCGCATCCCGCGCCGGCTCCCCCGCTCCCGGCAGCGCGACCCCTCCCCGCGTCCGCCAGGGGCGGGGGGTCCGGACGGAGGAAGCCATCATCGAGGCCACCCTGACGCTCCTCGCCGCGCGCGGCGTTCACGGCACGTCGCTCGACATGGTGGCCGAGACCGTCGGGGTCGCGAAGAGCAGCATCCTCTGGCACTTCGGCTCGAAGGAGGAGCTGCTCCTCCGGGTGGCCGAGCGGGTGCTGGAGCAGGTGGCGCGCGGCCCGGTGCAGGAGATCCTCGCCCTCCCCACGATCGAGGCGCGCGCCGAGGCCACCTGGCGCTTCTTCTCGGAGACGTTGAAGCAGCGTCCGGCGCTGCGCCGCGTGCTCCTCTACCTCATCGTGGAGACGGTCGAGCAGCGGCCGGAGCTCCGGACGCGCCTCCAGCAGCTCTACCGGGACATCCGCGCGATGTGGGAGGCCGGCCTCCGGAGCGCCATCGCCGACCCCGGGAAGCGCCGCCGCCTCGCCGTGATCTCGATCGCCGCGCTGGACGGGATCTTCCTCCAGTGGCTGATCGACCCCGACGCCATCGACCTCGAATCGCTCCACGGCGAGCTGCGCGAGCTGTCGGAGCAGGCCCGCCGCGGCCGCACGCGCCGCGACGGTTCGTAAAGGAGAGCCCCATGTCCGACGCCGACGCCGCCCAGGCCCTCCGTCTGGACGCGAGCCAGTTCCGCGAGGTGATCCGGCACCCGCGGACCCACGCGTGGATCCTCGGTCAGTACCGGATCGGCGAGCACGCCGGCGTCGTCGGCCTCCGCCGTCTCCTCGACGAGATGCAGCCGGAGGGGAAGCTCCGCAAGGCGATGGAGATCCACTATCGCGACGAGGCGCGCCACTCGCAGGTCTTCACCGACTGGATGCGGCGGCTCGGGACCGAGCCGCCGCCGCTGCCGACGGACGTCGAGGGATACTTCTCGACGAGCCCCGAGGAGTTCCGGCGGCAGCGCGAGCTGCTCATGCAGCTCCCCGCCGAGATGCGGCGCATCGTCGTCTTCGCCGGCATCAACGCGATCGAGCGCGGCGCGTACGACCAGTTCGAAACCCATCTGACGTGCCTCGAGGGCGGGGACGACGTCGAGACGCTCCGGCAGGTGATGCGCGAGGAGCGCTTCCACCTCTCGTACGTCGAGGCCGAGCTCGAGCGGGAGGCGAAGGGCGAGCGCGCGGCCGTGGTCACCGCGGCGCTCGAGCAGGCCCGGGCGCGGTTCGGGGAGTTCCAGGAGATGCGTCGCCGGGAGGTCCGCGCCGCGGTGGAGCGGATCCTCGGCGGCGCCGGCGACTGAGAGGCACGGCATGGAATTCGGCATCTTCTACGAGCACCAGCTCCCGCGGCCCTGGAACGACGGCGACGAGCATCGCCTCTTCAAGGAGGCGCTCGAGCAGGTGGAGCTCGCCGACCGCCTCGGCATCGAGTACGCCTGGGAGGTCGAGCACCACTTCCTCGAGGAGTACTCCCACTCCTCGGCGCCGGAGGTGTTCCTCGCGGCGTGCAGCCAGCGCACGAAGCGGATCCGTCTGGGGCACGGGATCACGCTCATGCCGCCCGCCTACAACCATCCGGCGCGCGTCGCGGAGCGGATCGCGACGCTCGACCTCGTGAGCGACGGCCGCGTCGAGTGGGGCACGGGCGAGTCCAGCTCGCGCCTGGAGCTCGAGGGCTTCGGCGTCGGCTATCTCGCGAAGCGCGACATGTGGGAGGAGGCCGTCCGCGAGACGGCGCGCATGCTCTGCATGGAGCCGTACCCGGGTCACGAGGGGAAGTTCTTCCGCTTCCCCGTCCGGAACGTCGTGCCGAAGCCGCTCCAGAAGCCGCATCCGCCGCTCTGGGTCGCGTGCTCGAACCGCGACACCATCAAGCTCGCCGCCCGCTGCGGGATGGGCGCGCTCACGTTCGCGTTCGTCGATCCCGACGAGGCGAAGTTCTGGGTGTACGAGTACTACGAGACGTTCCGGACGGAGTGCCGGCCGCTCGGCCGCGCCGTGAACCCGAACGTCGCGATGGTCACGGGCTTCATGTGCCACGAGGACTCCGAGACGGCGCTCCGCCAGGGCCTCGAGGGCTTCAAGTTCTTCGGCTTCGCGCTCGGGCACTACTACATCACCGGGAGCCACGTTCCCGGGCGCCTCTCGGTGTGGGACGAGTTCAAGAAGGCGCCGCCGTTCCCGTTCGCGCCGACGGGCGGTATCGGGAACCCCGACCAGGTCCGCGAGCAGCTCCGGAAGTTCGAGCGCGTCGGCGTCGACCAGGTGATCTTCATCCAGCAGGGCGGCAACAACCGGCACGAGGACATCTGCTCGTCGCTCGAGCTGTTCGCGAAGCGCGTCCAGCCCGAGTTCACGGAGCGGCACGCGGCGCACGCGAAGCGGAAGGCCGAGACGCTCGCGCCGTACGTCGAGCAGGCGCTCGCCCGCATGCCGCCGCTCGGCGCGCTCGACGAGGTGCCCGTCGTCGACTCCTACCCGGTCGCCATGCAGAAGGAGGGGATCGACGTGCAGGCCCTCATGCAGGGCCGGCAGACGATCGCGCAGACCGCCCAGAGCTGGACGCGCTGAGCCCGACGCGGCATCGTCGCCGAGCCGCTCCGTGCCCGGCTCGCGGAGATCGGCCGACGCCGCTGGACCTCCTCGTCGTGACGCACGTCCGGCGGCGAACGGCGGCAGCACATCGCGTTCCTGCTCGAGTACGGCGGGCGAACGGCCCTCTTCGGCGCCGCCGCCCATCCGCGCGCGCGCGAGACGTCGCTCGCGCGACTCGGCCGTGCGCCGCTGGACGTCGCCGCGTGGAAGATCGCCCACCACGGGAGCCGCGGGAACACGGCGGCGAAGCTGCTCGACCGCGTGCGGTGTCCGAAGTTCCCGATCTCGACGTGTAGGGCCGGCGGCGGCTGCGGCCGGCCGGACGGCTCCAGCGCGCGCCGGCACCGGGGGGGTCGCCGGCATGCGGCGCCCGCACGACGGGCCATGCGGCGGCGCCACGGTCGGGCGCGCCCGCACGGACACGCCCGTGAAATCGCGACGCTTTCCGGTCCGCGGCCCGGCCGACATACTGGCATGCAGCCTGCTCCGTCCGAGCGCAGGAGGAATGACGATGCTTCCCCAGGCATACGCGATCCCGGCCGCCGGCGCCGCCGTCGAGGCGATCGGCCCGGTGCTCGCGCCGCTCGCCATCGCCGCCGCGGCGGCGGTCTTCGCGGCGTTCGCGTTCCTCGCCTGGGGTGCGATCGTCCACGCGCCGACGGCGGGGCTCTTCGTCGGCCCGGACACCCCGGACGTCGGGACCGGCGAGCGCGCCCCCGCGGACGCGCCGGCCGGTGACGCGCGGGGGCGGGCGGTCGAGCGCCTCGTCGCCTGACGGCCGTCAGCGCCGGCCGGCGGGTACGCTCTGGCGGCCGAGGAGCTGCCGCTCGGCGCGCGCGTTGACGGCGCGGCCGAGCGCGGCGGTGAGGCGCGGCGAGAGCCGCTTCGCGAGGTACATGATCCACGCCTCCGGCGTGATCGGCGCGACGCCCCGGTTCTTCGCGATGGCCCGCAGGATGTTGTCGGCGACGCGCTCGGGCGGATACGCGCGGCGCTGGTACATCTCGACGAGGGCCGAGCGGTGCTCCGCCGCCCGGCCGCGGAGGCGCGAGGAGGTCGTGATCGGCGTGTTGATGATCCCCGGGCACACGGCGGTGACGCCGATGCCGTGGGGACGGAGCTCCGCGCGAAGCGCCTCGGACAGGCCGACGACGCCGAACTTCGTCGTGCTGTAGGCGGCGAGCTGCGGCGTGGCGACCAGCCCGGCCGCCGAGGCGACGTTCACCACGTGGCCGCCGCGGCCGCGGGCCACCATCGGCGGGATCAGGAAGTGGCAGCCGTAGACGACGCCCATGAGGTTGATCGACACCACCCAGTCCCAGTCCTCGAGCGGCGTCTCGAGGAACTCCGCGCCGAGGCCGACGCCCGCGTTGTTCACCAGGACGTCGACGGCGCCGCAGTGCCGGGCGACGTCGGCGGCGAAGGCGCGCATCGCCTCCCGGTCGGCGACGTCGAGCCGGTGCGACACGACCCGGCGGCCGAGCCCGCGGATCGTCTCGGCGGTCTCGGCGAGGCCGACCTCGTTCACGTCGCCGAGGACGAGGTCCGCACCGGCGCGGCCGAGCGCGATCGCCGTCGCACGGCCGATGCCGCTCGCGGCGCCGGTGACGAGGGCCGTCTTCCCGCGGAGGTCGCGGACGTCCATCGGGCGTCAGTTCCCGACGCTCGCGAGGAAGGACAGGACCTCGCGGTTGAAGACGTCGGGCGTCTCGAAGTTGAAGCCGTGGCTGCCGCCCGGCACCTTCACGAGCCGCGCGCCGGGGATCTCGCGCGCCAGGACGTCGGAGTTGCCCGGCGGGACGAGGAGGTCGGCGTCGCCGGTGATGACGAGCGTCGGGACGCGGATCCGGTGCAGGCGATCGGTCGCCTTGTGCCCCATGACGGCCTCGACCTGGCCGAGGATCGCCTCCATGCTGAAGCCGTACTGGAGCGCGCCGGAGAAGATCTGGATGAGCTTCGGCAGCTCCCGGTCGATGTAGCTCTGGTTGAAGACGCGCGGGAGCATGTGCTGGAGGAAGAGCATCGGGTTCAGCGTGGAGACGTCGATCTTCATCTCGCCCTCGGCCGTGACCGTGCCGCCGAACTGCGTCGCCGAGAAGGTCCGCATCCGCTCGACCTCGGCGTCGGGCTCGGGGTAGGTGCACGCCAGCACGAGACTCTTCACCAGCGCCGCGTGCCGGAGCGCCAGCTCCTGCGCGATCATGCCGCCCATCGACACGCCGACGACGTGGGCGCGCGGGACGTCCAGGTGCCGCAGCAGGCCCGCGGCGTCGTCCGCCATCTGGTGGATCGTGTACGGCCCCTTCGGCTTGCTCGACCGGCCGACGCCGCGGTTGTCGAAGACGATCGTCCGATACCGCTCGGCGAACGCCGGGATCTGGAACATCCACGCGGTCGAATCGGCGGCGAGGCCCATGACGAGGAGGAGCGGCTCGCCCTGCCCGTGCTCCTCGTAGTACAGCTCGACGTCGCCGACCTTCGCGGTGCCCATGCGGTCTCCTCGGCGGGCGTTGTAGGCCCGGCGTGCGCGAGGTGTCAACGCGCGGCGTCGCGCCGGGCTCGCCGCCGGCGCCGCGGGGAGCGACCTCGAGCGCGGCGGGCGTCACGACACGCCGCGCGCTTGCGGCGTGTCGCCCGGACGATCGCGGCGCCCGTCCGCGGGAAGAGACGACCGCCCCCTTCCGCGTGCGGCGGAGGACGGCGCCGGCGGCGGTCGCCCTACGGGGCGGGGAGGTCGCCGGCCCGGAAGACCCGTCCGCGGCCCAGGAGCTCGCGCGTCCACCAGGCGCCGGTCGCGCGTCGCGCGGCGCGGTCGGTGAAGCGGTAGCGCCAGACGGCGAGCCGGACCATGCCGGGCGCTCGCCCGGCGAACGGATCCACGGCGAAGAGCGATCGAACCGCGCGCTCGCCGGCGAGGAGCCCCGCCAGGAGCCGCGCGAGCCACGGCGGCACCCGCCCGCCGAGCGGCACGAACCAGCACTGGAAGTCGACCCGCGGCTGGTGCGGCGCGACGAACGCCGGCGCGCGCGCCGGGTCGCCCGGCTTCCACCGGAGCTCGTACTCGCGCCACGTCTCGCCGTCGTCGCTGCCCTCGACGACGATCTCGTCGCGGACCAGTGTCATGCGGGTGAAGAGCGCGTACGCGTTCACCGTCCGGAACGGGGCCGCGGCGGCCCAGACGGGGGCGAGCGCGGGCGGCCGCGCGAACGCGACGAGCGAGAGGCCGACGAGCGCGGCCCCGAGCACGCCGAAGGCGACGTCGGCGGCGCGCCGCCGCGGACGGACGGCGGCGGGTGCGAGCGTCCGCCCGCCGTACGACGCGAGCGCGGCGAGGTCGGCGTCGTCCAGGACGGCGAGGCAGAGGACGATGGTGAGCAGGTTGAAGAAGCCGTAGTTGGCGGTGGCGAGGATCGCGGCCTGCAGGGCGACGAGGGCGGCGGCGGCGGCGAGCCGGACCCGCCGCCACGGCACGAGCACGAGGGGCGCGACGGCCAGCTCGACGGCGAGGACCGCGAACGCCGTCGCCCGCTGCGCGGCGACCGGCAGCTGGTGCGCCCACCAGCCGAGCCGGGTCGGGAGGGGCGCCGTCTCGTAGTACTGCACCATCGCGGTGAGGTCGCGCCACGTCGGATCGCCGCCGAGGAGCTTCGTCGCGCCCGACTCGACGTGGAGCCGGACGACGAGCCAGAGGACGAGGAAGACCGCGACCGGGTGCGGCGACGGCGCCCGCCGCGGACGGACGCCGCCCGGCGCGACGAGGGCGGCGAGCGGCAGCGTCTCGAGCAGCAGGTTGTCCCACTGGAAGGAGAAGAAGTCCCGGCCGACGGTGACGAACGAGAGGTAGAGCGCCCACGCGAGCACGAGGGCGAGGCGCGGCACGACGCCGAGCGCCGCCGCGGCGCCCGCGGCCATGCCGGCGCCGGCGGCGGCGCGCAGCACCGCGTCGCTCGCGCCGGTGAGGCGAAAGAGCGTCGGCACGTCGGCGAGGCGCTCGCCCGGCGTGCCGGCGAGGAGCGCCGCCGCGGGAAGGAGGCCGTCGCGTCCCATGAGCACGTCGAGCTGCACGGCGAGCGAGGCGAACGCCGCCACGACGACCAGACCGACGAGCCGGACGACGAGATCGCGGACGCGGCCGCGGGGCGCGCTCAGCACCCGTCGCATTCGGGCGGCGGAGTGTAGCGTGTCGCAGGGCGCCGGGACACCGCGCGCCGCGTTGACGGCCGCCGAGGCGAGCCGCTAGGAAGCGCGGGCATGGAGCCACGGCCGCTCGCCGGGCGCGTCGGCGTCGTCACGGGCGCGTCGTCGGGCATCGGCGCCGCGACGGCGCGCGCGCTCGCCGCCGCCGGCATGACGGTCGTGCTCGGCGCGCGCCGCGCCGACCGGCTGGCCGCGCTCTGCAACGAGATCCGCGCCGCGGGCGGCGAGGCGGAGGCCGTCCCGACCGACATGCGCGACGAGGGGCAGGTCGAGGCGCTGATCGCGGCGGCCGCGCGGCACGGCGGCGTCGACGCGCTCGTGAACAACGCGGCGATCGGCCTCCTCCGCACGATCGCCGACGGCCGGGTCGACGACTGGCGCGCGGTCTTCGAGACGAACGTCGTCGGCGTGCTCGTGGCCTGCCGCGCCGCCCTCCGGACGATGCTCTCGCGCGGCCGCGGCGACATCCTGAACGTCACGTCCGCGTCGGCGCACGAGGCGTGGCCGTACCTCGGCGTCTACGCGGCGTCGAAGGCGGCCGTCCACACCCTCTCGCGGAGCCTCCGGGCGGAGGTGGCGTCGCGGGGCGTGCGGGTGATGACGATCGAGATCCACAACGTCGGCGGGACGGACTTCGCGAACGCGTTCGACCCGGCCGTCCTCCCGGAAGCGCTCGCCCGCTGGCGCGCGACGGGCCTCCTGAATCCCGAGACGCCGATGATCACCCCCGAGGACGCGGCGCGCGCGATCGTCTTCCAGCTCGTGCAGCCCGATCCGGCGAGCGTCCACGAGGTGGTCCTCCGCTCGCGGGCGAACTGAGCGGACGGCGGTCCCGGGCCGTTGCGGCCTGCGCGGTTGCCCGACGCGCGGGTTACGCGCTAGGGAAACCGTCCTCATGACCGCACCCCGCCGCCGGATCCCCGTGAAGCCCGGCTACTTCACCGTCCCCGACGACCCCGCGACGCCGCCGAAGCTGCTCGGCTCGCGCTGCGACGTCTGCGGCGAGCACTACTTCCCGCGCCGGAAGACCTGTGCCCGTGCCGAGTGCCTCTCCGACCGCACGACCGACGTCGAGATGGGGCCGCGCGGCACCCTCTGGAGCTACACCTTCGTCCACTTCCCGCTCTTCGGCTCCTCGCGTCTCGAGCACATCGGGTACGGCGTCGGCCAGGTCGACCTCCCCGAGGGGCCCCGCGTGCAGCTGCCGCTCGCCGGGAAGCAGGAGGACTTCCACGTCGGCATGGAGCTCGAGGCCGAGCTCGACGCCCTCCGCGAGGACGGCGACACCGCCGTCGTCATGTGCCGGTTCCGGCCGGTGGGAGCGGCCCGATGAGGAACGTCGCGGTCCTCGGCGTCGGCATGCACCGGTTCGGCACGTGGCCGGACCGGTCGAACGGCGACATGAGCCTCGAGGCCGGGCAGGCGGCGCTGCGCGACGCGGGCCTCTCCTTCCGGGACGTGCAGGCCGCGTTCGTCGGCCACATCTTCGCGCCCGTGATGAGCGGCGTCCGCGTGATGAAGGAGTTCGGCCTCACCGGCATCCCGATCCAGCGGATCGAGAACGCGTCGGCCACCGGCTCGGCCGCCTTCCGCGAGGCGTGCTGGGCGGTCGAGAGCGGACGGTACGACTGCGTGATGGTCCTCGGCTTCGACAAGATGACGGCGATGATCCAGGAGTCGAGCGCCAACACGGATCCGGCCAACCTCGAGGACGCCATCCTCCCCGCCGCGTTCTTCGCGCTCTGGGCCACGCGCCGCATCCACGAGCGCGGGATGAAGCCGGAGCACCTGGCGAAGATCGCCGCCAAGAACTGGAACAACGGCGCCCTGAACCCCATGAGCCAGCGCCGGCCCGGCGAGCGGGTCACGTGGGAGAAGGTGCTCGGGTCGAGCATGGTCGCCTGGCCGCTCACCAAGATGATGTCGTGCCCGATCGGCGACGGCGCCGCGTGCGCCGTCGTCGGACGGCCGGAGCTGGCGCGGAAGAAGAACCCGGGCCGGCCCGTCGTCCGCGTCACCGCCTCGCACCTCGGGAGCGAGATCTACGCGCCGGGACACCTCTTCGTCGGCCCGGTCGTCGGGCCGGCGCGGATGACGGTCGACGGGGCGAAGTCGGTCTACGAGCAGGCGGGCGTCGGCCCGAAGGACCTCGACCTCGTGCAGGTGCACGACGCGTTCGCGATCGAGGAGCTCGAGTACTACGAGCTCCTCGGCCTCTGCGCGCCCGGCGAGGCCGAGGCCGCGATCGACCGGGGGGACTTCGAGCTCGGCGGGCGGGTGGCCGTCTCCACCGACGGCGGGCTCATCGCCCGCGGCCACCCGGGCGGCCCGACGGGACTCGCGCAGATCTGGGAGACGACGCTCCAGCTCCGCGGCGAGGCGGGGAAGCGGCAGCGGGAGAACGCGCGCGTCGGCCTCTGCCACATGATGGGGGGCGGGAGCGTGTGCGTCATCCACATCCTCCAGCGCGACTGAGCGGCGCGCGCCGTCCCGGCGGCGGGTCGCGGCGTCCTCGACCCGCCGGCGTGTTTGCCGCGGGCGCTCCTTCGCGGTAGCGAGGCGTGATGTTCGCGCTCCGGTACTCGGCCGAGGATCTCGCGTTTCGCGACGAGCTGCGGGGGTGGCTCGCGGCGAACCTGCCGCGGGAGCGGGTGCCGGACGACGACGAGGCGCGGCGCGCGTTCCAGCGCGCGTGGCAGCGGCGTCTCGCCGGCGGCGGCTGGGTGGGCGTCCAGTGGCCGCGCGCCTACGGCGGCCGCGATGCGACGCTCGTCCAGCAGGTCGTCTTCACCGAGGAGATGGCCCGCGTGCGGGCGCCGGAGATCCTCGACGCCGTCGCGGTGAACATCGTCGGTCCGACGCTCATCCGGTACGGCACGCCCGCGCAGAAGGCCCGCTGGCTGCCGCCCATCCGGCCGGCCGACGAGGTGTGGTGCCTGGGCTTCTCGGAGCCGAACGCGGGCTCGGACCTCGCGTCGCTGCGGACGAAGGCGGTCCGCGACGGGGACGGGTGGGTGCTCACCGGCCAGAAGGTCTGGTCGAGCAAGGCGCACTTCGCGGACTGGGCGCTCGTGCTGGCACGGACGGACCCGACGGTCGCCAAGCACAAGGGCCTCACCTGCTTCGTCGTCGACATGAAGGCGGCGGGCGTCACCTGGCGGCCGCTCGTCCAGATCAGCGGGCGGCGGGAGTTCAACGAGCTCTTCCTCGAGGAGGTGCGGGTCCCGGCGGACCACCTCCTCGGGCCCGAGAACGGCGGCTGGCCGCTCATCCGCGCCGCGCTCGCGAACGAGCGCGGGACGCTCTGGGCGTTCGACTTCAAGGTCCGTCTCCAGAACGGCGTCCTCGCGCTCGCCGACCTCTACCGCCAGGTGCGCGACGGGGGCGCCGGCCGCGGGCCCGACGCCCGGACGCTCCGCCGGCAGGTGGCGCAGGCGTACATCGAGGCGCAGGTGTTCGGCGCCCACACGCTCCGCATCCTCCCGCGGCTCCACGGCGGCACGGGCGACGAGGCGGCGCTCCAGAAGCTCTTCGGCAGCGAGATCCAGCAGCGCGCGCTCGAGCTGGCGACCGCGCTGGAAGGGCACTACGCGGCGCTCACCGGCGGGGCCCGCGCGCTCGACGGCGGCGCGTGGCAGGAGCAGTACCTCTATTCGCGCTCGACGACGATCTCGTCCGGGACGTCGGAGATCCTCCGCACGCTGCTCGCCGAGCGGGCGCTCGGTCTGCCGCGCGGCTGATCCCGCGCGGGACGCTACGCGGTCAGCGCCGAGACCTGCATCAGGAAGCCGAGGTCGCCCTCGAACTTGAGCTTCCCCGTCATGAACGCCTCCTGGCCGTTCAGCTTCCCGCTCTGCATGTCGAGGAACTCGGACAGCTTCATCCGGATCGTGCAGCGCGGCTGCGCGGCGCCGCCGAACGACAGCTCGACGCGGAACGGCTCGACGCCCTCGCGGGAGAGCTCCTGCGCGATCGTCCCCTTGAGCGTCCGGATGCGTGGCGTGTTGTCGGGCCGGTCGGGCCGGCGCTGGGGGACGATGAGCGAGAGCTGCGCGCCGTTCCGCCCGAGCACGGCGTCGCGCCAGTCGTCCTCGGAGACGGTGATCGTGAGGTCGGCCGGGCCGTCGCCGGCGGTGGTGGTCATCCGGCCGCCGGCGATCGTCGCGCGCCAGGTCCCGCCGTGCTCGCCCGTCACGACGAACTTGAGCGTGACGTCGCTCTGGCTCCGTCCGGCGGCCGCCTGGGCGGCGAAGCCCATCGGGAGGAGCTGCTCGAAGAACAGCGCCGGGGTGACGTCGGTCGGAAGGGCGGGTTGCTCGGCCATCGGGGGTCTCCTCCGGCGGAGACGTGCCACGCCGGCGGGCGGGCGGCAATCCGGCGGCGCCGAACGGTCGGCCGCGGGGCGCTACCGGTCAGGGCGCCGGCTCGCGGCGGCTCTGGGGGAAGAACTTCCCCGTCGAGCGGGCCAGCTCCACGCCGTCCCGGCGGATCGCGCCCTCGACGACGAGATAGCGCGGCGTCTCGCCGGTGATGCGGGCCGAGACGTCCAGCGGGACGTCGACGGGGCACGGCCGGGCGTAGCGGATCGTCAGCTCGCCCGTCACGACCATCCGGTCGCGCACGAAGAAGATCGCCGCGCACGAGACCTCGTCGAGGATCGTCGCGACGATGCCGCCGTGGACGATGCCCGGGGCGCCGTGGAAGCGGTCGGCCACCGTGCAGCGGGTGGAGACGACGTCACCGTCGCGCCGAAAGCGGAGGCGGAGGCCGCTCGGATGCGTCGCCGAGCAGCCGAAGCACGTGCTGTCGGGGAAGGCGAGCTCTTCGTGTTCCGGCGCCGGCATGTGGGCGGTCTACCGCGCGGGCGATGCCCATGCCAGCGCCGAGACCCCTTCCCACGGCGCCCGGCGACCCGCTAGAACCGACGCCGCATGCCCGCCGTCGTGCCGCCGCTCGTCGCGCTCCTCGGCCTCGCGCTCTACTTCGTGCCGGTCGCCCTCGAGCGCGCCGTCTGGCGTCGCATCCCGTGGGAGTCGCTCGCGCCGGTGGCGCTGGGCGCGGCGGCCTCCGTCGGCCTCGTCGTGCAGGAGCCGTCGGCGGCGCGCGCGGCGGGGGCGGTGGTCTCGCTGGCGCTCCTCGCGTTCGCGGCGTGGTTCTTCTTCCGCTTCTCGACGTACGGGCCCCGCGAGGACCGCCCGCGCGTCGGCGAGCGCTTCCCGGACTTCGCGCTCGCGGACTCCACCGGCGGCACCTTCCGGCTGGCCGACGCGCGCGGCCGGCGCCTCCTCGTCATGCTCTACCGGGGGTACTGGTGACCCTTCTGCACGACGGAGCTGGGCCAGCTCCGCGCCCACTGGCAGGAGATCCTCGACGCCGGGGTCGACGTGGCGGCGGTCAGCGTCGACCCGCCGGACGTCTCGGAGAAGCTCCGCCGCCGCCTGGAGCTCCCGATGCGCTTCCTCTCGGATCCCGAGGGCCGGCTGATGGACGCCCTCGGCGTCCGGCACCGGGACGCGCTCCCGCCGGCGCTGATCACGGGACCCGATGCGGCGGGCCGCGCGAGCCGCGATCTCTTCATGACGACCACCTTCCTGCTGGACGAGACGCACACGATCCGCTGGGTCTACCGGCCGGACACGTACCGCGTGCGGGCGCCGGCGGCCGAGGTGCTGCGCCGCATCCGGGCGCTCGGGTGACGGCGTGACCGCGCCCGTGACGCGCGACTGGCTGGTGCGCGACCAGCTCGCCCGGCTGCCGTGGGGCTCGCGCGCCTTCCCGCCGGACGCGCCGCCGGTGCGCGTGGGCGCCACGGGCACGGGCGACGGGCTCCTCCTGCTCGGCTGGGCGGCGAGCGAGCTGGCGCGCGAGCGCGCCGCCGGCGCGCGGCTCCTCGCGGCGCTCGGCGTCGCGCCCGGCATGCGCGTCGCGAACACCCTGCCGGGCGCGCTCGCCACGCCCGGCGCGCTCCTCCTGGGCGACGTGGTCGAGGAGCTGGGCGCGCTCGACGTCCCGCTCGGCACGCCGGACACGGAGGCCGCGGCGCGCGGCGGATGGGCGCTCGCCGATCGCGTCGCCTGCGACGTCCTCGTGCTCGACCCCGCCACCGCGCCCGCCTTCCTCGCCGCCCGGCTCGACGCGCCGCGCCCATGGTGGAAGGGCGTCGTCTGGCTCCGCACCGAGACGTCGCCCGCGCCGCCGGCGCTCGACGGCTTCACGGGCTGGCAGCGGACGTGGCTCGCCCTCCCGGAGGCCACGTCGTTCGTCGCCGGCTCGTGCGCCGCGGGCCGGTTCCATCCGGTGCCGGGCGCCGACGTGTCCGTGGACGACGGGCGGCTCGTCGCCGCCGTCCCCGCCGGCCCGCGCCCGCCGCTCGCGTATCGGAGCGCCCTCGCGGCGCGACCCGCCGCGTGCGGGTGCGGCGCGGCGGGCGTCGCGTTCGAGGTGCCATGAGCGCCGGCGAGGCGAAGCAGGTCGTCGCGTCCGCGTTCGACGCGTTCGCCGGGGGAGACGCGTCGGTCTTCGTGGGCCTGCTCGCGCCCGACGTCCGGTACACGCTGATCGGCTCCACCCGCGTGTCGGGCACCTTCGCCGGCATCGCGGAGGTGGCCGCGCGGCTCCTCGGGCCGCTCGAGGCCGCGCTCGGCGGCCCGCTCGCCATCCGGGCGCATCGGCTGACGGCGGAGGACGACCGCGTGGTCGTCGAGGCGACCGGCCGGGCGACGCTCCGCTCCGGCGCCCCCTACGACCAGACGTACTGCTTCGTCTTCCGGGTCGCGCGCGGCCGCATCGTCGAGGTGGTCGAGCACGTCGACACGCAGCTCGTGGCGCGCGCCTTCGACGTGCCCGCGCGGCGCGAGGCGCTCCTCCACCGCATGGACCTCAACATGTGGGAGATGTTCCGCGAGGGCTCCCGGTACGCGCGCGGCACCGACGTGCTCGACGCCGACGGGCTCACGTTGATCCGCACCCCGGGCGGCACCTTCTTCCACAACTCCGTGATGGTGCGCGAGGCCGTCGCCCTCGACGACGTGCTGGCGCGGGTGGCGGAGACCCACGTCGCGCGCGGCCTCCCGTACTCGATCTGGACCCGCGCCCACGCCGACGCCGCGCTCGAGGCCGAGCTGCGCGCCGCCGGCTTCCGCGCCGCGGTCGTCATGCCGGCGATGGCCCTCCTCGGCGACCCGGGGACGGTGCCGGCCGCCGACGGCCTCGACGTGCGGGCGGTCGCGAGCGACGTCCAGCGCGCGGACTTCGTCCGGGTGGCGGTCGAGAGCTTCGGGCAGCTCGGGACGCCGCCGGTCGTCATCGAGGACGCCGACGCGCTCGGCGTGCCGGCCGTCACGTGGACGGGCACCGACCGGTACCACGGCGAGTTCTGCTTCAACCTCGGCAACGGCGGGCTCGCCGAGGAGGCGGCCATCATGGCCACCTGGATCCGCCGCAGCGGCTACCGGACGGTCGGCATGATCCACGAGCTGTCGCCGGGCGGCGTGGAGTACGCGTCGAACTTCCGCTGGTACGCCGCGCGCGAGAAGCTCGACGTCCTCATCGAGGCGTACACCACGCAGATCCCGGACGACCTCGAAGCCGTCCTCCGGAAGATCCGCGACCAGAAGCCCGACTGCCTGGCGTACCTCGGCTACGGCTACCCGACGATCCTCATGGGGCCCATGTTCCGGCGCCTCCAGTGGGATCCGCCGCGCATCATGACGACGGCCTTCCAGTTCTGCTACGCGAAGCCGGAATGGATGGCGGCGCTCGAGGGCTGGGTGGGCGTCGACCAGTGGTGCGAGGCGAATCCGCTCTCGCAGCCGGTCTTCGACCGCTTCGCCGCGCGCGCCGGCAAGCGGCGCGACCACACCGTCACGCTGCTGAGCTACGACACCGCGCGCCTCGTCGCCGAGGGGCTCGCGCGCGCCCCGCTCCTCACGCCGAGGGGGGTGAAGGAGGGCCTCGAGCGCGTGCGGATGCTGCCGGCGGCGAACGGCGGCCCGCGGACCCACATGAGCCTCGGGCCGTGGGACCACAAGGCATACAAGGGCGACTGGCTCGTCCTGCGGAAGATCGCGGGCGGACGCACCGTGTTCGTCGACCTCCACGACCCCGCGAACCCCGCGCCGCCCCCGCGTTGACCCTTCCGTTTCGTCCGGGCGGCCGGTTCTGGCTATAAGCTCGGCCGCCGATGCCGATGCTGCTCCCGACCAGCCCCGCGTTCCTGAGCGTCCAGTCCGCGCGACGCCGCGATGCCGGCGGCCTCGGCTTCGCCGGGCGGCGGATCGCGTGGGGCGAGCTGGCGTGCGCGACGGCCGGCCTCGCGGACTGGCTCGCGCGGCGCGGCGTCGGGGCGGGGGACCGGGTCGGCGTGATGATGGCGAACGAGCCCGCGATGGCGGCCGGCGTCTACGCCGTCTGGGGGCTCGGGGCGGCGATCGTGCCGGTCTCCGTCCGGTCGACCGCCGAGGAGGCGGGACGGCTCCTGGAGCACGCCCGCGCCCGCGGCGTCCTGGCCGACGCGGCACGCGCGGACGTCGCGCGCGCGGCGGCGGCGGGCGCCGGCGCCGCGGCGTGGGCGGTCGACGCGGATCTGCCGCTCGCGCCGCGTGTCGTCCGGCGCGGCGGAAGGGGACGCCGGGCTCCGCGCGCCCCGCGCGCGGACGACCTCGCCTCGATCTCCTACACGAGCGGGACGACCGGGCGGCCGAAGGGCGTGATGCTCACGCACGCGAACTTCCTCTGGGCGACGCACGCGTGCGCCGCGGCGCGCGGGGATTCCGCGGAGAGCGTCGGCGTCTGCCTGTCGCCGCTCACGCACACGCCGGTCCTGGTCTCGCACCTCCTCTGCCGCATCCTGCACGGCGGCACCGCGGTGCTGCTCGAGCGCTTCGACCTCCCGGCGGTGTTCGAGGCGGTCGAGCGCTTCGGCGTCACCGATCTGCCGCTCATCGGCGGCATGGTGTTCGACGTCGTCCAGCCGGGCGCCGTGCCGGACGCCGTCGCCGCCCGCATCCGCAAGGTGAGCGTCGGCGGTGCGCCGACGCCCATGGAGGCGAAGCGCGCGCTCGCGCGCCTGTTCGCCGGCGCCGAGGTGATCGAGGCGTACGGGCAGACGGAGTCCACCGACGGCGTCACGATGGCGCGCGGCACGAGCGTCTTCGACCGGCCCGGGACGGTCGGACGGACGAATCCGTTCGTCGTCGTCGCCATCCGGCGCCCCGACGGCACGCTCGCCGGCGCCGGCGAGGAGGGCGAGATCGTCGTCGGCGGGCCGACGGTGATGCGGGGCTACCACCGCGACCGCGCCGCCACCGCGGCCGCCGTCCGCGACGGCTGGCTCCACACCGGCGACCTCGGCCGCCGGGACGGCGACGGCTGGCTCTTCCTCACCGGGCGGGTGAAGGACCTCATCATCACCGGGGGCGAGAACGTCTCGCCCGGCGAGGTGGAGGACGTCCTCCGCGCGCACCCGGACGTCGCCGACGTGGCGGTGATCGGCACGCCGCACCCGCGCTGGGGCGAGCAGGTGACGGCGGTGGTCGTGCTGCGGAACGGGTGCGCGGCCGACGCCGGCGCGCTCGCCGCCTTCGCGGGCGCACGGCTCGCCGGCTTCAAGAAGCCGCGCCGGTTCGAGTTCGTCGCGTCGCTCCCGCGGAACGCCGCCAACAAGGTGCAGGTCGGGCTCCTCCGCGAGCGGTTCGGGACGGGCGGCTGATGGAGACGGCCTGATGGACACGCTGGGAGCCTTCCTCGACGCGGCCGCGGCGCGCGCGCCGGCACGCGAGGCGCTCGCGTGGGCGCCGCGCGAGGCCGTCGCGGCGCGGCTCGACTGGGCCACGCTCCGCGAGGCGAGCCGGACGGCGGCGCGGCGGTTCCTCGCGTGCGGCGTGGGGAAGGGGACGCGCGTCGGCTTCCTCTGCTCGAACCGCCCGGAGTGGCTGCCGATCGCCTTCGGCGCGCTCCGCATCGGCGCCGTGCTCGTGCCGTTCTCGACCCTCTGGAAGGAGGAGGAGATCGGCTACGGCCTCCTCCACGCCGACGTGCAGGTGCTCGTCACGCAGCCGCGGTTCCTCCGCCACGACTATCTCGCCACCCTGCGCGCGCTCCTCCCGGAGCTCGCGACGTCGCGCCCCGGCGCGCTCTTCGCCGTCCGCGCGCCGGCGCTCCGGCGCGTCCTCGTGCTCGGCGAGGGGGCGCCCGGCACGGAGCGCTGGGAAACCATCGCGGCGGGCGGCGAGGACGACGCCCACCTCGACGCCGTCGAGAGCGCGGTCCGCGGCGCCGACGTCGCGACGATCTTCTTCACGTCGGGGACGACGGCGCAGGCGAAGGCCGTCGTGCACGCGCACCGCGCGCTCGTCGCCGCCGGCCGGCGCGTGGGCGAGCACGTCGGAATCGGCCCCGAGGACGCGTGGTGGGGGCACATGCCGCTCTTCTGGAGCGGCGGCTTCGTGATCGGCGCGCTCGCGACGATCGCGGGCGGCGGGCGGATCGTCCTCCAGGAGACGGTCGACGCGGCGAGCGCCCTCGAGCTGCTCGAGCGGGAGCGCTGCACCGTGATGGCGGGGTGGCACCAGGCGGGGCCGCTGCTGGAGCATCCCGACTTCCCGCGCCGGCGCCTCGCGCTGAAGAAGGGCTCCTACCACCCGCTCGCGCCGAGGCTCCTCGGACCCGACCATCGTGCCGTGGGGATGTACGGCATGAGCGAGACCGCGACGTGCGTCGCCTGCGCGCGGAGCGACGACCCCGAGGCGATCCGGACCGGCACGTTCGGACGGCCGCTCGACGGCGTCACGCTCCGCATCGTCGACCCCGAGACGCGCGCCGAGGTGCCGCCGGGCCGAACGGGCGAGATCCTCGTGAAGGGTCCGACGCTGATGGAGGGCTACTACGGCGTCCCCCGGCAGGAGACGTTCGACGCCGGCGGGTTCTTCGCGACCGGCGATCTCGGATGGCTCGACGACGGCGGCTTCCTCCATTTCTCCGGCCGCCTGAAGGACGTCATCAAGACCGCCGGCGTCAACGTCGCGTCGGCCGAGGTGGAAGAGGCGCTCGCGAAGCATCCCGCGGTGAAGGCGGCGCACGTCGTCGGCGTGCCGCACGCGACGCGCGGGGAGAACGTCGCGGCGTTCGTCGTCCTCCACGCCGAGGCGACGGCCTCGCCCGACGAGCTGCGCGAGTTCTGCAAGCGGACGCTCGCGAGCTACAAGGTGCCGCGCCACGTCTTCCTGATGGACGAGCTGGACGTGCCCCGGACGGGGACGGGGAAGGTCGAGAAGGCGGCGCTCAAGCGCGTCGCCGCGGCCCGGGCGGCCGACGAGACGTGACGCGCCTTGCCCCGCCGCGGCGTCCTGTGGTTAGCCGGAGGCGATGAGCACCTACCGGACCGTCCGCTTCGACGTCGCCGACCGGGTCGCGACGATCACCCTGAACCGCCCCGACCGGAAGAACGCGATGAACCAGCAGCTGAAGGACGAGCTGCGCGAGTGCTGGCGGCGCGTCCGGGCCGACGGCGACGTCTGGGTGGCGATCATCACCGGCGCCGGGGACGCGTTCTCGTCCGGCGCCGACGTCGAGGGGCTCGCGACGAACGCCTTCACGAAGCCCGACCGCTGGGCCGAGCTGGCGATGATCGAGGGCATCCGCGACCTGCCCACGCCGCGCCGCCAGCGCGTCCACAAGCCGGTCATCGCGGCGGTGAACGGCGTGGTGGCCGGGTTCTCGCTCGATCTCGTCACCGAGTCCGACATTCCGATCGCGTCGGAGAAGGCGAGCTTCGTCGACCCGCACGTGTCGATCGGGCTCGTCTCCTCGCACGAGATGGTGAACATGGCGCGGCGCGTGCCGCTCCACGTCTGCCTCCGGATGGCGCTCCTCGGGAGCCGCGAGCGGATGAGCGCGCAGCGCGCCTACGAGGTCGGCCTCGTCACCGAGGTCGTGCCGCACGAGAAGCTCATGGACCGCGCGCGCGAGCTGGCCGCGATGATCTGCACGAACGCGCCGCTCGCCGTGTGGGGCACGAAGATGGGCATCCTCCAGGGGCTCGACCTGCCCGTCGCGCAGGCCGAGGAGATCGCCGCCGGCTACCTCGAGGTGAACGAGCAGTCGGAGGACTACAAGGAGGGCCCGCGCTCGTTCGTCGAGAAACGGAAGCCCGTCTGGAAGGCGCGCTGACGCGGGCCGGGGGCCCGCGTCAGCGCGGCACGTCGCAGTGCCGCGGCGGCTGGCCCTCGCAGCAGCCTTCCGCGATCCGCCGGCAGCGCTCGCAGACGAGCTTCGCCTTCACCTCGACCAGCCGCCCGCCGCACGCGGGACAGGGCTCACGCCCCTCCGGCATCGCCGCCGCCTCCTTCCAGCGCCCGCAGGACGTCCTCGGACGTGGTGACCGTCGCGAGGAGCGGCATGATGTTCTCGATCGAGAAGCGGTGCCACTCGTCCGGATAGCTCGCGCAGCAGTCCTCCACCACCACCATGTCGAAGCCGCGGTTCACCGACGCGCGGACGATCCCCTCGACGGCGAAGTTCGTCGACACGCCGGTCATGATCATCGTGGTGCGGCCGAGCATGCGGAGGACGGGGTAGAGCTGCGTCCCGTACGAGCCGTCGACGCCGACCGTCCGCTCGAGCACGAAGTCCTGCGGCTCCGGCGCCAACGCCTCGTGCGTCCGGACGCCCCACGTGCCCTCGAGGAGCCGCGGCTCCTTCCCCGACCGGCGGTGGAGCAGCGTGTTCGGGCGCGGAAAGCCCGGCTTCCCGCAGAAGTTCACGTAGAGGACGGGCACCCCGCGGCGCCGCGCGGCGGCCGTCAGGCGCTGGAGCTTCGGGATGACGCCGCGCTTCTGCACCTGCGCCGCGAGCACGCCGCCGAGGCCGCGCTTCCCGACGTTCGACTCGTGCACGATGTCGTTCTGCATCTCGACGAGGCAGAGCGCGGCACGGTGGACGTCGAGCGCCAGCTCCGGCATGCGCGGCGCTTCATGCCACACGACGGGGCCGATGTCACCGGCGGCGCGGCCCGGCGTCCTTCGCCGCGCCGCCGTGATGCTCCGAGCGGGCCCGCAGCCGCTCGAACTCGCGGCGCAGGTGCTCCAGCTCGGCGTCGCTCGCATCCTCGAGATCGACCAGCACGTTCCGCGCCCCGCCGACGGCGTGGAGCAGCTCGTCGAGCTTCAGGTGGATCGCGATGGAGTCGCGGTTCTGGGTGTTCTGGATGAGGAACACCATGAGAAACGTGACGATCGTCGTCCCGGTGTTGATGACGAGCTGCCACGTGTCGGACCAGCCGAAGAGCGGGCCGGTGGCCGCCCAGAGGACGACGATCGCGATGGCTGCGACGAATGCGACCGGCGAACCCATCGCCCGCGCGGCGGTGCGGGCGGCGTGATGGAAGATCTCGCGGCCGGTGCGGGGCGGAGTGCGCGCCATGCCGGCGAAGGGCGATGCAACGACCGTGCCGGCGCGTCCTCGCGCCGGACCGCGGGGCCGCGGCGTCGCCGGCGCCGACGCCGGGATCAGCCGGCGAGCGCGCCGGCGACGGCGACCATCGCGTCGACGAGCGCGTCGGGGCCGTCCGCCTGCCGGAGGTTCGCGACCAGGTAGTCGAGACCCGCGGCCGCGTACGCGTCGCGGTCGCGGCGGACCGCGTCGCGGTCGCCGTAGAGCGGCCGCCCGCCGGCGCCGGCGCGGACGACGACGCCCTTCCGGAGGCTCACCGTCAGCGGGGCGCGGCCGTGGGCGGCGGCGCGCTCGCGGAGCCGCGCGGCGAGCGGCGCCAGCTCGTCGGCCGTCAGGTCGATCGCGTGCCAGCCGTCGCCGATCCGCGCCGCGCGTTCGAGGGCACGCGCCGAGTTGCCCGCGATCCAGACGGGGGGCCCCGGGCGCTGCGCCGGCGTCGGTGCGGTGCGGACGGGCGGCAGACGGTAGTGTGCGCCGTCGAAGAGCGCCTCGCCGCCCGCCCAGAGCGCGCGCATCACCGCGAGGTACTCCTCGGTGCGCGCGCCGCGGGCGGCGAACGGGACGTCGAGCGCCGCGAACTCCTCGCGGAGCCAGCCGGTCCCCACGGCGAGCACGACCCGGCCGCCCGACAGCGCGTCGAGCGTCGCGACGATCTTCGCGCTCACCACCGGGTTCCGGTACGGGACGACGTAGGCGCTCACGCCGAGCCGGACGCGCGCGGTGTGCCCGGCGAGGAAGGCGAGCGTCGTCAGCGGCTCGAAGAACCGCTCGATGACGCCCATGTCGCCCGGCTTCGGGTCGGGGCGGCGGTCGTAAGGGTAGATCGAGCGGACGCCGACGGGTGCGACCAGGTGGTCGCTCACCCAGACCGAATCGACGCCCAGCGCTTCGGCATGGCGGACGAGCCGGACGAGCGTCTCCGGGCCGGCGAGCGGCCCGTAGTTGGGAAGCGCGATGCCGAAGCGCATGCCGCGGTCCCTTGCACACGACCCGACGCCGGGGCAACGACGCCGGGGCACTTGCGGACGACCGACACGGAAGTCACGCGTGTCACCGCCGCGTCGCGCGCCCGCCGTGGCGGCGGCTGTGCGAGACCGGCGTCCCGCCCGCGGCCCGGGCGTCCGACGCGTGGCACGGTTCCCGCATCGGGCGGTCTCCGACGCACAGGGGGAGGTGGATCATGGGGTGGACCTCGCGCCTCGGCCTCGCGGCCCTTTTCGGAGCGGCGTTCGTCGTCTCGTGTCCGCCGGCCGAAGCCCACGGACGCAGCCGTGATCGCGATCTCAGGGCGATGCTGCGCTGCCGGAACGAGATCGTGGACCAGGGCCTCGCGTGTCATCGGGCCGGCACGTCGCGGCTCGAGCACTGCATCCAGCCGCTGGCCTCGTGCCAGCTCGCCGCGAAGAACGATCCGTCGTGCGCGCGCGCGTCGTGGCAGTGCGCCAGACTCGAATCCGACCTCCGCTCGGTGCTCGAGCGGATGCGGAGCCGCGTCCAGAATGCATGCAGCGCCGTACCCGCGATCCAGCTCGCCGACGAGCTGAGCTTCCAGGAGTGCGCGTCGGACGACCTCGTGACGGTCGTCGACTGCCTGGCCGAGCGGTGCCGGCACACGTTCGCCGCCGCCGTCGTCGGCATCGAGCCGGCGTCGTGCCGGCTCCTCGCGGACGCCGGTCTCGGCGGCGCCCTGCCGGCCGAGACCTGCGCTCCGCCGCCGCCTCCACCGCCGCCGCCCCCGCCGCCGGCCGGCTCGGGCATGCTCTACTGCGGCGGACCCGAGGGCGCGGCGTGCCCGACGGGCATGGTCTGCGACCGCACCGACGCGCTCTGCACCGCGACGGCGTCCGCCGGCCGGTGCGTGCCCGCCGAGACGTGCACCGACGACGGCATGCCGGTCTGCGGCTGCGACGGCGTCACGTACGGCTCCGACTGCGCCCGACTCGCGGCCGGCGCGGTGAAGATGCGCGACGGTGCCTGCGATCCGCCCGCGATGGCGTGCGGCAACACGGCCGGCGACTGCCCGGCCGGCATGTTCTGCGACTATCCGCCCGGCGACTGCGGCGAAGGCCAGGACGGCGTCTGCCGCCCGATGCGCGCCGAGCCCTGCAACCTCTGCTCGGCGTTCGTCGACGGCCCGGTCTGCGGCTGCAACTTCGTGACGTACGCCAACGAGTGCGAGCGCGCGGCGGCCGGCGTCTCCCTCTTCTGGTCCGGCAGCTGCGGCGGATGACCTGAGCCCTCCTCGCCGGCGGCGCCCGATGGGCGGGCGCCGCCGGCGCCTCCTTGGATTCCGGGGGCCCGTGCGGTGCTCGCCGGCGCGCGCGGACGCGCGCCGGCTGCGCGCCTCCGATGCCCCCGGGCCCCGTCGGCCG
>Ga0073934_10003930_pt1 | contig 25835 bp, 21 predicted proteins | sample LarsenN4metaG_FD_76834 | JGI IMG/M metagenome (GOLD analysis project Ga0073934, IMG submission 76834) | Hot spring sediment bacterial and archeal communities from British Columbia, Canada, to study Microbial Dark Matter (Phase II) - Larsen... ... | reverse complement strand
GACCGTGGACGTCGAGGATTACTTCCACGTGAGCGGGTTTGAGGATGTTGTTCGGCGCGAGGATTGGGACGCGTTTCCCTCCCGCGTGGAAACGAATACCAGGAGACTTCTTGCGATCCTCGCCGACCACTCGGTAAAAGCGACCTTCTTTGTTTTAGGGTGGGTAGCAGAGCGCTTCCCAAACGTCGTGAAAGAGATTCATGTCGCTGGTCACGAGATTTGCTGCCACTCCTACTGGCATCGGTTGGTCTATGAGCAGACACCGGCCCAGTTCCAAGAAGACACCCACCGCGCCAAGGCCGTTCTGGAGGACATCACCGGTGCTCCGGTCCTCGGATATCGGGCGCCTAGCTATTCTATAGTGCGCCAGACCATGTGGGCCTTTGACGTTCTGGCCGAAGAAGGATTTAGTTACGACTCCAGCGTTTATCCGATCTTGCGAGACCGCTACGGGATCCCGAAAGCTCCCCGCTTCCCCCATCGGCTTATCCTAGGAAATGGCCAACCGCTGCTTGGCAGTCCCGGATCCGGCCGAGGGAATCGCAACTCCCCTCGCAACACCTTTTCTCCCTCCGCGAATACTCAACAATTCAATAACTCCACGGACCCAACAGACTCAAAGGACTCAACAGACTCAAGAGACTCACAGAACTCGATTCTTGAGCTCCCACCTTCCACGATCCGCCTTCTAGCGACCAACGTCCCTATTGCCGGTGGGGGCTACCTTCGCCTTTTTCCAAAGTGGTTCACCCATTGGGCCATCCGGTGCGTGAACATACGGGAGGGCATGCCCGTGGTTGCCTTCATCCACCCATGGGAACTGGACCCGAATCAACCTCGGCTGCGAGGGGGACGGCTCTCCACGGTTCGCCACTACCTAAACCTGCACGGAACCGAGACGAGGTTGCGGTCCCTTCTCCGGGAGTACCGGTTCCAACCGGTCCGGGACTTAGTCGCCGCGATCTCCAAGCGTGGAACCTGAGGCCCATGGACCGGACGCCGCCTTCATCGGTGCGGATCTGGATGGTTCTGGCCGCCCTTCTGAGCGGGACAGTGGCTGTCTTCTGGCCCATCCTACCCGAGCTATGGACCATCTGGTGGGAGGACTCGAACAATTCCCATGGGCTCCTGGTCCCGGTGATCGCGGCGTATCTGGTGTGGATCAAACGGGATCGGCTGCGAGGACTGCCGATCCACCCCAGTGGCTGGGGCCTGACTCTCCTGGTTTTTTCCCTCCTTCTGTACCTCTTTGGCCTGAAGGTGCATTTGGCGCTCCCTGCCAGGGTGGCGCTCGTCCTCTCTGTGGGCGGTGTGGTTTGGTGGAATTTCGGCACCGCTATGGCCCGCTACCTCTGGTTTCCGCTGGCGTTCCTGGCCTTCATGATTCCCGTTCCCGATACCCTGACCGGAATCATTGGCTTTCCCCTGCAACTCTTCGCTTCATCTGTTTCGGCAAGCTTGATCGCTCTCTTGGGCATTTCGGTGTTGCGGGAAGGGACCATGCTCTACTTCGCCAAAGCCTCTCTCGAGGTCGCCGAGGCCTGCAGCGGGATTCGGTCCATGGTGTCGTACCTGACACTTGGAACCCTGTTCGCTCACCTGGCCGGCGGCGAGACAGGTCGGGTCCAGAAAGCCATCCTACTCCTGTCCACAATCCCCTTAGCGCTCATGGTGAACATTGTGCGGGTTTCCGTAACAGGAATCCTGGCTGCCTACTTCGGGTCGAGGGTTGCCCGCGGCTTCCTGCACGAGTTCTCCGGCTTCGTTGTTTTTGGGCTGGGTTTCTTGCTACTTTGGGGGGAGGTCGCGATGCTCCGGCGGATGAATGGGAAAAGCCACCTGGTAGCTCCGCAGCCTCTGACGGCTCCCCAGGAGATCCTCTGATGCCTCGCCTGTCCACCCTGATGATCAGCGCGGCTCTCCTGGTTGCTTCAGGAACGGCCGCTTGGGCCATCCGGAGCCAGGGTCCGTTCCGGATCGTGGACAACCGCCTCGGCGACCTTCCTCTCACGATCCTCAGATACCGGGGCACAGATGACCGGTTTGAGGATTCCGTGTACGTCGTACTGGCCAATGACTACAGCCTGCTCCGTCGTTACGCCACCCCCGAGGGTGAGCTTATCTGGCTTTACATTGGCTACTACGGGACCGCCAAGGGGGGGCGACCTGCCCATGTCCCGCAGTACTGTTACACCGGGCAGGGATTCGCCATCGAGGACTGGAGCCTGATCCCTGCCCCGGGAGGCCGCGCGGGTGAGCGGATCAACCGTATGGTAGTGAAGCGGGGCCACGAACGCCAGCTCATCCTTTTCTGGTTCCACAGCGACGGGGACAAGGTCCAGGCAAGTGGCCTGGATCAGACACTATTGCGCCTGCGCAGCCGATTGCTCGGCCAGAGGGATGACGGATCGCTGATTCGCGTTTCAATAAGCATCCCGGTGGGCGAAGACCAACGAGCGTTTGAGCAGCTTTCAGCCTTCACGGCTGAGGTCCTGAGGCTCCTCCCGTCCGTTTGGCCCTTGGAAACCAGGGTCCGGCCATAGAAAGCTCCAAGCAAGATGACCGGGAACGGAAGCGACAAACCCCTTGTCTACCGGTCGCCAAGAGAAGCAACGGTCTTAGTTGAGAAGATTGGACGGCACCTCATTTCCCAAAGGCCATAAGAAATATAGGATGAGAAGAGGATGAGCAATATCGAGTCAGTCATCAATACCGGGCCCCAACAGATTTCGAGGGCCCCCGCAAGAAAAGACGCGGCCGGCCCCGCGAACACTCCCCTCGTATCCCTAGTGGTGCCGGCCTTCAACGAGGCGGCACTTCTCCAGAGGAATCTTGCCACACTCTGCGAATATATGGAGTCGCTTGATGGCAAATACGGCTGGGAGATCATTCTCGTCAATGATGGCAGCACTGATGAGACCGCCACCCTGGCGGATCGCTTTGCCAGGGGCAGGAAAAACGTCCGTGTGATACATCACCCAATCAATCTTGGCCTTGGCCAGGCATTGAGGTCTGGCTTTAGCTCCAGCCGGGGTGATTACGTAATCACCCTGGACGTAGATATGAGTTATTCGCCCGAGTACGTCGGGCGACTGCTGGCCAAGATCACGGAAACAAAAGCCAAGATCGTTGCTGCTTCACCTTACGCAGAAGGAGGCGAGCTGTCAGATGTCCCCTGGATGCGGCGCACCCTGAGCGTGTGGGCAAATCGTTTCCTTTCCCTCACCTCTAGGAGCAACCTTTCGACCCTCACAGGTATGGTCCGCGCATATGACGGAAGATTCGTGCGGAGCCTCGATCTGCGCTCTATGGGAATGGACATCAACCCGGAGACCATTTACAAGGCCATGCTATTGCGAGCCCGGGTAGAGGAGATCCCGGCCCACCTTGACTGGCGTCCCCAGAGGAAGGCGGCACGGCGGACCTCAAGCATGAAGGTCGCGCGACAGATTATGTCTGTCCTGCTATCCGGCTTCTTCTTCAGACCTTTCATGCTTTTCTTGCTACCAGGGTGCGCCCTCCTGCTGTTTTCCCTCTATACCAACACCTGGATGTTCATTCATTTCTTCAGGCAGTATAGGGTCTTGACCCAGTATTCCTGGTTTCTGGATCGGGCGTCCTTTGCAGTGGGCGCAGCCTATAGTCAGTTTCCGCACACCTTTATCGTCGGGCTAATGAGTGCCATGCTGGCGATCCAATTGATCAGCCTTGGAATCCTGGCCCTCCAGAGCAAACGGTATTTTGAGGAAATCTTTCACCTCGGGACAACGATCTATCGATCCACCCAAGAGGAAAAGGAGACCCCTCATGACTGCCATCCCCCTCTGTCAGGAAAAGTCGGTGACATTACCGTCTGACCAGGATGCTTCAGGCCGAACTCTAGGAGAGGAGGAGATCGCACTCCTAGCCGAAGCCATTCGCAGCGGAACCCTGACGAGCACCAAGGGGCGGTTTGTCAAGAGCCTGGAGGAACAATTCGCCAATGTTCTCGGGATCAAACACGTCTATGCCTGCGCCTCCGGGACGGCCGCACTTCACACGGCTATGGCCGCAATTGATCCGGAGCCGGGTGACGAGATCGTCACCTCTCCCATCACCGACATGGGTGCACTCACCCCCATCCTGTACCAGGGGGCGATTCCGGTATTTGCAGACGTTGATCCTCGCACCTATAACGTAACGGCGAAAACCATCGAGCCCTGCCTGAGCGACAGGACAAAGGGTATTATCGTCACCCATCTCTTCGGCAATTCCTGCGAGATGACCGACATCACGGCTCTGGCGCGCTCACGTAACATCCCAGTGATCGAGGACTGTGCGCAGGCTTTCCTGGCCACACACGACGGGCAGAATGTCGGCACGATCGGCACGATCGGCTGCTTTAGCCTGCAGCAGGGGAAGCACATCACGACGGGCGAGGGAGGACTCGTCACCACAAACGACGATAACCTCGCTCGCCGGATGTTTCTCTTCATCAACAAGGCCTGGGGATACGGCGATCCCAAGCCCGACCACTACTTCCTGGCCTTGAACTATCGCCTCAGCGAGCTACAGGGTGCTGTCGCAGTAGCGCAACTCTCGAAGCTCCCATTCTCGGTGAAGCAGCGAATCGACATGGCCGAGATCCTCACCGAGAAGCTTGCTCGCCTGCCCGGGATCGAGACCCCATACGTCCCCCCGAGAAACGTCCACGTGTACTGGAAGTATTGTCTTCGCGTGGACAGCCAGACCATCCCTGGTGGCGCAGTTGGCCTAGCTCGATCGTTAAAGGAGCGAGGGATTTCCTCGGCCCCCCGGTACATTCAGAAGCCGGCATTCATGTGCGAGGTCTTCCAGAAGCAACGGACCTTTGGCAACAGCAGGTTCCCCTTCACTCTGGCACGTCCTGAGGCAGTTGATTACGATCCCAGTCGGTTCCCTGGAACCTTCGAGGCCCTCGAAGGCGTGCTGGTGTTGCCATGGAACGAATGCTACACGGACGAGCATGTGGAATTCCTCTCCACAGAGATTCACAAAGCCGCCCTTCGATTAAAGGAAGGAGAGGTGAAATGACCGGCGACTTGTTGCGATTCGGAATCGTCGGCGCCGGAGCGATCGCCCCGTCCTACGTGCAGGCCCTTGCGGGAAGCTCGCGCGCGCGTCTCACTGCCGTAGCGGACATTCGCGCCGACGCGGCCCGGGTCCTGGCCCAGAAGGCGAGCTGCCAAGCCTTCAGCGCTTATCAGGTTATGGCAGAGAAGGCAGGACTCGACGCCGTTATCATCTGCACGCCGCCCGCGACCCATCCCGAGATCACCGCCTACTTCCTCGACCGCAAGATTCATGTCCTATGCGAGAAGCCGCTGTGCATCGACTCCGAGAGCGCCCGCCGCATGGTGGACCATGCGAAGAGAATGGGCGTGAAGCTGACCATGGGCGCGAAGTTCCGGTACGTTGAGGACGTGATCCGGGCCAAGAGCATCGTCTCCTCGGGGATCCTCGGCGAGATTATCCTGTTCGAGAACGCCTTCACCTCGCGGGTGGACATGTCAAAGCGCTGGAACTCGGATCCGAGGATCAGCGGCGGCGGTGTCCTGATCGACAACGGGTCGCATTCGGTGGACATCATGCGGTACTTTCTCGGCCCCCTGGCAGAGGTTCAGGTGGTCGAGGGCAAGCGCGTCCAAGTGTTGCCGGTTGAGGACACCGTCCGCATCTTTGTCCGCAGCACCAGCGGGGTCATGGGAAGCATTGATCTCTCCTGGAGCATCAACAAGGACCTGGACAGCTACGTAAACATATACGGCTCTCGCGGGACGATCTCGGTCGGCTGGAAGGAATCCAGGTTTCGGCAGTCCTCCAGCCCGGACTGGATCGTCTTTGGAAAGGGCTACAATAAGGTCCAGGCGTTTCGCAGCCAGATCGACAATTTCTGCAAGGCCATTCGGGGAGAGGAAGCCCTCTTGATCACCGCGGAAGATGCCCTTGCCTCTGTCGAGGTCATTGAAGCTGCCTATGCAGCCCTACGACAGCACCCCTGGATACCCGTGGGAGGCGGCAATGGCGATCCGCACAGAACGACCAAGGAAGCCGTTGCCGCAGGAAGGAGTTGACCATGGCCACGTTCATCCATCCCACTGCCATCGTCGAGAGGGATGTGCATATCGGTCCCGGCACCTCCATCTGGGACAATGTCCACATCCGCCATGGAAGCCACATCGGAGAGGAATGTATCGTAGGTGAAAAGACCTACATCGCCTACGACGTGATGATCGGCAATCGAGTCAAGATCAACGCCCACGTGTACATCTGCGCCGCCGTCACGATCGAAGACGGGGTCATGATCAGCGCCGGGACGATATTCACCAATGACCGCTTCCCCCGGGCCACCACCCCCGATCTCAAACACCTTCGCCCATCAGAGCCCGATGAAGAGACGCTCCCCACCCTGGTGAAGGAGGGTGCTACGATCGGCGCTGGCTCGGTCATCGGGTGTGACCTGTCCATCGGGCGATTCGCCATGGTCGGCATGGGCTCTCTGGTGACTAAGAGCGTCCCGGACTTCCATTTGGTCATCGGCCACCCCGCCAGATCGGTCGGCACCGTGTGCCGTTGCGGCCATGTTGTCCTGCGCTTCCCGCCCGGGGACAAGCCCAGTGCGTCCGAGGCCTCCTGCCCCCGCTGCGACCTGCGATACGTGGTCATAAATGGAAATGTGGTCGAGCTGGGCGCCGCTGTGCGCCTAGCGCATAGCGCATAGTGTCGGACGCTATGCCCTTTGCGCATTGCGCAGCCCTCTGTGCTCGCTGCCAGCTGCCAGCTGCTAGCTGCCAGCTGATCCAGGAGTAAACGGACTGAGCGAATGTCATCCAGGTCGATACGCTGGGGAATCATCGGCGGCGGCTTCCTCGGAATGACCCTCGCCCATCGCCTCGCCCAGCACGGCCATGACGTCACGCTTTTCGAGGGAGCCCCTTATCTGGGAGGCCTAGCCAGTGCCTGGAATCTTGGCGATGTCGTCTGGGATCGCCATTATCACGTTACCCTCTTGTCGGACACCTATCTCCGATCCCTCCTCGCCGAATTAGGCCTTGAGAGCGAGATGCAGTGGAAGGACACCCGCACGGGTTTCTATACCGACGGGATCCTGTATTCCATGTCCAACACCCTGGAGTTTCTTCGCTTTCCTCCGCTTAGGATGTGGGACAAGTTCCGCTTGGGCGCGACCATCCTCTATGCCTCAAGGGTGAAAGACTGGAAGAGACTCGAAGCCATTCCCGTGACGGACTGGCTGAGACGATGGTCCGGTGCCCTGACCCTAGAGAAGATCTGGCTTCCACTCCTCCGAGCCAAGCTTGGAGAGAACTACAAGAAAGCCTCCGCCGCCTTCATCTGGGCCATCATCGCCCGGATGTACGCCGCACGCCGCACGGGCCTCAAGAAGGAGATGTTTGGCTACGTCCCCGGCGGATACGCGCGTATCCTCGAACGCTTTGGGGAGGTGCTGGCTACCGAAGGTGTCCGGATCAATCTCCGCCATACCGCAAAGCGCGTTGAGTCCGTGAATGGCCGTCGAGTTGGGGTAGAGTTCGGGAATGGACACCCCGAAACCTTCGACCAAGTGGTCCTGACCGTCGCAGCGCCCATCGCCGCCCAACTGTGCTCGGAGCTTTCAAACGAGGAACAATCCAGGCTTCGCGGTATTCAGTACCAGGGAGTTATCTGCGCCTCCCTGTTACTGAAAAACCCCCTGGCGGGTTTTTATGTCACGAACATCACCGATGCCTGGGTTCCTTTTACCGCAGTTATCGAGATGTCGGCGTTAGTTGACCGCAAGCACTTCAACGGAAACGCCCTCATCTACCTCCCGAAATACGTCACTCCCGAGGATCCTGCTTTCCTGCTCTCAGACCAGGAGACACAAGACTCGTTCCTTACCGCCCTCGAGCGGATCTATCCACACTTTCGGCGGAACGATCTCTTGTCATTCCGTATCTCCCGCGTGAGGTATGTACTTGCAATCTCCACGATTAATTATTCACAGCGATTGCCTCCCATGACCACGACTATACCTGGCCTTTACATCGTCAACAACGCTCACATCGCGAACGGAACCCTCAATGTCAATGAGACCATCCAGCTTGCAGAAAAAGCCATTCCGCTACTTCTATCTTCGGCCAGCCGGCAGCTCAACAACCAGCTAGCAGCTGTCACAAAGCGCTAAGAGCAAAGCATCCGACCCTTTGCGCCATGCGCTATGCCCTTTGCGCTGCGTCCGAGGAACAACCGAACGACCGAACCATCGAACTGCCGAACGAAAGCCGGACGTGACCAAGCCCATCGCCAGCTTGTCGTTGGATCTTGACAACGAGTGGTCCTATCTGAAGACCCATGGGGATTCCCAGTGGAAGTCCTTCCCTTCCTACCTCGACATCGTGGTGCCCAGGGTCCTCGATTTCTTCAAGGAACGCAATCTGACAATCACATTCTTCATCGTTGGCCAGGATGCGGCAGTGGACAAGAATCGAGAGGCGCTCGCCGCCATTACGGCCGCAGGACATGAGGTTGGGAATCACTCGTTCCACCATGAGCCCTGGCTTCACCTGTATTCCAACGAGCAGATTGCGACGGACTTGGCCACCGCCGAGGCGCATATTGAGCGCGTCACTGGTCAGAGACCCCGGGGTTTCCGGGGTCCTGGCTTCAGCCTATCCAAGGCAACGGTCGAGACTCTAACCCGACGTGGGTATCTCTATGATGCCTCCACGCTCCCGACCCTCCTGGGTCCCCTGGCCCGCGCGTACTATTTTATGACCGCCAAGCTGACCCCGGAGGAGAGGCAGCAACGGAAGGCCCTCTTCGGTACCCTTAGGGACGGACTGCGGCCTCTTTACCCGTACCTCTGGCGGACGGAAGCGGGCGAGCTGGTCGAGATACCGGTCACGACCATGCCGGTATTCAAGGTGCCGTTTCACGCCAGTTATGTTCTGTACCTCAGCGCGATCTCTCAAGCTCTGGCCCTTGGCTACTTCCGGACTGCCCTCGGGCTATGCCGACTAACGGGGATCCAGCCATCATTGCTTCTTCATCCCCTAGATTTCCTCGGGGGCGATGACGTCATGACTCTTCCCTTCTTTCCCGGCATGAACATGCCCAGCGGCAAGAAAATGGCGATTGTAGCCAGCATGCTCGAAATGTTTTCCGCCCAATTCACGGTGCTCACGATGCAGCAGCACGCCCAGACGGTTGCTAGCCGGCGTAACCTTCGCAGGCGAGAAGCTAGCTTTTGTCAACCCGAGTACACTTCCCTGACCCCTATGAGAAACGATTTCCGGAGCTTCAAGCCGTGACTGATGAACTGGCTACAGCGGGATGGTCGGCGAACGCCCACGGGGCCGCCGCCACCGTGCGCGCCCTCACGCTAAGCCTCCGACCCCACCAATGGGCCAAGAACATCCTGATCTTTAGCGGGCTCATCTTCTCTCGCTCTCTGCTCCACTGGGAGGTTGTGTGGCTGAGCATTTCGGCTTTCGTAACTTTCTGTCTGGCGAGCAGCGCAGTGTATCTCTTGAACGACTTGCGGGATGTCGAGGCGGACAGGAGACATCCGACGAAGCGTCTCCGTCCCCTGGCTGCGGGCGAGCTGAGTCCCACCTTGGCAGGCATCACGATGGTTACCCTCTTTAGCGTGTCCGTCGTTGCTGCCCTCTCACTCGGGTGGCCATTCTCCGTGGTGCTCTATGGCTATCTAATCCTTAATGGCGCCTATTCCTTCGGCCTGAAGGAGGTCGTCATTCTGGATGTCATGATCGTGGCCACTGGCTTTGTCCTCCGCGCCGTGGCTGGAGCTGCGGTTATCGGAGTGCAGGCCTCCCCCTGGTTGATTCTGTGCACATTGATGCTGGCCCTCCTGGTCGTCTTTGGAAAGCGGCGTCATGAGCTGAGTCTCCTCGAGGCGGAAGCACGGAATCACCGGTCATGCCTGGAGGGATATTCCATCCAGTTCCTCGACCTGATGATAGGTATCGCCGGCGCTGCGGCAGTCGTAACCTATGCGCTTTACACCATGGCAGATGAAACCGTGGCACGCTTTGGAACACGCCACCTAGTAGTGACCACTCCCTGGGTAATCTATGGGGTCTTCCGCTATCTGTACCTGGTGTATCAGCGAATGGAGGGCGGCGATCCGGCGTACCTGTTTGTCACCGATCGGCCTACTCTGGTGAACGGACTTATGTGGGTCCTCGTCGTGTGCTTCATCCTGTACGCCCCACCCGGGTGGCAACCTTGGTGAGGGTGGACCCATCCCGCGGCCCCTCTTCATGCGCCATGATTCGGTGAGGGAGAAAACAATGGCGAAGCCTTCTCAGAAGCCGTTAGAATTCGATTGGATGAATCCCCTAAAGGCGATGGCTCTACTCGGCGTCTTGGCGAATCACTTTGTCGAATCCTTCGGTCCGGGCCCTTGGTTTACAAACCCTTCGAACAATTGGCCGGACTTCTCCACTCGCATCACGCGCTTAATCCCACCCGGAGACTCTATCCTGGTCAGGGGTATGACATTCCTGGGCTGGCTCGGGGACAGCGCCCCTGGGGTCTTCATTCTCTTAAGCGGACTCGGCCTTACCTGGGCCGCGCTACACCGCTCTCCAACCGAATTGCGACCCACCGTCTTTTACCGAAAGCGCCTCATCCGAATCCTCCCACTTTACGTCGGGATGCATTTTGTTGTTTTAGCCATGGCATTGCTTAAGAGGGGAGGCACCCTCAGCATTGCCAATACACAAACACTGCTAAGCATGTTCGGCCTCAGGTTTTCCGACTCCCTATTCTTTTACATCAACCCCTCTTGGTGGTTTGTCTGGCTTCTTCTGCAGCTGTACTTGATTTACCCATTTCTCTTTAGGTTCATGCAACGGCTCGGCCCGAAGCGATTTTTCATCTCCGCTCTCGCATTCACCCTTCTGTCCAGACTCTACGGTATCACGCTTTCGCAGAGCGTATATTTCTGGATGACCGGGATGTTCTTCGGCACCCGCCTTGCCGAATTCGCGGCCGGAATGGTGATTGCTTCTTTCCTCGCTCAAGGAGATAACGCAAGGCAGCTCGAGCTCAAGTCAGGTCGTGTGTTCGCCATATCGCTTTTGACCTATGCCTCCGGTCTGATGTGTTCCTTTACCTGGACCGGGAGCCTCGTGTCGAATTTGCTTGTAACGCTTGGGATGACGGGTCTTTTTTATGCCTGTTGGCGAGCAGTCATCCGACCGTTCGCTTCTGCACAGCGGATCATAGACTGGATGGGCGTCCAGTCGTACGGGGTGTACCTCTTGCACCAGGTTCCGCTTGTCGCTGCGGTAGGGGCAGTTGGTAGCTCTTCACGGGCGGGAGTCGCTGCAGCCATATTGGCGTTAGCCGCTTCCTTTCCCGCTTCATGGGCGATCGAAAAAGTGGTCAATCGGATCATGGCCGTAGTGAGCAACCCCGTGTCATCCAGGACGCTGGCTTTTCTTACCCTCGGACCAGCTCTGGGAGCAGCGATGCTGCTAAGTGGGGAGCGTATCCTCCCGCTCGAACCTCGCGCGGTCTCGTTGTTTCTCGCTATCTGCTTGCTTGGTCTGATCAACGCGGAAGCTCACGCATCAGCCCATACGAGCCAGCTCCTGCGGATGGCGCGCCTCGCGGCAATATCTTTCTTGACCCTCAAGCTATTCGTGTTTCCCCAAGGCAAAGGAACCTCGGTGGCCCTTCTGTTCGCAAGCGTGGTGGCGATTGCTGCCGTCGTCATCAACCGTGTAAGGGTTTCGAGGGGCATCGCGTTGGCTGCCGCTTTCGCAGTTTCGGTTTTTCTTTTTCTGTCAGCCGAGACCATGCTCAGAGTGATTGCTCCACTTGAGGCGGGGCGGTGGGGCGAATTCCCCGTCCTCAAACCCCATCCAACAAGAATCTATGGTCTAAAGCCAAACATTCAAATTCGCCTTCGGTATAACAACTACGACTACACCGTTCGGACCAATTCGCTCGGGTTGACCGGCCCGGAGATTAGCCCCGTCCGACCGACCGCCGATACGCTTCGCATTCTCACCCTTGGCGATGCCTTTACGATGCCTGAAGGGGTGGAGTATCCCCTGTCATATCCGTCCCTTCTCCAAGAATCCTTAAACCGAGACCTGGCCCCACGCCAAGTACAGGTCATCAACGGAGGTGTGACCGGCTATGGACCCGTGGAGGAAAGTCAACAACTTGCAGAGCTTGGCCCGCTATTCCGGCCCGACGTCGTGGTCTATCAGTTCTTCATCGAAGATCTCAGTCAGGTCGATGACACTGCTGCACGAAAACTTCAAGCGATCGGCTTCCAATCCTCGAATGATAATGACTACGTCATTGATTCGACCACACTTCAATTGGATGCCTACATAGAAAAGGGGAAATCACTTGCGAAAGAGCTTATGACGGGCCGACCAAGCGGGTACCGATACGACAAGGCTCTCCTTCGGTTCTACAGCGTCTCGGACAATTCAATATATAGTGACCCGCGCCTGCAACGACTTCAGGGACACATCGCAAGGATGCAACGTATCTCCAAGGACATAAGGGCAAACCTCGTCATAGTGTTTGTCCCAGGAGCCATCACCGTCTCTAAGCCCTCAGATCTTGCATACTTCCCTTGGGGGCAAAATCTATCCGATCCTACGAAGTACGACTTCCGGCGCCCCCAAAAGGCCTTGCAGAGGATCACAGAGCCTCTCGGTATTCCGGTACTAGATCTAACTCCATACCTTTCCAGCCACTCCGTTCAACCCGTGTATTTTCCAGAGTCATGGCATTGGAATGTGGAAGGCCACAAAGCAGCAGCAGAGGCCATTGCCAGATTCGTGAGAACATGCCTCGCCACCTCGAGACCCTTGCTTCCTCGCTTATGACATCAAGCCCCTGCCAACTCCACCTTCGAGACACCTGACTTCGATAGCTACCACTCACCGGCCATTACCACCCCGCACTTTGTCGGGCCGACAGCATAGGATCGTACGTGGTCAAAGATACATTTCGTCACTGGCGCGCGCTCTGTCATGCAAGCCTCCAGGCGGATACGCTCACCTCACGTAGCCAGAAAGCCTTGCTCGTCGCACTCCTCATCCTTTACCTCGGGATGCGACTGGTCACCATACAAGCGCCTTACCTGGATCGTCCGTTCTGGAAAGAGATTGATTACATTCAGATTTCCGTAAATTATTCGAAAAACGGATTCAATTTCTTCCGTCCCGAACTTACCTGGCCGGCTGAACCTCCTCGCATCACCGCGATGGAATTCCCTCTTGTACCCTACCTCGCAGCCATCCTGTATCGACTTTTTGGTTTCAACGTGTACACGGTGAGAGGCATCACGTTGTTCGCCTTCCTCCTGCTAAGTCTCTACACGTACCGGTTGTGCAAGAGAGAGATCAATCCCGTCGTCGGCCTGCTGGCTGCCCTTTCGTCCACCATCATTCCCCTCGGCACCTGGTACTCAAACATGCTCTTCTCGGACCCCCTAATGGTTGCCTGTGAGGTGATGGCAGTGTTTCACTTCGCCGATTGGGTGGACTGTCGCCGTCGTCGAGATCTCGCTATCTCCTTATCTGCATTTAGTCTTGCCGTTGCGTTGAAGGTGACACCTTTGTATCTCCTGTTGCCTTTTGCCTGGCTGCTTTACCGAAAGGACAAGCTCGACCACCACCAGTATAAGACCGCGCTTTTCGGCGTTACCCTCGCCCTAATCTTCCCAGCGTTATGGTATTCCTATGCCTATTACCTCAAGGTAACCTCTATCGATGTCTTCGGCATCATCGGTGGGCACAACAAATTTCAAACATTCACCATGTTATCTGATCCTGTCTGGTATAAGACAATGACTTACAGACTTGGCAGAGAAGTGCTGGGCGGAGAGATCGGGAGTTTTCTCGCGCTTCTCGGCTTCCTCTCAGTCTGGGTCCTAAGAAGACGTACAGTATTTTATCCTTACCTGGCGGGCATCCTTGTGTTCTTTGCCATTGTGGCGGAAGGCCAGATTGACGCACCATATCGCCAATTGAGCGCCGTACCCATCTTTTCCGTCTTCCTGGCTCTCGGTAGCGTATTTGCAGTTGCCGGACTTATTGCCTTCCTCCAACTCGTGATGCCTTCACGACTGTCATTGAACACAACTACGGCCGGTCTGCTTGTCGGTGCATCTCTCTTGATCTTGACAACGGCCGTTCAGAAGAATAGTCAATTACCGTTCAAGAAAGATCCTTCACGGCCAGGAGATCCTCCGTCGTGGGAGTGGGCAACCACAATCAAGCAATACGTCCATCCGCGCTCTAGACTGGTAACCATGGGTGAGTACAGCATCCACGTCGGAGGGAACGACCTGAGCCCGTTGATATACCACTACACGGGACTTCAAGGATGGTCTCTGCAAAAGGATGAGTGGAATCTGCAGCTAATCGAAGATCTCAGAAACAAAGGGGCGACCCTTCTTGCTGCCAGACACATCAGAAGGGAGCTTGGGTTCGGAGAGTTTCTGGCTGAGGTGAGTAAGCTCTACACAGTACTGTACAGAGATCGCGACAAGGTGTTAATTGACTTAGAGCAACCTCGAAGGCCACCCATCGGGGTCTCACCATCCCCTCCCCTACGCCCAATTTCCGTATCGCTGCCTGATGCGTAACGGGATCGAGGTAAGCTGAAAGTTGAACCGGCAAGCATGAGATCTCCCTCCGAGCCGATGCTCATCATTATCCCCCTCCTAGCCGCGGCCGCAATGGTGTTCCAGATTGCTGTTCACACCATCTATGCCCCACTCACGGTGGATGGCGGATGGACAGCGTATCCAGCGGTTGCCATGGCAAGGGGAGGCATGGCCACGGAGAATATCAAAACCCTGGATGAGCTTCAGTCCATTCGCGGGGTAAAAGTTCAGCATGGTTATGACGATCGCTCAATCCGACTGCTTCCCATAACACTGTGGTACAAATGGTTTGGGCATGGGCACCTCGCCACGAGGATCTATTCGATCCTCGAGTACCTATTGCTGGCCGGTGTAATGTACATATTTCTCCTGCGCCTTTCTCAGGATCGGAAGATCACCTTACTTGTTTGGAGTCTCTTTTTGACCGACACCTCACTTGTAGCCCTAACAGCCGATATCCGTCCTGACATGCTCATGGCTGTCTTAACAATCGCTGCATTCCTGCTCTTCCATGCTGCGCTTCAAAAGGGCAGCCACGGACTCTTTCTCGGCGGAATACTAACGACCTCTGTCCTGGCCCTGGTGTGGCCCTCGGCCGCCGTTCCCGTGGGGACACTCCTCACCTATGTACTCTCGGCGTTGGTCCTCGACCGAGGGACCCGCGTCCGGTGGCAACCACGGTCCTATGTGTTCCTCCTCGCCATCCCACCGGCGTGGTTTTTCCTCCGGAATTGGGTGAATGATCTCCTTTTTGGCCATTTCCCTGCATACGATCAAACCTGGGATCCGGAGATTCTCATGCTGTGGTCTAAAGGGATGACGTTTATCCTTCAAAAGGAGATTACCCGATGGAAGGATTACTTTATCCCTAACAATATCGTCTTACTCATTGGCTTCGTGCTTACTCTCTCGATATCTGCCTGGTGCATCCTAAAGAGGAAAACGGGGACAAAGGAACTGCGCGACCTCTGCGTGGCGCTCATTGCTGGAGCTGTGGTGTTGGCGGTTTTCGACAAGGACGATGCAACCTTCCATCTCATGCCGGCAATTCCCATTATGTTCGCCATTCTCTCCCAGGTAATTACTGCACATAGTGGGTGGCATTTCATCATGATGAGATCCCTCGGAATTCTCGTCGTAGCCTCTTCACTGGTCGGCTTAGGATCGGGCATGAAGATGTGGACTCTCTCGGAGGCGGCTGGCTACCGGAATTCAGTCGTGGAGCAGCGTCTCTCGGCTCTCTTTCCGAGCCGGAGTGAAGATATCCTTGTCGTTGGATCGGCCGCATTGTTTCCGTACTTCTCAAACGGTCACAACGTGACCATGGTTGACGACAGGCTCGGCAAGCGCCTGGGCCAGTTTGCAGATGGCACGTTGGCGAGGCTGAAATTCCTAATGCTGGACCGTGAATACGTTGAGTACGGGTATGAAGCGAAATTCAGGGCAAGATGGCCAATGGTACGGTTATCCACGATCGAGGAGATCGGAAACGTTTCGATCCCGTATGGCTACCTTCGAATCGTGAAGGTTAACCAGGAGCTTTTGGACGCCAGAACTCCGGGGGGAAGATCACCCGTGGGTGCTTCCCAGCGCGATCGAAACGCCGTGACACCCCAGTAAGCCTTTCCCCTTCAAGGATACTCCTCGAAACTCCAGCCTGCCCATCCGGGCAAGCAGCATCTAGACTTCCCACATGGAGTAAGATCTGGAATCGCCGGCAGTGACCACACTGAAACAAGACGCAGTCATCATCCAGCCAAGTAGGGGTCTCTTTCACCTCGACTTGGGTGCTGTGTGCCATTATCGGGAGCTGCTCTACTTCCTGGTCTGGCGAGATATAAAGGTCCGCTACAAGCAAACGGTAATCGGGGGGGCGTGGGCCATCCTGCAACCGCTCATGACCATGCTGATCTTCGCGGTGATTTTTGGCAGGTTCGCCAAAATCCCCTCAGATGGTCTGCCCTATCCCATCTTCGCCTACGCCGGTCTGCTGCCTTGGACGTATTTCTCCCAAGCCATTGGGCGAAGTGTCGCAGGGCTTGTGAGCGACGCCAGTATGATCCGAAAGGTCTATTTTCCTCGGCTGATCATCCCATTGGCATTGACGGCGGCCCCCGTCCTGGATTTTGTCTTGTCCTTTCTGGTCCTACTTGGGATGATGGCCTGGTTCGGAATCACCCCCACACGGGGTGCCCTGGCTCTGCCTCTCTTTCTCCTCCTCGCCTTCCTCACTGCTCTCTCCGCCAGCCTCTGGCTCTCAGCCCTCAATGTGAGATATCGGGATGTGGGCCATACGATTCCCTTCTTGACGCAGATCTGGATGTACGCCTCCCCGGTGGCCTATCCGACTAGCCTGGTTCCGGAGCAGTGGCGATTGCTCTACAGTCTGAATCCCATGGCCGGCGTGATCGAGGGTTTTCGCTGGGCGCTCCTCGGCAACAAGAGTCCGGACATCCTGGCAATGGCCGTGAGCGCAGCGGTTGTGCTGGTGTTACTCGCGGGTGGAATTCTTTACTTCAAGCGGATGGAACGGACGTTCGCGGACGTGATCTGATGAACGGTGACCGATGACAGTAGACCGCAGACCGATGACCGTCGACGGAGAGGAATCGGGCGCCGGAACTTAAGAAGGGCGAGGACCATGTACAAGTTCGATCGGCTGGAAGTATATCAACTGGCTCTGTCCTATGTGGATCTGATGTATGCCCTAGCCAGAGTGCTGCCACGGGCGGAGGAGCGCAATCTTCACCCCCAACTTATTCGAGCCTGCAACCTCCATCGTTCTCAATATCGCCGAAGGGTCGACCAGTCAAAGTGACACTGAGCAGAGACGCTTTCTTGGGATGGCCCTTCGATCGCTCATGGAATCAGTAGCTTGTCAGCATCTGATCCAACGCCGCGCATATGCGAGCAAAGAAGAAATTGGCAAAGGCTACGACTTTAGCCAGGTACTCTTTGGGAAACTTCAGGCGATGCGCCGAAGCCTGAAGGCAAGCCATTGATGCGTCTCCTGTCTCCGGTCCCCGGTCTTCGGTCCTCCGTCCGCGATCTCCGGTCTTCGGTCATCGGTCCCCGGTCATAGATCATGAGTGACCTCGCCATTCGCGTCGAAAATCTCTCAAAGCAATATGAAATTGGGGCTGCGACAAGTCGGCACGATACCCTTCGGGATCACCTCATGGCCGGCATCAAGGGGCTGTTCCGGCTCAACGGTCAGCGGTCTTCCGTCATCGCTCATTCCGACACGATCTGGGCCTTGAAGGGCGTCTCCTTCGACGTCAGGCATGGGGAGATACTCGGCATCATCGGCCCAAACGGGGCCGGCAAGAGCACCCTCTTGAAGATCCTGTCCCGCATCACCGAACCGACTGCCGGGCGGGCCAGGTTGTACGGGCGCATTGGCTCGCTGCTGGAGGTGGGGACCGGCTTTCACCCTGAACTCACCGGACGGGAGAACATCTACCTCAACGGTGCAATCCTTGGCATGCGGAAGGCCGAGATCGACCGGAAGTTCGAGGAGATCGTAGCCTTTGCAGAAATCGAGGCGTTCATGCACACCCCGGTGAAGCACTATTCCAGCGGCATGTACGTTCGCCTGGCCTTCTCTGTCGCCGCCCACCTCGAGCCGGAGATCCTCCTCCTGGACGAGGTGCTAACAGTGGGAGACTTGCGATTCCAGAGGAAATGCATGGAGCATGCGAAGCGCCTTCGCGAACGCAACGCCACAGTGCTTCTTGTTTCGCATAACATGTTCGCCATCAAGGCCATGTGCAACCGGGTGATATACTTGTCTCGCGGCGAGATATGTCTCGATGGACAGGCAGAGGACGCCATCCATCTGTATGAAAAGGATAGCCGATTAGAACCCGCGCCATGGGCACAGGGGATAATCGGCAGGGAACCATCTCTCCGTCCTATACATATTACGGACATAGAGCTCCTGGCCGAAGACGGCAAACCACGCACCGTGTTCGCCTATGGAGAGAGGATGCGGGTTCGCATCCAATTTGAAGCCTCCCAGCCTGTCGAGAACCCGAATTTCAACGTGAGCGTCATGCGGTCCGATAACGTGGCATGCTGCAACTATAACACGACCATGGATGGTTTCCCTGTTCCCTCTCTATCCGGCAAGGGTGTCATCGAGTTGCTGACGCCGCCCATCCGGTTGGTTTCAGAACTCTACACTATCCATGTAATGGTTTGGGATACGCAGTTTCACCGCCTCTACAACGCCCAGATTGGCACCACATTTCATGTGCAGCATCAGGTCTTGAGTACCCACTTCGGCGTATTCCACGAATCCGCTGAATGGTCGTGGGGAAGCGGTCAGGTCGAGCCGACTATAGCACCCATGGAAGCGTGAGGTGAGAAGTCATGATTGGCCTTTGGTCACGGGTATCGCTCCAGGGGGAGAATTCGTCGTAACCTTCAGGCCGCACGTCAGAAGCATTGCTGCGAGACGTTCGGGAAGTCATGCCCAGTGCGTGAACCTCGCACGCTGAATACCGATCGCTAGGGAGGTGATGGGAATGCCAATCGCCGAGGATGTCAAGTTGGGCCAGGGGGTGAAAATTCATCACCCGGACTTGGTCAACCTGTACGGCTGCTCCGTGGGAGATGAGACCCGAATTGGCGCCTTCGTGGAGATTCAGAAGAACGCCACAGTCGGCGCTCGCTGCAAGGTCTCGTCGCACACATTTGTATGTGAAGGCGTGACTATCGAGGACGAGGCATTCATTGGCCACGGCGTGATGTTCATCAATGATCGGCATCCAAGGGCTACCGCTGATGGTCGCCCCCAGACAGAAGAAGATTGGACGGTTGTGCCAACATTGGTCAGGAGGGGGGCGTCCTTGGGATCCGGAGCCGTGATCCTGTGCGGGGTCACCATCGGGGAGAAAGCCATGGTCGGCGCCGGCGCCGTCGTTACCCGCAACGTGCCTGACCACGGAATCGTCGTCGGAGTCCCGGCGCGCCTCGTCGGTGATGTCCGCACACGGGAGGAGAAGTCATGATCGGCATCGGTGTCGTGGGATACGGGTACTGGGGGCCCAACTTGGTCCGCAACTTCGCGGAGGTACCGGACGCTCAGGTTATCGCGGTAAGCGATCTTCGACCAGACCGACTTGCACTGGTGCGAAAGCGATATCCGTCGGTTGAGACGAGCACCGAGTATCGCGACCTCCTTGCAAACCGTCGCGTTGATGCCATCGCCATTGCCACCCCGGTTTCCACCCATTTCGAATTGGGGATGCAGGCGTTGCGCGCGGGGAAGCACGTCTTGATAGAAAAGCCTCTGGCGGCAACCACCACAGAGGCTTCCGAACTCATCGATGAGGCTGCTCGGCGACGCCTCGTCTTGATGGTGGATCACACCTTCGTCTACACCAGTGCGGTCCGCAAGATTCAGGAGCTGGTGGCGAGCAACGCGTTGGGTCAGATTTACTATTACGATTCTGTCCGGGTCAACCTTGGACTCTTTCAACATGACATCAACGTAATCTGGGATCTCGCCGTTCATGATCTCTCAATCATGGACTATGTGTTGCCGGCACGCCCATGTGCCGTGTCGGCAACCGGCATGAATCATTTATTGGGAAAGCCTGAGAACATCGCTTACCTCACGTTATATTTTGACGGACACTTGATTGCGCACATCCACGTGAACTGGCTGGCGCCGGTCAAGGTTCGTCGCACTCTGATCGGTGGCAGCCGACGCATGATCGTGTACGATGACCTTGAACCGAGTGAAAAGATTCGGGTCTACGACAAGGGGATCACCGTAAACAACGGCGGAGAGAGCACCTACCAGATGCTTGTCAGCTACCGCACCGGGGACATGTGGTCGCCACATCTCGACATGACCGAGGCCCTGCATAGGGAGGCTGCCCATTTTATCAGGTGCGTACAGGATCGAGAGCCTGTCATAACGGACGGCGAGGCTGGCCTGCGCGTCGTGGAGATCCTCGAGGCCGCCAGCCAGTCTATTGCCGAAAAGGGTCGCCCGATTGAACTCGCAGCGCGGAGGGTCGTGGCGTGATCCCATTCGTGGACCTTAAGGCCCAATACCACAGTATCAAGGGCGAGATTGACGCCGCCATTGCCAGGGTGTTGGAGAGCACAGAGTTCGTGCTCGGAAGAGAGGTGGCGGCCTTCGAGGAAGAATTCGCCGCCTTTTCAGGTGCCCGCTATGGGATCGCGGTTAATTCGGGAACGAGTGCTCTCCACCTGGCCTTACTCGCTGCGGGCGTGGGCCCCGGAGACGAGGTGATCACCGTTCCTTTCACCTTCGTCGCAACGGTGGCTGCCATAATTTACACTGGTGCCCGACCGGTTTTCATTGATATTGAACCACGTTCGTTCACCATGGACGTGGACCAGATTGAGCACGCCATCACGCCCCACACCAAGGCGATCTTGCCGGTGCACCTCTACGGCCAGCCGGCCGACATGGATCCCATCCTGTCCATCGCCCGCCACCATGGTCTGACCGTGATCGAGGATGCTGCCCAGGCCCATGGTGCCGAATACAAAGGCCGTCGGGTTGGAAGTATCGGCGACCTGGGTTGCTTCAGCTTCTATCCTGGCAAGAATCTGGGCGCCTACGGCGAAGGGGGCATGGTGGTGACAAACAATCCCGAATTCGCCCGGACCATCCGCATGCTGCGCGACTGGGGTCAAGAGCGGAAGTATCACCATATCTTGAAGGGTTACAACTATCGGATGGAAGGGATGCAGGGAGCCATCTTACGGGTCAAGCTACGCCACCTGGAAGCCTGGACCGAAGCTCGCCGGGCGTACGCGGCCCTATACGACCAATTCCTCGCTGCACTTGGCGTCCAGACCCCGAGCGTTATGCCTTATAGCCGTCACGTTTATCACATCTATGCAATCCGCATCCCTCAGCGCGATACTCTCCAACGGGCACTCCACGAGCAGGGGATTCAGACAGGGATCCATTACCCAATCCCGGTGCATTTGCAGAAGGGCTACGCCGAGTTGGGCTATAGCCCGGGGCATTTCCCCTGCTCCGAAGAAGTGGCCGAAGAGGTCCTCTCCTTGCCGATGTACCCGGAACTGAACGAAAGAGATCTGCGATATGTCGTCGAGCATATTGCTGACGTTCAGGTTCTCAAAGGTGCGCGGGTGGACGCCGTAGGGTAGGGATGACCTGGCGAAGGTCCTGAGGCCTTCGCCGATGACCAGAACGCAAAGGGCTCGGTGCAAAGGTGGGAATCCGACCCACAAGTTCTTCTCAGCCCTTCGCAGCCTTAGCTTGGTGCTACTGAAACGATGAGGCCCCAAACAAGTCTGGTCCGTGCGAGCGCGTTCTCCGATTGTCTCTTTGCAGGACTGTAAGGCTGTGCGTCAGCTCAGTCGAAAACCATGAACTCGCTTCCCCATCATTGCTTATTTAACGGTTATTCCATTCCCCATTCCAGGGCAGTGTAAGGTCTTGTTTGCACTTTTCATAGCCCGATTCCACTCCAACATCGTGGCTGGTGTATGCTATACAAGAAAAGGCTGTGATAAAGCAAGAGGTTATCGACAGCCGGAACCCTACCCGCGCTCCGGAACGATAATGGAACAAGTATTGCCGGTATTCAATACGTACAACACCCTTATATCCAAGGAGCCTAGCTGTGTACATGGTCATCCTGTGCCTGAACCGGCCGCACCGAACAAGATGGAAAGTGCGACGGGAGCCTGCCTTCGATCCTGTCCAGAACGGGGCCGGAAGGCCCGACTCCATCACACATTACGAATAGGAGAAACACCCTCCTAGATTCTCAGGATGCGACGCGTAGGCGGATACTTCGCTAGTTCTGAGCGACCGTCCGCTCTGAGGCCTCCTTTGAACGGCCTATTTTGGGAGACAGCTTCCCGACAGGGTCAAGCTTAAGGTGAGAACATTATTCATCGGCGGCACAAGACGCGGTTATCTGAGCCTTAGCGCCTTACTGGATTATTGCGCGCACGTGGTCGGTATCATCAGCTTGGAGCAGGATCCACATGAGAGCGACCGCTATGAGGAGAGAATCCGTACTTTGGCGAAGACTCGAGGGATTCCCCTTTACCAGACAAGGTGGATGAAAGACCGCGATTACGCTGAGGTGATCTCCCAAGACATCAAACCTGATATCTGCTTCGTTGTTGGTTGTCGAATTCTCATTCCGAAATCCATCTACGCACTCCCGCCTCTGGGATGCCTTGCGATTCATGACTCGTTGCTCCCGGAGTACCGAGGTTTCGCGCCATCAAATTGGTCGATTGTGAATGGCGAAGTACAGACAGGCGTCACGCTTTTTTACTTGAGTGACCTGATGGACGGCGGGGATATCGTTGAACAACGGCGGATTCCCATAGGACCTGATGATACGGCTCCCGTACTCTATGAGCGGGTTTGCCAGGCGACAATTGAGCTTCTCCTGCAGGTCTACCCGCTGCTCGAACGGGGTGAGGCCCCCCGCACCAAGCAGAGCTACGAAGCGGGAAGCTTTACGTGCAGTCGTACCCCAGCAGACGGTTGGATAGAGTGGAATCAAGCAACGCGTCTTATATACAACCAGATCCGTGCCTTGACACATCCCTATCCCGGTGCATTTACCGTCTATCAGGGAAGGCGCTTATGGATCTGGAAGGCAAAGCCTGTTGAGAATCCATTACGCTACGTGGGTCGCATACCAGGACGCGTGATCGGCGTATCTTCCGCGGAGGGCTATGTAGACGTGCTGACAGGCGACGGCGTGCTGAGAATTCTCGAGGTGCAACGATCCGGTGAAGAGAAGGTCGCCGCTGCCAGCGTAATCAAGTCCGTTCGGAGTACCCTGGGTGTGCGGATGTCGGATTTGCTGGAGCGAATAGAACAACTCGAAGGCCGACTCTCCGAACTCACTAAAACACAGTCATGAAGCGCATATTCATTGGATGTCTCTGTGCCTTCCTTCTCCCTCTCTTGGTTTCATATGCCGTGGCGGCGGATCCCAACCAGGGACCCGGAGGACCGATTCTGGTCGTTACCTCGTCCTCAAGCCCATTCACTCGATACTACGCAGAGATCCTCCGCGCTGAAGGCCTCAACGCCTTCGCTGTTGCCGACATCTCTTCGGTCACGGCAACGACGCTCACTGCCTACGACCTTGTCATCCTGGGCCAGATGTCCCTCACCTCCTCACAGGTCACGATGTTCAGCAATTGGGTCAATGCCGGGGGCAACTTGATCGCGATGCGCCCCGACAAGAAGCTTGCCGGGCTACTCGGACTGAGCGACGCATCCGCGACGCTCTCGGATGCGTACCTGCTTGTGGACACTGGTTCGGGACCCGGGGTTGGGATTGTGAACGAAACGATCCAGTTCCACGGTACCGCCGACCGCTACACGTTGAACGGAGCCTCGAGCCTGGCCACGCTCTACTCGAATGCCACAACGCCCACCCTAAACCCAGCCGTGACGCTGCGCAATGTTGGTGCAAACGGCGGCAAGGCCGCTGCCTTCACCTATGACTTGGCTCGCTCGATCGTCTACACTCGCCAGGGGAATCCCGCCTGGGCCGGGCAGGAGCGGGATGGTTATTCGCCAATCCGCTCCGACGACCTTTTCTTCGGCAATGCAAGCTTCAACCCGCAGCCTGACTGGATCGACCTCGACAAGGTTGCCATTCCGCAGGCGGACGAGCACCAGCGCTTCCTTGCGAACCTCATTCTCCATATGAACGCGAACAAGAAGCCCCTGCCACGCTTCTGGTATTTTCCGCGTGGTAAGAAGGCCGTGGTGGTCATGACCGGCGATGATCATGGCGACGGGGGGACCCCCGGCCGCTTCGACACTCACGAAGCCAGTAGTCCACCGGGCTGTTCCGTGGCGGACTGGGAGTGCATCCGCAGCACCTCGTACATCTATCCCAGCACACCCCTAACGGAAGGGGAGGCAGCCGCCTACACTGCTGCGGGCTTCGAGGTTGGAATTCACGTCGATACGGACTGCGCCGACTGGACCGCCTCCTCGCTTGAGTCATTCTACGCCAGCCAGCTCGCATCGTGGGCATCGCAGTATCCCAGCCTGCCTTCGCCTTCGACCCACAGGACCCACTGCGTCGTCTGGAGCAACTACGCGACTCAACCCCAGGTCGAGTTCAACCATGGAATGCGCCTTGACACCAACTATTACTACTGGCCACCTGAATGGGTCCAGAACCGGCCTGGCTTTTTCACCGGCTCTGGAATGCCCATGCGCTTTACGACGTCGAACGGCACGCTCATTGATGTGTATCAGGCCACCACGCAGATGACCGACGAATCCGGGCAGTCGTACCCTTTTACCATCGATACGCTCCTAGACCGAGCCATCGGCCCCGAGGGTTATTACGGCGCCTTTACCGCCAACATGCACACGGACTTCGCCGATTCGAGCGACTCCGACGCGATTGTCGCGTCGGCGTTGGCTCGGGGCGTACCGGTTGTTTCGGCCCGCCAGATGCTGGAGTGGCTCGACGGTCGCAATAGTTCCTCATTCGGCTCGCTGGCCTGGAGCGGAAACATTCTCAGCTTCACGATTGCAGTCGGCGCGGGCGCGGGGGGGCTGCAGGCGATGGTTCCCACGACCGCCTCCGCCGGGGCTCTCACCGGCATCACCCGGGATGGCGTTTCCATCGGGTACACGACACAGACAATCAAAGGGGTCGCGTACGCATTCTTCCCGGCCACGGCTGGAGGGTACCAGGCGACCTATGGTTCCGACACCACCCCCCCCGGCATCTCGGCCGTTGCCGCCACCCCAGGGAGCGGCGGCACCACCGCCACCATCACCTGGACCACGACCGAGGCGGCCACCTCCCGGGTGGATTATGGCACCGCCCCCGCCTCGCTGACGCTCAGCGCGACAAACGCGGCACTGGTCACGGCCCATAGCCTGCTGCTGACGGGCCTCGCGCCGAACACCACCTACTACTACCGCGTCACCTCGGCCGACGCCGCGGCCAACGCGGCGACCTCGCCAACCACGGGGAACCCCCCGGCCAGTTTCACGACGCCGAGCCCGCCCACGAGCTTCACCGACACCACGGTTACCCACTTCAGCGCGGGCACGCCCGATGCCAACACCTTCATCGCCCAGATGGCCGACGGCGAGGTGCTCCTGCGGGCCACCGTG
>Ga0073934_10003929_pt1 | contig 25838 bp, 19 predicted proteins | sample LarsenN4metaG_FD_76834 | JGI IMG/M metagenome (GOLD analysis project Ga0073934, IMG submission 76834) | Hot spring sediment bacterial and archeal communities from British Columbia, Canada, to study Microbial Dark Matter (Phase II) - Larsen... ... | reverse complement strand
GAGCAAACAGAGAAAGCAATGATTGGGAAATTCTCTTTAGCTTTTTAATCTCTGTTTACTCTGTTTTCTCCGTGTTAAAAAATCTTTGCTTTTTTTGCACACATTTTACTTGTTAGAGACTAAGTTCCGGTCAACCGGCAAGAGCTTTCGAGCCGGCCACATTCAGCAGCTCGCGCTGCGTTTCCGTTTCTGAATCATATCGAAACAAACGTTCATCATAATCCGAAAAAGATAGGTGCTGAATTTCGCGCCGAATTGAAATTGCCCAATACAGCGATACAGCTTGAGAAAAGCCGTCTGCACCGCGTCTTCGGCATTTTGCTGTTGGCCGAGCATACGCCGCCCCAAACCGAGCAGAGCGTGCTCAAAATGCCGGTAAAGAATTTCGTAAGCGCGCAGATCGCCCTGCTGGCAGCGGCGAATAATCTCGCGCTCGTTTTCCAGTTCGCGAAGCAGTGGCTCTCCCGATATTGGGCGAAGTCCGGCTGGTGCTCGAAATTACACAAGTCGGCTTGGTGAATCTTTACCGATCTGATGAGATCGGTGTGGTATTTTGGCTCGGCATCATCTTGGTAGCGGTGTTGGTGTTTGCCGCGTTGCGTGTAATGATACCAATAGAGAAGCACTTAAAAAGGCTTGGAGAATTATAATGGCAACTTTTGCTCTTATTATCGTGCTCGTCTTGTTTTGCATTGTTATTTTATATGGTTCTCTGAAAGTAGGTAATTATCATTCAGAGGACAGAAAATAACAAGGGGGAAATGGCCACGAAGGATTTGGCACAACTCAAACTTCGAGAAGCCGAACCACAGTCAATGATTTTTTATTCTTATCTCGCCACAATCAACCGCTTCGCCATCGTCACGCGGCCATTCGTCAATTTGTAAACATAAATTCCGCTCGGCAAACGAGAGTTTCTCTCATCGTCGCCGTTCCACGAAATGACATGTCGGCCGGGCTGAACCTCGCCGGCAAAAAGCGTTTGAATTTTCTGGCCGGACAAGTTATACACGTCGAGTGAAACCCATCCGGCGTTTTCAACTTCGAAAGCGATTTGCGTGGCGCGATTGCCGTATGAAATCGGATTCGGATAATTTTGCTCCAACGAAAAATGTTCCGGCTTGAAATCGTTTTTCGGCGTCCCGGGTTCGATCTCGCGGCGGTTCGCGTGCGTCCAATCCGTCCATCCCACATTCTTCCCCGGCGTCGCCGGAACCGGCGCCGGAAAGTTGGTGCGATAATAATAATTGATGAGATGCGGCTGCCAACCATCATCGCCGCTTGCCGCAAACTTGGCTTGCTGATGCAGCCATTCGTAAGCCCGCAGCAAGGCCTTGTCCTGCCAATTCCACACCTCGTAGCCGAGACGCGACAAGATAACCGCCTGCACCAGCGCGCCCTGCAACGCTTCGAACACATAATTTTCCTGGGGCGGCGGCCATTTGAAACGGCCGGCGCGGCGCTGATCGTCCGGCAGCACGCCATCGATAAGATAGCCGTTCTTCGTCGCGCCTTTGGGATTGATCGCCACCGGCTTGTTCGGATCGGCTTGCCAGTGCAGATCGCCAAATTTGAATCCGGCATACGCCCCGCGATCACCAAGCCAGCCTTTGAAAACCTGCGCGCAGCGGGCGATCTCGGCTTGATCACCAAGATAAACCGCCGCGGCGAGGCGGCTGGCGCCGGCATGCGTTCCCCAATTGTTCGGCCTCTCTTCATGCGTCGAGCGCAGCGTTCTGCCGTCAAGAGTTTCTGACAGCGTTTGGCGTAGCCAGGCGCGGAAAAGTTGATCTTCGCCGGGCGGCAAACCGACGAGATCAGCCGCGATGACGTAAGCGGCCAGCTCTCTTCCCAGCGCGAGCGTGCGTCCGCCTTTTTCAGTTCCCATCGCCGCCAAGCAGGCGTTGATCACTTCGACACGGTAGCGTTCGTTTTTCGTGCGCGCGTAAACCAACGCCTTCGCCATGATTTGAACATTCACGTCGTCGTCCTGATTCGACAGATTCGGCTTGCCCGCGGGCTTATCCGCTTCGGCTTTCAATTTATTCCACGCCGGACCTGACGTCGGCAACGCCGAAATTTCAGCCGCGCTGATCCAGAGGCCGACGCCCTGGCGCCCGTGCGTTTGCGTTGCCATGACAAAGATCACGGTTGCAGCCAAGCTCAATCTGTAACACTGGCGTTTCATGTCATCACCCTTTCACGGATTTCCAGAAAGGCAAAGACAATTCTTGTGCCAACTATCGCTTTAGTTAAAATAAAATTCTGAAAGCTTAAGGCAAAACAATTTCGGGCAAAACGATTCAATGGTTTTGCCCATAATCGTTTTGCCTAATTTTTTTCTGTGTTACGCCAAAGACATTGGAGGTGTTTTACGGAGAGCGGATTACATCATGGTAAGATGCCGTATCAATTTTGAATCAAGCTTCCCATCCCATTCACTTCGCGCGCGATTTTTAAGTAGACCTGCTTGATGATCTTTTCATACTGCCGTTTTTTCTTCCAGATTTTCCAATTCCACAAGCTGGCTTTGTACAAGCCGGTCCAATGCACCCAGCCGATTTGGTTGACGTGATCCGCGGGCACTGGGAAATCATGCTGCCGGATGACTTTTGCCGCGCCGCTTTTCGCGAGCAAACGTTCCTCCCATTTCTGCGATTTCACCGAGACCAAACCGTCGTTGTCGCCTTCATGATCATAAACGATTTGCCAGGTTTTTTGAAAAGGCAAAAAAGGCAGCGTGCGCTTTTGTGAGCTGGCATAAACTTGATAAACCACCGGATTGGCGGCCTCGGCGTCGCGGGCACAATCGTTGAAAGCGCGGCAAGCATCGGTGGTCAAACTTTTGAAACCTTCCAGATTAATCACTTTGCCCAGCGTCGTGATAATCTTGTTCAGGCGGCCGCTTTCCATAAATTCATCCGCCACGCTCGCGCCCAAATGCGGCGTGCCAATCGTCGTCAACGAAGCGACTTGGTCCGCCATGTTGTGATTCACGATCATGTGCCGCGCATCCAGGCCGCCCATGCTGTGGGCGATGATGTGCACTTTTTCATGGCCGGTGTCGTGAAAAATTTTTTGAATCGCCGTCGCGAGTTCTTGCGCGCGCGTCTCGACATCGGCGGCAAAGCTCACGCTGGTGTGATAGACTTCAAAACCGTGTTGTTTTAAAAAACTGGCAATGCCTTTGAAGTAATGAAATTTATCGTAAACGCGGCTGAAATCATACCATCGCAGCTTGCGGACGATGAAGTCGATGAGATAATCCGGGCGGGTAATGCCGTGCGCGAGGATGATTGGATAATTTCGGCGATTTGACATTTTCATTTGCCAAAGAAAAAGAAAATCACGCTCGAAACAAACAGCCCGATCCACAGAATCGGATTGGCGCCATAAACAAAAGCAATGACGCCGCCAATAATACACGAGCCGGCCATCAACGCGCTTCTGAGGCCGCTGAGCGGATTTTCCGGCGCCGGGGCATTGAACACGTGCTGCAGGTACCGCGCGCTTTCGGAAATGAACTCCGGCAAGCGCACGATCACGTCGATCAATTCCGGCACGCCGCGCATGAATTGCTTGAATAAAAGCTGGGGATTGTAATGCTCCGCGAAAATGGCGCTGATATGCTTGCGGGAAAGCGCGGGAATATCCAAATTCGGATTCAGCATCAGCCCGACGCCTTCAAACGTCACCAGCGCCTTGATCATCAGCGTCATTTCGACCGGAAAAAAAACGCGATATTTTCCGCCCAGGGCGATGGACTGCAAGATGAGCTGCGCCAAACTCACGCTGCCATCGGCGGCAGCGGCGCGCAACAGATAGCGGCGAAATAAATCGGAAGCCGCGCGCTTGAAGCTCACCGGATCGCCGCGTCTGCCGATTCGCGCCATCGCCATCAAATATTGCACCGAGCTGTCGATGTCGCCGCTGACCAGCGCATGAAAGTAATACAGCATCGTGAACTTGAGCTTCTCGTCAAATCGTCCCACCATGCCGACGTCGATGAAGCCGACTTGCGGCCCCGGCAGCACGATCAAATTTCCGGCGTGCAGATCGGCGTGAAAAAAACCGTCGGCATACAACATTTTGATGATCGCGCCGCTTCCGAGATCGATGATTTTTTGCAAGTCGTCGGGGCTAAACTCGAGAACCCGGGGATCACTGGGCTTCAAGCCGTCGAAATATTCCATGCACAAAACGTCTTGCGAGCTTAAGTGGCGATAAATCCGCGGGAAAATCACGTCGGGCTGATTGGCGAAATTGGCCGCAAAAATTTCGGCGTGATCGGCCTCGTAGGTGAGATCGACTTCCTTCTCCGTGTAGACGCAAAACTCGTTGATGATCATCTGCGGCTGATAACGCGGGATCAGCCACTCCAAAATCACCGCCGAGATTTGCAGCAGCTTGATATCGGAGAGAATCGCCTCGCGAATGCCAGGCTTGATGACTTTGATGACGATCTTCTCCCCGGCTTTCGTCGTCGCCAAATGCGTTTGCGCAATCGAAGCCGTGCCGATGGGCGCTTTTTGAATGTCAAAAAACAGCTCGTCGAGGCGGGCGCGCAGGCTCTTTTCGATAATACGTTGAATCCATTCAAACGGCACTTCCGGCAGGCGATCCAGCAGGCGCTTCAGCTCGTCAGTGATTTTTTCCGGCAAAATATCTTCGCGAATCGCCATGATCTGGCCGAGCTTCACGTAAGTCGGCCCCAACATTTCCAACCGGCGCCGCAACTGCACCTCGAACGGCTGGTTGCGCAATTCCTTCTTGACAAACGGCCGCAGGAAAAAAGCCAGCGATCTCGCGCCAGTATAACGGAAGAATCTTTGTTTCTTGGAAATCAGCGTGTTGACGTAGGCAAGATAAGCCCCCACGAGCAAACCGAGGCCATGTTTATATAAAAGGAAAAGACGATAGACAACACTCCGGTGAAACAACGACGGATACAGCGCTTCCGGCGTTTTCTTCTCGTCTTTGTTGTTCGTCTGAGGCTGCCGTTCGGAAGACGGCATCGCCTCTTCCGTTTTAAAACCTGGCACGGGCTTGACCGCTTCCATCATCCCTGAGCGCTTTCGTTAGGCCAAACTGGTTTTACATTTCAAAAAATGCTGCTCCTAAACATAACCCTTCCCTGCATCCTGCGCGTGAGTATCAGATTCGAAATATGGAAAAAGCTGCCGCCAAACGGCAGCTTTTTCCTTCGCCCGCGATTTACCGAAATGAAAATCGCGCTTAAAAATCTTTTTTCGTTGCGGTTCTCTTTTCGTTGCAAAATTCACAACACAGAGCGTCGCTTTTTCGTTGTGGTTCTCTTTTCGTTGCGATTCTCTCTTCGTCGCAAAATTCACAAATCAGAGCGCCGCTTTTTTGCTGCCGGCCTTCGCGCCTTCGTCCATTTTCTGCACCAGCGCCGCCACCGCCGCCGTCAATTGATCGACTTTCGCGGTCAAGGTTTTGATTTCATCCTGCGGCGCCTCCGGCCCCGGCTCGGAAATTTCGTTGATCTTGCGGCGAACGTATCCGGCCGCGCTTTCCAGCTTGGAATAAATTTCGTGGGCGAATTGATCTTTTTTCTCGCTGATGAACGTCGGCGCCGGCTCGCCGTTGGTTTTCCCGGCTTTGTCGGCTTCGGCGATCTCGCGGCCGCGCTCGACGAATTTATTGAACATCTTCGTGCCTTCTTTGTCGATCGTGGCAAACACGCCCAAACCGGCCAGCCAAATCTCGCGGGCGGTTTTGGAAACGCCTTCTTGCAGAATTTCCAGCGTGCCTTTCTCTTCGGCGGTTTGATTGAAGGTTTCTTTTGCGGTTGTCATGGTAAAGCTCCTTTCCAAAATTTAATTGTTGACTCGCATTTATCCTGGACTATTCATAATTCTAACCACTAAGACACGAAGGCACTAAGAATACTGAGCTTTCTAAGAAGCGGCTCCCAAAACTGAGTTTTAGAAAGCTCGTCTTACGAAATCTCTATAGCCTCGATATTTCTAAACTTCGTGTCTTCGTGCCTTTGTGGTTTGTGAATTATTCAAGCTATATAGACAAAATGATTATCTTTATAAAACAATTCATTTTGTCGTTCATTATTTTGTCTTTCAAAAATCTTTGCTTTTTTGCACACATTGAATTTGTAAAAGACTACGCCAGGTAATGAGCTACTTGGAAGCCTTGGCCTCATCCGGCTGATCGGCAAACTTCTCGTTGACCAATTCTTTGATAATGGCTTCCAAAGATTCCACTTTCTCTCTGAGTTGTTTCAGATTTTCCACCTCGGCGGCGTTCGTCGCGTTAAAAAGTTTGTTGAGCGGATTGGGCATCAACAAATTCAACCCGTGGCGCATCTGCTGAATGCCGCCGTCGATCAACGTGTTGCCGAAACGAATCACCTCGTGCAGCACGTCTTTCGACAACGGATTGCGTCCCCTTTTGCCTTCCTCGAAAATCACCTGCGTCAAAGTTTGCGTGGTGATGTCGTCGCCGGTCGCGTTGTCCACGACTTGCACGTCAATACCTCTGCGCACGAGCATGGCGATGTCTTCCAACGAAACATAGCGCCGATCTTCCGTGTCGTAGAGTTTTCTGTTTTCGTAACGTTTGATCGTCCGGCTCATATTCAACCTCACTTACAATATAACACACTGCGTCATGAAAGTCAAGAAATTTTTGACGCACTGCGTAAAAAATTTTCAATCAAAAATACCATTGGAAAATACAAAGTAACTCGAATTTTCCCTTGATTTTTTGCGGATGTTATCCTATCTTAATGTTCATTTTCTTCTCTTTTCGATTTTCAAGATAGCACAATGCGTCATGAAAGTCAAGTGTTTTTGACGCAATGTGTAAAAACTATGATTCCTCAAGAAGGAACGTTTCGTCAATCATCTTGAGCTAAACAAAAATCGCGTCTATCGCTTTATTGCAAATCTTGCTCTCAAAGCGTTGCCGATCGAGCAGGCAGCAACTCGAGTTACACTTACTTTGGATAAAAGTATGCGGAGCCCGGTCATTCAAGAATTCAATGCCAATGTCATTGAACAATTAGAGTCCCATGTTCCACCCCACGTGCTGCTGACCATCAATCACAGTTTTTCACATGAAGAGAAGTTGCTGCAAGCCATCGATCTTTTTGTCTGGGGAATTTTTCGTAAATACGAAATCGGGGAGATGCAATGGTATGAAATTTTTGACATAAAATAAAACCTAAAAATGAAAAAGTCAAGCATCAATTAACGAGAATCATTTTTTATGATCACCTTCTCCGAACCCGAGTTGACTCCGCAGATCAAAGAGAACCAAAAAATTTATACGGCATTCATGGATCGCGAATTTGCGGTCAGCCTGGTTCGGAACGCGCTCGATCCGATCGCTCGATATTACTTTCGCCCGGAGTTTATCGGATTCGAGCCTTTTCCGCAGCGCAACCATCCGCAGCGCCCGCTGATTTTTGCCAGCAATCATTCCGGCATGGCTTTCCCGTGGGATGCCATCGTTTTCGCGACGCAACTTTTTAAGCGCAGCGATTACGACATGACGAAAGCCGTGCGCCCGCTCGCCTCGCGGATGTTGTCGCAAACCACCTTGATGAATCCATTTTTGGTGAACAATTTCTGGAAACGCGCCGGCGGCATTCCGGCCACTTCATTGAATTTTGAAACCATGATGTATTATCAAGATTCGCAGATCCTGGTCTATCCCGAAGGCGTGCCCGGCATCGGCAAGGGTTTCGACAAGCGCTACCGGTTGCAGCGTTTCGCCACCTCATTCATCCGCATCAGCTTGAAATACAAAACCGACCTCATTCCGTTTGCCACGGTCAACGGCGAATACATCAACCCGCTGGCGTACAGCTCGGAGATGTTGAACAACTGGGTGAATAAAATCGGTGTTCCGTTTCTGCCGGTCGGTTTCATGACGCTGCTCATTCCCTTTCTGCCGTGGACATTTTATTTTGGTTTTCCGGCGAAATTGACTTATGTTATGGGCAGGCGCATCAAACCTTATGAGCTGGTTGACAAGCCGGTGGAAAAAATCACTGAAAAGGACGTGCGCTATGTCACCGATTGGGTGAGAAAACAAATGCAGGAAGAATTGCACGAGGCGGTGAGCCGGTACGGCGCGAAGCCCTACGCCGCGCGGGAATTTTTTTCCACCTGCCGAAAAAATCCAAAAAAATTTCCGTACTTTTTGCCGTTCTTTTGGCCTTCTCTATTTGCGGAATGCGAACGGCGCTTCGATGAAAAAGATGAACGGCCCTGGCGATTGACGCTGCGGACCGGCCTCAGGGCTTTTCTCAAACGCCCGATCAACTTTGCCTTTTTTCTGCCGATCATCGGCTGGATTCCCATTCTGTGGCGGGGATTGAGGCAACGCCCGGAGGACAACGCTCGTAAGGCGACGCCCGGAGGGAGATGACGCATGCATCAAGCCACCGTGCAGCTCGCGCTCAAACTCGATTACAAGGAAATTCCGGTGCCGCCCAAAATCATCATTCAGCTCGAGCCGGGTGAAATCAGATTTTTCAAGCGCATCAAATACGTGCAGCATGAAACCGATCCGGTGAGCGCCGTCAAACTGGCGTTGAAATACGAGGGCGGCAATCAATTGCAAATTGCGATGCAGCTCGCCGGCCGAATCGTTTTAACGCCGGGCGGAGAATTCAAATTTGGCGGCACGAAATTGATTTTGGTTTGCACGCCGGTGATCATGGACAGCAAATTGATGCTGCAACAGGCAAAGATCAAAGAAGTTGAATTTCCCATCGCGCCCAAATTTTTGGAAAGCATCCTGCGTGACGTGATGAACAAAAGCTTCATTCCGAATCTCCGCCAATCGCTCGTCTTCGATCTCGAATACGTTCTGAACGAGGTGAAAAACAAAATCAACGCGTTGCCGCCGATTCCGCTGGAGATTGGGCAACAGTCATTTCAGTTTTGCATTTCGCCCAACATTGAAGAGGCCTTCCACCAACTGACTTTGGAGCGCGACGCGATGCATCTGAATCTAACACTGGATTTTGCGCCGGCGTTTAAAATAGAATAAAAATGGATTGTCATTTACCACGAGGCAGGCTTGTAAAACACCCCGTTATTGTCTGTGAGGGTGCGCGGAAACCGGCTTGCGGCTAAAACACCTTTACGAATCGGTTTGATGAACGAAGCGTGTTGCAAGAGAACTTGACTTGGCCGTTTGTATGGATTAAGAATGCCAACGGGCAAATTCAACTCTTGCCGCACAATTCTAACAGCTTCAAGCAGATCGGAATCGTTGGTGATGAGCACGGCAACTTCATAATCGCGCTTATGGCCGTCATTTAGCAAGTGCACTGCTAAATTAACGTCCGAGCCTTTTTCTTCGGTTTTGATCACCTTCACATATTTCGGATGCCCGGCGGGTTGCCCTGCCATCGGCATTGTGCACGTTTGAGAGAGAAAATGGCCTAAAATGATTTCCAAATTAGGTATGGTTCTGAGAGCTCGAAAATAAGTTTGTTGCCGGATATGCTGATCGGGATCATTGGGGCGCGCGTTGACATTAGCCGTGAAATATTTGATTTTGTAGATTTGATTTTTAGGCAAGAGATGCTGACACAGCTTGGCAATGTTCAACCACCTATATGGTGTGCCCTTCAGCGCACCATAATAGAAGTTAAAACCATCGACGTAAATGTTCGTTTTCATAGATATGCTCTAAAAATGCAGAGGCCGCAACCACTTGCGCAGTTACGGCCTCGCGCCCCGTCTTCGAAAAGGCGGGGGGGGTAGATACAACTATAAAAATATAGCAAAACTTGAATTCAATGTCAATAAAAATTTTAAACAAATAACCTCTTCGAACGGAGGAGCCTTTATGTTGATCCCCAGTCTCGTGCTCAAACAGCTTTACACCTTCGGCAGCTTGAAAAACGTCGAAGGCGGCGTCAAATTCTCGCTCAAAAACCGCCTTAGCGATGCGACCTTGATCGGCATTTACAAAATTAAAATCGACGGCAGCGAAGCGCCGAAACAGGCTTTGTCATTTGATCTGGGCAACAACCAAATCCTCGCGCTCGATCAAGTCTCCTCAAAAAATCCGCTTGATTTTCCGCTGCGGAAAACGCTCGATATTTTGGCCCGGATCGAGGCGTTAGCTGAAGGCAAGCACCATATCGAAATTGATTTTGAAACCAGACAATTCGGCAAATTGACTTTAAAGGTCGATGATGCCATTTCGGAGAGGCAAGAAAATCTGGTTCGCATTCCGCGCCAGCTTGACGACGATTATTCGCCTGAAATTATCCGCAAGCGGCAAAAGTTTGCCGAACAATTTACCGGCGCGAAATTGGAGCATGTGACGAAATTTTCCTTCGACCCGCATGTGGTCAAGGGCAACTGCGAACACTTTACCGGCGTGGCGCAAGTGCCGCTGGGCTTGGCCGGGCCGCTAGAAATCAATGGCGAGCACGCGCAGGGCGAGTTTCTGATTCCGCTGGCGACCTCGGAAGGCACGCTGGTGGCGTCGTACAATCGCGGCATGAAGCTTCTGAATCTGTGCGGAGGGGTCAAATGCAGCGTCGTCGGCGATGCGATGCAGCGCGCGCCGGTTTTTGTTTTTGCCGATGCCCGCGCCGCCCGCGAGTTCGTGAAGTGGGTCGAGGCCAACATGGCGAAAATTCGCGAGGAGGCCGAGGCGACCTCGAGTGTGGCGAAGCTGCAATACATCGATCCGTACCTGGCCAGCAAGTTTGTTTTTTTGCGCTTCAACTTTACGACCGGCGATGCCGCCGGACAAAACATGGTCGGACGCGCCACGTTTGCGGCGTGCAGTTGGATGATCGATCGTTACGACGGCATCCAACATTTTTATCTCGAATCCAACTTTGCCACCGACAAAAAAGCCTCGCAGATCAACATCATGCGCACGCGCGGCAAGCGCGTCACCGCCGAAGCGGTGATCAAACGCGACGCGCTCATTCAACACATGCGGGTGGAACCGGAGAGTTTGGCTTATCACAACGGCATCGCCAACATCGGCGCGATTCTCTCCGGCGCCAACAACAACGGCTTGCATTCGGCCAATGCGATTACCGCGATGTTTATCGCGACCGGCCAGGATGTGGCGAATGTCGCGGAATCTTCGGCAGGCATTATCTACACCGAGCTCACGCCCGAGCGCGATTTGTATATCTCGATAACGATTCCGTCTTTGATTGTGGCAACTTATGGCGGCGGCACCGGCCTGGCGACGCAGCACGAATGTCTGGAGTTGTTGGGGTGTCACGGCAAAGGCAAGGTCAACAAACTGGCGGAAATCATTGCGGGCGCGGTCCTGGCCGGCGAGATTTCGCTGGCCGCCGCGATTTCTTCTTCGGACTGGGTGTCGAGCCACGAGAAGTATGGGAGAAATCGGTAAATGCCGAAAGTTCAATTGAACACTCCAGCGCCGGATTTCACATTATCGGATGTCAACGATAAATCCGTACGGCTCGCCGATTTTCGCGGCAGGAAAAACGTGGTGTTGGTTTTCAATCGCGGCTTTCTGTGACCCTTCTGCGCAGAGCACATGGCGCAGTTGCGCCGCGATTATGATGAATTTGTCAAACGGGAAACTGAGATTCTCGTGGTGGGGCCGGAGAAGAAAAAACTCTTTCAGGATTATTGGGCGAATCACCAACTGCCGTTCATCGGTTTGCCCGATCCCGAGCATCGCGTGCTCAAGCTGTACGGCCAGGAAGTCCGCTTATTCAAACTCGGCCGGATGCCGGCGCAGGTTATCATCGACCGGCCGGGCGTGGTGCGTTTGGCGCACTATGGCCACTCGATGAGTGACATCCCGCGCAACAGCGAAATTCTGACGTTGTTGGAGCAGCTCAATCGAGAGTAGTTTATCAAGGCGGGAGCATATTTACTTCGCCAAAACTTAATAAGATTCTTTTTTAGGTTTTCCCAACTTTCTCGATTTTTGGCGATGGTTTAAATCCTTTGCAATCTCTAAAACTTCTGCTTTCGAAAGACCGGTTAACTCGGAAATAAGCGCAAGATTCATTTTCTTTTTTGCCATCGCCAAGGCTATTGTACGCTTGTTCTCATAAGCGGCCTCTTGCGCGATTTCTTGGTACGCCCGTGACTTCTTGATGTCTGAAAGTATTGTGTCAAACATTTTTTCTATCTCCTTTCTAGACAGGTTGGGTAATCGATGCATTAATAAATTGACAAGTAAATCAATGATTTTCTTTTGTTCATGATGATCATGAATAGCACCTGGTAACTGCTCAACGATTTTGGCTGCAACTCCCGGTATTTCTGCATCCGCCTCAGTTATGATCTGCAACATACTCAATGGAAATCCCTCGAAGTATGCTTCAGGCAGCTTTTCCAGATAGACTCGTGTCAGTCTGCCGCTCTCAAAGAACTCACGCGAATGTGGATGAACGCCAGGATCGAACGATTCATTTGGGAAGAAAACAACCGTGCGCCAGTCATTAACGGGTTTATATTGCCGGAGATACAAATAGATTTCAGCGAACAATCCCGAATACAAGTCGGGATCTTTTCTGAATTGCACCTCGACAAAATAGATAAAATCGTCACTCGTTTCCGGCAGAAAGACGCCATCGAAGCGAAAGCCCTGTTCCTTTACTTCGATGGATTTAAATTCATAGCGATTAGCCTTCTTTTCGTCTTCACCGATCAAGACAAAGAACGCTTGCGGAAATTCCGAGAAAAAGCGATAAAAAAATGAGTCGGTTTTCATTGAGTTCACCGGGCTTAGACTTTTCTTTTGTAAATTAACAAAATTTTTGAAAAAAGCAATGTTTGTTTTTGGAAAGGACGGATGGATAAAATGCTCTCCCAAGCCCATTTCGACTACGACTATATCATCATCGGCTCCGGCTTCGGCGGTTCGGTGGCGGCGCTGCGGCTTGCTGAAAAGGGCTATAAAGTTCTGGTCATCGAAAAAGGCAAATGGCTGACGGCGAAGGATTTTCCGGCGACCAACTGGAATTTGAAAAAATGGCTGTGGCTGCCGGCGCTGCGATTTTTCGGATTATTCAAACTGACGTATTTTCGCCATGTCGCGATTTTGTCCGGCGTCGGCGTGGGCGGCGGCTCGCTGGTTTATGCCAACACCCTGCCGGTGCCGAAATCAAAATTTTTTCAAGCCGAGACCTGGGCGCACCTGGCGGATTGGGAAAAGGAATTGGAGCCGTTTTATCAAACCGCGCTCAAGATGCTCGGCGCGACGCCCAGCCCGCGCCTGGAAATCGGCGACCGGGCGCTGCAACAACTGGCGCGAGAAATCGGCAAGGAGGAACATTTCAACGCCACGACGGTCGGGGTCTATTTTGGCGAACCGGGCGTTACCGTGCCGGATCCTTATTTCAACGGCAGCGGGCCGACTCGCACCGGTTGCATTTTCTGCGGCGGCTGCATGTTGGGTTGCCGCCATAACGCCAAAAACACGCTCGATAAAAACTATTTGTATTTTGCCCAACAAAACGGCGCGAAAATACAGGCCGAAGCCGAAGTTTACGACGTCGCGCCGCTGGATCAAAACAACGGCGCCGCAGGTTATCGCGTCAAATGGAAATCCTCGACCTCCCTCTACTATAATAAAGGGAATGACTATTCCTGCCGCGGCGTCGTCTTTGCCGGCGGCGTGCTTGGAACGGTAAAACTTCTTCTGGAATTGCGGCAAGGTTCTCTGCCCCGACTCTCCGGCAAAGTTGGAGCAGGCATTCGCACCAACTCGGAAAGCCTCATCGGCGTGACGACGTTTGATAAGAACAAAATTTTTTCGGAGGGCATTGCCATTGGTTCCATCCTCCACACCGATGCGCACAGCCATCTGGAGCCGGTGCGTTATTCGGCCGGCTCCGGTTTTTGGAGAATTTTCATGTCGCCCCTGGCCTACGGTAAAAATGCCTTGACGAGAACAGCAAAAGTTTTTGTCGACGTGATCGAGCATCCGGTTCAGAATTTGAAGGCATTTTTTGTCGATGACTGGTCAAAGCGTTCGCAGATTTTGCTGTTCATGCAAACGCTTGACAGCACGCTGCGATTTTCGCGCGGACTGTTTGGGATGAAATCGAACTTGGAAAATGGAACAGCGCCCACGGCGTTCATTCCGGAGGCCAAGGCCCTGGCCGAGCGCTACGCCAAGATCGTCAACGGCAAACCCACGGCGCTGTCAACCGAGACGCTGTTGGGCATTCCGACGACGGCGCACATTTTGGGCGGCGCGGTGATGGGCCGGGACGGCTCGGAGGGCGTCATCGATAAAGACAATCGCGTTTTTGGCTACGAAAACATGTATGTCTGTGACGGCGCGATGATTTCCGCCAATCCCGGCGTCAATCCTTCGCTGACCATCATGGCCTTGGCGGAGAGAGCGATGAGCAAAATTCCGCAAAAAAACACTTGACAAGATATAGCTAATTGTTTATATTGCCGTACACCTTTGTCTATCCTGCTGGCTGAATTGATCTGAAGGTGCGCTAATTTGTTTTTTTAAAAAATATAATGTATCGAAGAACAAGCTTGTTTGCGACGACGTCCACAATTAAGAAGAAAGAGCATCTTTCATGTCGCAGCTTATTATTCGAGCCATTCTATATTCGTCTGTGATCACTTCAGGTCATCGCTGTGAAACTAATCCACTAGTGCACTGTAACTATGAATTATGTAGTCTCCGCTTGTGGGCGGCTATCGGAACAGCGACCCACAAGGGGTCGAGACTACAAAAAAATTAAGGTAACAGTGTACTAGCCTGAAGTTCCTTCAATAATCCCCAAGGAGGAGGATGTATATGCTAAAAGCTAAAATTTTTCTAATGGGTGTCATGGTGAGCGTATTTTTTGTCGGGCAAGCCATGGGTCAGGGGCAGGTTAGCGGGCGAGTCATTTCCGGGGAGGACAAGTCGCCGTTGCTGGGTGCCAATATTGTCGTGAAACACACGACGCGCGGCACCACGACGGATCAAGACGGCAAGTTCACTCTTGAAGGCGTCACGCCGTCGGACGTTTTGGTCATTTCATACATTGGCTTCATCAAACAAGAAGTGACGGTGGGCAGCCGCCAGACGTTCAACGTGACGCTCACCCCGCAGGCGATTTCCGGTGAAGAGATCGTCGTGACTGGATATGGCACGCAACAACGCCGAACCCTTACCAACGCGGTCTCGTCGTTGCAAGATTATGCTTTCAACCAGGGCGCCACGACGGATCCGCAAAATCTGCTGCAAGCCCGCATCCCTGGCGTGGTGGTGACGCAGGTCAATGGCGACGTGGGTTCCGCTCCGTTGATTCGTATCCGTGGTGGTACCTCGGTGTCCGCCAGCAACGAGCCGATGATTGTGATTGACGGCGTGCCCGTGAGCAGCAGTTCTGCCAGTCCCGGCGGCCCCGGCAACGGCGACGTTATCGGCACCAATCCCATCGATACGCCGCTCAGCACGTTGAACCCCAGCGATATCGCTTCCATTGATATTTTGAAAGATGCCTCTTCGGCAGCCATTTACGGCGCGCGCGGCGGCAACGGCGTGATTTTGATTACCACAAAAAAAGGACGTCCGGGCGGCTATTCGTTGACTTACGACGGCTATACGAGCACCGCCAGCCAGTCTAATAAACTCAATCTCATGACGGCTCAGGAATATCGGAATTTTGCCAGAACGCTGGGCGTGACTCCCGAAGGCAGCGCCGACACGGACTGGCAGGATGCGATTGTCAGAAACGCGATTTCACACAATCACAATCTCACTTTTAGCTCGGGCACCGAGGCGACGCAATATCTGGCTTCACTGAACTTCCTCGATGAGGAGGGCATTGTGATCGGCTCGAAGCGGACACGGGTTTCAGGCCGCTTGAATCTCGATCATTCCATGTTCGACAATAAAATGCGCCTCGGCCTGCGTTTCAATCCCAGTTTCATCAAGCGCCATAACACGCCGTACCCACAGGAAGGCGGTTTCGAAGGCGGCGTGTTCACCCAAGTCTACAAGATGATTCCTACCCAGCCGGTGAAATTGAGCAGCGGCGCCTATTTTGAGTATCCGAATCCCGGCATCCGCAATCCGGTCGCGCTCGTCGAGAACATCGATGATGAGACCGAGACCATGCGGCTTTTTCTCAACACCACGGCGGAATATGATTTCTTCTCGTCGTTGACCGGAAAGATCAACCTGGGACTGGACCGCACCAATGCGACGCGGAGCGTTTATCAGCCGAGAAGCTTGCCGTATGCCGCCTCCTTCGGCGGGCGAGCCGATGACAGAAGCAACCAAAACCAAAACGTTCTGTTCGAGGGCACGCTGAATTATCGCGCGAATATCAGCGCTTCGCATAAACTCGAAGCCTGGGCTGGATACACTTTCCAGGAGTTCGAAGATCAATCGTTTGGCGCAACAGCCCAGGGCTTTGTTACTGATGCCTGGTCGTTCAACAACCTCGGCGGCGGCTCAGATTTTTCTGTGCGGCCCTTTTCTTACCAAGCGAAGAATCGGTTGATCTCCTTACTCGGCCGTGTCAATTACAATATCTCTGACAAATATCTCGCGAGCGTGGCCCTGCGCCGCGAAGGCTCTTCCCGTTTTGGCGCTGACAACAAATGGGGCATGTTCCCCTCCGCTTCTGTGGGATGGCGCCTTTCGCAAGAGTCTTTCCTGAGAAACTTCAGCAGCATCAGCGACTTGAAAGTGCGGGTCAGTTATGGCCAGGCCGGAAATCAGGACATTGGCAATTTCCGCTCCTTGCTCATTCTCGGCCCGGGCGCCAACGCCGTCATCGGCGATCAAATTCGCACCGGCGTGGCGCCGACGCAGCTGGCCAATCCCGATCTCAAATGGGAACAGACCAGCCAGCTCAATATCGGCGTCGACTTCGGCTTATGGAATGACCGGTTTTCCGGCACAATCGATTGGTATAATAAAAAGACCACCGATTTGCTGCTGGAGTTCACCGTGCCGCAGCCGGCCGTGGTTTCGACCAGACTCGATAATGTCGGCGAGGTCACCAACAAGGGGATCGAAATCTCGCTGAACACGGTGAATATCGCCTCCGCCGGATTTTTCTGGAGAACCAATTTCAATTTTGCCGCCAACAAAAATGAAGTGGTCGATTTGGGCGGTCGGGCTTCGATTATCTACGGCCGGGTCAGCGGCGCCGGCTTGAGCGACGTGCAGGCGCAGATCGTTATAAAAGGGATGCCACTCGGAACGTTTTTCGGGCCGAAGTTCCTGGGATACGACGCCGCTGGAAACGAAATTTTATCAACCGATCCTGGCAGACCTGAACGCACCACGGGCCCGCTCAAGGATGGCCGGCAATTTTTAGGCGATGCGCAGCCGGATTTTACCTTCGGCATCTCGAACTCGCTCAATTATAAAAATTTTGACCTGCGGGTTTTCGTTCAGGGTGTGCAGGGCAATGAAATTTTGAACAACACCCGGCTGGAATACCAACGCGCTTCCAATGTCTACAATGGCATCAATTTCTTTCAAGACGCCTTGGACGACGTGAGAGCCGGTTTAAAGCCGGACGCAACGGTTCACTTTTCGGATCGCTTTATCGAAGATGGATCGTTCATCCGCTTGCAGAACGTCACGCTCGGTTACACCTTTCCCACGAGTTGGTTCCCCAGCTTGCGCAGCCTGCGAGGCTATATCAGTGCTGATAACTTATTTGTCATCACCGACTACAAAGGTTACGATCCGGAAGTCAACAACGTGGCCGTGTTTAACGGCGTGTATGCGCAGGGAATTGACTATGCCAATTACCCGCGCGCCCGAACCTTTAGTTTCGGCGTCAATCTTGGATTTTAATTGCTGTACCAGATATTGGAGAAACTGACCGGTCACTTATGGCGTTTGCGCTTCAATATTCCGTGTACAAAGAGTGACCGGTCAGTAAGTTTCTGGAAAGTTTTCAAAAAAACCTCAAACTAAAATTTAGGAGGCATGCAATGAAAAATCGTAAGCTTCGTTTGTTACTGCCGGTGCTCTTGATGCCCCTGGCATTTTGGGTTTGCACGAATCTGGATGAAACGCCCCTCAGCCAGGTTACACCGGAAAACTTTTATCGCACCGAAGAAGAATTAGTCGCTGCTGTTATCCCGGTCTATGCGAATCTCCTCAATTATTCCTGGGGCGACTATATGTTTTTGCAGGAAGTCGCCTCGGATGAGATCTTCATCCCGCAGCGCGGCGGCGACTGGGGCGACGGCGGCATCTGGCGGGAGCTTCAGGAACATAAATGGACACCCACCCACGGCATGGTTAATGGCGCCTGGCTGGCTGCCTACACCGGCATTGCGCGAGCGAACTCGGTTTTAGAGAATCTGGAAAAATCGCCCAGCCAATCGCCGCTTAAACCCGTCTTCACGGCGGAAGTGCGCGTTCTGCGGGCGTTTTATTATTGGTGGCTGATGGATTTGTACGGCGGCGTACCTGTCGTCACCGCCGCGATCATCGATCCGAAAAATCCCCCGAAGCCCAATACCCGGCAAGAAGTATTCAATTTCGTCGTGAGCGAAATCAACGCGGCGCTGCCGAGTCTCCAAACTTCATTTGGCGCCGGCAATCATGGGCGAGTCACCCGCGGCGCCGCTCAAACTCTGTTGGCTACAGTCTACTTGAATGCCGAGGTCTATACCGGCGCGCCAAAATGGACCGAATGTATCGCCGCCTGTGACGCCGTTATTAACTCCGGAGCGTACAGACTGCTTTCCAATTATTCGGACTTCTTCAAGCTGGCCAATGAGGGACCCAATAATGCGGAGAGCATCTGGGTGGTCGGCCATAAGCCACAAGATGGCGTCGGATTTTTGCGTTTCATGGCGACCTTGCATTACAATCAACTGCCCCAGAATCCGTGGAATGGATTCTCCGTCCTCGCCGACTTCTATAATAAATTCGATACCAGCGATGTCCGATTCAGGCACATGCTCGTTGGGCCACAATTTGTTTTAAGCGGCCCGAACGCCGGCCAGCCGGCATTGGATCGCCAGGGCAATCGACTGGTTTTTACGGTGAATTCTCCCATCATCGGCGCCACCGAAGGAAATGGCGTCCGCATCCTCAAGTGGCAGGTCGATCCCAACCAGAGCGGCGGAAATGCCGGCAACGACTTCGCCATTTTCCGTTACTCGCACGTCCTGCTCACCAAAGCGGAAGCCTTGAACGAGTTGAATGGCCCCACTCAGGCCAGCATCGACCTGATCAACCAGGTCAGGGCGCGCAGCTTCGAGCCTGACAAGCCCATTGCGCTGGCGAATTTCAATACCAAAGTTGCGCTGCGGGATCGTATCTTGAATGAGCGCGGCTTTGAGTTCCTGTGGGAGAATTTCCGCCGTCAAGACCAGATCCGAACCAATCACTGGCTCGAGGCCTGGACCTTGAAAGCGCCCAGCGACGGCGCGCACAGAAAACTCTTTCCCGTCCCGCAGGCGCAGTTGGATGCCAATCCCAACTTGCGGCAGAATCCGGGGTATTGATTTGCAACGTCAACGTAACGCAACATTCATGTTGCCGCTGGTCAGCTCAGGATAAAAAATGTAAGCGCAACATGAATGTGGCGTTACAACGTGAGTGGCAAGCTCAAACGATAACCGTTTCGTCTCCATTTCATTCGACCAAGGCCGGGGGATCTTTATTTAACCGAACATGACAAGAAAGAGCTCGACAACATTCGTTTTCGCCATTATCGCGGTTTTTCCTCTCGTTGCAGCTCTCCATTCATTTCCGCGCCTTTCAACGCGTCTTTTTATAGGTTCATCGCCAGCCACCGGCGCGCCATCAAGAGAATTTAATTTTCATGGCGAATATGGCTTATATATCAAACAGCTGGAGAATGAAATTGAAGTCAACTGGATCACCCGGAAAGAAGATTCAGGCTATCTGCAAATCTTTGGCGGCGGCTCGCTGCTCTACGATCATACAACGACTAAATCCAGGGCGCACTCGGTTCGGTTCAATCGCAATCGCCTGAATCAGTATGTGCTGAAATATGGCGGCATTGAGAACCCCGAAGATCGACATACAACGACGCTTTATCTCAACGACAAGCTCAAAAGATCGCCGGCAACTTTCAATCATGTTGATTCGATTTTTGTGGTTGGCGACGTTCACGGCAAATTCGACGAGCTGACGCAATTGCTCATGAATGCGAATCTGATCAATTCAAGCCTGCGCTGGGTCGGCAGGCGGGCGCATTTGGTGCTGCTGGGAGATTTGTTTGATCGCGGCCCGGACGTGACGAGAGTGCTCTGGTTTTTATACGATCTCGACGTGCAGGCTCGCCAACAAGGCGGGTTCGTTCATATCGTGCTCGGCAATCACGAAATTATGACATTTGTCAATGACCTGCGTTTCCTGTCGGAAAAAGAACGCTTGGTTGCCTCCTGGCATCGGACGGCCTATGCCAAAATGTTCGACATTCACGAATCCGTATTGGGGCAGTGGCTCGCTTCCAAACCAGGCATAATAAAAATCAACGATATTCTTTTTGCGCACGGCGGGGTCGTTCCCAATTACGCCTACTATTCGATTCAAGCTTTTAACGATTCTCTTTTTTCTTACATGCACGAACCGGTTTTTGCTCACTTGCTCGATGATCCGATTGACACCACACGTTTCTCACCCGCTTTGTGGAAGAATCGGCTGGATTTCTTTTTCAGTCCGATAAGCCCATTCTGGTTTCGGGGCTATGTTGAAAGCGATACGCTCGAGAAGTATCTGGATGCCGTTCTTAAACGGTTCGATGCCCAACTCCACGTGGTTGCCCATACCCCGGTCGAAACCATCAAAAAGTTTTACAACGGCAAGGTGATCGCAACCGATTTGCAAAATGCCGCAACCGAAATGCTGCTGCTGGTGCGTCACGAGAAGAAAAGACACAAGCGGTTTAAGAATGATCTTTACGGCAAGATCAGCGAGCTATAAGCCAGGGCCAGGCTTTTGAGGATAACTATTTTTCGCATGAGTTCCTTCCCAATAAATTTTGCTGCAAGGTGGTGCCATGAAAAGCGCTTACCGTTGTATGCTTGCGATTTGCTTTTGCGTTCTCAACCTGATTGCCTCAGCCCGTGCGCAGGAGGCATTGCAACCGGGGCAGGTTTCCAGTGATAGCGCGCGAGGCCGTGATCACGACGGCCTTGGGCTATTCGATACGGATGACCCTCTTGAACTGACCTTGAAAGCAGACCTTAAACCGCTCCTAAAGGATAGAGGGGAAAACCGTTCGTATCATTCCGCCACACTCACTTATTTCGCCGAGGATAGCGCAACGGTGTCATTGGACATCAAAGCCAAAACACGGGGTATATTCCGCCGAAAGTTTGGCAACTGCGACGTTCCGCCACTCATGCTGAATTTTAAGAAAAAGCAAGTTGAGCAAACCCTCTTCGCGAACCAGGACAAAGTGAAACTCGTCACGCATTGCCGGAACAAGCAAAAGACATACGAGCAATACCTGCTGCAAGAGTATCTCGCTTATCGAGTCTACAACCTGCTGACGGATAAAAGCTTTCGCGTGCGGTTGGCGCGCATGACCTATCAAGACTCGACCGGGAAGCGCGGCCCTTTCACTGAGTTCGCGTTTCTGATTGAAGATGAGGAGATCATGGCAAAGCGAAACAAGGGAATCGTCGTGGACACGCAGGGCAAGACGGTCCAGCAACGGTCGATAGATGCAGAGCACATGGTTTTGGTAGCGGTTTACCAATACATGATCGGCAATACGGATTGGTCGCTTCCGGGGCTTCACAACATCGCGCTGATCCAGGTGGAAGGAATATCCGATCCCATCGCCGTGCCGTATGACTTTGATTTTTCCGGCCTCGTCAATGCGCACTATGCGATACCGGCGGCCCAAGTCAGCATCAAAACCGTGCGGGAGCGTATCTACCGTGGATTCTGCCGCCCTGAAGTGGATCTGATGTCCATCCTGGCGCGGTTCAATCAGCAGCGGGAAGCCATTTACGCCTTGTACCAAAACAATTCATTCCTTGATCAAAAGCAGATCAAGAACACCCTCAGTTACTTCGACGAATTCTACGAAATCATCAACAATCCGAAAAAAATCAAGTGGGCAATTCTGGATGCTTGCCGCAAGTGAAAAAAACAAATTGCAAAACCCAAATCACAAATAAATCACAATGACCAAACATCAAAATTCACAAGGTGATTACGATCTCGAGGAGAGAACCTTTCAATTTGCGAAAGCAGTAAGGCTTTTCGTCAAAACATTGCCGAGAACGATTACTATACTCGTGAAGGGTTATTTTGTAATTGTCATTGCGAGCGTTTCTCAGCGAAGCAATCCTTTGAAAATTAAGAGATTGCTTCGGCAAAAAGCGCCTCGCATAAGAGTGAAATCTTTGCTTTAAAATCAAAAACTTTGGACACAAAACAAAAGTGCACAAAATAAAATTTTTAGTTTTGTGGTCTTTCGCTTTTGTGAACCGATAATTTGGTTGCGGCTTGTCCGCGTTGGGCAAAATAGTGCTGAAATCAGAGGCGAAGAAATCGAAAAACCAAAATATAGTTTTACACTCCGACTTCACATGGCTAAATTCATACGTTTTTTTGAGTTTTAGAGTTTAAAATAACGCCGGGAAGCGTTTGGGCCATTGTGATTTGAGATTTATTTGTTTTTTGGAATTTGCCATTTGGAATTTTAAACCATCGTGAAAGTTATATATCTCCCTGCCGTCTCCCTCCTTCTGCTGCTTGCCTGCAATACGAAGCCTCCCGCCATTCCAGTCGATCACCTGTTTACCTTGTTGCCCGATAACTACACCCGTCTCAAATTTGAAAACAAATTGGTCGATGAAACGAATTTCAACGTTTTCAAATACCGCAATTATTACAACGGCGGCGGCGTGGCGATCGGAGACGTCAACAACGACGGCTTGGCGGACGTTTATCTGACCGCCAATCACCAGCCCAATAAATTGTTCCTCAATCAAGGCGATTTCCGGTTTCGGGACGTAACGGAGCAGGCAAGGGTGGCCGGAACCCATAACTGGTCCACCGGCGTGTGCATGGTCGATATCAACGGCGACGGCCGGCTGGATATTTACGTCTGCAACTCCGGCAACCTCAAAGGCGACAATCGCGCCAACGAGCTTTTTGTCAATCAGGGGAATAGAAAAAATGGCGTTCCCGTCTTTAAGGAAGCCGCCGCTGAATACGGCATTGATGACAAAGGATTTTCCACCCATGCCGCTTTCTTCGATTATGACCGCGACGGCGACTTGGATCTGTACGTGCTCAACAACGCCTTCCGCGCTTTGAGCACTTTTGATTTGTCAAAAAATTTGCGTCATGAACGGGATCCCGACGGCGGCGGTGATCGACTCTATCGCAATGACCCTTCGACTAACCCTTCGGCAGGCTCAGGGCCTTCGACTGATCCTGAGCTTGTCGAAGGGACAGGGCGCAGATTCGTGGATGTCAGCGAGGAGTCTGGCATCTATGGCAGCGTGATTGCATTCGGCTTGGGTGTCTCGGTCAGCGATATCGACAACGACGGGTGGTGCGACATCTATGTCGCCAATGATTTTTTCGAGCGCGACTATCTTTACATGAACAATCACGACGGTACGTTCACCGAAAAACTCGAAGAGATGATTCGACACACCAGCCTCTCTTCGATGGGCGCCGATATCGCCGATCTCAACAATGACGGTTTGATGGATATTTTCGGCACCGACATGCTGCCCGAAGATGATTACCGCTTGAAAACCACGTTCACCTTCGAGCCGTTTGACTTTTATCAAAAAAAAATCGCCTGGGGTTATTACCATCAGTTCTCACAAAATGTGCTGCAATTGAACAACGGCTTCGGCCCGCAAGGCCGCATGTCCTTCAGCGAAATCGGGCTTTTCGGCGGCATCGCGGCGACCGATTGGAGCTGGGGCGCAATCATTGCGGACTTGAACAACGACGGCTTGAAGGATGTCTTCGTCTCCAACGGCATCTTTCGGGACGTCACCGACCAGGACTATATTGCCTACCTGATGCAGGAGGAAAACCTCCGCAAAATGTTGCAAGGCGAACGCATCGATTTTCCCGAACTCATCAGCAAGATTCCCTCCACCAAGCTCCGCAATTATGCTTTTCGCAACAACGGCGATTTGACGTTCACGAATCATGCAAAGGAATGGGGATTGGACACGCTGAGCTTCTCGAATGGCGTCGCTTACGGCGATCTCGACGGCGACGGCGATAACGATCTCGTCATCAACAATGTCAACCAACCGGCTTTTGTCTTTCGCAACGAAGCCGATTCTCTGACCGGCAATCATTTTCTAAAAGTGAAACTCGCCGGAGAGGGGATGAATACTTTTGCCATCGGCGCGAAGGTGACGCTCAAATGCGCGAATCAGCAGCATTTCGTCCTGGAGCAGATGCCGATGCGCGGGTTCCAGTCCTCCGTTGATTACGTCCTCACCTTCGGATTGGGGAAACTTGATTTTGTCGATTCGTTGATCGTCGATTGGCCGGACGGAAGCCAAGGAATTATGGCGAATGTCACTGCGAATCAGACGGTGACCCTCTATCAAAAAGATGCCGGTTCACGCATTACGAATTACGCTTCACGTTTTACGCCTCCCCTCTTCCGCGACATCACCGAAACGTTTCCGCTGCCATACCGTCATGTTGAAAATGAATTCAACGATTTTCAAAGAGAGCCGCTGATTCCGCACAAACTATCCACCGAGGGACCCAAGATCGCCAGGGGCGATGTCAACGGCGACGGCCTGCAAGATTTATACATCGGCGGCGCGAAAGAATCCGCCGGGAAATTGTTTATCCAAACCGCATCCGGAAATTTTAAGAGCACCAATGAGCAGGTCTTCGAGGCGGCAAAAATCTCCGAAGACGTCGGCGCTGCCTTCTTCGATGCGGACGGAGACGGCGACCTCGATCTTTACGTCGTCAGCGGGGGCAACGAGTATTCCCCGCAAGCGCCGGCTCTGCTTGACCGGCTGTATCTCAACAACGGCAGAGGCGATTTCACGCCATCGGTCAATGCCCTGCCAAAATTTTACGACAGCGGCTCCTGCGTCGCGCCCGGGGATTTTGACGGCGACGGCGATACGGATTTATTTGTCGGCAGCCGCAGCATTCCCTGGGAATATGGCCTGACTCCCACAAGCTATTTGCTGGAGAATAACGGCAAAGGAAATTTTTCCATCGTCACTGAGAAGTATGCGCCCGAATTGGCGAATGTCGGAATGGTGACCGATGCCAAATGGCTCGATTTTGATAAAGATGGAAAATTGGATCTGGTCGTCGTTGGCGAATGGATGCCGGTAAGCCTTTTTCAAAACACCGGCAATGGCTTGGCGAACGTCACCGAAAAGGTTGGATTGGCGAAAAGCAATGGCTGGTGGAATTGTGTGATCGTTGAGGATCTGAATAAAGACGGCTACGCGGATCTCGTGGCCGGCAATCTCGGGAAAAATTCCAAAATCAAAGCCTCCGAATCTGAGCCGGCGTCGATTTACGCCGCCGACTTCGATAACAACGGCTTGCTCGAGTCGATCCTGTGCTTTTACAAACTCGGAAAAAGTTATCCCCTGCCGCTCAGGCCGGATTTGGTTTATCAACTACCCTATTTAAATCAAAAATTTCCCAAACATGCCGATTACGCCGGTAAACAGGTCACGGATATATTTACCGAAAGACAGTTGAGCAAGGCGGTGGTCAAGCAAGCCTATACGTTTGCTACCACGGTGTTTTACGGAAATGCAGACGGAACATTTCTGCCGCAGCCGCTCCCAACCGAGGCGCAATTCTCGCCTGTCTATGCGATCATGACCAAAGATTTCGATGCTGATGGCGCGAAAGATCTG
>Ga0073934_10003928_pt1 | contig 25840 bp, 22 predicted proteins | sample LarsenN4metaG_FD_76834 | JGI IMG/M metagenome (GOLD analysis project Ga0073934, IMG submission 76834) | Hot spring sediment bacterial and archeal communities from British Columbia, Canada, to study Microbial Dark Matter (Phase II) - Larsen... ... | reverse complement strand
CGGCAGCCGCTTGGTCAGCACGAAGCGGCCGAGCCGCAATCCTTCCACGCGCGCCGCCAGGGCGCGCGCGGCCTTGAGCACCAGGTTGTCGCCGGTGGTGCCGGCGGCAGCCGCGGTCGGCCCGCCGACGGAGAGTGCCAGCGTGCGCGCCGGCGTGAAGCTCAGCGTGTCGCCGATGCCGGCAAACACCACGAGACTCTCGATGTCGTGGTAGCCGTCCGTCCGGCGGCCGACGACGTGCAGCGTCAGGTTGATCTTGGCGGGCGCCCGCGCGGCGCGCGCAGCCGGCACGTCGCTCAGCCGCCGCCCGGCTTGGCGGTGCTATCGGCGGACGTCGTGGGCGCCGGATCGTTCGGCAGGCCCGACTTCAGCTTCGCCTCGATCTTCGCCAGCTCTTCGGGCTCCGGATTGAGATCGCGCGCGTGCGTCCACTGGAAGCGGGCCTCCAGGAAACGGCCCACCTTCCAATAGGCATCGCCCAGGTGGTCGTTGATGGTCGGGTCTTCCGGCTTGAGCTCGACTGCCTGTTCGAGATGCTTCACGGCGTTCTCGTAGTCGCCCATGCGGTAATAGGCCCAGCCCAGCGAGTCGACGATGTAGCCGTCGTCGGCGCGCTGTTCGACGGCGCGCCGGATCATGCGCATGCCTTCGTCGAGATTGATGCCTTGGTCGACCCAGGAATAGCCGAGATAGTTCAGCACCAGAGGCTGGTCGGGAAACAGCTCGAGCGCGGTCTTGAAGTCGGCTTCCGCCTTCGGCCACTGCTTGGAGCGCTCGTAGCAGATGCCGCGGAAGTAGAACACGACCCAGTTCGCCCGTTCGGGCTTGGCGATGGTGCCGATCGCCTTGGAATAGACGTCGCCGCACTCGGCAAACTTCTTGCGCGCGCGCAGCACATTGCCGAGCGCCAGGGTTGCCTCGCGGTCCGAAGCATTCGCGGCCACGAGCTGTTGCAGTTCGGCAATCGCCTCGTCGGTCCGCTCCAGCTGATCGAGATTGACGGCGCGCTGGATGCGCGCGTTGTGGTACAGCGGCGAGGTAGCCGGAATGCGCTCGTAGGTCTTGATCGCCAGTTCGTACTTTCGCATGCCTTCGTAGATGTCGGCGAGCGAGGTCAGCGCCAGCGCGTGGTTCGGCGCCAAGTAGAGCGCGAGCTGCAAATATACGATGCCGACGTCCTCGCCGCGCCGCCCGAGCGCGGCGCCGATGGTGTAGAGAGCCTCTGCCGCGCCGGCTTGCGGCGTATCGACCAGCGGTGCAAGCCTGCGCCCGGCCTCGAGCGCGGCGATCGCCCCGACGACCAGCGGATGTCGCGGCAACGTCTCATCGAATGCCCGGAAGGTCTTGAGCGCCTCGTCGCGGTTTCCCAGGCGCGAGAGCTGGCTGCCGTAGGCCTGCGCGACCCGCAGCACGCCGGCGTCCTGCTTGTAGGCGCGCTCCAGCCGCTTGAGGGCGTCGCGCCGGTGACCGGACAGATCGAGAATGAGGCCGGCGTGCAGGTCCTTCAACAGATTGTACGATTCCGGCCCGCCCAGCTTGTCGATGGCGTCGACGGCGTGCCGGCTGTCATTCGGGCCAACATAGGTCCAGGCCTGCAACAGGGTGGCGGCAAGGTCGGTGATCGGGCCGCGCACCGACTGCGCAAGATGCGTGCGCGCGCTCACGTATTGCTTCTGCCGGATCGCGCGCACGCCCAGCACCAGCCGCGCGACGCGTTCGTTCTTGTCCACCTGCATCAGCCGCTCGGCGAGCCGCACGGCTTCGTCAATCTCGCCGTTCTGGAGCACCGCCATGAACGCACGGCTGAGCAGTTCGGGATTGCGCGGATCGCCGCGCAGTGCCGCGCGGTAGTAGAGCGCCGCCGCCGCTGCGTCGCGCGCCACGCCGGCATGGCGCGCCGCGAGGTAGCTGCCCGACACGGAGACACGCGGGAACGCCTGGGTCGATTTGGGACGAGTCGAGGTCTGGGCGTCAGGCGCGCTCGGGCACACCAGAAGGATTGCGAGCGCCGGCACGGCCACTCGCAGGAACGAATTCGGAGAGATCACGGCTCGGTCGACTCCATCTGGCGGAGCGCCCTCGGCGCGGCCGCTTGAGGCGGGCGAGAATGACCTGTTTGCACCCGTCCCGCAAGAACGGTCCCGGTTTCCTACCCGCGGGGCCCGAGAAACTATTGAAAGCGGCGGTGTGGCTTAATCGTGGCCGTCACGATCACATGTTGGGATAGTTCGGCCCGCCGCCGCCCTCCGGTGGAACCCAGGTGATGTTCTGATTCGGGTCCTTGATGTCGCACGTCTTGCAGTGGACGCAGTTCTGGGCGTTGATCACAAAGCGCGGCAATCCGCCCGGGTCTTCGACCCATTCGTAGACCGCGGCCGGACAGTATCGCGCCGATGGTCCGCCGTAGACGTCGTGCTCGGACGCGAGCTGTAGCCCGATGTCGCCGACCTTCAGGTGCGGCGGCTGGTTCTCTTCATGATTGGTGTTCGACAGGAACACCGACGACAGCCGGTCGAAGGTGAGCTTGCCGTCAGGCTTCGGATAGGCGATCGGGTCAAACGCCGAGGCTGGCCGCAGCGTCTGCGCGTCCGGCTTGTCATGGCCGAGCGTGCCGAACAGCGAGAAACCGAGCGTGTTGCACCACATGTCGAAGCCGCCGAGCGCAATGCCGAGGACCGTGCCGAAGCGCGACCACAGGGGCTTGGCGTTGCGCACCTTCCATAGATCGCTGCCGATGTCGGTCTCCGGCCAGGCTTCATCGTAGCCGCCGAGTTCATCGTTGCCGCGGCCCTCGGAGAGCGCGTCGGCGACATGCTCGGCCGCCAGCATGCCGGACAGCATCGCGTTGTGGCTGCCCTTGATGCGCGGCACGTTGACGAACCCCGCCGAGCAGCCGATCAAGGCGCCGCCCGGGAACGACAGCTTCGGGACCGACTGGTAGCCGCCCTCGGTGATGGCGCGCGCGCCATAGGCGAGCCGCTTGCCGCCCTCGAACGTGCCGCGAACGAGAGGGTGGGTTTTGAAGCGCTGGAACTCCTCGAACGGGTTGAGATAGGGATTCTCGTAGTTGAGATGAACGACAAAACCGACGGACACCAGATTGTCGTCGAAGTGATAGAGGAAGGAGCCGCCGCCGGTACGGTTGTCGAGCGGCCAGCCGAAAGAATGCTGCACCAGTCCCGGCCGGTGCCTGTCGGGGGCGACCTGCCACAGCTCCTTGAGGCCGATGCCAAACTTCTGCGGCTCGCGGCCGCTGTCGAGGGCGAAGCGCTTGACCAGTCGCTTGCTGAGGCTGCCGCGCGCGCCTTCCGCGAACAGCGTGTAGCGGGCGCGCAGCTCCATCCCGCGCGTGAAACCGGCTGTCGGCGTACCGTCCTTGCCGATGCCCATGTCGCCGGTGGCGATGCCTGCCACCGCGCCGTCCGCGTTGAACAGAACCTCAGCCGCGGCGAACCCGGGATAGATCTCGACGCCCGCTGCTTCCGCCCTGGCGGCGAGCCAGCGACAGACACTGCCGAGCGACACGATGTAGTTGCCGTGGTTCGACATCAGCGGCGGCATCATCACATTCGGCAACCGCAGCGCCCGTGTCGCTCCGAGCCAGTAGAAGCGGTCGTCGCTGACCGCGGTCTTGATTGGCGTGTCCTCGCTGCGCCATTCGGGGAGGAGGCGGTCGAGCGCAATGGGATCGATCACGGCGCCCGACAGAATGTGGGCACCGACCTCGGAGCCCTTCTCCACCACGACCACCGAAATGTCGGGCGAGATCTGCTTCAGCCGGATCGCGGCCGCGAGCCCGGCGGGCCCGGCACCGACGATCACGACGTCGAATTCCATCGTCTCGCGCGGCGGCAGTTCGCTGCCGGCCATGCCTGCCTCCCTTGCACCGCCCCGAATCGCGGCAAACCGTCCGTGGGTATGCTATCGTAGCAGCTTCCGCCATGACCGCCGTCAACGAAAAGGCCGCGCGCGAACTGCTTGCCTTCTACCAGGAGGCGGGCGTCGACACGGCCATGGCCGAGACGCCGGTGGATCGGCTGGCCGATCAGCCGATCACCGCGGCAATGCCGCAGCCCGCCGCGCCGGCGGCCCCGTCGGCGCGGGGACCCGCGCCGGTCGTTCGCACCATCACGTCCTCGGACCTGGCGGGCGGCGGCCGCACGCCTCCGCCGTCGCCGGAAGCCGCCGTCATGGCCGCCCGCGAGGCGGCCCGCACCGCCGCCAACCTCGACGAGCTGCGCGCGATCCTCGACCGCTTCGAAGGCTGCGCACTGCGTGCGACCGCGACGCAGCTCGTGTTCGCGCGTGGAAACCCGCAGGCCCGCGTGATGCTGATCGGCGAGGCGCCGGGCTACGAGGAGGACAAGTCGGGGCTGCCCTTTGTCGGCCGGTCAGGCCAGCTGCTCGACCGAATGCTGGCGGCGATCGGCCTCGACGAGCGCTCGGTCTACATCGCCAACATCGTACCGTGGCGTCCACCCGGCAACCGCACGCCGACGCCGCAGGAGTCCGCGATCTGCCTGCCGTTCATCATGCGCCAGATCGAATTGGCCGACCCCGACCTCCTGGTGTGCCTGGGCAACCCTTCGACCCAGACGCTGCTCAATACCCGGGAGGGCATCACCAGGACGCGCGGACGCTGGTTTCCGTTTCACACCGGCACGCGCGAAATCCGCGCCATGCCGACCTATCACCCGGCCTTCCTGCTGCGCGGTCCGCTGAACAAGCGGCTGGCGTGGCGCGACCTCATGGCGATCAAGCGGGCACTGCAAACGTGATCAGGTTTGGCACCCTGTGTCTTCTTCTGGCGCTGGCCATCCCGGCAGCGCACGCCGCGTGCCCGGATGTTGCGGTCGAGTTCATGGAAGCCGCGATCTCGCCTGCCGAACGGGAACGCCTGGCGCAGGATTTGCGCGAGGCTGTGCGGAGGGTATGCGCCTTCTGGGGGCCGACCTTCGCGGGGCGCCTGGCGATCGACGTGACGGACGCCGTCCCGCAATCGATGGCCCTGGTACCGGCCTGGCGCGGGCGGCCGGGCTACATCGTCTTTCCCGTGGACGCAGTTCGGCGCAGCCGCGCGCCGGTCATCCACGAGGTCGTGCACCTGTTCGCGCCCAACGGCAGCCGCTTCCTGGCGGAAGGTCTGGCCGTGCACGTGCAGGACCGCCTCGGCGGCGTGCATGTGTTTCCGAATTTCGGACGCGATCTCGATCGTGCCGCCGGCCGTCACGCCGGCGATGCCGACATCGTCGCGCTCGACCGCCTGCCGACGCCGGCGATGCTCCAGTTGGCCGGGATCCTGGACCGGCAGGCCGCCTACCTCGCGAGCGGTTCCTTCGTCCGCTACGTGATCGAGCAGCACGGCATGAACAAGTTCCGGCAGCTCTATACCATGACGCCGTTGGTTCCGGGCCGCCGCAACCCGCCCGATCCCGGGCGCTGGCTTGCGGTGTATGGCGTGGCGCTCGACCAGTTGGCACAGGCTTGGCGCGGGCGGCTCGCCCGCGCGCCATAGGGCCTACGATCGAACCAGCTCGATCGCCTCGATCTCCGGAGGTGCCGGATCGCGCGGCACGGTCTGCCTGCCGGCGGCATCGGTGACCGCACGGCGAGCGATCACCAGCCGCAGGTGTCGCATGTTGAAGCCGCGAATCCTGGCAAACTGTGCCATCGCATCGGTGATGTCGAAGGCGACGGTCTCGCCCTGCGCGTTGCGACTGTCGTCGCCGTGGCCGCTGCCGCCGAACAGTTCCAGCGCGCCGATCTTCAACGCGGTCGTGGTGGCTTCAAAGACGTTGGGGCCTTCGAGCACCAGGAACAGGTCGTAGACCGGGCTGCGCTCGCGCGCCACGACGTCGCGCAGCACGACATGCATGCGCGGCGACGGCGGGCGGACGCCTTTGGCGATCTTGCCCTTGGCCGGCGGCCGCCGCGGCGGCGGCACCGGCGCGAATACCACGGCCGTCTCCCGTGCCGACAGGTCGACCGCGCCGGCACGCGCCAGCACCAGCGGCTCCGGCGCAGGCGCTGCCGGCGCGCGGGCCGTCGGTTGCAGGCGCACCGCGCGCGGCGGGTCGTCGTCGTAGCGGTAGCCGAGCTGGTGCTGGGTATCGAGCACATCCGCGCCGGTCATCACCCGGTCGTCGCCGTTCTCGTCGACGAAGGTGAACGGGGTCTTCATCCAGACATCATCGTCGACTGGCGGGACGCCGCCGCCGGCGCTCCACTTCACCCACAGGCGGTCAATATTGGCAGCGTGCAGCCAATACACCGGATCGCGCGCAGCGGTCGCGGGTGAAGCCAGGTCGCCGTCGGCGCCTGTGGCAAGATGGAACCGGTTGTGCAAGGCCTCGATGGCGCCGGCCGAGGCGGATTGCTTCGCATCGGCGACGCGCACGCCGCCGAAGCCGCTGCGCGGATCGAGCGGGCCGGCGGCGGTGAAGGAGTCGAGCGCCAGGGCGGCCGCGAAATCCCGGGTCATGTCATCGAGCGTGTGTGCGCCGCGCTCGAACGCGGTGTTGCGGTTTGCGCGCGCCAGCGCATTGCGGCGCGATGCGACCGGCATTTCAAGCTGGTCGGCACCCGGGCGAAACGGCTGCGGCAGCGCCGCGTGCTGCAAGCCGTCATAACCCCAATAGGGCAGGGCAAAGATCGGGTCGCCCGCGGCGCGGCGCAGGATGCGCTCGAAGAAGTATAGGTGCATGCGCTGCCAGGCGAGGAAGAAATAGCTCTTGCGCGGATTCTGCCGCCAGTACTTCGCCAGCGGCTGCGCCTCGCCTGCGATGTCGCTGGCGGCGACGCCGAACATGTTGGCCTGGAACCGCCAGCTGGTCTTGTCGGTCACCGGACGCTTCATCATCGCGTCGACAGCACCGCGATAGGCGTCGATCAGCGGACTCTGCTCCTGCATGAGATCGCCGATCGAGCGCCGCACCAGCACTACGCCGGTGGCTCGCGCCGGCAGGATCGCTGCGGCAGCCGACGCCACCGCGCCTCCGTTGAATGCGCGGCGCGAAAGCTTCATCCCACAATCCCACGACTTCGACACAAACGGGTGGTGATATCCGCAGGCGATTGTTGCATCAGTTTGACACCGCAAATTTCACTGCAAACAGCGCCGCCAGCACCACGACCGCGGGCTTTGCCTCGGCAAAGCGTCCGGACACGAGCTTGCACAACGCATAGGTGACGAAGCCGAGCCCGATCCCGGTCGCGATCGAGAAGGTGAGCGGCATGGCGATCGCCGTCACCACCGCCGGTGCATATTCGGTGATGTCGTCCCAGTTGAGCCCGGCCAGGCCCTGGGTCATCACGCAGGCCACGTACAGCAATGCCGCCGCCGACGCGTATTTCGGGATCATGCCCGCGAGCGGCGCAAAGAACAGCGCCAGGAGGAAGAACATGGCGACGAACACGCCGGTCAGACCGGTGCGCCCGCCCGCCTCCACGCCGGCCGTGCTCTCGATATAGCTCGTGGTGTTGGAGGTGCCGAGCAGCGCGCCGACCGTCGTCGCCGAGGAGTCGGCGATGAGCGCGCGGCCCATCCTGGGAAGCTGGCCCTGGCTGTCGAGGAAGCCGGCACGATAGCTCACCCCGATCAGTGTGCCGGCGGTGTCGAACAGGTCGACGAACAGTAGCGTGACGATCACGAAGATCGCGGTGGATTCGAACACCCGTGAGAAATCGAGCTGTAGGAAGGTGGGAGCCAGCGACGGCGGCATGGACACGATGCCGCGGTAGTCCACAAGGCCGAGCGCGATTCCGACCAGCGTCACCATGAGGATGCCGATCAGGGTGCCGCCGAGGACCTTGCGGGAATTGAGCACCACGATCAGGACGAAGCCGGCGAGCGCCAGGATCGCCGGCCACTCTTTCAGATTGCCGAGCGTGACCAGCGTCGCCGGATGATCGACCACGATGCCCGCCTGCTGGAGCGCGATGATGCCGAGGAACAATCCGACGCCGGCGGCGACCGCAAGCTTGAGGTCGTGCGGGATCGCGTTGATAATGACTTCACGCAGCCTGGTGGCGGTGATGATCAGCGCCAATACGCCGGACAAGAACACGAAGGCGAGCGCCTGCTGCCACGTATATTTGTATCCGATCACCAGCGTGAAGGCGAAGAACGCGTTCAAGCCCATGCCCGGCGCCAGCGCGATCGGGTAGTTGGCATAGCATGCCATGATCAAGGTCGAGATCGCCGCCGCCAGGCAGGTGGCGACAAACACCGCACCCCGGTCCATGCCCGCGTTGGACAGGATGTCCGGGTTGACGAACACGATGTAGACCATCGTGAGGAACGTGGTCACGCCGGCGACAAACTCGGTCCGGACCGTGGTGCCGTTCTCGCTCAGCCTGAACGTGCGGTCGAGATAGTCATGGAACGCGTTGCCGCCCTGCGGCGCGCTTGTATCGGTCATGTGCTGCCCCTGCCCCTGTAGCCGGCGGCTCGATCATAGCAAACTTGCCGTCGTGCGGGACCGGCTGCCCGCGGCAAGGCAGCCCTGCGGCATGGCCGCTATGCCGCACCCCCAGGGATCATTCTGCCGCATTGGCAATTCACGGCCGTACCGTACTCTCAATCCCGTGACGGCGGCGGAGCTCTTGATGGAACTCGATCCGGTCCTGCTGGCGCGACTGCAATTCGCGTTCACCGTGACGTTTCACATCATCTTCCCGACCTTCACCATCGGCCTGTCCGCCTACATCGCGACGCTTCTGGTGCTGTGGGTCGGCACCGGTCAGGACCGCTACCAGCGGCTGGCGCGGTTCTGGACCCGCATTTTTGCGGTGTCCTTCGCGATGGGCGTCGTCTCGGGGATCGTGCTGTCGTACCAGTTCGGCACCAATTGGAGCCGCTTCTCGGTATTCGCGGGCAACATCGTCGGCCCGCTGATCGGTTACGAGGTGCTCACCGCTTTTTTTCTGGAGGCGACCTTCCTCGGCGTGATGCTGTTCGGCTGGGGCCGGGTTCCGCGCTGGCTCCAGGTATTCTCGGCAATCATGGTCGCACTCGGCACCATGATCTCCGCGTTCTGGGTGCTGGCGGCGAACTCGTGGATGCACACGCCCACCGGCCATGAGGTGGTGGACGGCGTCGCCATGCCGCTCGACTGGTGGGCGATCATCTTCAATCCAAGCTTCCCCTATCGCTTCACCCATATGCTCAACGCCTCGTTCCTCACGGCCGGCTTCGTGGTGCTGGCGGTGGGCGCGCGCTATCTCCTGGCAGACCGGCATCCGGAGCAGGCGCGCACCATGATCAAGATGTCGATCGCGCTGCTGGCGGTGCTGGCGCCGCTGCAATTGCTGCTCGGTGACCTGCACGGGCTCAACACCCTCAAGCACCAGCCGATCAAGATCGCCGCCATGGAGGCGCACTGGGACTCGCACGAGCCGGTGGACTTCCACATCTTCGCCTGGCCGGACGAGAAGGCGGAGAAGAATCACTGGGCGCTGTCGATCCCGAACGCCGGCTCGCTGATCCTGACCCACCGGCTCAACGGCCTCATCATCGGGCTCAAGGACGTGGCGCCGCGGAACCGCCCGCCGGTCAAGACCGTGTTCTTTGCCTTCCGCATCATGCTGGTGATCGGCTTCTTCATGATTGCGGCCGCCGTGATCGGTGCGTGGCTGCTGTGGCGCGGGATTCTGTTCGAGACGCGCTGGTACCTGCGCATCGTCGCCCAGAGCTGGTGGACCGGGTTCGTCGCAGTGATTGCCGGCTGGGTGGTGACCGAGAGCGGCCGCCAGCCCTGGGTGGTGCAGGGCATGCTGCGCACCGCGGACGCCACGTCGCCGCTGTCGGCGTCAATGGTGCTGACCTCGCTCGCGCTGTTCGTGCTGGTCTATGCGATCGTATTCGCGATGGGCATCTACTATATCAATCGGCTGATCGCGCGCGGACCGCAGGGCCGCGCGGTCGAGCCGCCGGACCAGGGCTCGCCGCTGCGGCCGCTGTCATCCGCCCACGATGCCGGACGCGAGGCGCTGGCGCCCGGCTCCTGAATAGGGCCAGATGATGTCGGAGTGGGATCTGCCATTGATCTGGGCCGGCGTGATCGGCACCGCGGTTGCGCTTTACGTCATCCTCGACGGCTTCGATCTCGGCGTGGGCATCCTGTTTCCTTTCGCCCGCAGCGAGAAAGAGCGCGACCAGATGATTTCGTCGATTGCTCCGTTCTGGGACGGCAACGAAACCTGGCTGGTGCTCGGCGGTGGTGGGCTGTGGGTTGCGTTCCCGCGCGCCTACGCGACCATCATGTCGGCGCTCTATCTGCCGGTGATCGTGATGCTGCTGGCGCTCGTCTTCCGCGGTGTCGCCTTCGAATTCCGCACCGTGGCGGAGACCAGCAAGCGCTACTGGAACTTCGCCTTCACGGCGGGCTCCGCGCTCGCTGCGATCTGCCAGGGCGTGATCCTGGGCGGGCTGATCCAGGGCATCAAGGTGGAGAGCGGAGCGTTTGCAGGCGGTCCGTTCGACTGGGCGACGCCGTTCGCGCTGCTGTGCGGGCTCGGCGTGCTTGCCGGCTATGGGCTTCTCGGCGCGGCCTGGCTGGTCATGAAGACCGACGGCGACGTTGCCGAGCGCGCCCGCGGGCAGGCCAAGCTCCTGCTGCTCGTGGTGCTTGGCTTCATGGCGGCGGTGAGCCTGTGGACGCCGTTCGCGTTCGAACGGATCGCCGCGCGCTGGTTTTCGACGCCGAACATCTACTACCTCTGGCCGGTGCCGTTGATCACCGCAATCACCGCGCTCGCACTCTGGCGCTGGATCGATGCCGGCCGCGAAATTCCGCCGTTCCTGGCCGCGATCGCGCTGTTCCTGCTCGGCTATGCGGGGATCGTAATCTCGGTGTTCCCGTACCTGGTGCCGCCGACGCTCACGATCTGGGACACCGCCGCTGCGCCCGCCAGCCAGGCATTCATGCTGGTCGGTACGCTGGCGCTGATGCCGGTCATCCTCGGCTACGTCGTGTTCGTGTACTGGATATTCCGCGGCAAGGTACGCCAGGGCGAAGGCTACCATCACTGATGATGGACAGCGGAGGCCGGAAGGAACGACGCTACTTTTTCTCCTGCCTGTCCTCTGTCCTCGGTCCTCTGTCTTGCGGTCTGATCACCGCCCAGCCGTAGCGAAGCGCCGGCAGCCGCCCTGCGACCGGACGCTCAAATACCCGCGTCGCGTCCGGAACGAGATCCGGAAAGCGCTCCTTGATCGCGGGCGGCGGCGTGCCGGCGGTATCGGTCGTCGGCCAGATCACGACGGCCCCTTTCGTGCGGACGTCCTCGAACGTCACCCAGGGCGTGCGCTCCGGCGTCGCGTCAAGAAACAGGCTCGGCCGGCTCGGCGCGCCGAACGCGATCAAGGCGGCGCTGCGGGGATCGCCGGCGACGACCTGGAGCGGAACGCCGGTGCGGCGCTGGAAGCTGTCCGAAAAGAACCGCGCAATGTCCTGCGCCGGCTTGTTGACGTTGAGGTCGATGCCGAACCAGGGGAGCGAAAACACCGCCAGCACTGCAAGCACGGGAGGCAACAGCAGCAGGCCGAACCACGCGCCGATCACGACGGTCTGATGGCTGAGCTCGATATCATTTCCCGCCGCCACCACGACCGCGAGTCCGGACAGCACCACCAGCGGCGGAATCCCTCCGACCGGCGTCGGCCATCCGGCCAGCACCGCGACGATAGTTGCCGCCAGCGCGGGAACGATCGCGAAGTACAGCGCGAATTGGCGCGCGAACGGGGTGATCGGCTCGCGCACGATTACCGGCGAGGGCGTGCGGCGCGCCCACGGCAATCCCACCACCGCCGACACCAGTGCCACCAGCCCGACATGGGCGGCGAGGATGAACGCAAGCTGGCGCAGCCAGGCGTTGAAATTATCGACCATGGATTCCCGCGTGCGCAGACGCAAAAGCCGCGTCATCAGCCCCTCGCCGGTCTCCGACAACCAGAGCAGGTGCGGAAACAGGACGACGAGGGCAACCAGGCTCGCCAGCCACGGATCGGTCGATCGCATCGCGGCGCGCGCGCGCGGGCTCGCGGCGGTGAACAGCGCCAGCACGCCGAGCAGCAGCAGGCCGGCATAGGTGGTGAGGAAAAGCAGGCCGATCTCGACCGCCAGCGCGACCCAGTAGCCGCGCCGGCCTTCGCTCACCGCGCGCCAGTAATGCAGCAGGATCAGCGACCAGAGGGCCATGGTAAGAATGACCGGACCGAAATCCGGCGTCGGCACCGTGAAGGTCGAGATGCCGACCATGAGCAGCACCGCCAGCGCCGCGTGCTGCGCCCCGACCAGCGAGCGGCCGAGATTGAAGACGGCGATGTAGGTTACCACCACGCAGATCTGCGAGAGCAGGTACACGCCGACCAGCCGATTGCCGGCCAGCACGAAGGCACCCTCGGCCAGCCAGAATGCCAGCGGCGGCCCCAGATAGGTACCGAGCTGCAGCTCGTTGCCGATTGCGAGCACGAAGGGGACGTCGCCGGGCGGCCCGGCATAGAACAGGGTCGGAACCAGCAGCCACAGTGTGGCCTGCGCCAGCGCGGCGATCCACACCGCAAGCGCCGGGCGCGAGCGCAACAGCTCGACAAAGATGGAGACGTAAAGCATTGGCCCCGGCGGAATACGTGACGCGACCTTACCCGAAACGAGATTAGGGCCTGGAGCTAGAGAGGCAACACCGCCGCAGGAATTTCATCGGCATCGCGCGCAGCATCGCCGTAGCTTGCCGCCACCGGCGAGAACGACCGGCGGTGGTGCACCGTGGGACCGAGCCGCCCGAGCGCGTCGAAGTGCTCCGGCACGCTGTAGCCCATATGGCGCTCGAAGCCGTAGCCGGGATGCGCGAGCGCGAGCCGCATCATCAGGCGGTCGCGGGTTACCTTGGCGACGATGGACGCCGCCGCGATCGAAGCGACGATGGCGTCGCCGTGAACCACCGGCTGGCAGTCGCACGCGACGTCGATGCGGTCGCGGCCGTCCACGAACACGAGCCGCGGCCTGACCGGCAAGGCGGCGACGGCGCGTGCCAGCGCCCACAGCGAGGCGCGCAGGATGTTGTCGCGGTCGATGCGCGAGGGCGGTGCGCAGGCGACCGCCACCTCGGCGCTGGCACAGATCTTCTCGTAAAGCGCCTCGCGCGCCTCGCGGTCGAGCTTCTTGGAATCGTTGAGTCCGCGCGGCACTCGCTTCGGATCGAGGATCACCGCGGCCGCCACCACCGGCCCGGCGAGCGGGCCTCGGCCGGCTTCGTCGCAGCCCGCCACCGGCCAGATGCCGCGCTTCATCGCAGCGCGCTCGCGGCGGAAGGTCGGACGGACGTCGTCGTCGCCGAGCGGCAGGCGTGCGACTTTGATGGCGGTGGCGGTGCGACTCATGCCGCGATGGTGCGCAGCGAAAGTGGCAAGTCAATGCGGTGGCGGCGGTGGTGTGAAAGTCGGGGAGGAACTCATCCTTTGCCAGTTCGGGCGTCGGCCACAACGACAGGATCACACCCCCCGCCTCGAAAAAGGCGACGCCTTGCGCGCCGCGCGCCCGGCGGCGGAAGCCGAGCGCCTCGTAGAACGCCGTGCTGCCGGCGAGGTCGCTTACGCCGGGCGTCACGAGCGACAGGCACGCTTGCGGATCGGCCATGTCAGAACAGCGCCAGCTGCGCCGGCGCCTGCCGCGGCGGAGCAAAGCGATCGGTCGAGAGCCGTGTGCGCGTCTTGTTGAGGCCTAGCTTCTCGCAGGCGGCTTCAAAGCGGCGGCCGATCATCCAGGCCACCGGGCCGCTGCCGGTCTGCCGCTCGCCCCATTTCGAATCGTAGTCCTTGCCGCCGCGCATCTCGCGGATGAGCTTGAACACATGGCGGTGACGGTCGGGAAAATTCGCCATCAGCCATTCGCGGAACAGGTCGCGCACTTCGAGCGGCAGGCGAAGTAGCACATAGCCCGCCTCCTTCACGCCCACGGCGGCAGCGGAGTCGAGAATGCGCTCGATCTCTGCATCGTTGATGGCTGGAATGATCGGCGCCACCATCACCGCGGTCGGCACGCCCGCCTCCGACAGCTGCCGCAGCGCGTCGAGCCGGCGCGACGGCGTCGCGGCGCGCGGCTCCATCACCCGCGCCAGCTTTGGATCGAGCGTGGTTACCGACAGCGCAACCTTGGCGATGTTGCGCTTCGCCATGCGCGACAGGATATCGAGGTCGCGCAGCACCAGTGCAGATTTGGTGACGATGCCGACCGGGTGGCCGAAGCGCTCCAGCACTTCCAGGATTCGCCGCATGATCTGGTATTGCTTTTCGATCGGCTGGTAGGGATCGGTGTTGGTGCCGATCGCAATGGTGCGGGGCGCATATTTCGGATCCGACAGTTCGCGCTCGAGGAGCCTCGCCGCCTCCGGCTTGACGAACAGCTTGGATTCGAAATCGAGCCCCGGCGAGAGCCCGAGATAGGCGTGCGTCGGTCGCGCGAAGCAGTAGACGCAGCCGTGCTCGCAGCCGCGGTAGGGATTGATCGAGCGGTCGAAGGAGATGTCGGGCGAATCGTTGCGCGTGATGATCTTGCGGGTGGCGTCGACCGTCACCGTGGTCCTGAACGGCGGCAGGTCTTCGAGCGCCTGCCAGCCGTCGTCGAATCGCACGCGCGCGAGCGGCTCGTAGCGGCCGGACGCGTTCGACTGCGCGCCGCGGCCGCGGCGCAACCCGGCCTCGACCGCGACGCCGGCGTCGGCCGGCAGGTCGAGGTTCACCGCGGACGCCCGACGGGCGAAGCCGCCCGCCGGCGTTGGCTTGGAGGGCAGTTCTCGCGCCGGCGGGCGCTTCAAGGCTGTCGATGAACGAGCCATGGGGTCAGATGTAGTCCTGCCCAATGAACAAAACAAGAACAAATTGCCAGCCTTGCGCGGATCGCGCATATCGTGGGGCCGGCAGGCGCGACGCCACATGATATTGCGGCAACTCGACCCGGCCGGGAGCGGTTCCCCATGATCAGCGTGATCGTACCGACCCACGAATCGGAGCGGCTGCTGGTGCATACCCTGGCCGCGCTGGTGCCGGGGGCGCTGGCCGGGGTGGTGCGCGAAGTGATCGTGGCGGATGCCGGCTCCAAGGACGACACCGCCTCGGTCGCGGATGTTGCCGGCTGCCATTTCATGGAGCTGCCCGGCAGCGTGGGCGCGCGGCTTGCCGCCGCCGCGGCGGCGGCGCGCTCGGACTGGTTCTGGTTCATGCAGCCGGGCTGCGTTCCGGAGCCCGGCTGGATCGAGGCAACGGAACGCTTCGTCCGTGGCGATGGTGTCGGGCAGGATACGGCCGCGGTCCTGCAGTTGCGGCCCGGTCGTTCGGGCCTTGCCGAAGCGATGGCGCTTGCCGCCGCAGCCCTTGGCGCGCGGCCTGTGCCGCGGCAGGGATTGCTGATCGCGAGGGCACTCTATCGCAGTCTTGGCGGCCACGACGCCGCGAGTGCCGACCCGCAAACCGCCTTGATGCGCACACTCGGGCGCCGGCGGATCGTTGTGCTCGACGCTGCCATGGGATGGCGCGGTCAATAGAGCGCTCCCGCCGGAACCATGCGCGGTCTTCACTGGCTGCCCCCGCGCGCCCGGCCGGGCTGCCTGACGTCGGCTCGTTGGACCGCGCGTCCATCGGACTGTCCCCCACGCTCGATCTCATCGAGCCGGCGCCGGACGAGGTCATGAACCTTCGCCATCACGCGCGCGGTTCGCGCCGGGGTCGGGTTGGGCTCGCAGTGCATGCAGTCCAGACGCTTGCCGCGGCAGGTGCGGGCGCGCTTGCAAAGCGGCAGCCGGCACTTGCGCCAGCTGCCGATAAAGCTGGCGATGCGCCGCGCGAACTCCCGGCAGAATTCGTCCGGATCCTTCGGCACCGGATCGTCGTCCCGATCTGTGTCGATTGGTTTTGTCGGCTCCAGTTTTTTCCGTGCCATCGCTCCTCGCCAATTCGCGCTCGGCCGTTCCGCGGCCGGGCCGCGAATTTTTCTCCCCACCATGGTCCCCGCTTTCCGCCTTCGCCAAAGATTCGGCGGGCCGAGGGGGACAGAGCGCCGAAAGGCGCACTTAGTCTCCGCCTTGCGGCGGCGCGCGCTTGACGCGAGCGCGCTCGCCTTCCGGCGCTCCGTCGTGGCGATTTCCGTCTCCGGGACCGTGACTTCCGCGACTCGGGCGGACTTTTTCGGAGCCCCTAGCGCGGGCGTTTCTTCCCGCTCGCCCTGCCGCGTCCAGCCACTTAAGGCAGCCCCTCATAGTGGGGGCGGACGGTGACCCGAAGCCTCCCGGGGCGGCGGTTGCGAGCCGCGCCGCGGGCGCCACACCGACCGGTCCGGGCTCGCGCCCGGTCCGGCTGCCGGAGCGGACTTCGGTGTCGACTTCGGTTTCGATTTGGGTCGTCACGTCCATCTCCGCCTCCTTTCCTCTCCGGCCCGCTCCGCCTTTCAGAACGCCTTCCGGAAGGCGCTCCTCGCGAGCGGGGTGAGAGGAATATAGTCGTAAATTATGGCAGGAATTTGATCATAATTATTTAACGCGACCCGGGGATGCGGGCGAATGTCCGGAGTCAGAGGCTAACCTGACTCGGAGGCAACCGCGTCGAAGCGTTGAAAATGACCCGGCGCGGTCATAGTTCGATTGCAGATTCGAAACTTATCCGGAGGAGAGTCCTCCGCTAATGCAACATCTACAGGTCCTTGTGTCCAAAACCCGCGTCGCGAGCCTGTGCAACCGCCTGGGCGCGGCTTGTGACCTCAAGTTTGGAAAAGATCGTCGAGACCTGGTTGCGTACGGTTTTTGGACTACTGCCGAGTTGCTTGGCGATCGCCTCGTTATCGAGTCCGCGGGCGAGGAACTCCAAGACCTCGTTCTCGCGCGCGGTCAGAATGTCAAGCCGCGCCGTCGGTCGCGCCGGTAGGAAATCGTCGATCGCTTCGACGAACTGCTGCCAGGCGGGCTCGGTGTCGAGCAGGATGTGGTTCCGGCTTTCGAGGGGTACGAACTGCGCAGCGGGAATAAGCGTCGCGACCGTGCGGCCCTCATCGAATGGATTGATGGCGTCGCCACGAGCGTGCAGGACCATCGTGGGAGAGCGCACCTGCGGTGCGAGAGTGCGAACATCGGTGCCATATATCATCTCCACAATTTGCATTGCAGATTCAGGAGATGTCACCGCGCGTCGCATATCGGCATAAGCCCTGTGCTGTTCCGCCGACGCATCTGGGAGGGGCGTGACGTGACTGAATGCCGGGTTATTGCCATACCAACCGAGCTTGATGGCCTTGAGGCGAGTGTGCGCTTCCTCCACGAATTGAGGATCCAGCAGACCTCCGCGACTACAAGGCCCATGCAGTACTAGCTGCGAGACTCGCGAGGGCTGGCGGACCGCATAGGCAATAGCACGGGCCGCGCCATCCCCCATTCCGAACAGAACAAATCGCTGGAATCCAACAGCATCAATCACGGCTTCGAGGTCGTCGACGAAGGACTCGAACGTGAAGCTGACCCGGTCACGATCCGACAGCCCGCAGCCGCGGCAATCATAACGGATGAGCGTGTGCCGGCTGGCAAGAAGCTCCAACCAAGGGCGCCAAATCGGGCTGTCCCAATCAAGCCTCAGATGGTGTACCCAGCGCTGGGCCCAAATGAGTGGTGGTCCTGAACCGCAAACAGAAAAGGCAATGCGCGTACCATCGCGGCTCGCGCAGAAGCGAATCTGTTCCGCAAGGTGGGACATCGGCAATCGGCTAATGCGTCTGGCGCAATACTAGCGCCTACGCTCCCGATTGGCGAGACGGTCCGCCCTGGGACACTTTTCGGTATCGGCGGGCAGGGCTCGATGAAAGGGCGCTTCCTATGATGTGTTCGCGCGTGCATGTTCAGTTCGCCTTGATGCCCGCCAAGGGGATAACCTGACGCCAGCGTCGCGCTTCCTGCTCTATGAAGAGCGCCGCTTCTTCCCGCGAACTAACGACCGGGCGAGCCGAAAAGTCAGCAAGCCGTTTCACGACATCAGGCAGCCTCAGCGTCTCCGCGATTGCGGCCGACAGTTTTGTGGCGACCGCAGGGGGAGTTTTTGGCGGCGCGACGACAGCGTACCAGCCCGCAGAGTAGAACCCGGGGTACATCTCAGCCACAGCAGGTACATTTGGCAATTCCGGAATACGTCCCTGCTCCCCAACGGCGAGTGCCTTCAGCTTGCCGCTGCTTATCAGCGGCAGCGCATTGGCGAGATTGTCGAACATCACATCGACATGGCCGGCAAGGAGATCGGTCATGGCGGGTGCCAGTCCCTTGTAAGGCACGTGGACCATGCGGAGTCCGGCTGAGGCCATCAGCATTTCGGCCGTCAGATGCGGCGGACTGCCGATTCCGGCAGATGCAAAGGTGATTTTCCCTGGATTGGCTTTGATCAGCGCGACAAGCTCCTGCAAGGTTGACGCGCGGACCTGCGGATTGACAACAAGCGTGTAGGGCAGCGCAGCCATGACGCTCACTGGAACAAATGCTGCGGGATTGAAGCCGAGCTTAGAATAGATGTGCTGACTGAGCACCAGCGGTCCCGGCGGCGTAGCGAGCAGCGTGTATCCGTCAGGCTCCGCCTTGGCGACGAACTCCGCACCGAGGTTTGACGCAAAACCTGCGCGGTTTTCAATGATAACCGGTTGCCCCCAGCGAGACGAAAGCTTGTCGCCAATGATGCGCGGCAGCGCGTCCGCAAACCCACCGGCCGGGAGCGGCACCACGATCTTGATTATGCGGTTTGGGTAGTCCCCTTGCGCAATGGCCGGAACACCCGAGACCACAAGCAGCAATGCCGAAGCGACGCACCGAACGATTTGTAACCCATGCTTTCGACCGATCATGGCAATCTCCCAAGCTACATCGAGCCGCGCAGCCGCGATTTGTATATGCGTTCGCTCGCGCCGTCATGATGCATAAGTCCCATTCCGGAGACGTGACTGGTTGGTGGAGGGCCGGCAGATTAGGCGTCTATAGGGCCCGTGTCCCGTCAGCGCTCCGCAGGTCCATTGCGTTGACCTGCCAGGAAATGTCGCCTTCGGCCCATCGCGCCGCTTCGCTGCGATGCAATGGACTGTCTGTTATGACGGGCAGAGCGGACTATCGCACCCATCCGGGAGGAATTGCGCGGCAATGAGCGATATCGAGCGAGCCTGATGCGCGTCCCGCTCACCCCGCCAGCTTCCCTTTCAGCCAATTCGCAATCGTGGTCGTGATCTCGTCCTCGGGCATGCCGGGCGTGCGGCCCATGTGGTGGCCCTGCGGGTAGATGCGCGCCTCCTTCGGCGAGCCGTGCTCCAGCAACAGGTAGATGTCCGCCACCGGCGCCTGGTCGTCGAGCTTGCCGTTGACGCATAGGATCGGCGCCGAGGGCCGGTCGATGAGGCCCATGTCCTTCAGCGACAGCCGGGACACGGCGTCGATGAATTCGTCCATGGTGCGCGTCCCCATCGCCTGGCCGCGCGCCTCCAGAAGACTCTGCGCGCCGAACAGATAGGTCGCGCCGCCGGTGGTGAAGGCCGGAACGAGCCACTCGCGCTGGAAGCCGTAGTGCACGTTGCCGCCGTGGAAGACGGCGCCCCTGATGCGCGCCGCCTCGACATAGGCAAGCCGCGCCGCCCAGTAGGCGCCGAAGCTGCCGCCCCACACCGCGATGCGGCTGCCGTCGATGTCGGTTCGTCCGACGAGATGGTCGAGCCAGGCGGAATAGGTCTTGACCGCCAAGGGATCGCCGTAGCGCAGCGGATGCTCGCCGGTGCCGGGCATGTCGACGGTCAGTGTCGCAAGCCCGAGGCCATGCAGAATCCGATTCTGTCCCTCGCGATCCTCCTTCCAGCCGTCGACACCGCCCCAATGCATGACGATCGGCGGCCGGCTGACGCCCTGCGGGATGGTCAGGTAGCCGACGAGCGTCCTGCCCTGGAACGGCAGCTCGACGATCCGAAGCGGGTTGGCAAAATATTGCGCGGCCTTGCGGAAGTTGCGCACGGAGTGCCGGTAGGCCTCCTGTTTCGCCGGCGTGTTGGCGACCGGATACCGTCCCATGCGACAGTAGTCGGAGGCGAGGAAATAGAGGCCGGCGAGTTCGCCCGCCGGCGCACCCGCCTTGGCGCGGGCGTCGCCCTGCGCCTCGTAGTCGAGCCCGACCCTGCACCAGGCCTGCGCCCAGTGATCGCTGTCGAGACTGGTGAGCGAATTGACGATGCGCTCGGCATCGTCAGGGCGGATATGCTGGAACGGGTTGATCCTGCCGGCGCGGCGCCGCACCTCGGTCTTGATGTCCTCCAGCGATCGCACGCGCGCGCCGGCCGGGCTCGTGGTCGTCGTCATCGACGAAGTGTCTCCCGCTAAACCGTCGCGCCCTGTGCCTTGGGCCGCCGCAGATGCTCGTCGAGCCGTGGCATGATCTCGACGAAGTTGCAGGGCCGGTAGCGGTAGTCGAGCTGATGCACCAGGATCTCGTCCCAGGCGTCGCGGCAGGCACCGGGCGAGCCCGGCAGGCAGAAGATATAGGTGGCGCCGGCGACGCCGGCGGTGGCGCGGGTCTGGATCGCCGAGGTACCGATCTTCTTGAAGCTCACCATCAGGAACAGCGCGGCGAACGCATCCATCTTCTTCTCGAACAGCGGCTCGATCGCCTCCGGGGTAACATCACGGCCGGTGAAGCCGGTGCCGCCGGTGGTGATGATCGCGTCCACTGCCGGCGCCGCGATCCATTCCTTCACCCGCGCGCGGATCTGCTCGATGTCGTCGGGCACGATGCTGCGGTCATAGAGGACGTGACCGGCGGCCTTGATGCGCTCCGACAGCGTCGCCCCGGACTTGTCGTCGGCAAGCCCGCGGGTATCGGAAACCGTCAGCACCGCGATCTTGAGCGGAACGAATTGCCTCGCTTCGTCGATACCGGCCATGGGGACTCACTCGGCGTCATCATGCGTGCAAGCGGATCATCCAGCGGCTTCAACGCAGGTCGCACGCGCTCCGCGAAGACCGGATGCCTGCTTTCGCAGGCATCACACTAACAGACTGGCCACGGGTGGAAAGTGCCCGCCGCGGTACCGCCTCACTGCGCGTCCGCGGTTCCGGCCCGGTTGATGCCGAGCGACAGAATCCGGTGCAACAAGCCGGGATAGGCGAGCCCGTCGGCCTGGGCGGCTTGCGCGAACACCTCGATCTTGGCGATTTCCGCATTCGGATTGGCTTCGAGGAAGTAGGGCGTGCCGTCCGCGGACAGCCGGAAGTCGATGCGCGCATAGCCTTCGAGTTCGAGCGTGCGAAAGATGCGCTTGGCCATCCTCTGGATGGTCGCGACCAGGTCCGGCGCAAGGTCCTTGGCCGGCCCCTGGTTGACGCCGAGCCGCTCCTGGTACTTCAGATCGTATTTGAGCTTTTCGGTCGCGATCGGCCAAGAGTCCTTCGCCATGGCGCCGAAATCGAGCTCCCACACCGGAAGCACGCGCAACCGCTCATTGCCGAGCACGCTGACGTACAGCTCGCGCCCCTCGATGTATTGCTCCGCGATCGCCGCCGTGCCGATGCTCTCGTGAATGAAATTGACGCGCTCGATGAGCTTCTCGTCGCTGTCCACCACCGATGCCTGCGCGATGCCCATCGAGGCATCCTCGTTGATGCTCTTGACGATCAGCGGAAGTCCGAGGCGGGCCGGCCGCTTGACCTTGCGCCGCATCGGAAAGACGGCAAATGCCGGTACCGGGATGCGGTGATAGTGGACGAGCTTCTTGGACAGGTCTTTGCCGCGCGCCAGCATCAGGCCGCGCGGGTTGCACCCCGTATAAGGCACGCGCAGCAATTCGAGATAACTCGCAACATTCTGGTCGTAGACGGCCTCGCCGTGAAACTGCTCCAGCAGGTTGAACACCACGTCCGGCTTCCAGCTTTCGATCTCGTCGCGGATCGGCTTGAGCTCATGCTGCACGCCGAGCGGGCGGACGTCGTGGCCTGCCGCGCGCAGCGTCGACACCACGTCGAACTCGGTTTTCCAGGTATTGATCTCCTGCTCGCTATACCCCTCGATCGAATCCGGGGGCACGAGATCGGGATACATCAGAACGATGACGCGAAGGCGCTTCACAATGCGAGCCACTTCCGCCGTGTTGAACTGTAGATCGAATGCATTGTCTTGGCTGTCAAGAGGACCGTGAAGTCAAGTCTCAGCTGCCGCTTCGATCCGACCGCCCTGAGCTTGAGTTCGCGGCAGCGACCGATCATGTCGTCGAACACGGCATCCAACGTCAGTTGCAGTTCGCCGGTCCATTTCGAGACGATCGGCCTGATCCGCGCGCGGTTCTGGCGCAGGAACGCCGACGCGGCCTGCGAGCGGCGATGCCGGGGATCGTCGGAAAAGATGCGCAGCAGGTCGCGGTCGTAGATCTTGGGATAGTCGATGGCGTAATGCGCCTGCTTGCGCTCGTAATGCTCGGCCAGCGTATGGGTGAGGGTGTGCAGCGGCTCGACGCGGAAGCGGCGCGTCAGCGCCGGCTTCTGGCCCGCGATTTCGGCCATCAGTTCGTCGACATATTCGAGCTTCTTCAGCGCCGGCCACCCTCCATAGCGCTTGCGCCAGTCGGAGCGCGGCCGCAGCCACACCGCGAAGGTTTCGGCGAAGTCCTCGTCCGGGTGGCTCTGGGCGTACCAGAGCCGCAGGTGCTGCACGTAGCGCCGGCTGGCCGGGTTCGGCCGATAGTACTGCGGATAGCGCTTGGAGGATGGACCGAAGATCTGCTGCCAGCGGCGGCGGCGGTGCAGCTGATAGGCCGACTGGATCGCATGGCCGGCCTCGTGGCGCAGGATGCGCATGCATTCCGGCACGGTGCCGCCCTCGACGTCGATGATCTTCCTTCGCTCGAGCCGCATCAGCCGCGGATGCGTAAGATAGAACGGGATCGCGATGCCCGGCGTGTCGTCGGGACTGAACCACTCGTCGGAAATCCAGACATGCGGCTTGAAGCGGATATCGCGCTCCTCCAGCTCGGCGTACAGATTGCGTACGCAGCGCGCGAGCCAGGTACGCTCCACCGTTACCTTCAGGTCCTTGAGACGGAGCCTGAGGAGTTCGTCGTCGGGCAGCGACGCCCAGGCGAAACGGCGCGGCATGATCGTCAAGGCGCGGTCATGGCGCCATCATCGGGCGCAGCGCGGCACCGGCCGACGAAGATCCCGGTCGCGAACGAGCGGGAACGGCGTGCGCGGCCGGGCGCTGCGGTACTCATAGCTGTGCCGACGGCGACATGGTGTTGCAGCTATCGAGGCGGCCCGACTCGTAGCCGTTGTTGAACCAGCGCTGGCGCTGTGCCGAGGTGCCGTGGGTGAAGGAGTCGGGCACCACCTGACCCTGCGAGCGCCGCTGCAAGGTATCGTCGCCGATGGCGCTCGCGGTGCGCAGCGCAGCCTCGATGTCGCCGGGCTGGAGCCGCTCCTTGCTGCGGTTGGCCCAGATGCCGGCGAGGCAATCGGCCTGCAATTCGACGCGCACCTGGATGCGGTTGGCCGCCGGCGTGCGCATCCCGAGCGCCTGCTGCTGCCGCTGCGCCGAAGCCAGGATGCCGAGCTCGTTCTGCACGTGATGGGCCACTTCGTGCGCGATCACGTAGGCCTGCGCGAAGCGGCAGGACTGGCTGCCGACGTCGCAGCCCTTGAAGCGGGTCTCGATCATCTGGAAGAACGAGGTGTCGAGATAGATCTTGCGGTCGGCGGGACAATAGAACGGTCCCATCGCCGCCAGCGCAGTGCCCCCGCAGCTCGCGTGCGTGGTGCGCGAATAGAGCACAAGCCGCGGCGGATTATAGGGCCGCCTGCTGCCTGCGAAGATGCCCTTCCAGCTCGTCTCGGTGGAGGCGAGGATGCGCGTGACGAAGCGGCCGGTCTCGTCCTTCGGGGACGCGCCCGGCCGACCGGGCTGCGCCTGCTCGACCCGCGGCTGGGTGCGCGTCACGCTGTCGAATGCGCCGATCAGGAAGCTCGGATCGATCCCGGTCGCGTATCCGATGAAGCCGAGGATCAGGATGGTGCCGATCGACAGGCCGCCGGCGCCCCCGGGAATGCCGCCGCCAAATCCTCCTCCACCGCCGCCGTCGCGGCGGTCTTCCACGTTCTGGCTTTCCGGAAGGTCTTCCCAGCGCATGATGCTCGTTCCTGCTCAGAGTTGCCGGCGCTGCCCACAGCCAGCGCGATCCATCCGCAATTACCACATCGGATCGGTCAATCCTTCGAAATCAATATAGTTCCTCGGCAAATCTTGCCTAGCTCACTGCCGCTTCGATTAAGTCGATTTTTACCTTGGCATCGCATGATGCGCTCGTCGGTTTGTAGGTCCCGCGTCACCGACCGCGTCGCCTGAGTCAGAGTTCTGAGTCATGGTTGTGTCGCGTCGCGGGGCGTCCGTCAGGACGCCCCGCGTCAGTTTTGAGTCCGCCCGCAGCAGTCAGATCCTGGTCGGCGATTGCGTCGCGGCCATGGCCAGGCTGCCGGCCGAGAGCGTCGACCTCGTCTTCGCCGATCCTCCCTACAATCTCCAGCTTCAGGGCGATCTCAAGCGGCCCGACGATTCGCGGGTGGACGCGGTCGACGACGCCTGGGACAAGTTTGCGAGCTTTGCCGCCTACGACGACTTCACGCGCGCCTGGCTCGCCGCCTGCCGGCGCGCCATGAAACCGTCGGCGACGCTTTGGGTGATCGGCTCCTATCACAACATCTTCCGGGTCGGGACCATCCTTCAGGACCTCGGCTTCTGGATTCTCAACGACGTGGTCTGGCGCAAGACCAATCCGATGCCGAACTTCCGCGGCCGGCGTTTCACCAATGCGCATGAGACCCTGATCTGGGCGGCGCGCGAGGCCGGCGGCAAGGGCTACACCTTCAACTACGAGGCGCTGAAAGCCGGCAACGAGGACATCCAGGTGCGCTCCGACTGGACCATCCCGCTCTGCACCGGCGAGGAACGCATCAAGGACGGCCAGGGCCGGAAGCTGCACCCGACCCAGAAGCCCGAGGCGCTGCTGGCGCGCGTGATCCTGTCGTCGTCGCGGCCAGACGACTTGGTGCTCGACCCGTTCTGCGGTTCGGGCACCACCGGCGCGGTGGCCAAGCGCCTCGGCCGCCGCTTCATCGGCATCGAGCGCGACAAGGGATACGCCGCGGCGGCGGAAAAGCGGCTGGCATCGGTGACACCGTTGCCGGCGCCGTCGCTGGCGCCGTTCATGACCGCGCGCGAGGCGCCGCGGGTGCCGTTTTCGGCGCTGGTCGAGCGCGGCCTCGTCTCCGCCGGCGACGAGCTCACCGATGCAAAGCGCCGCCACAAGGCGCTGGTGCGTGCCGACGGCGCGGTCGCGCTCGGCGACAAGGTCGGCTCGATTCACCGCATCGGCGCGCTGGCGCAGGGACTCGAAGCCTGCAACGGCTGGGCGTTCTGGCACGTCGAGACCGAGAAGGGCCTCGTCCCGATCGATGCGCTGCGCGCCGAGATCAGGGCGCAGATGGGGATCGCGGCCGAGTAATGCCTCAACCGGGGGCGCGAGCGCGAAGCGTGGGCCCCGAAGGATAGCCACGCCCGACTCGTTGCCATCTTTCGAGTCCGGCTTTGCCCGCCGCCTCAGGATGACGGCATGAGGTGGTCTGTTACGAGCAATACACTCGCGGCTTCTTCACCTGCACCGGGACGACGCGCGCGGGCGGCGCGAGGCCTGCCACCTCCATCACCAGCTTGGTGCGGGTCGCCTCCTTGAACTGGTCGCGTGCGCGGATCGCAATCACGAACGAACCCGGCCCGCCGACCACGCAATCCTCGTAATACAGGTCGAGGTGCTCG
>Ga0073934_10003926_pt1 | contig 25848 bp, 25 predicted proteins | sample LarsenN4metaG_FD_76834 | JGI IMG/M metagenome (GOLD analysis project Ga0073934, IMG submission 76834) | Hot spring sediment bacterial and archeal communities from British Columbia, Canada, to study Microbial Dark Matter (Phase II) - Larsen... ... | reverse complement strand
CCGCGCGGCTGCATCCGTGCGAGCGATGCGGGGACCCGACGACCGCCCGGTTCTGCGCCTTCTGCCGCGCGCGGGCGCAGATCCTGGGGGAGCGGCTCGGAGAGCCGCCGGGCGGGGCCGAGGAAGGGGAGCGGCTCGGAGAGCCGCGGGGTGGGGAGGCAGCAGGGCAGCGACGGACCGGTGATCGCGTGGACGACGAGCGCGAGGTCGTCCGGGCGCTGTCCGAGGAGGTCCTCCCGGTCGAGATCTACGGGCGGTCCGGGGCGTGAGCGGCCCCTTCGAGCCCGGTGAGCGGGTCCTGCTGATCGACCGTCGCGGCCGGCGCTACCTGGTCCGCCTGCGCGCGGGCGAGATCTGGCACTCGCACGCCGGCGGGGTGCCTCACGACCTGCTGATCGGGTCCGACGAGGGCACGCTCGTCCACTCGACCAGCGGCATGTCGTTCCGGGCGTTCCGCCCCCGGATGGCCGACTTCATCCTCAAGATGCCCCGCGGAGCCCAGGTCGTCTACCCGAAGGACGTGGCGGCGATCCTGGTCCAGGCCGACGTGTTCCCGGGCGCCCGGGTCCTCGAGGCGGGGACCGGCTCGGGCTCGCTCACCCTGGCGCTGTGCCGAGCGACCGGTCCCGAGGGGCGCGTGGTCTCCTACGAGCTCCGACCCGAGTTCCGCGAGCGTGCGGCCGCGAACATCGAGGCGTTCCTCGGCAAGCTCCCCGCGTGGCTGGAGCTGCGCGAGGGGGACGTCCGCGAGGTGGCCGGATCGGCGGAAACCTTCGACCGGGTGGTCCTCGACCTCCCCGAGCCGTGGGCGGTCCTGGAGACCGTATCGACCGCGCTCGCCCCCGGGGGGATCGTCTGCGGGTACCTGCCGACCACGGTGCAGGTCCAGCGGCTCGTCCTCGCCCTGGAGGAGCGGGGCTTCGAGCACCTCGATACCTTCGAGGTGCTCCACCGCTCGTGGCACGTCACGGAGCGCAGCGTGCGCCCGGACCACCGGATGGTCGGGCACACCGGCTTCGTCACGATCGCCCGCGGGGGCGGCTGAACCGAACCGCCGGGCCTGCCGACAACGTATCCATCGATCGGGAGCTTCCGACGCGGCTGGCCGGTCGGGTCGGAGGCTGGGTGTAGACTTCCGCACACGCGGGAGGTGACGGAGATGCCCGAGCCGGATCCACGCGAGCAGCAGGAACTGGCCGAGAAGCAGATCCACGAGCTCCAGACCCAGGTCCGGTTCCTCGAGGACGAGATCGCCCTCCTGCGCCGCCGGCTCACCAACGCCCCACGGCAGGTCAAGGTCCTCGAGGAGAAGCTGATCGAGGCCAAGTCCGACCTGGCTCGCGCGCTCGCCCAGAACGAGAAGCTCGCCGCCACCCTCCACGCCGAGAAGGAGCGGATCGAGGGCCTGCGCGAGGAGGTCGAGAAGCTCAGCCAGCCGCCGGCCTCCTTCGGCGTCTACCTCAACGACAACGATGACGGGTCGGTGGACGTGTTCACCGGGGGTCGGAAGATGCGGGTGAACGTCTCGCCCGAGGTCGACCCGGCGGCGCTGCATCGGGGCGCCGAGGTGATCCTGAACGAGGCCCTGAACGTGGTCGAGGTGCTCGAGCCCGACCGCAGCGGCGAGGTGATGAAGGTCAAGGACCGCCTCGGCGAGGATCGCGTCGTGGTGGTCGGGCACGGCGACGAGGAGCTCGTCGCGACCCTGGCCGCGAGCCTCCGGGAGGAGCAGATCCGCGCCGGCGACCCGCTGCTGATCGACCGCCGGTCGGGGGTGGCCCTCGAGAAGCTCCCGAAGGAGGAGGTCGAGGAGCTCGTCCTGGAGGAGATCCCCGAGGTCAGCTACGAGGACATCGGGGGCCTGGAGGAGCAGATCGAGGCGATCCGCGACGCCGTCGAGCTGCCCTTCCTGTACGCCGAGCTCTTCCACGAGCACCAGCTCGAACCGCCCAAGGGGGTCCTGCTGTACGGGCCACCGGGCTGCGGCAAGACGCTGATCGCCAAGGCCGTGGCCAAGTCCCTGGCCGACAAGGTGCGCGAGCGCACGGGGCGGCAGGACGCGCACACGTACTTCCTGAACATCAAGGGCCCGGAGCTGCTGAACAAGTACGTCGGCGAGACCGAGCGCCAGATCCGCCAGATCTTCCAGCGAGCGAAGGAGCGGAGCGAGGAGGGGCTGCCGGTCATCGTGTTCTTCGACGAGATGGACTCGATCTTCCGGACCCGCGGCACCGGGATCTCGAGCGACGTCGAGTCGACGATCGTGCCGCAGCTGCTCTCGGAGCTCGACGGCGTCGAGACCCTGAAGAACGTGATCGTGATCGGTGCCTCGAACCGGGAGGACCTGATCGACCCCGCGATCCTGCGCCCCGGCCGGCTCGACGTGAAGATCAAGATCGAGCGGCCGAACGCCGCGCAGGCGGCCGACATCATGTCCAAGTACCTGAACGAGCGGGTGCCGATCCACGCCGACGAGCTCCGGCGGTCCGACGGCGACGTCCGGGCGGCCGTGCAACGGCTCGTCAACGTGACGGTCGACCGCATGTACGCGACGAGCGACGAGAACCGGTTCCTGGAGGTCACGTACGCCAGCGGGGACAAGGAGATCCTGTACTTCAAGGACTTCAACTCCGGTGCGATGATCGAGAACATCGTCCGCCGGGCGAAGAAGGAGGCGATCAAGCGGTTCCTGTCGACCGGTGAGAAGGGCATCCGGGCCGACGACCTGCTGACCGCGATCCGCGAGGAATTCAAGGAGAACGAGGACCTGCCGAACACCACGAACCCCGACGACTGGGCGCGCATCTCCGGCAAGAAGGGCGAGCGGATCGTCTACGTCCGGACGCTCCTGGGCGACGGCGAGGGCGAGGGTCGGCAGGTCGAGCGTGTGAGCGCCGGCCAGTACCTGTAGGCTGCCCCGATGGCCATCCCCAAGGTCGTCGGGACCGAGACCGAGTACGGGATCGCGGCGGTCGGCGCGCCCGAGTTCAACCCGGTGATCTCGTCCTCGCTGCTCATCAGCACGTTCGCGGGTGCCCTGCGCCGGATCCGGTGGGACTACGAGCAGGAGTCGCCGCTGCGCGACGCCCGGGGGTTCGAGCCGCTCCAGGTCCGGGAGCCCACCGAGGAGGACCTGGGCCTGGCGAACGTGATCCTGCCCAACGGCGCGCGCTACTACGTGGACCACGCGCACCCGGAGTATTCCACGCCCGAGTGCGCCACCCCGCGGGAGCTCGTGATCCACGACAAGGCGGGGGAGCGGGTGCTCGAGCGCTCCCTCCAGGAGCTCGAGCGGGCGATGCCGGGCGGCCAGCGGCTGGCCGTCTACAAGAACAACACCGACGGCAAGGGGAACTCGTACGGGACGCACGAGAACTACCTGGTCGACCGCGCCGTCCCGTTCACGAACATCGTGCGCGACCTCACGCCGTTCTTCGTCTCGCGCCAGATCTTCTGCGGCGCGGGCAAGCTCGGCGCCGAGGCGCCGTGGGACGACCGGGACCGGTTCCGCTACCAGCTCAGCCAGCGGGCGGACTTCTTCGAGGCCGAGGTGGGGCTCGAGACGACGCTCAAGCGCCCGATCATCAACACCCGCGACGAGCCCCACGCCGACCCGGAGAAGTACCGGCGGCTCCACGTGATCGTGGGGGACGCGAACCTGTGCGAGGTCGCCACCTTCCTCAAGGTCGGCACGACCGCGCTCGTGCTCGAGATGATCGAGGACGACTACCTACCGGATCTGTCCCTGCTCAACCCGGTGGCCTCGCTCCACGAGGTCTCGCGCGACCTCACCTGCCGGGCCGAGGTCCGCCTGGCGGACGGACGGCGCCTGACCCCGATCCAGCTCCAGTGGGAGTACCTGGAACGGGCGAAGAAGTACGTCGAGCAGGAGGACCCCTCGGGCGACAACCCGGAGATCGTCGAGCGCTGGGAGGCGGTCCTCGTGGCCCTCGAGGACGACCCGATGCAGCTGCACCGCGAGCTCGACTGGGTGGCCAAGCTCCGCCTGCTCGAGGGCTACCGGAGCCGCGACGGCCTGGCCTGGGACGACCCCAAGCTCCGGCTGGTCGACCTCCAGTACCACGACGTCCGTCGGGATCGGGGCCTGTACCACCGCCTGACGGCCGCCGGGAAGGTCGAGCGCCTGGTCACCGAGGACGAGGTCCAGCGCGCGGTCCTCGACCCCCCGGAGGATACGCGGGCCTACTTCCGCGGGACGTGCATCGGACGGTTCCGCGACTCGATCACCGCGGCGAGCTGGGACTCGCTGATCTTCGACATCGGGCGCGACGCCCTCCAGCGGGTGCCGATGCGGGAGCCGCTCCGGGGGACCAGGGCCCACGTCGAGGAGCTGTTCGCCCGAGCGACCGATCCCGCCACCCTGATCGAGCTCCTGGGGTCGTAGCGGCGGCGCGCGGTAGGATTCCCTGCGCGCGAGGGCAGGCCCGCGCGGGTGAGGAGAGACCGTGGCGCAGGAGCAGGAGCAGAAGCGTACCCAGAAGCGATCCGGCGGCGAGGGCGAGGACGCCGGTCAGGTGACCGCCCCCTCCCGGGGCGAGAAGCTCAAGGAGGAGATGGACGAGATCCTGGACGAGATTGACTCGGTGCTCGAGGAGAACGCCGAGGAGTTCGTCAAGAGCTACGTCCAGAAGGGCGGCGAATGACCGACCGGCCCCTGGTCCCGCCCGTCGCCTCCGGCGGCGGGTTCGGCGCGAACCCGAGCTTCTTCGACCTCGTGGCCGCCGCGAGGCCCGAGGCCCTGCCGCGACCGCCGGCGACCCCGCCGCAGGAGCCCGGCATCCCCCATGGCACGACCGTCGTCGGGCTGAAGTTCGCCGAGGGGGTGGTGTTCGCCGGCGACCGGCGCGCCACCGAGGGCTACGCGATCGCCGACGACCGCATCGAGAAGGTCTTCCCGGCCGACGACTACTCGGCGATCGCGATCGCCGGCGCGGCCGGGCAGGCGGGCGAGGTCGTCAAGCTGTTCCAGCTCGAGCTCGAGCACTACGAGAAGATCACGGGCGACCGCCTCTCGCTGGAGGGGAAGGCGAACCGGCTGGCCCAGATGATCCGGGGGAACTTCGCGCTCGCCCTCCAGGGCCTGGTCGTCGTGCCGCTGTTCGGCGGGTTCGACGACCGGCGGGGGGAGGGCCGGATCTTCTACTACGACGCGACGGGGGGTCGCTGGGAGGAGGACGACTTCCACGCGACCGGCTCGGGCGGCCGACCGGCGCGGAGCTCGCTGAAGAAGCGCTGGCGCCCGGGGATATCCCGGGACGAGGCCATCCGCATCGCCGTCGAGGCCCTGATCGACGCCTCCCAGGAGGACGTGGCCACGGGCGGTCCGGACCCGACGCGCGGGATCTACCCCACGGTGGTCGTGGTGACCGCGGAGGGGGCGCAGCGAGCGGTGGAGCAGGAGGTGCGCGCCGCGTACGAGCGGGTCGTGGCGGGGGGCACCGGGCCGGCGGGCTCGGGCGGGGAGGGGGCGCCGGCGTGACGTTCATGCCGTACGTGCCACCCGAGCAGCTGATGAAGGACCGCTCGGAGTTCGCCCACAAGGGGATCGCACGCGGCAAGTCGGTCGTCGGCCTCGAGTACGCGGACGGGATCCTGTTCATCGCCGAGAACCCCAGCGCCACCCTCCACAAGATCAGCGAGATCTACGATCGGATCGCGTTCGCGGGCGTCGGCAAGTACAGCGAGTTCGAGGACCTGCGGATCAGCGGCGTCCGCCTCGCCGACCTCCGCGGCTACTCCTACGGGCGCGAGGACGTGCGCGCCAAGGATCTGGCGAACGCGTACTCGCAGGCGCTCTCGACGATCTTCACCCAGCAGATGAAGCCCTACGAGGTGGAGATCCTCGTGGGCGAGGTGGCTGACGATGGGGGCCGCAACGAGATCTACCACGTCCTGTTCGACGGGACCGTCACCGACGAGCAGGGGTACGTCGCGATCGGCGGCCACGCCGAGGCGCTCACGAACGCCGTCCGGGACGCCTACCGCGAGGGCTGGGACCTGGGCACGGCCGTCCGCGAGTGCGTGAGGGCGCTCGGCGCGGCCGAGGGCCGGCAGATCGAGCCCGGCTCGGTCGAGGCGGGCGTGCTCGACCGGAACCGCCCGCAGCGGCGGAAGTTCCGACGCCTCGGCGAGGACGAGGTCGCGGCGATCCTGGCGCCCTGAAGCCGCTCCCGGCGCTCGCCCGCGTCGGGCCTACACTCGTCCCGTGGAGCGGCGGATCTTCGGCCTGGAGAACGAGTACGGCGTGACCTGCACGTTCCGGGGCCAGCGACGGCTGTCGCCGGACGAGGTCGCCCGCTACCTGTTCCGGCGCGTGGTGCACTGGGGCCGGTCCTCGAACGTCTTCCTCGAGAACGGCGCGCGCCTGTACCTGGACGTCGGCTCGCACCCCGAGTACGCCACCCCGGAATGCGACACGATCGCCGACGTCGTCGCCCACGACAAGGCGGGCGAGCGGATCCTCGAGGCCCTGCTGGCCGCGGCCGAGGTGCGCCTGCACGAGGAGGGGATCAGCGGCCAGGTCTACCTGTTCAAGAACAACACCGACTCGGCCGGCAACTCCTACGGTTGCCACGAGAACTACCTCGTGGCGCGGCAGGGCGAGTTCGCTCGGATGGCCGAGCTGCTGATCCCGTTCTTCGTCACGCGCCAGATCTACTGCGGCGCTGGGAAGGTGCTCCACGGCCCGCGGGGCGCCCAGTTCTGCATCGCGCAACGCGCCGAGCACATCTGGGAGGGGGTCTCGAGCGCCACCACGCGCTCGAGACCGATCATCAACACCAGGGACGAGCCCCACGCCGACGCCGAGCGCTACCGGCGCCTCCACGTGATCGTGGGCGACTCGAACATGAACGAATGGACCACGTACCTGAAGGTCGGCATCACCGACCTCGTGCTGCGGATGCTCGAGGCCAACACGGTGATGCGCGACCTCACCCTCGAGAACCCGATCCGCGCGATCCGCGAGATCAGCCACGACGTGACCTGCCGCAGGAAGGTCCGCCTGGCGAACGGGCGCGAGCTGACCGCGATCGAGGTCCAGGAGGAGTACTTCGAGCGCACCGCGCGGTTCCTCGAGCGCCGGGGCGCCGACCCCCGCTCGAAGGAGCTGCTGGAGGAGTGGCGGGGCGCGCTGGACGCGCTCGCGGCCGGCGAGCCGGCACAGCTGGTGCGCAAGGTCGACTGGGTGGCGAAGCAGCTGATGATCGAGCGATACCGAGACAAGCACGGCCTCTCGCTGTCCCACCCCCGGATCGCCCTCCTCGACCTCGCCTACCACGACGTGAACCGGACCCGCGGCCTGTACTACCTGATGGAGCGGGCCGGGCGCGTCGAGCGCGCGGTCACCGAGAAGGACATCACGCGCGCGATGCGCGAGCCGCCCCAGACGACGCGCGCCAAGCTCCGCGGCGACTTCATCCGGCAGGCGAAGCAGAAGCGCCGCGACTACACGGTCGACTGGGTCCACCTGAAGCTGAACGACCAGGCCCAGCGAACCGTCCTGTGCAAGGACCCGTTCCGCAGCGTCGACGAACGGGTCGAGCAGCTGATCGCCCACATGTGAGGATCAGCGGTAGCGACGCGACGCCACCGCCATGCGCCCCGCGAGCACGCCAGCGGCGCCCGCGGCGAGGAAGAAGGCGGGGTCGTCGCGCGGCGTGCGCCCCATGCTCTCGACCTCGACCCCGAGCTCGGCGAGACGACGCACGCCCGGGCGCCCGTCGACCTCGACGAGCTGGTGGCGCTCCTCGAGCTTCCCGGCCCGCAGCGCGTCCCAGATCGCGTCGCGCTCTCGAGCATCCTCGAGGACGGGGACGGCCACGTTGGCCCGGACGGTGCACACGCGCTCGAGGATCGTGAGCGAGTGGTGCGAGACGACGCGGTGACGCGCGCGTGGGTCCGACAACGAGACCCGCAGGGCCGCCACCGGACGCCCTCCGAGCGCCTCAGCCGCGTTCAGCGCGTGCCCGCTGCTCAGCGCGCTCACGCCCCACGTGGTGTCGGTGCCGAGGTTCCCCGGCCCGTCGGCCACCACCACGACCTCGGCCCCGGCGACCTCGACGGCCGCGAGCAGGCCGCTCCAGAGCGTCACGGCCTCGACCTCGCCGCCGAAGGCCTGCCCGCAGGTCACGAAGGCGTCCAGGAGCCCGGCCTCGCGCAGGCGCGGCACCAGCCTCGACAGGGCCCCGGGCAGGGCCGCCCCGTCCGTCATTAGGTAGGCCACGCGTCCGGCGCCGGCCGCCTTGGCCCCGGCGGCCACCGGCGCCACCATCGAGTGCAGCGGGGCGCAGACCACCGGTGTGCCCCCGAGCCCGTGCGAGCCCTCGAGCGCGTCCCGGTGGGTCTCCTCCGCGGTCCGAACGGCGACCTGGAGGGGGGTGTACCGGGCCTTCACGACCCGGCCCCCGTCGAGGTCGAGGTCGGGACCGCCCTCCACCGCGACCACCAGGTGCAGGCCGCCGGTGCCCAGCCCGAGCTCGACGGCGGTCGTGTTGAGCACGACGACGTCGCCCTCGGCGACCGGGCCCACCAGGTCGGGGTAGGCGAGGGCCGTCGCGCGCTCCCCGCCGATCTCCACCGCGAGCTCGACGGCCCCCGGGCGCGCCTCGAGGGTCCCGAGCACCCGGCCGCGGCGCAGACTGACGCCTCCCCGGTGCCCCGACATGCCGAGAGTATGATGCCGCGGCGATGCACCCGCTCGAGCGCCTGGTCAACCTGGTCGCCCTCCTGCTCGAGTCGCCCAGACCGCTCACGTTCGACGAGATCAAGGAGAAGCTCTCGGAGGCCTACGGCCATCCGGACGTGAACAGCGCGAAGCGGATGTTCGAGCGCGACAAGGACGTCCTGCGCGACATCGGCGTGCCGATCGAGGTGGTGCCCGTCGATGTCTGGGAGGCCGAGCAGGGGTACGCGATCCGCAAGGACACCTACTACCTGCCGGAGATCTCCTTCGATGCGGAGGAGATCTCCGCGCTGCTCGTGGCGGCCCGATCGGGCGGGGACGAGTCGACGGACGCCGTCCGCAAGCTCCTCGCCGGTGCGGAGGGGATCCTCGCCGGCCCGGCGGGGTCGGGGCTCGGCGAGGTCGCGGGAGGCCCGGACCCCCGGCTCGCCGCCGCGGGCGACGCGGTCGCGGCCTCGCGCCGGGTCCGGTTCCCCTATCGGACCGCCCGAGGGGAATCCTCCGAGCGCACCGTGGACGCCTACGGCCTGGTCGTGCGCGGCGGTCACTGGTACCTGGTCGGCCGCGACCTGGACCGGGGCGAGATCCGTTCGTTCCGGCTCTCCAGGATGGCCGCCGAGCCCACGGACCTCGGGGAGGGGAGCGCGGCTCCGGAGGGGTTCCGCGCGTCCGACCACGTCCAGGCCGGGCCGTGGGGCGCCGGCGAGCCCGGGTCCGCCGCGCTCGTCGCGTTCGCCCCGGACGTCGCGTGGTGGGCACCGAAGGGGATCGCCGCCGCCCGCGTGGTGCGGACCCGCGAGGACGGCTGGACCGAGATCTCCGTGCCGTTCCAGCCGGGGGAGAGCCTGGCGTCCTGGGTCCTGTCCTTCGGTCCGGACGCCGAGGCCCTCGAGCCTCCGGAGCTCCGCGAGGAGGTCGTGCGGCGCCTGGAGGCCACCCTTGCCGCCCTCTGAGGGATCCGGTCCACGGGCGCCTCGGCGGCAGGCCCCGAGGGCTTCCGACCGGCTGCGGCGTCTCCTGGCGTTGGTGCCCTACCTGATCCGTCATCCCGGGACGCCCGTGGTGGAGGCGGCCGCGCTCTTCGAGCTCTCCGAGCGCGAGCTGCTGGACGACCTGGACCGCCTGTTCCTCTCCGGGTTGCCCCCATACGGACCCGGGGACCTGATCGACGTGGAGATCCAGGACGGCCGGATCTGGATCCGGATGGCGGACTACTTCGCGCGGCCGCTCCGCCTGACCCGCTCTGAGGCCCTGGCGCTGTACCTGCGGGGCACGGCGCTCGCGGGCACGCCCGGTCTCGCCGTCGCTCCTGCGCTCGCCTCGGCTCTGGACAAGCTCGCCGAGGGACTGGGACCCGAGACCCTCGGCGGCTTGCCCGAGCGGGTGGACGCAGCGGGCGGGGGCCGCGAGGTGGAGCAGCTCGGGCTGCTGCGGCAGGCGGCCGCCGACCACGAGCGGCTGCGGATCGAGTACTACGCGGCCTCCACCGCCGAGATCACGGTCCGGGACATCGACCCGGAGGGGGTCTTCTTCGACCTGGGGAACTGGTACGTCGTCGGGTGGGACCACCGGTCAGACTCGGAGCGGCTGTTCCGCGTGGACCGGATCCGCTCCGTCGATGGCACGGGCGCGCGCTTCGAGCCACGAGGGCTGCCGGGTGCGGGGCGGCCCCTGTACACGCCGAGCCGCGACGACGTCGAGGTGCGTCTCCGCCTGGCGCCCGAGGCCCGCTGGGTCGCCGAGTACTACGAGACGACCGAGCAGGTCGAGCTCGAGGACGGCCGGCTCGAGGTGGCGCTCCCGGCCGGGCGCCTGGAGTGGCTCGAGCGGCTGCTGCTCCGGCTCGGGCCCGGCGCCGAGATCGTGGCTCCCGAGGGGCTGAAGGACCGGGTCCGCGAGCTCGCGGTGCGGACGCGGAAACGGTACGGATAGGGTAGTCCCCACCTGCTCCCGGAGCCTCAAGCGTCCCCAGGGCACCGCCGATAGTGCTGGTGTCATGACCACCATCCGGACGACCTGCCCCCGCTGCGGGGAAGTGGACATGGGACCCGAGTCGATCCTGCTGCTGGTCGCGCGGGACGGCCGCGAGGGGACCTACCGGTTCACCTGCCCCACCTGCATGGACGCCGTCGAGAAGCGCGCGGACCGCAAGATCGTGGCCCTACTCGTCTCGGCCGGGGTCGACGTGGCCGGGCGCGGAGGGGCGGCGACGCTCCCGTTCGACGACCTGGCCGAGGAGGAGGACCCCCGCGGTCCGGTGCCGCAGGGCCCGCCCTTCACGATCGACGACCTGATCGACTTCCATTTCCAGCTCCAGGACGACGCCTCGATCCGCGAGTTCCTGGCCCGTCGCTAGGCCCGTCGCTCGGTCTCCGATCCGCCTCGAGGTCCGCCGGACCCGGGTGGCTCCGGCCCGACCGCTCGGCTAGCATCGGGCCGTGTCCGGGACCGCCGTCGTCTGGCTCGTGGTCGGCCTCGCGAGCACGATCGCGGTCCTGGCGGTCGCGATCGCGCTCGTGCGCCACGTGCTGGTGCTCGCACGGGCGCTCGGGCGCTTCCGCGACGCGGTCGGCCCGATCGCCGGGCAGATCGCCTCCCAGGGCGACCGGGCGGCCAGCCGGGCACGGGGTCGCCCCCGATCCTGACCGGCCCCGGCGGTAGGATGCACCCCGTCGGATGCTTGCCAACATCGGCCCCCAGGAGATCCTCCTCATCCTCGTCGTGGCGCTGCTCGTCGTCGGGCCGCGCCGGCTCCCCGAGATCGCCCGGTCGCTCGGCAAGGGGATCCGGGAGCTGCGTCGGGCGCAGGACGAGGTCCGCAAGACGATCCAGGTCAACCTCGACGAGGAGCCCACGGCCCCCTCGCATCCCCGGACGCCCGAACGCCCGCTGCCGGAGACCCCCCACGCCGACGAGCCCGGCCCCCCCATCCACCCCACGACGGGGCCGAGCGAGGCGGCGGAGATCTCCCGCACCCTCGGCCGAGGCCTCGCCGAGCTCCGGCGGGCCCGGGAGGAGATCCAGCGCAGCTTCCGCGTCGACCTCGACGAGCCCCCGGGCCAGGCGCGACCCCCGGCACCACGACCACCCGCCCCCTCCGAGACCGAGCCGGCTCCCGGCGAGCCGACCTCGGGCTAGCGTGGCGACCGATCCATGAAGGTCATCCCGCAACGGTTCCGGCGCCGACGCCGCGATCCCGATGGGACGATGACCCTGGTCGAACACCTGGAGGAGCTGCGGTTCCGGCTGTTCGTCTCGCTGGGCGCGATCCTCGTCGGCGCCATCGTGGGCTGGTTCCTGTTCGACCGGGTGGTGGACCTGCTGCTCGAGCCCTATTGCGACTACTGGCGGACGGTGCCCGAACAGCTCAGGCCCACCCGCGAGTGCACGCTCTTCTACTCGGGCGCGCTCGAGCCCGCCCTGATCAAGTTCAAGCTGGTGGGCTTCCTCGGCCTGTTCATCGCCCTGCCGGTGGTCCTGTACCAGCTCTGGCGGTTCATCGTCCCGGGGCTCACCCAGCGGGAGCGGCGGCTCGCGATCCCGTTCGTGCTGAGCTCGGTGTTCCTGTTCGCGCTCGGCGCCGGCTTCGCGTACTGGACGCTGCCCAAGGCCCTGGGGTTCCTCCTCGGGTTCGCCGGGCAGCAGTTCGTGCCGCTGCTCACCGGCGACCGGTTCCTCTCGTTCGTGATGCTCGTGGCGTTGTCGTTCGGGATCGCGTTCGAGTTCCCGATCGTCCTGATCTTCCTGACCGCGGCCGGGGTGATCACGACGCAGCAGCTGCGGGAGTGGCGCCGGATCGCGATCCTGCTCATCGCCGTGTTCGCCGCGATCATCACGCCGAGCTCGGATCCGTACACGATGCTCGCGATGTCGATCCCGATGTGGGTGTTCTACGAGGCGGCTATCATCGTGGGCCGACTCCTCAGACGGTAGGGGCCCGTATGGCCATCAAGGGGAAGAGCAGGAGCCGTGGCGCCCGGGGCGTGGCGAGCGGGCCGAAGCCCACCTACGTCCCGGTCAAGACGCCGCTCCTGCGTCGCCGCGGGTTCTGGATCCCGGTCGCGGTCGTGCTCGGCGTGGCCGCGATCGCCGGGCTCTGGTACGGCTTCGCCAACGAAGCGCGCGAAGAGCGCGAGCGCGAGCTCCAGGAGCGGATGTCGAGGGCGATCTCCCGGTACCGCGCGGAGGTCGAACCCCCCCTCACCACCGTCGGCGAACCCGTCCCGCCGGCGAGCTTCGACGCGTTCCCGGTCCTCGGGACGACGCTGGACGCGATCGAGAGAGGCCGCGACCTGGAGGGCTCGCTCACCTCCGCCGAGTCCGTCCGCGACGTGGCCGCCAGCGCGGCCGTGGCGCTCGAGGGGATCGACGTGACCGCGATCGTGACCGATCAGGGGTTCGATCAGCTGTTCGTCGTGCGCCTGCTGGACTCGCGGGACGGCATGGCCGAGGGGCTGCGCCTGTACGAGCAGGCGGCCGACCTGGCCGCGCTCGCGGCCGAGGCCCCGGAGGAGGGCCGCGACGACCTCGTCTCGTCGGCGCGGGGCGTGCTCGAGGTGGCCGAGCGCGTGTTCGCCGACGGCTACTCGGGCTACGTGGAGGCGCAGGCGATGGCCAGCGTGCTCGACCCGCTCGGGGGAGGGCTGCCGCTACCGGGTCCGACGGGGGCGGGGGGGTAGCCACGGCCGACGGGCTGCTCCTGCTCCACGCGTGGCCACTGGACGCCAGGATGTGGGAACCGCAGCGCTCGGCGCTGCCCATCGACCTGCGCGTCGCCGCGCCGAACCACCCCGGCTTCGGCGGTTCGGACCTCTCGGGCGAGGTCACGACGATGTCCGCCTGCGCGACCCGGGCGGTCGGGGCCCTGGACGAGGCGGGGATCGATCGCGCCGTCGTCTGCGGACTCTCGATGGGTGGCTACGTCGCCTTCGAGCTCTGGCGGCGGGCCCCGGAGCGGGTCCTCGGGCTCGTGCTGGCCAACACCCGCGCCGTGGCCGACACCCCCGAGGCCGCGGCCGGCCGCCGCGCGCTGGCCGAACGGCTCCGCTCGGAGGGGAACGTCCTCGTGGGCGAGCCGCCGGCGCTCCTGGCCGAGGACGCCCCGGCTGAGCTCCAGGAGCGGATCCGCTCGCTGATCGCCGATCAGAGCCCCGAGGCGATCGCCGCGGCGCTGCTCGGCATGGCCGAGCGCCCCGACAGCACGCCGGACCTGCCCGGGATCGACGTCCCCACGCTCGTGATCCACTCCACCGCCGACCGGCTCATCCCGCTCGAGCCGGCGCAGGCGATGGCCTCGGGGATCCCCGGCGCCCGCCTGGAGGTCCTGGAGCGCATGGGGCACCTGACGAACCTCGAGGCCACCGAGGCCTTCAACGCGCTCCTGCTCGAGCACCTGGCGGCCTGCGCGCTGCGCTGAGCCCGGCCTCCCACCACCGGCCGCCGCGAGCGCTCCCGGACGCACGGGTCCCGCCCGTAGACTCGTCCCATGAGCGACGTCGACCGGTTCGCGGCGCGATATCCCTTCGCCCTGGACGCCTTCCAGCTGCACGCGATCGAGGCCCTGGCGAGGGGGGAGTCGGTGCTGGTCGCGGCGCCGACCGGGTCGGGCAAGACGGTCGTCGCCGAGTCCGCGGTCGAGCGCGCCCTCGAGCGCGAGGGGAAGTGCTTCTACACGACGCCCCTCAAGGCGCTGTCCAACCAGAAGTTCGGCGACTTCGTCGCGCGCTACGGCGCGGCGAGGGTCGGCCTGCTCACCGGGGACAACACGATCAACGGGGAGGCGCCGGTGGTCGTCATGACCACCGAGGTGCTCCGGAACATGCTCTACGAGCGGAGCGACACGCTCGACGGGCTGATCTCGGTGGTCCTGGACGAGGTCCACTACCTCCAGGATCCCTACCGCGGGGCCGTGTGGGAGGAGGTCCTGATCCACCTCCCGCCCTCCGTCTCGGTGGTCTGCCTGTCGGCCACGATCTCGAACGCCGAGGAGTTCGGCGAGTGGATCGGGACCCTGCGAGGACCGACCCGGGTCGTGATCGAGGAGCGACGGCCGGTCCCGCTGGAGCATCACTACCTCGTGGGCCGCCGGCTCCACCCGATGCACGTCGAGCAGGACGGACGCCCGGTCCCGAACCCCTACGTCGTCTCCCTGGACCGCGAGGAGGTCCGGTACCGGACCTACCGCCGTCGGGGCTCCGGGACGCTCCAGCACCAGCGGATCCCGCGCCCGCGGGAGGGGCACCGACGCGTGTACGTCCCGCGCCGGGAAGAGGTCGTCGAGGTCCTGCACGAGCAGGGCATGCTCCCGGCCATCTACTTCGTGTTCAGCCGCGCCGGGTGCGACCGGAGCGTCGAGTGGCTGATGGCCTCGGGGATCCGGCTCACCACGCCCGAGGAGGCGGGACGGATCCGCGCGTTCGCCCAGATGCGGGCGGCCTGGATGGCCGAGGAGGACCTCAAGACCCTCGGGTACCACGACTTCGAGGACGCCCTGGCGGCCGGCATCGCCGCGCACCACGCGGGGATGCTCCCGGTCTTCAAGGAGACGGTCGAGGAGCTGTTCGAGGCCGGCCTCGTGCGGGTCGTCTTCGCCACCGAGACGCTCTCGCTCGGGATCAACATGCCGGCGCGGTCGGTCGTGATCGAGGACCTGTGGAAGTTCCAGGGCGAACGCCACGAGCTGGTGACCCCCGGCGAGTACACGCAGCTGACCGGTCGGGCCGGCCGCCGGGGGATCGACGACCTCGGGCACGCGATCGTCGTCTACCAGCGGCAGGTCCCGTTCGAGCGGGTGGCCTCGCTCGCCTCCACCAGGACCTACGAGCTCACCTCCTCGTTCCGTCCCTCGTACAACATGGCGGTCAACCTCGTGCGGAACTACTCGCGGGAGGAGGCCCACCACCTCCTGAACTCGTCGTTCGCCCAGTTCCTGGCCGACCGCGGGGTCGTGGCCCTCGAACGCCAGCTCGAGCGCGACAAGGCCTACCTCGCCGGGTACCGCGAGCAGATGCGCTGCCACCTCGGGGACTTCGAGGGGTACTGGCGGTTGCGCGAGAAGGCCGCCCGGATCCGCGAGGACGCCCGGAAGGGGCGGGAGCGCGCCCGGGCCGACGCCGTCCGAGATGCGTTGAACACGCTACGGCCCGGCGACGTGATCTTCGTGCCGCGGGCCAAGCGCCGGGGCCTCGCCGTCGTCCTGTCGAACCGGGACGGTCGGCCCACGGTCCTCGCGCAGGATCGGAAGTTCTTCCGGCTGTCGGCTCGGGACTTCCAGGACCCTCCGTCGGCCCTCGCTCGGGTGCCGCTGCCGCGTTCGGGGAGCGCGCGGAGCGCCCGCTACCGGCGGGACGTCGCGGCCCGACTGGTGGCGCTCGACGTACGGGCACCGCGACGTTCCCGTGCCGGTGTGGACGCCGAGGCCGAGCGCGAGGCGGCCCGCTTCGAGCGCCAGGCCGAGGAACATCCGAGCCACGCCTGCCCGGAGCGGGCGACCCATGAGCGGTGGGCGGTTCGGGCGAGCGAGCTCGAGCGACAGATCCGGGGGACCCTCCGGCGCATCCGCACCCGGACCGAGACCCTGGCCCGTCAGTTCGAGCGGGTGATCGCCGTCCTGGAGGAGCTGGGGTACGTGCGGGACTTCTCGATCCTGCCGAAGGGGCGCACGCTCGCGCGGATCTACGGCGAGGGCGACGTGCTCGTCGCCGAGGCGCTCGCGGAGGGGCTCCTGGAGGGCCTCGAGCCCCCGGAGGCGGCGGCGCTGGTCTCCACCGTCGTCTACGAGTCCCGGGAGCGGACGCCGCGGGCCGGGGAGATGCCCACGGCCGAGACGGCCGACCGGTACGCGAGGCTCCAGCGGATCTGGCGGCGCGTCCGGCGGGCCGAGGACGCCCACCAGGTGGAGCTGTGCCGGGAGCTCGACGACGGCTTCGCCGCCGTGGCGCATCGATGGGCGGACGGGCAGCCGCTCGAGGACGTCCTGCGGGAGATCGACATGGCGCCGGGCGACTTCGTGCGGAACTGCAAGCAGCTGCTGGACCTCCTCCGGCAGATCGAGGACGTGGCCGGCGCCGAGGCCGCCGAGGTCGCCCGACGGACGCGCGCGGCCGTGAACCGTGGCGTGGTCGCCTACACGGGGATCTGACCGTCCGGCCGTCCGAGCGGCCCGGGTAGGATTCCCCCCGGCCATGTCGACCCCCTACGGCGAGCTCACGGTGATCGTGAACCCGCACGCCGGGCGGCGCCGCGTGGGGGAGGAGCTCCCCGAGCTCGAGCGCACGCTGCGCGCCCGGGCGCTGCCGTACCGCCTGCTGCGGACCGAGGGACGTGGCGACGCGAGGCGGTTCGCCCGCGACGCGCTGGAGGGCGGGGGCCGGTTCGTCGTGGCCGTGGGCGGGGACGGCACCGTGCACGAGGTCGTGAACGGGATGCTCGACGACCACGGCCTCCCGCTCGTCGAGGGAGCGGTGCTCGGGGTCGTTGCCGCCGGCAGCGGGTGCGACTTCATCCGCACGTTCGGCCTGCCGGGCGACGCCACGCGCGCCTGCTACCACCTGACCGGCGACAACACCTACCCGCTCGACGTGGGGAGGATCATCTACACGACCGTCGGCGGCGGCACCGACGTCCGGCACTTCGTCAACGTGGCCGAGGCGGGCCTGGGGGCCGCGGTCGCCGCTCGCGCCGAGCGGATGTCGCCGCGTCTCGGCCAGTCGAAGTACTTCTTCGGGTTCTGGCTCACCCTGCCCCGCTTCAAGCTCGCGACGGTCCGGGTGCAGGCGGATCGGAGGGTCTACGAGGGGCCCGCCTACCTCGTCGTGATCGGCAACGCGCAGTACTACGGGGGCGGCATGAAGATCTCGCCGAGGTCGTACCCGGGCGACGCGGTCCTCGACGTGCTCGTCTTCAAGGGGCCGAAGTCCGACTCGTTCACGCTGCTGCCGAAGATCTACCGGGGCGAGCACGTCCCGCACCCCCACATCGAGGAGCTCCGGGTCAAGCGCGAGCTCGTGATCGAGGCCGACCGGCCGCTCCCGATCGAGGCCGACGGGGAGGTCCTGGGCACCACGCCGGCGACCGTGCAGGTGCTCGCCCAGCCCCTGCTGATGAAGCTGTGAGCCGGTACGCCGAGCGCCGGGCACGGGCCGCGCGGGCGGTCGGGGGGGCGGGGTTCGCCGGGCTGCTCGTCACCCCGGGGGCCGATCTCGTGTACCTGACGGGCCACGCACCGCCGCCCCTGGAGCGGCTGACCCTCCTCGCGATCGTGCCCGGGGCCGAGCCGTGGCTGCTCGTCCCGGCGCTCGAGCGTCCGGCCGCCGAGGACGCGCCGGGGGTCGACGGGATGGAGCTCGTCGCCTGGAGCGACGGCCAGGACCCGTACCGCCTGGCCGCGGACGCGCTCGGCCCGGGGACCTACGCGATCTCGGACCAGGCGTGGGCGGCGCACGTGCTCGGGCTCGAGGCCGCGGTCGCCGGGAGCCGCTTCGTCGCCGCCGGGCGGACCCTGCCGCCGCTCCGGGCGGTGAAGGACGCCGAGGAGGTCGCGGCGCTCCGCGAGGCGGCGCGGGCCGTGGACGCGGCGTTCGTCGAGGTGATCGGGCTCCGGCTCGCCGGGCGGCGGGAGGTCGACGTCGCGGCCGACCTCGAGCGCCTCCTGCGCGAGCGCGGCCACCGCAGCGTCGAGTTCACGATCGTCGGCTCCGGCCCGAACGGGGCCTCGCCCCATCACCACGCCGGCGAGCGCCGGATCGAGCCCGGGGACGCCGTGGTGATGGACTTCGGCGGGGCCATGCGCTCCGGGTACTGCTCGGACCTCACGCGGACGGTGTTCGTCGGCGCGCCGACCGACGAGCAGGTCCGCGTCCACGAGGTGGTCCGCGCGGCGCAGCAGGCCGCCTTCGAGGCGATCGGACCAGGCGTCCCAGCCCAGGAGGTCGACCGGGCCGCCAGGGCGGTGATCGCGGAGGCGGGGTACGCCGACCGCTTCCTCCACCGCACCGGCCACGGGATCGGCCTGGAGGTCCACGAGCCGCCCTACATCGTCGAGGGCAACGCGTCGCCGCTCGAGCCGGGGATGACCTTCTCCGACGAGCCCGGGATCTACCTCGCCGGCCGGTTCGGCGTCCGGATCGAGGACCAGGTCGTGGTGACCGCCGACGGCGCCGAACGCCTGAACCAGGCCACGCGGGAGCTCACGGTCGTCGCGTAGTCGACGGTCAGGTCCGGGGGCGGATCTTCGTTCCCTCGGGCGTGTCCATCACCTCGAGGCCGAGGTCCTGGAGCCGGTCGCGGATCTCGTCGGCCAGGGCGAAGTCCTTCGCCCCACGCGCGGCGTCGCGCTCGCCGACCAGGCCGGCCATCTCCTCGGTCGGCTCCCAGCCCGCCCGGGCCTCGCGCTCGAGGTCCAGGCCGAGCACGGCGTCCCAGGAGGCGAGCAGGGCGTACTTCTCGCCGTCCGGCAGGCTCGACCGCGCGGTCTCGTTCAGCACGACGAGCGCCTCGGGCATGTCCAGGTCGTCGGCCACCGCCTCGCGGAACCGCGCCTCGAACGCCTTCGCGGCCTCCGAGGGCTCGGCGGGACCGCCCCAGTCGGCCATCCGCCGGCGCAGCTGCTTCACGTGCTGGTCGGCCGCGCGCATCGCGTCCTCGGAGAAGTCCATCTCCCTGCGGTACCGGGTCTGGAACGTGAGGTACCGGAACGAGAGCGGGTCGAACCCCATCGCCTCGAGGTCGCCGATCCGCACGATGTTGCCCGAGGACTTGGCCATCTTCTGGCCGGTGAGCCGCAGGTGGCCGCCGTGGACCCAGATCGAGACCACCGGGTGGCCGACCGCCCCCTCGGACTGCGCGATCTCGTCCTCGTGGTGAGGGAAGATCAGGTCGACCCCGCCGGTGTGGATGTCGAACCGCTCGCCCAGGTACTTCATCGACATCGCCGAGCACTCGACGTGCCACCCGGGGAACCCCTCGCCCCAGGGGCTGTCCCAGCGCATCAGCCGGTTCTCGCCGGCCTTCTTCCACAGGGCGAAGTCGGCGTGGTGCTTCTTGTTCGGGTCGACCTCGAGATCCTGGCGGTGCCCCGCCCGGAGCTGCTCGAGCGTGTTGCCGGACAGCTTCCCGTAGCCGGGGAACGACTGAACGTCGTAGTAGACGGTGCCGCCCACCGCGTAGGCGTGACCGTTGCCCACCAGGCGCTCGGTGAGCCCGACCATCTCCGGGATGTGGTCGGTCGCCTTCGGGTAGCCGTGAGCGGGCAGGATCCCGAGCTTGGCCGTGTCCTCGAGGAAGGCCTGCGTGTACTTCTGGGCGATCTGGGCCGGCGAGAGGCCCTCGTCCTCGACCGCGAGCAGCATCTTGTCGCGGCCGGCGTCGGACACGTCGTCGGTCATGTGCCCGACGTCGGTGATGTTCATGATCTGCGTGACCCGGAAGCCCTCGAACTCGAGGGCCCGGCGGACCAGGTCCGAGAGCAGGAACGTCCGGAGGTTGCCGATGTGGACGTACCGGTACACCGTCGGGCCGCACGAGTACATCCGGACGTGACGGTCGTCGATCGGCACGACCTCCTCGACGGAACGCGTCAGCGTGTTGTACAGGCGCACGGTCACGCAAGGATAACCGCCGCCGAGGTCGAACCCTTCCGTGCTAGGCGTCCGGCCGCGGCGGGGGCTCCGGCCCTCGGGCCGCCTCGCCGCTCCGCTCGCCGTCTCCCTCGGCTCGGCGGTCGCCGTTGCCGCCGGGCAGCACACCGGCCGGCAGCCCCACCGGCTCGCGCTCGCCGAGCTCGGCCATCAGGACCTCGATCTCGTCGCCGACGAGCTCCTCGCGCTCGAGCAGGGCATCGCGGACGCCATCGACCACGTGGCGCTTCTCGATCAGGAGGGACCGGACGCGCCGCCGGCAGTCGTTCAGGATCTGATCGACCTCCTTGCGCCGCTCCGCGTCCGAGAGCACGGCACCGACGACGTTGCCGCCGGCCATCGCGTCCTGGCCGGCCGCCGCCGAGACCAGGCTCTTGCCCATCCCGTACACGCCGACGTACACGGCCGCGATCTGCGTGGCCGCCTGGAGGTCGCTCGACGGGCCCGAGGTGGTCTGCCCGAACCAGACCTCCTCGGCCACCAAGCCGGCGAGGAACACCTGGATCCGCGCGAGGAGCTGCTTCTGGGTGTTGAGGTACATGTCCTCGACCTCCTGGCCGTGGACGAGCCCCAGCGCGCCCTCGCGCTTCTGGATCGTGATCACCTGGATCTGACGCTCCCCGCGCTCGAGCGTGTAGGAGGCGACCGCGTGGGCGCTCTCGTGGACCGCGACCATGACCTTCTCGCGCTCGGTGTAGGTGACCGGCTGCTTCAGGCCGATCTCCTCGGTGAGCTTGGCCTGCCACAGGTCGTCCCAACGCAGCGCGTCCCGGCCGTCCTGGAGCGCGAAGATCAGCGCCTCGTTCACGATGTTCTTCAGCATCGCCGGCGAGTAGCCCTTGGTCATCCGTGCGAGCTTGCGGTAGTCGATCGGCTCGTGCCGCACCTTCGCGAGGTAGTACCGGGCGATGTCCTCGCGGCCGTCGGCGTCGGGGAGCCCGACGTGGATCTTGCGGTCGAACCGCCCGGGGCGCAGCAGGGCACGGTCGAGCGTGGAGGCGCGGTTCGTCGCCCCGATGATCAGGATGTTGTAGAAGGGCACCTTCGGCTTGGCCCGGAAGACGATCCGGCGCACGTGCCGCCAGATGCCGCGCGGAACGATCAGCCCGTCCATCTGGACGAGCAGCTCGTTGACGATGCCGAGGCCGCCGCCCATGCCCATCCCGCCCATGACGATCCTGGCCGGTCGATCGGGGGCGTCCTCCGTCGGCGCCGAGCGCTCGGAGACGAGCCCGCGCGAGCCGCCGAGGGCGTCGAGCTCGTCGATGAAGATCACGGCGCCGCCGTACTTGTCCGATAGGTTGCGGGCCTTCGTGAACAGGCGGCGGACCTTCAGGTTCCCGATCCCGATGAACATGTTCGCGAAGCCCGAGCCGGTCGCGTACAGGAACGGGACGCCGGAGGCCCCGGCGATCGCCTTGGCCATCAGGGTCTTGCCGGTCCCGGGCGGGCCCTCGAACAGGATCCCGTGCGGCGGGTAGCCGCCCATCTGCTTGAACTCCTTGAAGCCCTGGAACAGGCGGAGGACCTCCTTCGTGGAGTCCACCGCCGCCTTCTGCCCCCGGACGTCGTCGAACGAGATGTCGTACTCGTTCGGGTAGATCACGTAGCTGTTGCCGCGGGCCAGGAACCAGAACATCGCCGCGAACTGGAGGATGATGAACGACATCAGGACCAGCGCCTGCACCACGAACCCGCGGAACGCGGCCAGGTTGGCACCGGGGTGCAGGATCGCCTGGGCCGGCGTGATGCCGATCAGGAGGTACGCGACCGTCACGTACAGGAACAGGATGATCGCGGCCCGCTTCAGCCAACGTCCGTAGCGTCGGTACTGTTCCATGGAGGGCTCCTGGGGTCCCGGGATCGGACCAGTGTACGCCGGGACCCTCTCGAAGGGGAGGCAGGGACGGGGATGACGCGACCTGGGAGCGAGGCGGCGCTCGAGGGCGCACGGGGGGAGGTCCTGGCGATCGCGGAGGAGTTCACGCGAGCCACGGGCCCGATCCTCGAGGCAGCCCTCCGCCGGCGCGTGCGGGCGCTGATCGAGCGTGAACGGTCCCGCCTCGCCCCCGAGGTGCGGGAGGCGCTGGACGGGGCCGCCGCGGGCGCGATCGCCGCGGGCGTCCGCGAGGTCCAGCGGCGGCTCTCCGATCCCGACGTGTGGCTCCGCCCGCTCACGGCCCCCGGGGTGGTCCCCCGGCCCGAGACCGGCTGGGACGGGATCCTGCCGGGGTGGATCTCGGACCTGCTGCGGCGCTTCGGCCGGCGCGAGGAGCCGCCCGGCCTCGGCGACCTCGACGATCCCGGGAACCGGGTCTGGGTCGCCCTGCTGTCGGCGGCCACGCCGCTCGACCCTATCCTGGAGGAGTTCGGCCTGCGAGCGGCGCCGGCGCCGAACCTCGGAGGCGGGCACCACGGGCTCCAGCCGCGGACGGCCGCCGAGCTCGATCCGAGCGGGGCGCTCGTCCGCGTCTGGAGGCGGTACCGGGGCGCGTACGTCCGGTACGCCGCGCTGGCGGGGGACACGCCCGGGGCTACGGGCTGAGCGGCCGGCCCTCGAACGGGATCGACAGGACCACCGTCGTCCGGGTGTTGACCTCGCCCTTCTCGCGCAACCGCCGGATCAGATCCTCCAGGTGCCCGGTCGTCCGGGTCCGGACCTTCAGGACATAGCTCGCCTCGCCGGCGACGCTGTAGCAGTCCTCCACCTCCTCGAACCCGCGGAGGCGATCGGGGAGGTCATCGGGCAGGCTCGGGTCGAGCGGGGTCACCGCCACGAGCGCCGTCACGTCGAGGCCCAACGCGGACGGGTCCACGACCGCCCGGTACCCGCGGATCGCTCCGGCCTGCTCCAGCTTCCGGACCCGCTCGTGGACCGCGGAGGCCGACAGGCCCACGCGCCGGCCGACCTCCGCATAGGTCGCCCGGGCGTCCTCCTGGAGGGCCGCGATGATCGCGAGATCACGCTCGTCGAACACCCGGGCATCATAGGTCGCCGTTCCCGGCCGAGACGAAGAAGCCCCCGGTCGGGCGATTGCCCCGAAGACCGCGGGCGCGGTACAACCCGCGCGACGTCGCGGCCCACCCTCCTCCGGGCCGGGGGAGGGAGGCAGCGCCGATGGGGACGCACACCGGCCGCGCGCCCCTCCGGCTCGTCCGGAGCGGTGCGCGTGGGCGGACGCTCGCCGTCCTGCACCCGGCGCTCGCGTCCCGCTACGTCCGGCTGGTCGCGGCGGTCGCCCCCACGATCGAGGCGGGGCTGTCACCGGCGGTCGCCGCCAACCGGGTGCGGGCCGCCTCCGTGGACCCGCCCCTGCTCCGCCTCCGCCCGTTCGAGGCCGAGCGGGCGGCGTTCCGCCGTCGCCTCGTCGAGCTCGCCGCGGCGAGACCGTTCCTGCTGTTCGCCGACGTGCGCGCCTGCTTCGGATCCATCGCGCCGTCGGTGGTGGGCTCGTCGCTCACCGCGCTGGCCTGCGACGCCCACCCGACCACGGAGGTTGTCGCCCTGCTGCGTCGGCTCGGGTCGCTCGGGGTCCGCGGGCTGCCCGTCGGGCCGGAGCCCTCGGCCGTGCTCGCGAACGCCGTGCTCGCGTCGATCGACCGGGCCCTCCGCGCCCGCCGGCTGCCGCACCTGCGGTGGGTCGACGACATCGTCGTCGGCGTCGCGGGGCCGGGCGAGGCCGCCGACGCGCTCGATCGCCTCGCCGAGGTCCTCGCGAGCCAGGGTCTGGAGCTCAACCGGCGGAAGACCCGCGTGGTGGTCGGTGCCGTCGCGGCCGCCGACGCCCTCCCCGTCTCCCCGGGCCCACGTGAGGCTTCGCCTCTGCCCCGGAGGCGCCTGGGCTAAGCTCCGCCTGCCATGCGCACGCTCTTCCGAGCCTCCCGCGTCCACACGTTCTCGATGCCCCGGATGGGGGAGTGGGTCCTGGTCGATGACCGCCACGTCCAGCGGGTGGGCGCGGGCGACCCGCCCGAAGCCGACCGGATCGTCGAGCTCCCCGGCGCCACGATCGTCCCCGGCATGATCGACGCGCACGTCCACCTCACCGGCACCGGCGTGCACCACCGGGCGCCCGGGCTGGGCGAGGCGCGCTCGGCCGCGGAGCTCCTGGAGCGGGTCCGGGCGGTCGTGGCCGAGCACGAGGGCCCGGTGGTGGTCCACGGCTACGACGAGTCCGCGTGGAGGGATCCCGCCGTCCCCACACTGGCCGACCTCGACGCGGCGTTCGACCGGCCCGTGGCGATCGTGCGCGTGGACGGCCACGCCAGCCTGGCGAACACGGCCGCCCTGCACGGCGCGGGCGTGCTCGAGCGATCCGGGGTCGAGCGGGACGACGGGGGGGCGTTGACCGGTCGTCTGACCGAGGAGGCGAACGCCGCGCTCCAGCGCTGGTTCGCGATGCACCTGGCCGAGGGGGACGTGGAGGAGCTCCAGCTCGCGGCCGCGAGCCTCGCGGTCTCGCACGGGATCACCACGGTCCACGAGATGTCGATGGTCCACGAGCGCGGGATCCGGGACCTGGAGGTCCTCCTGCGCCACCGATCGCGCCTGCCGCTCGACGTGGTGACCTACGTGGCCACGACGGATCTGCCGCAGGTGATCGACCTCGGCCTGCCGCGCGTCGGGGGCGACCTCCCGGTCGACGGGTCGATCGGCGCCCGGACGGCCTTCCTCTCCGAGCCCTACCGGGACGGGCCCGGGGTCGGCGTCCGCTACTTCGAGGACGACGCCTTGGCCGAGTTCTTCCACGACGCCCACCTCGCCGGCCTCCAGGTCGGGGTCCACGCGATCGGCGACGCCGCGATCGAGCTCGTGGTCGCCACCTGGGAGCGGGTCTACCAGGCCCTCGACTCCCGCGGCCGGCGCCACTTCCGGGCGCGCCGGCACCGCATCGAGCACTTCGAGATGGCGACCGGGCCGATGCTCGAGCGCGCGGCGGCCCTGGGGCTCGGGATCAGCGTGCAGCCGACCTTCGACGCGGAGTGGGGTTCCGGCGGCGGCCTGTACGAGCAGCGGCTGGGTCCGGAGCGCGCGGCGGGGATGAACCCGTTCCGCGACCTGATCGCCCGGGGGCTGGAGGTGGGCGCGGGGTCCGACACCCCGATCACCACGGTCGACCCGCTCGTCGGCATCGTCGCCCTCGAGACGCACCACGACCCGGCCCAGCGGCTCTCGCGCGAGGAGGCCTTCCGGCTGTACACGATGGGGAGCGCCCGCCTGGCGGGCCAGGAGGACAAGAAGGGGAGCCTGGAGCCGGGCAAGCACGCGGACCTGGCCGCCTACGACCTCGACCCGCTGGAGGCCGACAGCCTGGCCGGGGTGCGCCCGATCCTCACGGTGAGCCTCGGACGCGAGGTCTACTCCGCGTGAGGACCGTGCGAGGCCAGTAGCGGCTGAACTCTGACAGTCCGAAGGCTGCGGCAGGGACGTCTGTCTGCCCCTGGCGATCCCGGCCGGGGACGCCGAATGACACCATGCTTCGTCCGGTCGGTGACCGGTCAGTCCGT